>Ga0210393_10000543_pt1 | contig 33896 bp, 33 predicted proteins | sample IncBWC27OmetaG_FD_160068 | JGI IMG/M metagenome (GOLD analysis project Ga0210393, IMG submission 160068) | Forest soil microbial communities from Barre Woods Harvard Forest LTER site, Petersham, Massachusetts, United States - Inc-BW-C-27-O ...
GTGCGCTGGTATCGCTGATGCGCATCGCGGCGTCGATGCGCTGCGCCACTTCGCGCAGCACCGCATCGCCGGCGAGGTGGCCGTACTGGTCGTTGATGCGCTTGAAGTAATCGACGTCGATCATCAGACAGGCGATCGATTGCCGTGAGCGCTGGGCATAGGCGAGCTCCTCGCGCAGCCGGGCGTGCAGGTAGCGGCGGTTGTGAAAGCCAGTGAGGAAATCGGTGAGGCCGCTGCGCAGCAGCCGCGCGCGATTCACCGCGTTCTCGACGCAGATCGCCGCGACCAGCCCCAGATGCGCCAGGAAATCGCTCGCCAGCTCGGGGGTGAAGCGGAACGGGTCGCTGCTGGAGAATACCAACACGCCGTCGAGCTGCTCGCGGCGGCGCATTGGCACGAGCGCGAGACTTCCGGTCGGTGCGAGTCCCGGCACCAGCAGCTCGTGGTCTGCTTTGCGGTAGGGTCCGAGCCACGGACGCTCGAGATTGACGAGCTGCGGCGCGACCGTCATCAGGGCATCCACGAAGCACACCCCGGGCGGCTCGTTGAGCGTGCCGCCCGTTCCGGCGTCGCCGGAGAGCAGGTGGCGGATCTCGTGGTGCGGGTCGTTGACGATCAGCGCCACTTCGTCGAGCTGGTAGGAGCTGCGCAGTCCCTGGATGAGCAGCTCGAACAGCTGGCTGAGAGAGCCGGCGCGCAGCAGCTCGAGCTCGCGCTCCTGGGTCTTGCGCAGCAGCGAGTCGTTGCGGCCGACTTCGACCGTGAGCGCGGCAAGGCGCGCCTTGAGCAGGCTGTTCTCCTGCTCGAGCTCGATCGCCCGCGAAAATACTGCGTCATTCTCCGGCGACCCGCTCTCCGGCTGCCGCATATGGCGCTCCTCCTGGTCCCTCAGGCGCGGCGCTCCGTGACGGTGCGCCGGTCCTCGAGATAATCGCGCCCGCGGCGCATCAAAGCAACGAAGGCCTCATGGTCCTGGGACAGGACCGCCGCGCGCAGCCGTTCGACGGCCTGGGAGAGGGCTTCCAGCGATTCGGCGCCGTAGTCGTTGAGGCTCTGTATTTCATAATACAGCTCGGGACTCTCCTGGGCGACGCGGCTGGCGACATCGAGCTGCGCATCGAAGGTGGTGCTCGACATGCGCGCCAGCTTCGGCGCCGCCTCGCCGCTGTCGGCGAGTGCGGTGAAGAACGCGATGTTGAGCGCGTGCGAAAGACCGAGCACGTAGGCGATCAGCCGGTCGTGATCATCGAGGCTCATGACGACCTGCTCGGCCATGGTGGGTGCGAACAGCTCGCGCACCGCGGCGAGCGCCGCGGCGTTGCCGAGATCCACGAACACCACGTGCCGCCCGGAGAGCAGCTCGGTGTCCGGACCGAACATCGGGTGCACCGACGTCACCTTGCAACCGTGCGACTTGAGCGCCAGGAGTCCGGCGCGCAGCGGCGACTTGAGCGAGCCGACATCGAAGATCACCCCCGCGGGCCGGCGCAGCGCCAGGTCGCGCAGGATCGCATCGGTGGTGCCGAGCGGCGTCGCCAGCACGATGAAGTCGTGCGTGAGATCGATGCTGCGCCAGTCAGCGACGCGCGCGACGGCGGCGGGAGCCGGCGCGGGATCGGCCACCTCGACGGCGAAGCCCTGCGAGGCGAGGAAGCTCACGAACCAGCCGCCCATCTTGCCGGCGCCGCCGATGACGAGCGCACGGCGCCCGGTGCCGGCACCGCGCGCGACCACGCTCGCCTGCTCCTGAGTGGTGAGCGACGAGCGGATGAGGAGCCGCAGCAGCTGCTCGGCGAGCTCCCCCGACACACCGCGCTCGGCCGCCATGGCACGCACCCCCATGATGACCTCGCGCTCGCGCTCGTAATCGCGCGTCGGCTTGCCCGTGGCGCGCTTGACGCGCGCGACCTCCTCGCTCACGGCCTTGCGCTCGGCGACCAGCGCAATCAGCTGGCGGTCGAGGTCGTTCACGCGCTGGCGCAGATCCTCCAGCGTCGGGTTGTCGCTCATGGGCAGATGCCTTTCGAAATCTCCGCTCCTTTCTATCGGGGTGCGGCTGGGGGTGCAAGGGGAACGGCGTACCGCCTGCGGGCGACACGCAGCCGTCAAACCCTCTAACATCGTCGCATGGCCGCGCACACCGAGGTCCTGCCCGAGCCCCTGCCGACCGATCCGCTCGCCGTCGTGAGCCGGTGGCTGCAGGAGGCATGGGCCGCGCACGGCCAGCCGAACGCGAACGCCATGGTGCTCGCCACCAGCAGCCGCGCCGGCCGCCCGAGCGCCCGCGTGGTGCTGTGCAAGGACATCGTCTCGCCGCCCGGCTTCGTCTTGTTCTACACGAACTATCTGTCCGCCAAGGGGCGGCAGCTGAAGGCCAATCCGCGCGCCGCGGCGGTCATGCATTGGGACGCGCTGCGGCGCCAGGTGCGCATAGCGGGCCCGGTGACGCGGGCGCCTGCCGCCGACAGCGATCGCTACTTCGCCGAGCGCGCCTGGCAGAGCCGTATCGGCGCGTGGGCGAGCGCCCAGAGCGCACCAATCGCCTCGCGCGCGCAGCTGCTCGCCGCGGTGAACAAGGCGGCGCGCCGCTTCGGCGCCCCGCCGCCGGGCTCCCCGCGGGCGGATGACTCGCTGACCATCACCATCCCGCGCCCGCCACATTGGGGCGGGTACCGCTTGTGGGCCGAGAGCGTCGAGTTGTGGGTGGAGGGCGCGGCGCGCGTTCACGATCGCGCGCTCTGGAGGCGCAGGCTGAAGAAGGGCGCCGGCGGTACGTTCGTGCCGGGTCCGTGGTCGGCGACTCGCCTGCAGCCATAAGTGACGTCGCAGCGCCGCATGGCCGGCTCCCGTCCCGCCGCGCAAAAGTCGCACCTGTGGCGCAACGTGCGCATCCTGCTGCTGCTGCTGGTGCTGTTCGCCGTGGCGCTGCGCACCTGGCTGGACAGGATCGAGACCCAGGGCTGGCAGACGACGCTGTGGGTCGGCATCTATCCGTACAACGGCGACGGCAGCGCCCAGACGCAGCGCTACGTCGAGGCCTTGAGCGTGCAGGACTTCACCGACATCGAGGAGTTCTTCTCGCGCGAGGGACAGCGCTACGGGCTCTCGCTCGAGCAGCCGGTGCACGTCGGGCTCTACCCGCAGGGTGCGAAGCTGCCGCCGTTGCTCGAGCCGCGCGCAGGTCCCCTGGGCGTCGCCTGGTGGAGCCTGAAGCTGCGCTGGTTTGCGGCAACCGCCACCGCCGTTGCGGGGCGCGCGCCGCCGCGCATCCGCATGTTCGTCCTGTTTCATGATCCGGCGACTCTGCAGACGGCGCCCGATTCGCACGGACTGCAAAAGGGCCTGGTCGGCATCGTGCATGCGTTTGCGGATCGCAGCATGAACGGCCGCAACAACATCGTGATCGCGCACGAGCTGCTGCACACGGTGGGCGCGAGCGACAAGTACGACTTCGCGACCGGCGCGCCGCTCTTCCCCAGCGGCTATGGCGATCGCGAGCAGCGGCCGCTATTCCCGCAGCAGCGCGCCGAGATCATGGCAGGGCGGCGTGCGCTCGCGCTGCACGAATGGGAGATGCCGCGCAGCCTCACGAGCGTCGTGGTCGGGCCCGAGACCGCAGCGGAGATCCGGTGGAAACGCTAGATCCGGTGGAGACGCTGCAGGGCAGCGGCAACGGCGCCGCCGCGCAGGGACTCGCGGCTTGCGCCCTGAGCGTGCACGCCGGCTCGCGCGAGCTGCTGCGCGAGTTGTCGGTACAGTTCGCACCCGGCGAGGTCGTGGCGGTCCTCGGACGCAACGGCTCGGGCAAGACCCTCACGCTGCACACGCTCGCGGGACTGCGCGCGCCGGCTTGCGGCACGGTGTCGCTCGACGGTACGCCGCTCGGCGCGCTCAGGCGCCGCGCGCTGGCGCTGCGACTCGGACTGCTGCCGCAGGATCTCGAGGAGGGTTTCGTGACCAGCGCGCTCGAGACGGTGCTGATCGGGCGCCACCCACACCTGGCCCTGTGGCAATGGGAAAGCGCCGCGGACGAGCGCCTGGCGCGCGACGCGCTCGAGCGCGTGGGCCTCGGCGAGTTCGCCGCGCGCCGCACCGACACGCTCTCGGGCGGCGAGCAGCGCCGCGTGGCCGTGGCGGCCCTGCTGGTGCAGCAGCCGGCGATCTTCCTGCTCGATGAGCCGACCAATCACCTCGATCCCCATCACCAGCTCGCGGTGCTCGGCATCTTCCGCGAGCTCGCCGACGCGGGCGGCACCGTCGTCACCACGCTGCACGATCCGACGCTCGCGGCGCGTTTCGCCGATCGTGCGCTGCTGCTGTTCGGCGATGGCCGCTGGACGCTGGGTGAGGTCGGCACGACGCTCACCGCCGCATCCTTGAGCGAGCTGTACCTGGCGCCGATGATCGAGCTCGGCCAGGACGGGCGGCGCGTGTTCGTCAGCGCCTGAGGCACACGCTCCCTAACGGGGGCACACGCTCCCTAACAGGGGCACATGCTCCCTAACAGGGGCACATGCTCCCCAAGAGGGGCCCACGCTCCCTGCGGTGAACCAATCGGGGCTGCCCCGGTCGAATCCTATTTTTTGCGACCCAGACACCACCGGAGAGGCACAGTCGTGGATACCAATGCGTTCGACACCCAGCAACTGGTGCAGCTGCTGCAGCACCTGTCCCCCGCAGACCAGTCGGTTCTGGTGGCGACCCTCGAGACGCCCGACAGCCAGATCGCCACCGTCAAGGACACGCCCAACGACGTCCTGTGGTCGAAGCTGGTCGAGCTGGGCCTCGCGCAAGAAATGACGCTCGAGCTCGATCTGCCGGCCGCGTTGCGCCACGTCCAGCCGCGGGCCTTCGCACTGACGCCGCTCGGTCGCACCAGGCTGCCGGAGCTGCTGCCAGGCAAGCGCCCTTGCTAGCCGCTGCCGCGCCGGCGGCCGACTTTGGCTAGGATATGGCCATGGGTAACCGGCTGAGCAGGATCTACACGCGCACCGGCGATGACGGCACCACGGGCCTGGGTGACGGCAGCCGCGTGGCGAAGGACAGCGCGCGCGTGGAGGCTTACGGCACGGTGGACGAGCTCAACAGCGCCATCGGCGTGCTGCTGGCGGTTCCGGCGCTACCCGAGAGCGTGGCCACCTGCCTCACCCGGATCCAGCACGAGCTGTTCGATCTGGGCGGCGAGCTGTGCATCCCGGGGCACCAGGTGATCGCCACCGCGCAGGTGAGCTGGCTGGAGAACACGCTCGATGACTTCAACGAGCCGCTGCCGGCGCTGAAGGAATTCATTCTTCCCGGCGGCGGCCCGGCGGCGGCGGCGTGCCATCTCGCCCGCACCATCGCGCGACGCGCGGAGCGGCGCGCCTGGACGCTCGCCAAAGTCGAGAGCGTGAATGCCGAGGTGCCAAAGTACCTCAATCGCCTCTCGGACCTGTTGTTCGTGCTGGCGCGCGTGCTGGCACGCCACGAGCGCGGCGCCGAGGTGCTGTGGCGTCACGACCGCGGCAAATCGTAGCTGGCGCGTAGCTAGCGCGCCTGCGCCTCGATGCGCGCCGCGAGCAGCGCGCGCAGACGTCCCCACTCGAAGGCAGGTCCCGGATCGGTCTTGCGGCCGGGCGCGACATCGCTGTGGCCGACGATCGCCGCGGCCGACATCGACGGGTAGGTTGCGAGCAGCGCCGCCGCGAGCGCGACGAGGGCTGCGTACTGCGCATCGGTGTACGGCACTTCGTCGGCGCCCTCGAGCTCTACGCCGATCGAGAAATCGTTGCACGCCGGGCGACCGCGGTACTGCGACACGCCCGCGTGCCAGGCGCGCGCCGCGAACGGCACGTACTGCACGATCGACCCATCGCGCCGGATGAGTGCGTGCGCCGAGACCTTGAGGCCGACGCGCTCCGGGAAGGACGGATGCGCGTCCGCCGGCAGCGTGCCGGTGAACAGCCGATCGATCCACGGACCGCCGAACTCCCCCGGCGGCAGGCTGATGGCGTGCACCACCAGCAGCTCGGGCAGCGCGCCGGCGGGGCGCTCGTCGTAGTGCGGTGACAGCACCTGGCGGGCGGCCGCCAACAGGCCGGTGGCGGCATCGATCCGCACTGCCTGCGGAGCGCGCTGGGGAACCTCACTGCTCACGGGCTTCAGCGCGCGGCGTCGCCACCCCACGCTGGTACTCCTGTGCGATGCGCAGGCCGCTGAGCAGAATGACCAGGATCACGATGCCGACCAGCATTGTCATGGGAGTGTCCGCGCGGCGCGACCGCACGCGCACTTCATCACTGCGCGTGCATTGCGTCAAATGACGGGGCATGCGTGTCATTACGCTGCCATGCCACAATCCCGCCATGAACGCCGCAACCTCCGCCAACTCCGCTTACGTCGCACGCGACCTCGCCCACGTGTGGCATCCGTGCACGCAGATGAAGGACCACGAGCAGCTGCCGATGGTGCCGGTATGGCGCGGCAGCGGCGCGTGGCTCGAGGACTACGACGGCAAGCGTTACCTGGATGCCATCAGCTCCTGGTGGGTGAACCTGTTCGGCCACGCCAACCCGCGCATCAATGCCGCGGTCGCCGCGCAGCTCGAGCGGCTCGAGCAGGTGATCCTCGCCGGCTTCACGCACGAGCCGGTGATCGCGCTCTCCGAGGCCCTCACCACGCTCGCCCCCGCGGGGCTGACGCGCTGCTTCTATGCCGACAACGGCTCCGCCGCGGTCGAAGTTGCGCTGAAAATGAGTTTCCACTACTGGCGCAACAGCGGCCGCAGCGCCAAGCACCGCTTCATCACGCTCGCCAACAGCTACCACGGTGAAACGCTCGGCGCGCTCGCCGTGGGCAACGTCGAGCTCTACAAGGAGATCTACCGCCCGCTGCTCATGGACGTCATCACCGTGCCCTCGCCGGACTGCTACCAGCGGGTCGCGGGCGAGAGCTGCGAGCAGTATTCGCGGCGCCGCTTCGCCGACATGGAGGCGGCGCTCGCGGCGCACGCCCACGAAACCTGCGCGGTGATCGTCGAGCCGCTGGTGCAGTGCGCGGCCGGCATGCGCATGTACGACCCAGTGTACCTGGCGCTGCTGCGCGCGGCCTGTGACCGCCACGAGGTGCACCTGATCGCGGACGAGATCGCGGTGGGCTTCGGGCGCACCGGTACGCTGTTCGCCTGCGAGCAGGCGGGCATCCGTCCGGACTTCATGTGCCTGTCCAAGGGACTGACCGGCGGCTACCTGCCGCTGTCGGCGGTGCTGACGACCGACACCGTGTACCAGGCGTTCTACGACGAGTACGTGAAGCTCAACGCGTTCCTGCATTCGCACAGCTTCACCGGCAACCCGCTGGCCTGCGCGGCGGCGCTCGCGAGCCTCGCCATTTTCCGCGAGGACCGCACCCTCGAGCGCAACCTGGCGCTGGCCGCGCACCTGGGCAATCGCGCCCGCGAGCTCGCGGATCACCCGCACGTCGCGGAAGTGCGCCAGCGCGGCATGATCCTCGCCATCGAGCTCGCTGCCGACAAGGCGACGCGCGCCCCCTATCCCTGGCAGGAGCGCCGCGGGCTCACCATCTACCGCCACGCGCTCGAGCGCGGCGTGCTGCTGCGGCCGATCGGCACCGTCGTCTACTTCATGCCGCCCTACGTGGTCACCACCGAGGAGATCGACCTGATGGTGGACGTGGCCCGCGAGGGTATCGAGCGCGCCACGTGCGACTGACGCGCGTGCATGTCGACACGCCGCTCGCGAGCGGTGCGCGCATCACGCTCAGCGGCAGCGCCGCGAGCCACATCACGCGTGTGCTGCGGCTGCGCAGCGGCGAGCCGCTCACGCTCTTCGATGGTCGCGGCGGGGAATACGCCGCGCGCATCGAGCAGGGCGGCGCCGCGGTCGCCGTCGCCGTCGGCGAGCACCACCCCATCGAGCGCGAATCGCCACTCGCCGTCACGCTCGCCCAGGGCATCTCGCGCGGCGAGCGCATGGATCTGGTGGTGCAAAAGGCGACCGAGCTCGGCGTCGCGCGCCTGCAGCCGCTGCTCACCGAGCGCAGCGTGGTGCGGCTCGATGCGCAGCAGGCAGAGCGCAAGCACCGTCACTGGCGCGCCATCGCCATCGGCGCCTGCGAGCAGTGCGGGCGCAATCGCCTGCCGGAGCTCTCCCCTGCCCTGACGCTCGCCGCGTTCCTGGAGGCGCAGCGCACCAGCCCCCCAGCGGGGCACGCGCGCGTGTTGCTCAGCCCCGACGGGCAGCGCGCGCTCGAGGGCTGCAGCGCTGTTACCAGCGTCAGCGTGCTGATCGGGCCCGAGGGGGGGCTCACCGAGGAGGAGCGGCAGGCCGCCCTCGCGGCGGGCTTCTGCGCGCTGCGCGTCGGGCCGCGGATCCTGCGCACCGAGACCGCAGCGCTCGCAGCGCTTAGCCTGCTGCAGCGGCAGTTCGGCGACCTGTGAGCGCATCCTGCGCGAGTTGACTTAACGCGGCGGCCGCCGGCGTGGCAGGCGGCGTGCGCGCGCTTCATACTCGCTGCCGTGACGCGTTTCGCGCGAGGCGGAGGCCGCGGAGGACGCATGCCAGGCTCATCGGTTCGCTACGGGGCGCTCGCCGGGTTGCTCATCGCCGCCGCGGCCCACGCCCAGACGGTCCGGCCGGCTTACGGCATCACGCTCATTCCCGCGCCGTCCGGCTCCGCCGGCATCACCCCCGCGGCGATCAGCTCGGGCGACCAGGAGACCGGCTCGATCGCCTTCTTCGCCGGCCAGGCCGCGCATGCCTTCCTCTATACGAGTGGCACCGTCATCGACCTCGGGACCCTGCCCTACCCGGGCTCGACCAACTTCGGCTCGGCGAGCGGCCAGTCCATCAGCGACGGCGGCGTGATCGTCGGCAACATCACCGACACCGCTATCCCGCCGATGTGGCAGTTCGGATTCATGTACACCGCGAACGGCGTGCTCGCGCCGCTCAACATGCTGGCCGGCTTCCCGTTATGCACGGCGAATGCCGTCAACAATTCCAATCTCATCGTCGGCAGCTGCTCCAACCTCACCGCGTCGATCGCCACGATGTACGTGAACGGCACGCCGCAGCAGATCGGGCCGACGGGCGCCGCCGCGAATGCCGTCAACGACTACAGCCAGGTGGCCGCGCGCGGCACGCCCGGCTTCATCTACGACAACGGCACCGTTACCAACATACCGCTCCTCAGCGGCGGCTCCGCCAGCACGCAGTCGAGCGCCACCTCGATCAACAACGCCGGCCAGGCGGTGGGGTGGCAGCTGAACGGCACCACCTACCAGACGTTCTTGTACAGCTACGGCGCGACCACCGCGCTCACGGGTGTGCCCGGCGGCGGCGTGCAGCCCGCGGTCAGCATCAACAACGCCGGCCAGATCGTCGGCTACACCGCCGCCGGCAGCAGCGCGACCGCGGTGCCGTTCTTCTTCGCGCACGGCCTGATGAGCAACCTCAACGCGCTGGTGAGCGCCACCGATCCGAGCAAGCGCTACGTCACGCTCACCCTCGCCTACGGCATCAACGACAGCGGCCAGATCATCGCGAGCGGCACCGACAGCCGCGCCCCCGGGGTGATCAACGCCTACCTGCTCACGCCCACCAGCCCCTTCAGCCCCAGCCTGGACCTCGAAGCGAGCGCCACCACGGTCGCGGTGGGCACGGCATTCACGCTCTTCTGGACGGCGCAGAGCCTCTCCGGCTGTACCGCCTCCGGCGGCGGCGGCAGCGATGGCTGGCAGGGGCCCATGCAGGCCAACGGCGGCCAGCAGCAGGTCAAGGAGACGATGGCCGCGAGCTACGATTTCACGCTGAACTGCAGCAGTGCCGGCGGGGCGATGCAGGACTCGACGGTGACGGTGATGGTCACCGCCAAACCCACGATCCCGCCGCACAGCGGCGGCGGCGCGCTCGATCTGGTCACGCTCGGCGCGCTGCTCGCGCTGGCGCTCGCGGCGCGACGCATCGCCCGCGCGCGGCACTAGGCGCCGATACTCGTCTCTTCGGCGATCATCTCCTCGAGGCGCTCGAGGTCGGGGACGAGCGGCGTCTCATTCACCATGCGCACCTGGCAGATGACCGGCATGCGATCGGCGAATACCCGTGAGTTGTCCGGGCGTACGACGTCGGAGCTGACGCGTACCAGCTGCGGGAAGCCCTGCGAGATGAGCGCGAAGTGACCCCCCTCGACCTGTGTGCCGAGGGCGTGCAGGATTACGATGCGCGTGCGGCCGCTCGCCGGCGGGATCATCTGCCCGCAGGCGCCCTCGAAGGAGATGAGCGGCACGGCCTTGCCGTTCCAGGGCACGGTGCCGACGTACCAGGGCGGCGCCCCGGTCATCTCCGAGGGCATCTGAAAGCCGATCACCTCGGCGACGCAGGCGCGCGGGATGATGAGCCGGCCGTCGACCAGCGGCACCAGCAGGCTGTAGATCTCCGCGACGCGCTCGGCCATGAGCTTCAGCTCCCGTAGGCTTTGGTGCGCGCGCGACGCCGTTCCACCAGCGGCGCGATCGCGTCGAGCAGCTGCGCCTCCTGGTAGGGCTTGCCGAGATAATCGTCGACGCCGAGCTCGATGGCGCGCGCGCGGTGCTTCTCGCCGACGCGCGAGGTCACCATGATGATCGGCACGTCCTTCAGGCGCGCGTCATTGCGCACGTGCGCAGCGACCTCGTAGCCGTCCATGCGCGGCATCTCGATGTCGAGCAGGATCACGTCGGGGACGTTGTCCTGCAGCAGCGTCACCGCGTCCATGCCGTCGCGCGCGGTCAGCACGCGCATGCCGTTGCGCTCGAGCAGGCGCTGCGTCACGCGGCGCACGGTGATCGAGTCGTCCACCACCAGCGCAAAGATGCGGCGGTCGCCGCGCTCCTTGGGCGGCGCGGCGGGCAGTGCCCGCGCGCGCCATTCGGCGCGCACCAGCGCCCCGATGTCGAGGATGATGACGATGCGGCCGTCGCCGAGGATGGTGGCGCCGGAGATGCCGCGGATGCTCGAGATCTGCGGGCCGACCGACTTCACCACGATCTCGCGGCTGCCGACCAGCTCGTCGGTGACGAGTCCGGTGGAGTGCTCGCCGGCGCGTACCAGCACCACCGGGATGGTGACGTCCTGCGAGGGCAGCTCGGACGGGGTGAGTCCGACGAAGGTCGCGAGGTGCTGGAAGCGGTATTTCTGGCCGCCGTAGTCGAACGCCGCGGCGTCGCGGCCGAGGTGCGAGATAACTTCCGACTTCGACAGGCGCAGCACGCCCTCGACGGTCGGCAGCGGCAGTGCGTAGTACTCCTCGTCGGTGCGCACCACCAGCGCGTGGCTGATGGCCAACGTGAGCGGCAGGCGGATGGTGAATACCGTGCCCTCGCCCGCCTTGGTCTCCATGTGCAGCGCACCGCCGAGGCGCTTGATCTCGGTGGCGACGACGTCCATGCCGACGCCGCGGCCGGCCTGCTGGGTGATCGCGCCGGCGGTGGAGAATCCCGGCTCGAGGATCAGCTGCATCGCATCCTCGTCGCTCAGGGTCTGTCCGGGGGCGATGAGGCCGAGGGTGATCGCCTTGTCGCGGATCGCCTTCAGGTTCATGCCGCCGCCGTCGTCGGTGAGGCGCACCATGACCTCGGCGCCCTCGCGGTGCAGCTCGAGGAGGATGTGCCCGGTATCGGGCTTGCCGCGCTTGATGCGCTCCTCGGGCTTCTCGATGCCGTGCACGACGGCGTTGCGCAGCATGTGCTCGAACGGCGGCAGCATACGCTCGAGCACCTGGCGGTCGAGCTCGCCGGAGGCGCCCTCCACCGTGAGCTCGGCGCGCTTGCCGGTCTCGGCCGCGGCCTGGCGCACGATGCGCGCCAGGCGCTGCACGTGGCGCTGGAAGGGCACCATGCGCGTGCGCATCAGGCCGTTCTGCAGCTCGGTGATGGTACGGGCCTGCTGTTGCAGCAGGTTCTGCGTGTCGCGGGCGAGGTTCTCGAGCAGCTGCTGGATACTCGCCACATCGTTGGCGGTCTCGGCGAGCGCACGCGAGTACTGCTGGATGGAGGAATAGCGGTCGAGCTCGAGCGGGTCGAACTCGCTGCGGTGCGAGCCCTCGTCCTCGTGCTTGTGCAGAATCTGCGCTTCGGTCTCGATCTCGAGACTGCGCAGCTGCTCCTTGAGGCGCGTCACGGTGCGCGACAGCTCGCCGAGGTTGAAGTCGAACGAGCCGAGCTGCTGCTCGAGGCGCGCACGCGCGATGCTCGCTTCGCCGGAGATGTTGAGGAGCTGATCGAGCAGATCCGCGTCGACGCGCGCCATCTCCTGCCGCTCGCCGGGCGCCACCGGCTCGCGTCCCGGCGGCACCGGTTGCGGCGCGGCGAGGCCGTCCTCGGCGTGCGTCTCCGGCGCGCGCAGCCGGGCGAACGGAGACGGCGGCGCGGCGGCCGCGGCGGTGATGCCCACGCCCTCTGCCGACGGCGCAGCCGCCGCAGCGGGTGCAGCCGCGCCCGGCGCCGCAGCGCTCGGCGCATCGACGGCCGCGCCCGCGGGCGCCGCCGCCGGTTGCGAAGCGAGCTCGATCTCGCTCGCCATGCGCAGCTCGGCGTTGAGGCGGGCGAGCGCGGTGTCGACGTCAGCTTCGGGCGCACCGAAGCTCTCGAGGGTGGGCCGCGCAGCCGCGGCGGGCGCCGCCACGGGCGCCGGCGGCGGCGCGGCTGGAGGCGGCAGCGGCGGTGCCGCAGTGACGCTCGCGGGCGGTGCCGGTGCAGGCGCCACCCGGACTGGCGCGGCCGGCGGCGGCGGCGCCGCTGCAGGCGGCGCGGCGGCCGGCGGTGACGGCGCGGCGCGCGGGGTTAGCGCCGCCGCGCTCGCTGCCGCACCGCCCGGTCGAGCCAGACCCTGGAGACGCGCGATCACCGCGCGTGCGGGCACCACGCGTTGACCAGTGGCGACCTGCTCGCGCATGCGCGCGAGCTCATCGAGGCTCGCCTGGATCGCATCGAACAGCGCCTCTTCCGCGGTCAGCGTGCCGGTGTCGACCAGCAGGACGAGCGACTCGAGCTCGTGGCTCAAGTCCCCCATGGGCGTGATGCCGGCCATGCGCGCACCACCCTTGAGGGTATGCAGCGGCCGCTTGAGTGCGAGGCGATAGTCGGCGCTCCCCGGTTGCGAGCGCCAGTCGGCGAGTGCCTGCTCGGATGCGTCGATGAGCTCGGTCGCCTCGTCGGTGAAGATCGCCGCGACCTCCGGATCGAAATCGAGCGCCTCGGCCCCGTCTGCGGCGGCGCCGGCGGCCTCGGGAGCGGGCGCGGAGGGCTCCGCGTGTGCGGCAGCGGCGGCGATGCGCTGGTCGAGGCTGCGCTCCGCGCGCTCGATGCGCTCGAGCAGCTGCCAGTGATTCACGAAGAAGCCGGTGGACTCATCGAGATGCGTCGCCACGGCCTCCATCGCCACCATGCAGTCCTCGAGCAGCGTCAGCTCCTCGCTGGAAAGCCCGACGCTGCTGCCGAAAGCGCGGCGCAGCCAGTGATCGATCGGCTCGGCGAGGCGAATGCCGTGGCGCGCCTGCGCCATCTTCGAGCTGCCCGAGAGCGTATGGCAGGCGCGGTAAACCTCTTCGGGCAGGGCGTGCGGCTCGGGCAGCCGCCGTTCGCGTGCCAGATACGCCCGCACCGTGGCCACGTGGGCGGCCGTCTCGCGGGCATAGATGTCGCGCAGCGTGTCATCCGCCAGTGCCGCCCTGGGCGCGGCGGCAGCGGGCGCCGCCGTGGCGGGCGCGGCGGGCATGGGAGCGGCTGGGGCGTGCGCCGCCGGCGCCTCGGGCGCGGACGGCGCGGCTGCCGGTGCCGCCGCGCGCGGCGGTGGCGCCTGCACGCCAGTGCGCGTCGGCGAGATGACGGTGGTGCCGCCCGCCGGCGCGCCGCCGTCCTCTTCGGCGGCTTCCGCGCTGCGCGGCGCCGGCGCCGGGCGGCTGGCGGCCAGCGCATGGGCGCGCGCGGCAATGCCATGCACGTCGGCCCTCACCTCCGCACCCGTGGCGAGCTGCGCGACCAGCTCGGGGAGCGCTCTGACCGCCTCGCGCAGCGTCTCGAGGATCGCGGCCGAGCGTGTCAGGGTGTTGTCGAGCAGACGATTCAGCAGGTTCTCAATCGACCAGGCGAACTCACCGAGCTCGCGCGCGCCGACCATGCGGCCGCTGCCCTTGAGGGTGTGGAAGCAGCGGCGCAACGTGACCAGCGCATTGTGCTCGAGCGGGTTCTGGTCCCACACCGGAAAGCCGGCCTGGATCTTGGCGACCTCTTCCTGCGCTTCCTCGATGAACAGTTTCAGCAGCTCCGGGTCCGCGGGCTCGAGCGGCGGCGCCGCGCGCGACGCGGGGGAAGCCGCGAGCGTCGGCGCCGCGGCGTCGACCGCCTTCAGGTCCGGGTGCGCCGCGGCCGGGCCGGGCGCGAAGCTCGGGATCTGCACAGTGCGCGCATAGGCCTCGGGCTCGAGCGGCGGCACCGTGGGCGGCGCAGGCGTCTCCTGCTGCTCGAGCGCGGTGACGCAGGACTGGGCGTTGTCGAGCATGTACCAGGGGTCGGAGCGCCCGGCCTGCAGCGTCTCCATGTAGTACTCGAGGCTCACGATCGCATCGGCGAGGCGGTCGATGAAGCCCGGCGGCAGCACGTGCACGCCGGGCTGCATGACGCGCTTCAGCTGCGTGGTGATGCCCTCGATGATCTCCACGGCGCGCGCCTTGCCGAGCAGCAGCAGGCCGGCCTTCATGCCGCGCATCAGGTCCTGCCAGCTGTCGAGCCCGGCGGCATCGAGCGTGCCGCCGACGCTCTGCGTGACCGCTTCCTTGATGCGCGCGAGATTGACGATGCATTCGCGCAGCACCGCGGCCTGCACCTGCTGGAACTCGTTGTCGTCGGCGGGTCGCTCGAGCTGGTCGTCCTTGGGCGGCAGGATCATGCCGACCAGGCTGTCATCGAGCCGGTCCTCGACACCGATCAGCGTCGCGGCGATCTCCACCAGCGTCGCCTCGTCGGCCTTGAGCGCGCCGCTCACGATCCTGCCGAGGCGCTCGGTCTCGGCCTGCACGTGCGTGCGCAGCTCACCCAGACCCAGCACGCCTAGGGTGTCGCCGATCTTGCGCAGCATCTCGACCTGCGAGGCGAGCTCCTGCGGCTGCCCGGCGCCACGGCGCACGAAGATGTCCAGCACGTCCTTGACCTTGGAGAGATCCTCGCGGATCGCCGCGGCCACGGTCTGCATGAGCTTGACCGAGGGCGCGGAAAGATTCTCGCGCTCCTGCTCGATGCTCTCGTCCACCGGCAGCAGCTCCGCGAGGCGGAACGAGGCGCGCACCGCGCTGACGCGCGGGCCGGCGCACTCGGCGCGGCCGATGTAGTAGAGCATGTTGTTCAGCAGCTCCACCGGCGGGGTCTGCGCGTAGCGCGCCTCGCCCTGCTCGTAGAGCCTGCGCATCTCGCGGTCGCCGAGGCCGAGCAGGCGCTTCACCGACTGCCCGCTCTGCAGGCCGCTCTGCTGCAACGCCTCGATCACCGCGCCGGTCACCCACCACAGCTGGAACACCGGCTGACGCGTGGCGATCTGCTCGAGCTTGTAGGCGACGCCGGCCAGGATCTCGAGGTTGTGCTCGATGCGCTCGCCGCGGATCCAGCCGATGAGCCCGAGCTGGTAGCGGGCGCGCAGGCGCCGCGCCCATTGCTCGACGGTGAGTGGCGGCTCGCCGGCGGTGACGGCAATCGGCTGCGCCTGCTTGTCGGACTTCAGGTTCAGCAGCAACAGCGTGCCTTCCGACAGCAGCGAGTTGCCGCGCACCGCACGCAGGTCGTTCAGCAGCGGCAGCAGCACCAGCGCCAGGTCGCGACCGCCGGCGAGCACGCGCTCCAGATACGAGGGCAGCTGCACCATCGCGCGCATCAGCGCATCGAGGCTCTCCGCCTGGCTCTTGCGCTCGGTATGGGTCGCCAGCAGGTACTGCGCGACGTGCTCCATCTCCTCGGCGAGCAGCGCCGCGCCGTAGATCTCCAGCACCCGCAGCACGCCCTGCACCTGGTGCAGGTCCTGCGCACAGCGCTCGAGCAGCGCCGCGTTGTCGGGCTGCTCGAGGTAGCTCTCGAGGGCGCCGCGCGCTTCGGCGAGCGTGCTGTTGATCTCGCGGCCGACGAGGTCGAGGGTCTGGGATGCGACTTCAGGCATGCAGTGCTGGTTCCTGGGAGCTCACGAGCCGCCGAGGGCCGATATCTGCCGCACCTTGGCGGTGGTGAGCGTGGCGTCCTCGAGGCGGCGCACGCTGCCGCTGGTGCCGGCGCGCTCGCCGCTGCTGCCCGGCAGGCGGAAACCCGCGGCGGACTTGCGCAGCCCGGCGGACAGCTCGGCGAGCTTGGCGATGGCGCTGGAGGTGGCCTGGGTCGATTCGGCCGTCTGGGCGCTGATCTCCTTGAGAACCTGCATGTTGCGGGCGATGTTCTGCGCGGCGCTGGTCTGCTGGCGCGCGCTCCCGGAAATGTTCTGTACCAGGCTCGCGATCTGGTTGGATACCTGCTCGATCTCTTCCAGCGCGGCGCCGGCATTCTCGGCAAGCAGCGCACCGCCGACCACGTCCGTGGTGCTGCGCTCCATCGATACCACCGCCTCGTTGGTATCGGTCTGGATGGTTCGCACCAGCACCTCGATCTGCTTGGTGGCGTTGGCCGCGCGCTCGGCGAGGCGCTGCACCTCGTCCGCTACCACCGCGAAGCCGCGCCCGGCCTCGCCGGCCATGGAGGACTGGATCGAGGCGTTGAGCGCCAGGATGTTGGTCTGCTCGGCAATGTCGTTGATCAGCTCGACGATGTTGCCGATTTCCTGGGAGCTCTCGCCGAGGCGCTTGATGCGCTTGGAGGTCTCCTGGATGGTCTCGCGGATGGTGTTCATGCCGTCGATGGTGCGTCGCACCGCATCGCCGCCCTTGTGCGCCACTTCCACCGAGTGGCGTGCGACGTCGGAGGCACGTTCGGCGTTACCCGACACCTCTTCGACGGAGCCCGCCATGCTGGCGGCGGACTCGGTGGCGGAGGCGATCTGCTTGGATTGTGCGCCGGAGGCCTTCGCCAGGTGCTGCGACAGCGCCTGCGTCTGGCGCGTGGCGGAGTCGAGCTGGATGGCGGAGCCGTTGATGGTGGTGACGAGCCCGCGCAGCGCATCGACCGCGTAGTTGATGGAGTCGGCGATCGCGCCGGTGATGTCCTCGGTGACGGTAGCCTGCACGGTGAGATCCCCGTCGGCCAGGCTCGACAGCTCATCGAGCAGGCGCAGGATCGCCTGCTGGTTGCGGTCGCTCTCCTTGCGCTGCGCGTCGGCGGCGCGGCGCTGGCGCGCCACCCCGGCACGCATCAGCAGCGCCGTGACCAGCGCGCCCAGCAGCAGCAGCACCCCGACCGCGAGCAGCGCGAGCGGCACCCAGGCAGGCAGCGTGCTCACGGCGCTCGGGCCGCCGGAGGCGGCAGCCTGGGCCAGCGCGCGCGCGTCCGCGGCGATGGCGGTGGCGGCGCTCTGCGCCGCGGCAGCGCTCGCCGCATCGCCGGGCGTGGCGCGCGCGCGCAGCACCGTGGCGGCGTTGGCCATCAGGCGCGTGAAGCGCGCATCGCTGGCATAGGGTGCGCCGGCATCGCGCGCCGCGGCCAGCTCGAGCGCCTTCTTGCCGTGCTCGAAGCGCGCCAGCGCCGGCGCATCGCCTGCGGCGGCGGCGGGGGCATCGAGCGCCAGGTCGTAGAGGGTAGCCACGGGTGCGGGGGCGCCGGCGCGCGACAGCGCCAGCCAGAATGCGGTCCCGGTCCCGAGCAGCAGCAGCACGGCGAGTGCCAGCATTGCGGCCAGCGTCCCGGGCATGCGTGCGTAGGCGCGCTCGTTCATACCGCCGCCTCCGCGAACGCGGGGCTTTCGAGCACCGAGCGCAGCGAAAGGACTGGCCACTGCTCGTGCGCCCGGCGGAAGGAGCCGGCCAGGTAGCGCTCGCAGCGCGCCACGGTGGGCGGCGCATCGCCCGAGAACTCCGCCTCGCCGAAGCGACGAAAGCCGAGCACCTCATCCACCAGCAGCCCCGCCGGAATCTCGCGGTGGTTCACCACCACCACGCGGGTGTTGCGCGTGATCGGTGTGACGCCGCTGCCGAGGAAGTGGCGCAGGTCGATGACCGGCAGCAGCTGCCCGCGCACGTTGGCGAGTCCCCTGATCCAGGACTTGGCACCCGGCACGCGCGTGGTGGCAGCGGGCACGCCGAGCACTTCGCGCGTCTCCTCGCGTGCCACCAGGTACAGGTCCCCTGCCATGCGCAGCGCGACGCCGACCCATTCGCGTCCGTCCTGCGCCTCCTGGCTGGCCTGCGCCGAGACGGCACGACCGCGCCGCTCGAGCTCGGCGAGCAGCTCGAAGGGGCGGTCCCGCAGCGACTTGAGGGGTACTTCGACTGACTCGCTCATGTTCTCTAAGGCGCGCAGCGTGTTCGGCACGCGGCAGCGACTCTACGCCGACAGGGTCGCCTGGGCCTTGGCGACCAGTTGATCCGGGGACACCGGCTTCACCATGTAGTCGATCGCACCCTGACGCAGCCCCCAGATGCGATCGGTTTCCTGGCCCTTGGAAGTCACCATGATGATGGGAATGGTGCGCGTGCGCGGGTCGTTGGCGAGCGCGCGCGTCGCCTGGTACCCGTTCATGCCGGGCATGACGATGTCCATGAAGATCAGGTCCGGCGCCATCTCGCGTGCCAGGCGCACCCCTTCCGCGCCGTCGGCGGCCGCAGCGGTGCGAAAGCCATGCTTCTCGAGCGCCTTCTGCATGACGTGCAGCTCGGTCGGTGAGTCGTCAACGATGAGGATCAACGCCATGAACCATCACCTCGCGATATGGGTCTCGATCGCCGACAGCAGCTCGTCCTTGGTGAAGGGCTTCGTCAGGTAATGCTCGGAGCCGACGATGCGTCCGCGCGCGCGGTCGAACAGCCCGTCCTTGGAAGACAGCATGATGACCGGGATGGAGCGGAACACCTTGTTGTGTTTGATGAGCGAGCAGGTCTGGTAGCCGTCGAGGCGCGGCATCATGATATCGACGAACACGATGTCGGGCTGATGATCGGCGATCTTGGCGAGCGCATCGAAGCCGTCGATCGCCGTGAACACCTCGCAGCCCTCCTTGGCGAGCAGCGTCTCGGCAGTGCGGCGGATGGTCTTGCTGTCGTCGATGACGAGGACCTTCAGACCCTGGAGCTTAGTGTTGCCGGTCACGGTCGACAGACTCCTTCCTCGCAGGTAAGCGGCAGCGGGCCCTCCCGCCGAAGCGCCAACGGCGGGCAAAAGGACCGGCGCGAATGTCACGCGGCCCCTGCCCAATGGGCAAGCGCAGCGCGGGTTTTAACATATCGGTACACCCCCTGCTATGCCATGCACGTCACGTTTTTCGAAGCTGGTGGGGACCGCCCGCCGCGGCGCGGCGCGCGGGCAGACATATTGGCGCCGCCGACGAGCATAATCGCCTCCCGATGAGCACCCCGAGGCGACTGGGCGTGGTGATGGATGCCATCGGCGCCATCACCTACGCGAAGGACTCGACGCTGGCGATGTTGCTCGCCGCGCAGCAGCGCGGCTTCGAGCTGCTGTACCTCGAGCAGCGCGACCTGCTGCTGCGCGACGGCGTGGCCGAGGGGCACATGCGTCCGCTCACCGTGCGGGCCGACCCCGCCGACTGGTACACGCTCGGGCCCGCGGTTACCGCGCCGCTGCGCGTGCTCGACTGCCTGCTGATGCGCAAGGACCCGCCGTTCGACATCGAGTACATCTACAGCACCTATATCCTCGAGCGCGCCGAGCTCGAGGGCGTGCTGGTCGTCAACCGGCCGCAGGGCCTGCGTGACATCAACGAGAAGGCCTACACGGCCTGGTTCCCGCAGTGCTGCGCCGCGACCCTCATCACGCGCGACATGGCGGAGATGGGCGGCTTCCTGCGCGAGCACGGCAAGATCGTGGTCAAGCCGCTGGACGGCATGGGCGGGCGCTCGATCTTCGTGCTGGAGAAGGCCGACCGCAACGCGCGCGTGGTGTTCGAGACGCTCACCGACTACGGCAGCCGCTTCGCCATCGCGCAGCGCTACCTGCCGGAGATCGCCGAATCGGGCGACGCGCGGGTGCTGCTCATCGAGGGTGAGCCGGTACCCTATGCCCTGGCCCGCATGCCGTCCGCGGAAGACCACCGCGGCAACCTCGCCGCCGGCGCCCGCGGCGTCGGACGGCCGCTCAACGAGCGCGACCGCTGGCTCGCCGGCCAGATCGGGCCGGCGCTCGCGCGGCAGGGCATGCTGTTCGTCGGCCTCGACGTGATCGGCGGCTTCGTGACCGAGATCAACGTCACGAGCCCCACCGGCATCAGGGAGCTCGACAAGCAGTTCGGCATACACATCGGCGAGCTGCTGATGGACGCCATCGAGGGGCGCCTCGCGGCGCGCCCGCGCGCCTAGCGGCGGTGGTGCGCTGATGGCACGGCGGGCACTGATGCTGCGGGAAGGCCGGGCCCCGGTCTGGGACCGCCTGCTCACCATGCTGTTCCTGGCCGGACTGCTGCACGGCCTGATCATCCTCGGCCTCACCTTCAACGCCTCCGCCGGCGACAAGGGCAGCGCGCCGGGACTGGAGGTGCTGCTGGTCTCGGACGAGCTGCCCGAGTCCGACCGCAACGACAGCGCCACCTACCTGGCACAGCGCACCCAGGTGGGCTCGGGCAACACGCAGCAATCCGTGGCGCCGCGCAATCGCGCCGCCGCCGTACCGGTACCGCACCACGCCGGGACCCCCGACGGCGACTCGCTCGCGGACGCGGGGGATGCGGCCGCCAGCCCCGACGAGCGCGTGCTGACCACCACGGCCTGGAACACGCAGGTGCGCTATCTGGGGGAAGACGGCAGCAGCGCGGCGCTGCACAGCCGCCCGCTGCTCCTCGATCAGCCCCCGGTCGCACAGCCCGGACCCGAGGACGAGGCCGGACCGGCAACCCTCAAGGGACCGCAGCGCGAGGAGCTGTGGGTCACCCCGGACACGCGCGCAGCGACGCTCGCGCCGTACCTCGATGCCTGGCGCCGCAAGGTCGAGCGCATCGGCACGCTCAACTACCCGACCGTGGCGCGGATCGCGGGCGGGGCCGCGAGCCCGGTGGTGGAAGTCGGAATCGGCGCGGACGGCGCGCTGGATCGGGCCGTGATCAGCCGCTCGAGCGGCAACGCGGAGCTCGACCAGGCCGCGCTCGAGATACTCAAACTCGCAAGTCCCTTCGACCCGTTTCCGCCCGAGTTGTCCGCGCACTACCACGTGTTGCGCTTTGCCTACGAGTGGCAGTTCGTCGGCGGCCGCGTCGCCACCGGAAAGCTTTCAACCGTTCCTTGAGACTCACCGCCCCGATGCCCATACTTGTGACATGGCCGGCAAGCACAGCTCCCTGAGCGAGAGCGACGTCCCGGGCGATGAGTCCGGGCCGCCGCCCGGCGATGCCGGCAGCGGCAGCCTGACAAACCACCTGCTGATCGCCATGCCGCAGCTCGCCGACCCGAACTTCGCGCAGACCGTGGCGATCATCTGCGAGCACACCGACAAGGGGGCCCTCGGCATCGTCCTCAACAAGCCGCTGCCGATGAAGCTGTCGGACGTGCTCTCGCAGATGAAGCTCGAGCCGACCACGGCGGACATCGCCTCGCAGCCGGTGCTGCGTGGCGGACCGGTGCACACCGACCGCGGCTTCGTGCTGCATCGCCCCGGCGGGCAGTGGGACCACACCCATAAGGTCTCCGACACCATCCAGGTGACGACCTCGCGCGACGTGCTCGCCGCCATGGCGCGCGGCGAGGGTCCGTCGGACGCCTTCATCGCCCTCGGTTACGCGGGCTGGGAGTCCGGCCAGCTCGAGCGCGAGATGAAGGACAACGCCTGGGCCGCGATGCCGGTCGACCCGCGCGTGGTGTTCGAGCTGCCGTTCGAGGAGCGCTGGACGGGCGCGTGGCGCCTGCTGGGCGTGGACGTCGAGCGCTTGAGCCCCGAGGCGGGCCATGCCTGACGGCGATTCGTCCGCTAAGGCATGACGCGGGCTGAAGTTGTCCTCGCCTTCGATTTCGGACTGAAACGTATTGGCATCGCCAGCGGTGACACGCTGACGCGCAGCGCCGCCCCCCTGCCCGCCGCCGCCGTCGGCCGTGGCGGTCCCGACTGGCAGCGCATTGCACACCAGGTGCGTGCGCTCGCCCCGGCCGTGCTGGTGGTGGGCGCCCCGTATAATGTCGACGGCAGCGAGGGCGCGCTCCATGCGGCTGCGCGCGGCTTCGCGGCCGAGCTCGAACGCCGCTTCGCGCTGCCCGTTCACCTGGTCGATGAGCGCTACTCGTCCCTCGAGGCGGCCGCCGAGCTCAAGGCCCGCCGCGCGAGCGGCGCGCGGCGGCGGCGCGTACTCCGGGAGCACCTCGACAGCGCCGCCGCGGCGGTGATCCTGGGCCGCTGGTTCGACGGGGAGGCAGATTGACGCCATGACCGAGCAGCACCGGGCGGACGGATCGCTGCGTCACCTGCTGACGCTGGCCACGCTCCCGCGGGCGGAGCTCGAGGGCCTCCTCGAGCGCGCGCAGAGCTTCGTACGGCCGCTCGGGGCGGTGCCGGCCATGAGCCGCACGCTCGAGTGGGCCACGGTGGCGAACCTGTTCACCGAGCCCTCGACGCGCACGCGCGTGAGCTTCGAGCTCGCCGCCAAGCGCCTGGGAGCCCAGGTCGTCAATCTCGAAGTGCAGCTGTCCTCGCGCGCCAAGGGCGAGAGCATGCTCGACACGGTCTATACGCTGCAGTCGCTGCACGTGGACGCGTTCGTGATCCGCGATGCGGAGGCCGGCGTGCCGGCGCTGGTGGCCGGGCACGTGGCACCGCACGTGAGCGTGCTGTCGGCCGGCGAGGCGCACCTCTCGCACCCCACGCAGGGGTTGCTCGATGCGCTCACGGTGTACCAGCGCAAGCAGCGCTTCGCCGGTCTCACCGTGGCGATCGTCGGCGACATCCGTCACTCGCGCGTGGCGCGCTCGGCGTGGCATGCCTTCGGCACGCTCGGGGTCGGCGAGCTGCGCATCGCGGCCCCGGCGGCGCTGATGCCGGAAGCGCAGGAGTTCACCGGCTGCACGCGCTACACGCGCTTCGAGGACGCGCTCGCCGGCGCCGACGTCGTCATGATGCTGCGCATCCAGAAGGAGCGCATGACCGAGGTCGACCTGCCCGAGGGTCCACAGTACTTCGCCGCCTGGGGCCTGACACGCGCGCGGCTCGCGCTGGCACGCCCCGATGCCATCGTCATGCATCCACAGCCGATGAACCGCGGCATCGAGATCGCCTCCGACGTCGCCGATGGCCCGCAGTCGGTGATCCGCGACCAGGTCCGCAACGGCGTCGCCGTGCGCATGGCGGTGCTCGAGCAGGTGCTGAGCGCAGGAAGCGGCGAGCGGCGATGAGCTCCGCGACGCGCGCCACCATCTTCCTCGAGCAGGCGCGGGTGCTGTCGCACCTCGCCCATGACGCGGCGCAGTTCGTGCTGCGGCTCGCGGCGCCGAAGTGCGCGGCGCACGCCGCTCCCGGCAGCTTCGTGCACCTCACCTGCGATGCCGCCATCCCGATGCGCCGCCCGCTGTCGATCATGCGTGCCGACGCCACGGCCGGCTGGATCGAGCTGCTCTACAAGGTCGTGGGCCCGGGGCTGGCGGCGCTCGCGGCGCGGCGCAAGGGCGAGGAAATGAGCGTGCTCGGGCCGATCGGCCGGCCCTTCAGCGCACACCCCGAGCGCCCGCGCACGCTGCTGCTGGGCGGCGGGGTGGGAATCCCGCCCATGGTGTTCCTCGCCGAGCGGCTGGCCGCCTCGAAGCAAACGCACTGGAAGCCGCTGGTGCTCATGGGATCGGAAGTGCCGTTCCCGTTCCGCGAGCGTCCCTCCACGATGATCGTGCCCGGCATGCCCGCCGGCAGCATCGCCTGCATGCCGTTGCTCGAGGAATGGGGCGTGCCGAGCCGACTCGCGAGCGGTGCGGATTTCCCCGGGTGCTTCCCCGGCTTCGTCACCGAGCTGGCGGAAGTGTGGCTCGCCTCGCTGACGCAGGCGGAGCTCGGCGCGGTGGAGATATTCGGCTGCGGCCCGACGCCGATGCTCAAGGCGTGCGCCGCTCTGGCACGGCGCTTCCGCGTGCCCTGCCAGGTATCGCTCGAGGAATTCATGGCGTGCGCCGTGGGCGGCTGCGCCGGCTGCAGCGTCGAGGTGCGCACCGCGGAAGGAGCGGCGATGAAGCGCGTGTGCGTCGACGGGCCGGTGTTCGATGCGTACGCCGTGTTCTAGTGCCGCTTGTCGCTTGCGGCTACGGCAACGCGGCACGCCGCCGCAACCGGACTTGAGAACGGAGATCGAATGAGAGCTTTCTTCGCCATGACATCAGGCGCATGCACGTTGCTCGCGCTCGCGGCACTGAGCGCCTCGTGCGCCAGCATGCATGGTGCACCGCCGACGCGTCAGCAGTGCCTGGCCGAGCTGGCGAGCGACGCCGACGTGGAGGGCGTGATCAACCGTGCGCACACCGAGTCTCTCGCTGCGGCGCACCGCAGCATTGAGCGCATCAAGAGTGAGTTTGCCGAGCGGCTCGCGGCCATGAATGCGCAGCAGCGGGAAAAATTCGACGCGGCCACGGACCGCTTTGCCATTGCCTCCCGGGCGACGCCGGACGTCGCGCAGGCCACGGCGCTGTGGGCGCAGGGTCTCGCGGCGGACCTGAGCGATGAGGATCTGCGGAAGATCGTCGAGTTTTCCCGCACGCCGGCCGGCCACCAGGTAATGGCGGGCAGTCTGACTGCGGCGACGCAACTGCATACCTACCTTGAACAGACGAGCAGCGCCACGCTCGACAAGGCGACTCAGCAGTACCTCGCCGAGATCAAGGCCATCAGCGGCGGTTCGCTCGCTCATTAAAGGGGGCTCGAACCAGCGTGATCGCCCCGCGCAGATCCGCTTAAGCTCTACGCGGCCGCCCTGAAGTCGCTCAACTGCGCATCCAGTGCGCGTCTGAAAGCCGGGCGGGCGGTGCAGCGCTCGACGTAAGCCGCCAGACGTTGATCGTCAACCAGCTGCGGAAGGATGCGCAGCACCGTAGTCATCATCAGGTCGCCCGCCGTGAAGCGCTGGCCGTCAAGATAGGGCTTGTCGCCCAGCGCCGCGGCCAGGCAGTTGAGGCGATGGCGCGCAAAGTCCTCCGCCCCGGAGCGGCGCAGTTTCGCCCACTCCTGATCGGCGTAGAACAAGCCGAGCACCGCGACGTTCATGATGTGCGGCTCGATGGAGTTGAGCGCGGCGATCAGCCACTGTGTCGCGCGGGCACGCCCGGCGGAGTCCTTCGGCAGCAGCGCTTCTGAGCGTTCGCCGACGTGCAGAATGATCGCGCCGCTTTCGAACAGCACCCGGCCGTCCTCCTCGAAGATCGGCACCTGGCCGAAGGGCTGCAGCGCGCGGTAGTCAGGCTTGTCCTGATCGCCCTGCGCCAGCAACCGCGTGCGGTACGGCAGCCCCGCTTCCTCGAGCGCCCAGCGCACGCGCAGGTCGCGTACCTGGCCCTGTGCAAAGGGTGGCACCCAGCGAAAAGCGGAGATCGTGATCATGCGGCGTGCTCCTCAGCACGGCTGCCCGGGCCGCCTTGCCGCGGGCCCGTTGCGGACTTTAGCCGAAGTTGATCTTCGCCTCGAGGTTGGCGCGCGAATCGGCGTTGGCCAGCGCCTCCTCCAGCGAGATGCGCCCCTGCTTGTAGAGCTGGTGCAGCGCGACGTCGAAGCTCTGGATGCTCTTCTCGCCGCTGGCGTTGATCGCTTCCTTGATCGACATCACGTCGCCCTTCTTGATGAGCGTGCCGATGTGCGGGGTGTTGAGCATGACCTCCACCGCGGCGACGCGCCGCCCGTCCTTACCCATCACCAGGCGCTGCGCCATGATGGCGCGCAGGTACTGCGACAGGTCGAGGAAGATCTGGTTGTGCTGCTCGCGCGGGAACATGTTGATGATGCGGTCGAGCGACTCCGCGCAGTTGTTGGCATGCAGCGTCGCCAGCACCAGGTGGCCGGTGCCGGAGAGGTTGATGGCGGCCTCCATGCCATCCCGGTCGCGGATCTCGCCGATCAGGATCACGTCGGGCGCGGCGCGCACCACGCCGCGCAGCGCGCGTGCGTAGGTCTTGGTGTCGAGCCCCACCTCGCGCTGGTTGACGATCGAGCGCTTGTTGGTGTGCAGGAACTCGATCGGATCCTCGATGGTGACGATATGGTCGGAGGAGCTCTCGTTGCGGTAGTTGAGCATCGCCGCGAGCGTGGTCGACTTGCCCGAGCCGGTCGCGCCCACCATCAGCACCAGGCCGCGCTTGAGCAGCGTCAGCTCGCTCATCACCTCCGGCAGCCCGAGTGAATCGAGGCGCGGCATGTCGGCGGTGATGTAGCGCATCACCATGGCCGGATAGCTGCGCTGCATGAAGACGTTGACGCGGAAGCGCCCGAGCCCGGGCTCGGACACCGCGAAATCGAGCTCCCATTCGTTGACGAAGTGCTCGCGCTGTGCCGACGTCATCAGCGCGTACGCCGTCTGGCGCACCGTCTCCGGGGTCAGCACCTGCTTGTTCACCGGCAGGATCTGGCCTTCGATCTTGATCTTGATGGGCGCGTTGGACGTGAAGAACAGGTCGGACGCCTTGCGCTCCACCATCAGCTTGAACAACGGCTTGGTGTTGAGCGTCGGGTGGCGGCCGGCGGCCACGGCGTTCACCACTTCGGTGCTCACGGGGTTCGGCCCGGTGACCTCCAGGTCCTCGCGCGGCGGCGCGTCCTTGGCCGCCTTCACAGGCTGCGGCCCTGCTCTTCCTCGACGATCTTCAGCGCGCCGCCGTCGTCGACGCTCTTCTGCTCACGCTTGCTGTCGAGCTTGATGCGCAGCCGCAGCTCGTTCTTCGAGTCGGCGTTACGCAGCGCGTCCTCGTAGGAGATCATGCCGACCTCGTACAGCTCGAACAGCGCCTGGTCGAAAGTCTTCATGCCAAGGCGCGTCGAGCGCGACATCACTTCCTTGATCTTGGCCACTTCGCCCTTGAAGATCAGGTCCTGGATCAGCGGCGAGGCGAGCATGATCTCCATGGCGGCAATACGCCCGGCGCCGGATTCGCGCGGGATGAGGCGCTGCGACACCAGCGCGCGGATGTTCAGCGACAGGTCCATGAGCAGCTGATCGCGCCGCTCGTCGGGGAAGAAGTTGATGATGCGGTCGAGCGCCTGGTTGGCGCTGTTGGCGTGCAGCGTGGCGAGCACCAGGTGGCCGGTCTCGGAGAACTGGATGCCGTACTCCATGGTGTCGCGGTCGCGGATCTCGCCGATCAGGATCACGTCGGGCGCCTGCCGCAGCGTGTTCTTCAGCGCCGCCTGCCACGAGTCGGTGTCGACCCCGACCTCGCGGTGCGTGATGACGCAGCCCTTGTGGGTGTGCACGTACTCGACCGGATCCTCGATGGTGACGATGTGGCCGCGGGTCTTCTCGTTGCGGTAGCCGACCATCGCCGCCAGCGTGGTGGACTTGCCCGAGCCGGTACCGCCGACGATGATCACCAGGCCGCGCTTGGACAGCACCACTTCCTTGAGGATCGGCGGCAGCTCGAGCTCCTCGAAGGTCGGGATCTTGGCGTTGATCAGACGGATGACGCAGCCGATGGCCGCCTGCTGCACGAAGGCGCTCACGCGGAAGCGCCCGATACCCGGCGGCGCGATCGCGAAGTTGCACTCCTTGGTGGCGTCGAATTCCTTGGTCTGGCGGTCGTTCATGATGGCGCGCACCAGCGTCGCCGACTGCTCGACGGTGAGCGCGCGCTCGGACTGCGGGCGGATCTCGCCGTCGATCTTGATCGCCGGCGGAAAGCCGGCGGTGATGAACAGGTCGGAGGCTTTCTTCTCGGTCACCCGCCGCAGCAGGTCCTGCATCAGCTTGATGGCTTGGTCGCGGTCCATGTTGTTGCCTTCCTGAAGGAAACGCCGTTACAGGGCGTCCTTGTTCTGCGCCTTGTAACGCGCCTCTTCCTTGCTGACGACGCCCTTGGCGACGAGCTCGGTGAGACACTGGTCGAGGGTCTGCATGCCCTGCGCGCCGCCGGTCTGGATCGAGGAGTACATCTGCGCGATCTTGCCTTCGCGGATGAGGTTACGGATCGCCGGCGTGCCGATCATGATCTCGTGTGCGGCGATGCGCCCGCCGCTGTTCTTCTTCATCAGGGTCTGCGAGATCACCGCACGCAGCGACTCCGACAGCATCGAGCGCACCATGTCCTTCTCGTCGCCGGGGAACACGTCGACGATGCGGTCGATGGTCTTGGCGGCCGACGAGGTGTGCAGCGTGCCGAACACCAGGTGGCCGGTCTCGGCGGCGGTGAGCGCCAGGCGGATCGTCTCGAGGTCGCGCATTTCGCCCACCAGAATCACGTCCGGGTCCTCGCGCAGCGCCGAGCGCAGCGCCTCGCTGAAGCCGAGGGTGTCGCGGTGCACCTCGCGCTGGTTGACGAGGCAGCGCTTGGAATCGTGCACGAACTCGATCGGGTCCTCGATGGTGATGATATGGTCGGGACGGTTGTCGTTGCAGTGGTTGACCATGCCGGCAAGCGTGGTCGACTTGCCGGAGCCCGTGGGGCCGGTCACCAGCACCAGGCCGCGCGGCAGCATGCACAGGTCGCGGAAGATTTTGGGCGCGTTCAGCTCGTCGAGCGACAGGATGGCGGACGGGATGTTGCGGAACACCGCGCCCGCGCCGCGGTTCTGGTTGAAGGCGTTGACGCGGAAGCGCGCCAGCTTCGGGATTTCGAAGGAGAAGTCGGTCTCGAAGAACTCCTCGTACGCCTTGCGCTGCTTGTCGTTCATGATGTCGTACACCATGGAGTGCACTTCCTTGTGCGACAGCGGCGGCATATTGATGCGTTTCATGTCGCCGTCGACACGGATCATCGGCGGCACGCCCGAGGAGAGATGCAGGTCCGAGGCATTGTTCTTGACGGCGAAGGCCAGGAGTTGCGCGATATCGACGGCCATGGATGCTCCCTGGAACGCGCTCGCCGTGGCAGGAAGAAGCGACGTGCATGCCTGCGGCGCGAGTGCGGCGGCAGTATAGCGGAGGGGTCACACGTCCAATATGTTAATGGGTCCGCAGAATTTGTCCGCCGCACTCGGCGCGGTGCGCGATCGGCTGGCACGGGCCGCCGCCGCGGCCGGGCGGAGTGCGCACTCGGTCACACTCCTCGCGGTCGGCAAGGGGCAGCCCGCCGAATTGCTCGCCGCGGCCGCTGATTGCGGCCTCGAGGACTTCGGCGAGAGCTACCTGCAGGAGGGGCTGGTGAAGATTGCCGCACTGCAGGAGCGGCGCCTCACCTGGCACTTCATCGGCCGCGTGCAGACGAACAAGACGCGCCCCATTGCGGAGCATTTCGCCTGGGTGCACGCACTCGACCGCCTGCAGGTCGCCGAGCGGCTCGCGGCACAGCGCCCGGCGCATGCGCCGCCGCTGAACGTGTGCCTGCAGGTGAACGTGGCCGCGGAAGCGAGCAAGGGCGGAGTGCCGCCGGCCGCGCTGCCCGCGCTGGCAGCCGCGGTGGCGCGGCTGCCGCGCCTCGCCCTGCGCGGCCTGATGTGCATCCCGCCGGAAGAGACCGAGCTGGCGCGCCAGCGCGCGTGGTTTGCCAAGGTGCGCCTCCTCAGGGACGACCTCAACGCCGCCGGCCACCGTCTCGATACCCTGTCGATGGGCATGAGCGGGGATTTCGCAGCGGCCATCCTCGAGGGCGCGACCCTGGTGCGCATCGGCACGGCGCTCTTTGGGCCGCGACCCGAGTAGGTACAATTCGCACATCGCTATGACCAACAGCCAGGTGTGCATCCTCGGAGCCGGCAACATGGGGCGGGCGCTGCTCGGCGGACTGCTGCGCGCCGGCACGCGCACCGAGCACCTGAGCGCCGCCGAAACGCTGCCGGCGGCGCGCGCCGCGCTGGTGCGCGAGCTGGGTATCAGCGCGGCGGCCGACGCGCACGCGGCCGTCGCCGGCGCCGCGGTCGTAATCGTGGCAGTGAAGCCGCAGGAGGCGCGCGTGCTGCTGCAAGGGGTGGCGGGCGCCTTGCTGCGCAGCCAGCCGCTGGTCATCTCCGTAGTCGCGGGGCTGCGCATCGCCACGCTGCAGGCGTGGTGCCCGGGCGTAGCGGTGATGCGCGCCATGCCCAACCGTCCGGCGCTGATCGGCGCCGGCGCGAGCGGACTGTACGCGCCCGCCGCGATCACGCCGGCCCAGCGCACGCTCGCCGCGCAGGTGATGAGCACGGTGGGCGAGGTGGCGTGGGTGGACGCGGAGGAGGCGCTCGACGTGGTGACGGCGCTCTCGGGCAGCGGTCCGGCATATTTCTTTCTGCTCGCCGAGCTCATGGCCGAGGCCGGCGAGCAGCTCGGACTCGAGGCGGCCACCGCGCGGCGGCTCGCGACCGCGACACTGCGCGGGTCGGGACTCATGCTGCAGTCCCCGGATGCCGACGTGACACGGCTGCGCGAGCAGGTCACTTCCCCGGGCGGCACCACCGAGGCGGCCCTCGAGGCACTCGAGCGGGCGGATCTGCGCGGCAGCGTCCGCAGCGCGCTCACTGCCGCGACCCAGCGCAGCCGTGAGCTGGCAAGCTCCACCGTAAGCTCCCCGGCAGACGCGGATCTGCCGCTCGCATGAGCGCCATCACCTTCATCATCGACACGCTGCTGTCGCTGGCGCTGTTCGTGGTGCTGGCGCGACTGTTACTGCAATGGACGCGCGCCGACTTCAGAAACCCGCTGTGCCAGGCGGTGGTGAAGCTCACCAACCCGCTCATCCTGCCGCTGCGGCGCGTGCTGCCGCCGATCGGCAAGGTCGACACCGCCTCGGTGGTCGCGGTGCTGCTGATCGCGACGGTGGAGGTGGGCTGCATCTTCGCGCTGCACGGGGTGGGCCTGCCGCCGCCGGAGCTGTGGATCCGCCAGGTGCTGCTCGAGATCGCGCGCACGCTGCTGCGCACCTACCTGGTCGCAATCTTCCTGTACGCGCTGCTGTCGCTCATCGCCCCCGGCGGCTACTCCCCACTGCAGTCGCTGCTCACCACGCTGTGTGAGCCGGTGTTGCGGCCGATCCGCCGGGTCATCCCGGCGATCGCGGGTCTCGACCTGTCGCCGTTGTGGGCGATCATCCTCATCCAGGCACTGCTGATCCTGATGCCCTGAAGAGCGCCGCTGGCGGTGCGCCCTGCTGCTGCGGCGCTGCGCGTGGCACACCTGCCTTGCGCTGACGGAACACACGCTTAGCGCCGACTTCGCAACGAGAATCGCAGCATTGCCGGTGCGGCGCGCCGCCGGCCGGGCCCTGCCGCGCGCGCTCAGCTGCGGCGCCGCTGCCACCAATGTGCTGCGAAAACCCTGTGAAAAAAGGCATTTTCGCCACAGCGAATTTCAAAAAAGCGCTTGCCAAAGTGCGCGCATGTGCTATTTTCCGCGCCGATTCTCATTGCGCAGCCGCTGTCGCGGCTGCGATTCGCAACACTAAATCCTCGAGGAGTACCGCAAAATGGCGAAAAAGGGTGGCGCACCGACGAAGTCGGAGGTTCTGACACACATCTCCAAGGACACGGGACTTTCCCGCAAGCAGGTCGGCGGCGTCTTCGATTCGCTCGGCGGCGTGATCAAGAAGAGCCTGCGCGGCAACGGCCTGTTCACCATGCCCGGCCTGTTGAAGATGAAAGTCGTCAAGCGGCCTGCGACCAAGGCCCGTGAAGGCATCAACCCGTTCACCGGCGAGAAGATGATGTTCAAGGCCAAGCCGGCGAGCAAGAAAGTGCGCGTCATGCCCCTGAAGAGCCTGAAGGCGATGGTCAACTCGTAAGCAGCGACTTCTCCGCGTCCGCGGAGCAAGGCCCGGCCAGGCGCTCACCTGAGCCGGGCCTTTTGTTTAGCGCGGCAGCCTTGCCATGAAGGCGAGCACCGTATCGCGCAGCTCGTTGATGCGGCCGTGAAAGAAGTGCCCTGCTCCGGGCAGCACCGTGAGCTGCGGCGACGGCGTGAGCGTGCGCGCCCAGGCGATCACCACGTCCGGCGGCACGACGTCGTCGGCACCACCCTGCACGATGAGCCACGGACAGGCGGGGACTGCGGCCGGATCGACCGCGATGCGCGTGATGCCCGGCGCCACCGTGACCAGGCAGGCGGGCTGCGCCCTCGCGGCGGCCTGTATCGCCACCACTCCGCCGAAGGAGAAGCCCGCGAGCCACAGCGCCGCCTGCGGCCAGCGCTGCCGTCCGTGTGCGATGACCGCGAGCGTGTCGTCGGTCTCGCCGCGCCCCTCATCGTAGCTGCCGCCGCTCGCGCCCACGCCGCGGAAGTTGAAGCGGATCGTGGCTGCGCCGCACTGCTGGAACGCGCGCGCCAGCGCCCACACCACCTTGTTATCGAGCGTGCCGCCGTAGAGCGGATGCGGATGACATACCACCCCGAAGGCGCGCAGCGCCTGCGACTCCCCCGCCACGGCGGGCGGCGTCTCGATGAGCGTCTCGAGATCCCCGGCCGGGGCGGCGAGCGTGGTCCGCTCGGCGCGGCTCACGCCGCCGCCGGCGGCGCCGCCAGGCGCACCAGCAGGCGGTTGAGGCGCTGCACGAACTCGGGCGCGTTAGCCAAAGGCGCGCCCTCGGCGAGCGCCGCCTGGTCGTACATCAGCTGCGCGAGCTCGGTGAACTGCGCGGCATCGGTGAGGCCCTCGAGGTACTTCACCAGTGGATGCGCGACGTTCACCTCCAGCACCGGGCGCGCCGCGGGCGGCTGCTGGCCGGCGGCGGCAAGGATGCGCCGCATCTGCTCGGTGAGATCGTGCTCGCCGCGCACCAGGCAGGCCGGGGATTCCCTGAGCCGCTCGCTGACGCGCACCTCGGTCACCCGCTCGCCGAGGGCGTCCTTGATGCGCTTCAGCAGCCCCTTGCTCTCCTTGAGCTCGGCGTCGCGCTGGTGGCGGTCGGCATCGCTGGCCAGCCCGCCGAGCTCCAGGTCGCCGCGCGTCGCGTCCTTGAAGCGCTTGCCCTCGAAACTCTCGACATAGCCCATCACCCACTCGTCGATGCGCTCGGCAAGCAGCAGCACTTCCAGGCCGAGCTCGCGCAGCCGCTCGATGGCGGGACTGCTGCGCGCCGCGGCGAGACTCTCGGCAATGATGTAGTAGATGCGCTCCTGGCCGGGCTTCATGCGTGCGAGGTAGTCGGCGAGAGTGACGTTCGGGGTATCGCCGGGCTCGTGCGTCGAGGCAAAGCGCAGCAGCGGCAGGATCGCCGCCTGGTTGGCCGGGTCCTGGGCGATGCCCTCCTTCAGCACCGCGCCGAACTCCTTCCAGAAAGTCGCGTACTTCTCCGGCTCGTCCCTGGCGAGCCGCGCCAGCATGTCGAGCACCCGCCGGGTGAGCCCGCCGCGGATCGCCTCGGCCTCCGGATCCTGCTGCAGGATCTCGCGCGAGATGTTCAGCGGCAGGTCGCTCGAGTCCACCACCCCCTTGATGAAGCGCAGGTACAGCGGCAGGAACTGCTCGGCGTCGTCCATGATGAACACGCGCCGCACGTACAGCTTCAGTCCGCGTGCCGCCTCGCGCTGCCACAGATCGAAGGGTGCGCGGCCCGGCACGTACAGCAGGCTGATGTACTCGCGCTTGCCTTCCACCTTGTTGTGGCTCCAGGCGAGCGGGTCGGTGAAATCGTGTGCCACGTACTGGTAGAACTGCCGGTATTCATCCGCGGAAATCTCGGTGCGCGGCAGCGTCCACAGCGCCTTCGCCTGGTTGACGACCTCGTCCTCGAGCGC
>Ga0210393_10000544_pt1 | contig 33884 bp, 29 predicted proteins | sample IncBWC27OmetaG_FD_160068 | JGI IMG/M metagenome (GOLD analysis project Ga0210393, IMG submission 160068) | Forest soil microbial communities from Barre Woods Harvard Forest LTER site, Petersham, Massachusetts, United States - Inc-BW-C-27-O ...
AACGTGATGGACCCACCGCCGATCGGTTGTGAAGGGCCAGACGGACTTAGTGTCTTCGTCAGCAATTGGAATTCGAGCCCTTTGGCTGCGCAGAACTTGTTGCCGTCAACAATCAGATGTCCCGCGGCCGCGTCGGTGTTGCCAAACTCCCCACCAGCCGTGGACTTCTGTGAGTAATACGTGTGCCGCACTGGTGCAGGACATGTTGACGCTACTCAGCACCGGGCGCGCACTCTACGTGTCCATCCAGGAGCGCAAAGTGGATCGTCATCGATGGGCCATGAGCTTCGGTGTTCAGACTACGAATCCCGCGGACGAGTGACTTTTAGATCGTGCCCAGAGGCGCGGCTCCGCGACTGCGCGGCGTTACGACCGTGTGCGACGTACGCCGGGCGTGGCCCCGCGCCGCGTGTTCGCGGAGAGCTCAGCAGCGAGCCGCACCGCGCGCGCCGTAGCACAAGGTGTCGCTGCGCGGCTTACTGGCGATCGAAGACCAGCGTCGAGGTCGGGGCCGCGCCCGGTTCAACCGAGGTCTTGTTCACCAGCGTTAGCGTCTTGCCGTCCTTGGAAACGGTCCGCGTCGTCGTACCGACGATCTTGCCATCACGCTTTTGGGTCGCCTGGGTCGTGTGGCTGTCGATGCGCTTGGCGCTCAGAGTGTCGTAGGTGGACGAGCCCGTCACCGGGTAGTCCTTGCCGTCGGGCTTGTACGTGGTCTGCACCGTGCTCTCCTGGCCGTCGGCGGTCTGGCGCGTATAGGTGAGCTTGACACCGTCTGCGACGGCCGCGTAGGTGCGCATCTCGCTCTTGGGCACCACGCCGCTCGACTGCGCGACGTTGAGCTTCCAGGTGCCGATCACCGGATCGGGCGCCTGGCGGCCGGCGAATACGGCGGAAGCTAGCGTGAGGAGGGCAGCGGCGGCGAATGTCATACGCATCGGTTTCATAACGTTACCTGCGGGCTATTGTTGTGGCGTGGTGCGCGCAGCGATAGACGCCGGCAGCGCCGCGCTTTGCGGGCCGTAAATCTGACGCCGCGATCGCGGCTTGTCAATGTCATGCCGTTGGCGACAGTAAGTAAGTGCTGGCAGCGTCAGTGCCGCCGCGCTCGCGGCCGCAGGCCCTGAAGCGCCTTGATCCGTGGGCCTTGGCGCTAACGGTTCTGGGCAGCCTCACTTCATCTCCCAGATGGTGACTTCCCGAGTTCTCCACCCCCACCCAGTTGCAGCGTTTGAACGATCTTCGGCGTACCCCGCCACTCCCAGAGGCGGACATCATTGGAATTCGGAGCGTTCACCGCGAGAAACCTGGCATCGGGCGTGAACGCCAAACTCCAAATTTCTGCCGTGTCGTGAAATTCTGTTCGAGCCTGCACCGGCGTAGCGAGCTCATGTGGGACGTGCATCGCAAGCAGGTTTCGTGCGAAGCTTCGCGAAAGTGCCGCGCGGCACGAGAGATCTTGCACAATTCATAACGATAAACGAGGAAGTTACATGAATACCTCAAGCCCAGGCCTGGGCAAGCAGCCCCCGGAGTCATTCGAGCGTATTGGAATTCTCTTTCCCACCGGCGATGAACCGAGCACACCACCGCTGAAGGCAGGCTACGGCAGATGCTCAGTGTCAGGCTGCACCTGCCCGGCATACATGGGCCAAGGCGATCTCTGTGGAAACTGCGGCCACAACTACACGCTGCATTGGTAAGAGGCCACGGGGAAGCACCGGGTCGCTCGCGTTCGGTCATCGCCTCCGGTGGGAGGCCAGTGGGCTAGTCGGGCAGATGCCGTGGCAGCTGTTGAAGCCGTCGCAGTTGACCGGCTACGTACCTAAGGCGCGTCACGGATGGCGACCGCGAGCTGCGTTTCATCGGCCGCCGAAGTACGAGGTCAAACCCCTGTTCAATGCGAGCGGTGAGGGTGGTCTTACGCTTGGCTGCCTCTAGACGGGCGCGCTCGAGGAGTGCTTCGTCCAGTCGAACGGTCGTTCTCATGCGTCAGAGCATACGTCAGGTATGTCTGTATGCCACTCGGCTTTGGGGTGCAATGCGGGCAACTGCGTCTTCAACGCGTGGGCTCGATCAGCGCGATACTCGAACTCTCCTGCACACGTTCGAAGATGATTTCTGTCCCGTCCGGCGAAACATCGAAATCTCCGATCACGAAGCTCGCTGGCAGATCGGTCAGCTGGCGCGCCGCCCCGGTCTGCGGATCCAATTGCCAGAAGTCCTTGCGGTCGATCCCGCCGCGGAGCACCACGAGCGACCCGGAGTTGCGTGAGAACGCAATGCGTCGCGCACCAATTGTCAGAATCAGACCCGGCATGCCGTACGGTCTACCGTCGGGAGCCGAGGCCCGCAGCGGAAATGTCGTCGCCACTTGTGCGCCCGAATAGACGAAGTACGTTCCGTCCGGAGACCAGACCGGATCGACGGAATAGTCCGAGACCATCGACCGCGGTGAGCTGCCATCAAGGAAGATCCTCGCCAGCCGAGGTTCGCCGTCGCGTACGATCGCACCGATGATCGACTGCGAATCAGGAGCCCAAGCCAGATCGCCGCGCAGCGCGAGCGCGGGGCCGATCGCTCGCGGATTCCCGCCATCGCTGTCAACGACATACAGCCGCGTCGCAGCGTGCCGCTCGACTATGAACGCAATGCGGCGGCCGTTCGGCGCGATGGCGGGAGCGCCGATCCTGTCAGCGCTCGGGTCGTCCCACAACCTGCTGACCGTGCCGTTCGCGAGCTTCCAGATCCCCCGCCGGCCGGCAGCGGTCGACACATACGCGATGTAATCGGGCCCGAAGCGGGCTGCCGAGACGCTCCCGAGGGCTGGTTCCACGGGTATGGCCGTACTTTGTTGCGGACCGTCGCTGGCGACGGTCGCGCGCCAAAGTTCGGAACGAGAGTTGGCGACCGTTGCAACGATGCGCCTGCCGTTCGCGCTCGCCGCCAGCGACGTGTACCGCTCCAGGCCGAAGCCAACGCGGTGTTCGCGTCTAAGTTGCACATCCATGACATGCAACCACGGCCCCGAGCCATCCGTATCGGTTGCCAGGTAAACGAGCGTGCGGGAATCGAGCAACACGGGGTAGCTGACCCGCGTATTGTGAAACGTCACGCGTTCCGCTCCCGCTCCGGAGGGTCGGATTCGCCAGACGTCCCAGTCCGCTGACGGGGGGTCGCCGCGTACGAAATAAATGAACTCGCCGTCGGGCGACCATGTCGGAAAATGACAGTGAATGCCCGGCGCCGCGACGTAGATCTCGCGCACCGTTGCCTCTCCCGTCGCGCGCACGAACATCGGATCGCCAGGCGCGGACGTATGGAAGACCATCTGCGTTCCGTCCGGGGACCAATCGAACTCGACGCCTTCCCGCAGGTAGGGCTCCAATGCTCCGCCTGCCGTGGGCGCACCCATCACGTTGATGTCCTGGGCCCGGGTGCCCTCACCACTGCGTGTCCAGAAAGTGACGAGCGCGCCGTCGGGGGAGAAGGCGAGCGAGCGGATCTCGGGATTCCTCAGCTGCCGAAACTGCCCGTTGGTCATGTTGCGGTAGTGGTTGCTGCCGATCTCCGTCAACCAGACGTCCGGGTGTCCGTCGCGGTCCGCCAGAAACGCTACCAGTCGGCCGTCTCGCGAGATGCTGGCTGCTTGCTCCGTCCCCTCGATATCCGTGAGCCGCGTGACCTTGGCCTCCGTTAGCGGGTCGCGCAGCACGTGGTCGGGAGCCCGTTGCAGCAGCCCGAAGACCAGGACCGCGACGGCGGCCAGGATCGCTGCGGCCGCGAGCACCGCTGGATTACGCGGCACGAACTTGCGCGTGCGGTCGGGCAATCGGGCCGGTTGCGCCTCAGGGGGTCTTGCCTCGACGGGCGCTCGCGGACCCTCGGCCGGGGTGGCGGCACTTGGGGGGCGCTCGGGCGCTTTCCCTGCCGGGGCCGGTGGCGCGTGCGCCGCCAGCAGGCGCGAGACCCGCTCGATGTAGGCAGGGGAGGAGTCCCCCGCCGGAAGGCGCGTCCACTGCACATCGCGGAACTTGTCCGGAACGCTCGCGTAGCGCTCTGAGGTATCGTCGATGACCACGGGCACAAGGAAAGCCCTCTCCTCGGCCATATCGTGGGTCCGGTCGGCCGCAAGCTTCCACTCACGGCGGAAGTACCCTTCGAGCCGCGCCTGCGTGTGGGCAGAAATGATCGGTATGAACAGCGCGCAGGCGTGGATCTGTTTGCGGATCTGCCGGTCCCAGGCCTCGCCACCGCGCAGCTCGCTCTGGTCGAACCAGACCTCAATCCCCGCAGCCCGAAGAGCTTCGCAGATACGCTGGGCCGCCTGGGTATCCTGCGAGGCGTAGCTGAGAAATACGGCTTTCGACGACTCGCTCATCGACGCGTTGCCCCCCAATCGCGGCTCGGCCAACCACTTGAGGGGTTCCCCGGCCTCGCCGTGAACGTCAGCTTATTCTAATTTGAGTGTCCGCTCCCGGTGCCCTGCGACCGGCGGCTTGGGGGTCAACAGCAGTCATTGACCTGATCGGTCAATGCCGCCGTGCTCTCGGCCGAGATAGCCCGCTTGCTGAAATGTCTGCGGAGGGTGGCGCACATCCCGGTGCGCCACTGCCATACCTGATGTTTACTGCTTGTCGTACACCAGTGTTTCATCACCTGCGACGTACCCCACCAGCGTGCCGGTATTGTGAACCGTCAGCGTCTTCCCATCTGCTGACACCACCCGATGCACACGGCCGACCACTTTACCGTCCTTCTTGAGGTCGAAGTCCCAGGTGTTCTCGTTGATCTTTTTTGCCAGTAGCGTGTCCACATAGTCACTCGTCTGCTTCTCCTCCTTGCCGTTGCGATACTGCGGCCGAGAAGACGCCTCCTTCCCATCTGCCCCAACTTGCTTGATGTCAAGCGTGTACACCCCGTTGACTTCAGTGTACACGCGCGTTCCGGCCGTCAACGCTTTACCCTCGGCGAATTTCGATTTCGCGACATTGAGCTTCCAGGTACCGACGATCGGATCCGCCGCGAAAGCCGGGCCGGCGCAGAGCACTGTGGCCAGCACGATCAGTGACAGAGCTTTTTTCACGTTACGTCCCCCTTGAGTGGTTATTGGTGGGCTTCTTGTTGCACCGCACTCGGCTGCACGCCGAAGCGCGCGCCGGACGATGCGCGCAAGAGTGCCCAAGATCAAGCTGGCTCAGCAAGCGGCTACGAGCGCCCATCCATTCGGGAGCTGAGGTCTCCGCAAAGCAGACCTTCAATTGTGAATCGGATCGTGCAAAACTGCGCCGGTGATCATGGTGCGTGGACAAGCGGACAACGCTGAAGTGGTCGTGATGTCGCAGCAGGGGAGGATCCAGGAATGATGTCCGTTGGATACAATGGTCTCTTGGGCCTGTTGGTACTTGCTGGCGACATCTGGGCGATAATCAACATCGTTCAGAGCTCCGCTTCCAACGAAAAGAAATTGCTTTGGGTACTGGTGGTGGTGCTCCTGCCGCTGCTGGGCCTGATTCTGTGGTTCTTTCTTGGGCCACGTGATCGCACGGCGTAGGTTCGAACGCATGGGGACGAATGCATAACTCGTCGAACAGACGCCCCTCGCGAATGGCGCTCGAGATCAGTATGCCTCCCGGTGTTTCGATGGGCTCAAGCTACAATACCCTCACCAAGTCCATTCATGGCGACGGCGGTTTCCGCTAGTTTGCCGCCCAACAAGATCGCGAGTTGCCCGGCAACCACCGGGCGACCGAGATGGTAGCCTTGCGCCTCCGGGCAGCCGTGCTCCTGCAGAAAAACGAGCTGATCTCGTGTTTCCACACCTTCCGCCACCACCCGCATGTCCAGACTCGCCCCCATGCGGATCATCGCGTCGACGATATTGGCATCGCCAACGTCGGTCGCGACGTCGCGCACGAACGAGCGATCGATCTTCAAAGTGTCGATTGGAAAGCGCTGCAGATGGGTTAAGCTCGAATACCCCGTACCGAAGTCATCGAGCGCGAGCGTTACGCCCAGGTGTTTGAGAGCTTGAAGCACTGTCGCGGTGACGGCCGCATCCTGCATCAAGAAGGTTTCGGTCAGCTCGAGCTCCAGATAACCCGGTTCAAGGCCGGTCTCTTTCAGGATCGCGCGGACGGTTGCGACGAAATGTTCTTCGCGCAATTCCCGCGGCGAGACGTTGATGGCGATGCGTACCGGCGGCAGTCCTGCGTCCTTCCAGGCTCGGGTTTGGCGGCAGGCTTCGCGCATGACCCACTGGCCGATCGGCACGATGGCGCCACACGCTTCCGCGACCGGTATGAATTCGGCAGGTGACACGAGGCCGCGCTGGGGATGGTGCCAGCGGATGAGCGCTTCCACGGCGGTGATCGCGCCTGTCGCCAGAGTCACTTTCGGCTGGTAATACAGTTCAAATTCCCGGTTCTCCAGGGCCAGGCGCAGCTCCACTTCGAGGGACTGCCGCTCGAGCGCGCGCCGGTTCATGTCTTGCGTGAAGAACTGATAGTTGTTTCGCCCGCCGTCCTTGGCGTGATACATCGCGAGATCCGCGTTTCTCAACAAGGCCTCCGCGTCCGTCCCGTCATCGGGATACGTGGCGATACCGATACTGGCGGTGAGATGCAGATCATGCTGGTCGATGCGGTGCAGCGTACGCACACTCTGGAGTATTTTTTCCGCAATGACGCCGGCGTCCTGTGCGTGCGTCAGCTCCGAGAGCAGGATCACGAATTCATCGCCTCCCTGGCGGGCGACCGTGTCCGAGGCGCGCACGCGAGCGTGCAAGCGGCTGGCCACGGACTGCAGCACGCGGTCGGCAATGAGGTGGCCCAGGGAGTCGTTGACGTGCTTGAAGCGATCCAGGTCGAGGAATAGCACCGCGAGTTTTCGCCGGTAACGGTGCGCTGCCGCGATTGCCTCGGTAAGCCTTTCGCTAAACAACGCTCTGTTGGGCAAATCGGTGAGGGCGTCGTGCTGGGCCATATGTAGCATTCTGCCCGACAGCGCCCGAGTCGCGCTCACGTCGTGGAACACCATGACCGCACCGGTTACCTGTCCGTGACGGTCGTGGATAGGTGCGGTGGAATCTTCGATAGCCGCTTCAAGTCCGTCGCGCCGCACCAGGACGCAGTTCGGGGTGAGGGCTACCGTCTTGTTTTCGCGTATCGCCAACGCCACGGGATTCTGCGCTGCTGCGCGCGTGCTGGCATCGATGATTCGCAATACCTCTTCAACCGGCTGACCGACCGCGTCTTGTCGTGGCCAGCCCGTGAGGGCTTCAGCGACGGTATTGAGATAGGTCACCTGTGCCCAGACGTCGGTGCTCATGACAGCATCGCCGATGGAGTTGAGCGTGACCTGCGCGCGGTCTTTTTCGTTGAACAAGGCTTCGGCGATCGCTGCACGCTCGATCATGCTGGTCAGGGTTTTCAACAACAGGTACTCGTCGAGGTGGTTCTTCAGGAGATAATCCTGCGCTCCCCGCTGCACCGCCAACTTGGCAACGTCCTCATCTTGCGCAGCACTTAAGACCAGGATGGGAATCTGCGGCACGATATGAACTATCCGATCGAAGGTCTCAATTCCGTGACAATCGGGCAGGACGAGGTCGACCAACACCGCTTCCAGGCCGAGCGTTCGTTGCTTTCTCTCCTGGGCTAGTCGTTCCACAGCCGCGGAGCAGCTTCCGACCCATTCGACTTGAAACGACCCATTCAGCGCGCCTCGGACTGCCTTGATATCGGTGCGATCGTTCTGGATCAGAAGTATGGTTTTTCGAGACATAGAGCCTGCCGCGCCAAAGTCTTAGGTACCTGGATCAAGCTCGCTTTGCCAGCCAGGGGACGGTGCGGTATCGAACGCAGCGAAAGTCATTAGTCAGCGAAATGCGACCCCTATCACACTGCGCAGGACCATCGCCCGCTTGGGCAAGCTGCAATGGCATTCCTGCCAGAGGCCGAAATCCTTCAGGCAGACATCGGAGGCTGATGCGAGAGAGCTGAGCAGATGTCCCGGATGTCGGATGCAAGCGGTATGCACGACGGTCAGCGTCGGCCTCGCAGCAGCGTTCGGATGCAGTACAACTCGCAGTGCGCGACGCGCAGGCGCTGCCCGAGCTGCATGCGACCCACCCTGCTGCGCGCCTGCGTAGTGAGCTTCCTTAACCGCGCCGCGAGCCGCTTTGCGCCATGCCTGGCAGCCGCCTGCGAACGGTATCTCGAATGGCGCAAGCCGCAGACCTTCACCTGCCACCAGCCGGCGCGTTCGACCACCTCAATCTTGATTTTCATCGCCCGGCTCCTCCCAGTTCAATTCGCAATCTCGACAACTGAGGTGCTGGCCTCTCGCGATGAGGTTGACGCTCCGAGGACTAGCCGCACGCAGTGGGTGTTGCCGTCATCCACCAGCGGGACTTGCGTTTGGGGACCACACGGCAGCGTCCTGCCATCCAGCTCAGCGTGCGTGACGCCGCGGCTGACGCCCAGAGGGTTGTCGACCAGAATCTCGTAGCGGGAGGAGCAATACTTGAACACGATCTCATAGCGCGGCCATTTTTCCGGGATGCATGGAGTCAGGAGCAAGGTTGCTCCCTGTACGCGAAATCCAAGGATCGCCTCGAGGCCGGCGCGATACATCCAGCCGGCAGAGCCCGTATACCACGTCCAACCCCCACGCCCGACGTGCGGGGCGACGGAATACACGTCTGCGGCGATGACGTACGGTTCAACCTTGTAGCGGTGCGCATCCGCGCGTGTGCTCGAACGGTTGATGGGGTTGAGAAGTGAGAACAGCTCCCAGGCATTGTTGCCCCGGCCGAGCAGGGCGTACGCGATCACTGACCACGTGGCGGCGTGTGTGTACTGACCGCCGTTTTCGCGGATCCCGGGTGGATATCCCTTGATATAGCCCGGGTCGGGCATGGACCGATCGAACGGCGGCGTGAACAGCAACGCCAGACCGGCGTCACGCCTGATGAGGCGAGCTTCTACCGCCGACATCGCACGCGCAGCGCGGATTGGGTCGCCGGCTCCGGATATGACACTCCAGGATTGCGCGATAGAGTCGATCTGACATTCGCTGTTCGCAGCCGATCCCAGAGGTGTGCCATCGTCAAAATAACCGCGCCGGTACCATTCGCCATCCCAGCACTCTCGCTCCAGGGAGTTGCGCAACGCCTCCGCGTGGGTCAGCCACTGGGTCGCGCGCGTGCGCTGATCGCGCGCTCTGGCCAGGGGTGCGAACGCCACCAGCGTGGTGTGCAGGAACCAGCCGAGCCAGACGCTTTCACCCCGTCCCATCTCGCCAACCCGGTTCATGCCGTCGTTCCAATCGCCGGTGCCGAACAGCGGCAGGCCGTGTTCTCCAAGCGACAGGCTCTGCTCCAGCGCCCGCGCGCAATGCTCGAAGAGTGGAGCGACGTCGGCCGATATGACAGGCTGAAAGTACGCGTCCTGCTCACCCGCTCGCAGCGCCGGACCCTCCAGAAACGGCACCCTTTCATCCAGAATCCCGGTATCACCGGTCGCCCCGACGTAATGAGCGGTGGCGTATGCCAGCCAGACCCGATCATCGGTGATGCGGGTGCGAACGCCGGCGCCGGTCGATCCCTCCTGGCCCGAGGGTAGCCACCAATGCTGGACGTCACCCTCGATGAACTGTCGGCGAGCTGCCCGCAGCAGATGCTCGCGGGTCAGGCCGGGCCTGGAAAGAGCGAGCGCCATTCCGTCCTGAAGTTGATCACGGAATCCGTAGGCGCCGCCTGCCTGATAAAGGGCGGATCGCGCCCACATACGGCAGACGAGCGTCTGATAGAGCATCCAGCGGTTGAGAATGATGTCTAAGGAGCGGTCCGGCGTCTTCACTTGAACCAATCCGAGCACATCGTCCCAGTACCGGACTACGGTGCCGAACACGGCATCGAGATCGGCCGAGCGGTAGCGGCCGAGCAGGGTTTGCGCCTGTCGCGCGCTGGCCGCTTGACCGAGGAAAAAGACCACCTCTACCTCCTGATCTGCCGCAAGTTCCAGGGTCGTCCGCAGGGCGCAGCAAGGGTCGAGGCCCGCGCCCACGCGTCCCGACAGGGCAGCTCTGCCGGAAAGCCCGGCAGGCCTCTCGAGCGTGCCATGTCGCCCGAGGAACTCGCGACGGTCGGCGGTCCATTGCGTTTGACTTCCGGCGAGATCCGCAAACGCCACGCGCGCCTCGAAAAGCGTGCTCCAGGGGTTGTGCGCGAACATTGCGCCCGTAGCAGGGTCGATCGCTGTGACAATGAAGGGCGCCGTGGCAGCTCGCGAAGCCCCAAGCACCCACTCGAGGTAAGCCGTGACCGAAAGTCTTCGCAGCCGTCGCGAGACGTTGCGGATCGTCAGACGCGAGATTTTGATGGGATCAGCCGTCGGGACGTACACAATGAGGTCAAGCTCAATGCCGTGCGAGGTGTGTTCAAAGCGGCTATATCCCTGTCCGTGCCGGGCGGCATAGTAGGCGCCCTGATCCCGCAGCGGCGCAGCCGTCGGTCCCCACAGCTCGCCGCTCTCCTCGTCGCGCAGGTACAAAACCTCGCCCGCACGATCCGTGACGGGATCATTCGACCACGGCGTGATCTGGTTTTCCCGACTGTTCAGCGCCCAGGTGAATCCCCCGCCCTCCGCGGCGACCTGGAAGCCGAATTCGGGATTGGCGATGACATTGATCCAGGGAGCCGGCGTTGTCTGCCCTGGACCCAGCAGCGTGACGTATTCGCGTCCGTCTGCCGAGAACCCCCCGAGTCCGTTGAAGAATTCGAGATTCTGCGACACGGGCGCGAGCGCTTTCGCCTCGAGATAGGGGCTGCGCATGGGTCGCCACATGGCCGGCGCAGCTGATGCTCCCACACGATCGAGTTGATCAGCCAGGCTGCCGTGTTGAGCGAGCAAAACGACCCGCGCGACGGATGAGAGCCGCGCCCGCGTCTCTGCGGATATCAGATCCGTGCGCAGCAGGAATACCGAGCCGCGTGCGTGGTCCGCGCCGAGCTGCGGATGCGACTGACTCATTCGCAGCTGTGTCTCCAGGGCGGTCTGCAGGTCCTGAAGATACGAGGTCGTTCGTTCGTTCAGGATGACGAGATCAACGGGAAGCTGCTTCATCCGCCAATATTCGTGGGCGCGCAACAGCTGCCGCGCGATGTCGATGTCCTCGACGTGATCGATTCGCAACAGCACGAGCGGCAGATCGCCGGAGATGCCGTGAGCCCAAAGTGCGGCCGGCGTGCCGGCTCCACGGCGTAGGGTCTCCGACGAGGGTCGCAGCGACGCGTCACTATAGAGCACGTAGCCTGCGAGACGCTGAAACAGGCCGGCCTCCGCGGCGTCGATGCCGGTATGGCGAAGTTGTATCTGCGCCTGGGTCCACGCCAGCGTCGCCGCGCGCGCGAAGGCATTTGCCTCCTGGTGCTTGTCGACAAGGTCCAGAACGCTCGCGCGCGAGGCGCTGACGCTGGTCCAGAACGCTACGCGCACCGTGGCGCCCGCGGGTACCTGCACGCGATAACGAAGCGCGAACACCGGGTCAAGGACCGTGCCTACGGTGTTGGATAAACGCCGTCCGTCCAGCATGGCGACGGGTTCCCGAATGTCGCGCCCGCGGCCGAGGAAGCGCGCCCGATCGGTCTCCAGTTCCGGTTTGCCAAGGATCTCACCTTCGATGACCGCATGATGGGCAGCCCAGATTTCCGGATCGGAGGCTGCACGGCGTCGCCGCGTCGCCAGGATTGCGCCCACCTTCGCCGCATACTCGGTCTGCACAAACAACTTTGAGAATGCCGCATGTGCGGTATCGGCCGCTGGCGGCGCAAGCACGAGCTCGGAATAGGAAGTGATTTCCAGGTCGCGCATCCGGTTGCCGGTATTCATAATCGATAGCCGGCGAACCTCGGCGTCATCCTCGGGCGAAACGATCACTTCCAGGGTCGTGGTGAGCGCAGCGTCGCGCCGAATGAATTCGGCGCGGTCTTCGGTGAAGCTCACCGCGTAGTCGTCGGGCTCGACGCCGCTTGGCTGATAGCCAGCAGACCAGACGGCACCGCTTTCGGTATCTCGCAGAAAGAAACAGCTGCCGCTATCGTCACGCGTGGGGTCCTCGCGCCAGCGCGTTATGGCGAGATCGTGCCAGCGACTGTAGCCGGAGCCGGCGCTCGTGAGCATCACGGCGTAGCGCCCGTTTGAGAGCAGATGAGTCTGTGGGGTCGCTGCGTGTGGAGCTCTGATACGCCGCGCCTCGGGGAGTTGCGTATCGCTGACGCGCGCTGCCGTGCCGACTTCTTCGGCCCGGGGATGGGCGACCGAGACATCACGCGGCGCGCGTTCCTGCAACAGTAACTCGGTCGCGCGGATGCTCGGCTCGGCGTGAAACCGTTCGCGCATCCTGCCGTCGAAGAGGAGGTTGGCGATGGCGAGTATGGTCATGCCCTGGTGATGCGCCATGAATGCCCGGACGATGGCAACGCGCGACCCTTCCGGCACACGGCTGCGGGTGTAGTCGAGCGCCTCGTAGAAGCCATATCGAGCGCGTGCGCCGATAGCGATGAGGTTGATGAAATTCAGCGCCGCACGCTGCGGATCGACCATCGCGGCAAGCGCCGTCGCGTACGGCGCGATCACCACGTTCTCGCTCAAGCCCCGCTTTAGTCCCAGACCGGGCACGCCGAAGTTCGAATACTGATAGGTGAGCTCCAGGTCGCGCGCGTTGTAGGCGGACTCGGAGATGCCCCAGGGAACGCCGAGCTCAGTTCCGTAGCGGATTTGTCGCTGAACAATCAGGCGATTGGTCTGTTCCAGCAGACTCCCGGATGGCGCACGCATGACGAGCGATGGCATCAGGTATTCGAACATCGACCCGGACCAGGAAAGCAGCGCTGCCCCATGCGCAACCGGGGTGACGGCGCGTCCGAGCCGAAACCAGTGACGGGTCGGCACGTCGTTCTTGGCAATCGCTACGAAGCTTGCCAGACGCGCCTCGGAGGCGAGCAGGTCGTAGCAGCTGGGGTCGAGCGTGCCCTCGGCCACGCGATAGCCGATCGAGAGCAGTCGCCGCTCGGGATCAAGCAGAAAGGCGAACTGCATCGCAGCGGACATTTCGCGCGCGGTCGACTCAATGAGTGCCAGTCGGTGCCGCAGAGCCTGGCTGGCCTCATCCGTCAGGCTCAGGTCGCGCTGCCAGCTCTCCAGTGATCGTCGCGCGGCCTCGGCCCAGAAAAGTATCTCGCCGCCGACCTCATCACCCAGCTCACCGGCCAGCGCCCGCGCGATGTCAGCCAGGACGGCGACCAGAGGTGCTATCTGTCCCAGGCGTGCTGCGGGGTTCCCGGTTTCCGCCTCATGATCCTCGAGCGCAGCGCCGAGCGTAGCGAGAGCGTGTTCGAGCTGCGCCGCGGCCACGGTGTGCGCGCGTAGCTCGTCAGGGAGCGCCTGCAGCGCTTCGCGTGCGAGCTGCAGAGCATCTGCGACCCCGACGCCAGACCAACGGCCTGCCAGGGGTGCAGCAATCCACTCCCGACACGCACTGGCCAGCGTGATGAGATGCGCCGCTAGATTACCGCTGTCCACGGAAGACACGTAGCGCGGATCCAGAGGACGCAGATCGCGTGTGTCATACCAGTTGTAGAAGTGGCCACGGTGCTGCTGCAGACGGCCCATCGTGATGAACGTCGCCTCCAACCGCTCGACGGTCTCGAGTGTGCCCGTCCAGCCGAAATCACGGGCGCAGACGCTGGACAGGAGATAGAGACCGAGATTGGTTGGAGAGGTCCTGTGTGCCAGGACCGGTTGCGGATCTTCCTGGAAGTTGTCGGGCGGCAGCATGTGGTCGTCCGCCGTAACAAAGGTCTCGAAGTAGCGCCAGGTGCGACGCGCAACCAGTCGCAGGGCCTGCGCGTCTGCAGCCGTAATCGCCAGGCGCAGCGTGGCGAGCGGGGAGAGGCTGATCCACACGGCGATGGCGGGGGAGGCAAGCCACAAGATCACGAATGGCATTCCCACATGCCAGGCATGCGGATGGAAATACCCGATGAGTGCCGCGACCAGCAGCGCAATGAGTACGCCGCCGCTCATACGGCGATAGGCGCTGTTGAGATCAAGCTGGGGTGTGAGATTCGTCTGAGCTGCGGTAACCCACTGCAGCAGATTCCGCCTGCTTACGAACAGACGAAACAGCGTCCGACTGATCGCGTCGATCATCAGCCATGCCTGATGCGCCAGAAAAGTCATCAGGAAGGCGCTCAGGCACGCGGCCAGCCAGATGTCTTCACGCAGTGCGCGCAAGTGGCTGCGGGCGTTGACGCCCGCACGGCGCGGCACGACTGCCGCGACGATCGGCAGTAACGCCGGCACGGCAATTGTCAATACGACAAAGGCGGTCCACAGCAGCGCACCGTCGCGGAGTACCAGCCAACCGACCAGCAGCGCCGCGACACTCGCGGGCGCCGACAGCGTGCGGCGCAGATTGTCGAGCATCTTCCACAGACCGATGAACGGCAGGCTGCGGCCGCCCCGAATGGCGCTCGCCGCGTCGCGCCTGCCGAGGATCCAGGGCAGCAGTTGCCAGTCGCCGCGCGCCCAGCGGTGCTGGCGCGCGGTGGCGACGTCGTACCGCGACGGAAATTCCTCGACGACCTCGATATCGGAAACCAGCCCGGCGCGCGCGAAGATTCCTTCGAAGAGATCGTGACTGAGCAGCGTGCCGTCGGCGACCCGATCGGCGAGCGCAGCTTCAAAGGCATCTACCGCGTAGATACCCTTGCCGGCGTAGGAACCCTCGCCGAATAGATCCTGGTAGACATCCGACACGGCGGCGGCATACGGATCGATACCGCTGGCGCTCGAGAAAACCCGTTGAAAGAACGAACCCTCGCGACCGACGGGCAGGGACGGCGCGATCCGCGGCTGCAGGACGGCGTATCCCTCGACCACGTGTCCGGTTGCGGCATCGAAGCGCGGGTGATTCAGCGGGTGAGCAATCTTGCCGACCAGCCGGCGTGCCGCTTCCCGCGGCAACCTGGTGTCGGCATCGAGCGTAATGACGTAGCGCACGCCCGACGGAACCTCAGGGACGCCCCCATTAATGCTCTGGAAGTTCGTATCGGTCGCGCCGCGCAGCAGCCGATTCAGCTCGTGAAGCTTGCCGCGCTTGCGCTCCCATCCCATCCACTGCGTCTGCACCTCGCTCCAGACGCGGCGACGGTGGAGCAGGAGAAATCGTTCACCTGCTGCACCCTTGCCGTGCAGTCGGTTCAGTCGCGCAATGGCCTCGCCCGCAATAGCGAGCAGGGCCGCGTCCCCGGCGGCGTTTTCGGTCGGAGCATCCGTCCAGTCCGAGAGCAGCGCGAAGTACAGCTCGCCGTCTGGTGAGGCGAGGTAGTGAGTCTCGAGGCGGGCGATCTGCGCTTCGAGTGCGGCGCGAGTCGTGAGCAAAGCGGGTACGACCACGATCGTTCGCAGCTGCGCTGGAACGCCGTCGCGCAACGCGAGACCAGGCAGGATCGTCGCGCCGAACGCTCTCATGACGGCCCGATTTACCAGCGCGATGGCGGCATCGAGCGCCGGAATCAGGCCGAGCAGTGCGAGCAGTGCCAGGTGAGCGCGCGCGACTCCCCAGGCGTTGAGCATGGATAACGGCAGCGCCACAGCGACCACGGCTAGCAGTGCGATCGCGGCCACGTAGATACCAACCCCGCTCGCCAATCCCAACCGTCGGGGCCATCCCAGCAGCGGTTTTCGATAGCCGATGAACGTTGCGAAGGCGTGTCGACCGTTTGCGATCAGGTAGTAGCCCGGATCACGACGGCGCGGATCGCAGTGTTCGTCGTCCGTAACGGTCGACTCCTTGGCAGCGGCCAGGGCGGCGCCCGCAACTGCGAGTTCCGTCAGCTTCGAGCCTCGCGCAAAGCGCTCTATGGCCCGGCGATACAGATCACGCGTGGGAAAATCCGAGGAAGCAAAGTCACTGCCGGAGCGCAGCAGCTCGTCAACCGGGCTGACGCTTTCGAAGAAATCCGGCCAATCCACATCGGAAAGCAATCGGACGCTCGTGATAATGTTGCGCACCGTGACGTTCGACGCACCCTGGCGCTGGTGCTCGTCACGCACCGTCTCGTCCGAGGTTGTTCCCTGCGCGGCCAGGCGTTCCTCGAGCCATTGCAGTGCCGGCGTTACTCTGGGGTCCTGGTCCCGCAGACGCTGGACCAGCTGGACCGTAAATGCCGCTGCGAAGGACTCGTGTGCTGCGTCGCATTCCAGCAGGGCATCAGGCTCGGCGGTACGGCCGTTGACGCCCAGCAGCCGATCTGCCAGGGCGTCCGCTTCCTGGCGTGCGGCACGACTACTGACGATGCGTGCAGCAGCGCGGCGCAGATTCTCCACCAGTACGATCCGCAGCGTGATCGCGACCGCCCACAGTTCGCCGATGGTCAGTGGTTGAACGCGTTGATAGGCGCGCACGAAGTGACGCAGTGTCTCGGTATCGAATCGACTGTCGGTATGGGCCACGAATGCCCAGGCCACGCCGAGCACGCGTGGATAGCCGGCAAACGGCCCACCGGCCAGCTTGGGGAGAAGTCGATAGAAGCTGGGCGGAAGGTCCTGGCGGATCTCGCGGATTTGCTCTTCGACGAGGTGGTAATTATCGAGGAGCCACTCAGCGGCCGGGGAGATCGCGTGACCCTCGCCGGCCGCCGCGGCGAGGGTTCGATAGCTCGCCAGCAGCACCGATTCGTTGTCCCGCAGGCGCACGCGCAGCGAGCGGCGCGGTGTTGGCCGCTCGGTAACCTGTTGCGCGGCGGCGAGACTCGCCGCATGTTGCTCCAGGCGCTCAATGCTAAAGAGTTCCGCGCGCAGGATCTCCTCGCTGTCCCACGGCGAGACTGGCAGTCGGCGCCCGAAGGCACGACGTATGAGCGCTTTCAATTTGAACCGTTTAGCGAGTTGTATGCGCGGAAGCGGCAGACCCCGTGTCTGTCAAGGTGACGCGGGAGTGCGCTGATGCCCCAGGCAGGCCGCAGCGGCAGGCGAATGCGGAGGGGCTGTTCGTTCGTCGACAGCGGTCGGCCTTAGCAGCGAGTCCCGACGCCTGGCGTGCGCTTGCCACCAATGAGCGTATTCCAGAAATCCTTCAGGCGGCGTCTCAAACGCTGCCAGTTCTCGTCGACAATATTCCGCATATTCGCTCTCCCATGATCGCGAGCGACCTTACGCGGATCAGCTGGGATGCGTCGGTGCGCTGGCGTACGAACCAAAGGCGCGCAGCAGGCTGCGTTGACAGCGGGTCAGGTGAACAACTCGTCCAGGTCGGCGGCACTGACCGGTTTGATCAGATACCGTTCGATCCCTGCCTCGCGCGCGAGTTCGCGGCCGGGATGCTCGTTGTTGGCGGTCAGGGCTATCAATCTCAGGTTCTGCAGCTGCGGATGTTGCGAGAGGTGACGCGCGACGTCGTATCCGCTCATGTCCGGCAGTTCCAGGTCTATGAGCAAGATCGTCGGCACGAACTTGATGGCAAGAGCAAGCGCACTGGCGCCGGTGTGCGCGACGCGTGCCTCACCGTATCCCGCCGCTTGCAGCGACGAACCGAGGGCGTTGGCGGCATCCACGTCGTTATCGACTATCAGAATGCGCGGCATATGGCCGCGGAGGCCGAGTTCGCCCTGCGCGCGGGATTGTGTCGACGCACGCGGGCGCACGACAGGGCGCTCCACGCGGCTGGCGGGACGACTGTTGCTCGTAAGCCGCGCCCGCCCGCCCGCCATCAACTCGCGGTGAGCGGACCTGAGCCGCGCCCAGTGTGCAGGCGTCCTGTCTGTGAACTGCTGCCAGCTGGCGACGGCGAAATTCCTCATCTGGGTCTCCCGATCCTCGACCTCGTGCCCCTTCATCTTCCAGGTAGCCCCGCCTGCCGGATTGATTGTGCGTCGCGATCCGCAGGGCAAGCTGGCGTCACATTCCCCGCGTGGGCGCGCAAGGAGGGGGAGGCTGTAGCGTCCATTGGCAACCTAGCTGACATTCGTGACGAGATCGGTACGGCGCCGCACACTCGTGCCAGCACCGGGGTCGCTCGCCTATGCGCGAGTCGCGACCCTCGGGAGGGCGAGGGGATGGCAATGCGTCGATCCTCCGGAACCGCTTGCGGCGGCACGGATCATTTTGGAGGCGGGACCGAACCTGCGTAGAACGCATCGCACTTGCCGCCCAGCAGAGTCCGCGCCTGCCGCAGCAACGTGCGTGTCGGTCCAGTGAGCGTTCCCAGGACGTTGGGCTTTTCCACAACCGGATTCATGAATGAACCATGGACTTTCTGCTCAACTTTGGCGCATCCCTTGGTGTCGATGAGCGCCACGGTGGCCTCATCATATGTTCCGCTGACAAAATCGAGGGCTCCCTTAAAGGCGAGGCGGTTCTGCAGCGTCGCCATGGCTACGTCCTTCGCCTGGGCAACGCCGTGCTCGATATGCCACTCAGAAACGAGCGTCTGGATGGTGGTGGTGCCCTCTGCCCCCTGGAAGGTGCGCGCGAGGTCGTAGCCCCGTGTGAGTACCAGACCCAGGGGGCCGGCGAAAAAAAATGCGCCGACGTCGACGAGGTTGAAGCTCTGGCTGGACTCATACCGTGAAAGTTTCTGGTCGAGATCGCCGATTGCCAGGCGGAGATTATCGCCACGCAGGTCAGCCTCGCCTCCGACACTCGACAGGAGGGCCGCAATAGTCTTGCCACGCAGCGACAGGGTTGCCGAGAAATCCATCGGCCCTTCGGCAATACTTTTCGGCGTCAAGTCCCTGAAGAACTCCTCGAGGCGGAATTGCGCCAGGTGGGAGCGGACCTGGTACACGGGTTGGGAACCGGTAAAGACTGCGTCGATACTGCCTGATCCGTGTCCGGCAAACAGCCGCAGCGAAAGTACATCACAATGGAAAGTCCCATCGTGCCCGTCAACGGAGAGCCGCAGATCTGAGGCAGTAAAATCCTTTGTGCGGATCTGTCCGCAGGCGAGTTTCGCTGTGAGCGACAGGTTCTTCAACAGGTCCGCGCTCTCGCCGGGTGAGAGCCGCAGGCTGCGCGCATGCAGATTGCAGTCCGCGGCGTGGAACTCCTTGCCCGACTGCTCATCCGAGTATTCGAGAGTCGTGTCCGAGACGGCCAGTTGGGACATGGCCAGCGCAGGGAGTGGGCCGTTGGCCTTGGGCACTGCGGCGCCGTTTAGCCTTCCGTCGTGGTCGCGTCGCAAGGTTATCGTGGCCCGTTTCACCTCGATCTGGTCGGTGCGCAGCTCTTTGCGAAGCAAAGGCATAAGCTGAACCTCAAGATCGACCTCTCCCGCTGAGGCAACATCTGCGCCGTTCTTTCGCAGATGCACGTCCGCGAGCACAACGTGCAACCCTGGCAGCAAGCCGATGTGCAGCCGGCCGGCGACGTGGACTTCCATCCCCAGTGCGTCCGAGCCGATGGTCTCGACCTGTGACCTGGCATTCACACGCAAGACCATCGCGACCGTGGTGACGATCACCACCACAATCCCGGCGAGAGTGCCCACAGCGATCAGGATGATTTTCGATAACCTGGACATTGCGGCCTGTGCACCGAAACAGTCACGCCCACCGCCTTGATTATCGCGCTGCCGCCTTGCTGCGTGAACCTCTGACTCTTTGCCGACGGTGATGATCGCGAACAGGCGGGATTGCCGGGCAAAAAAAGGCCCGGCGCATGCGGCGCCGGGCCTGATATCAAAGCAATCCTAGGGATTGATCTTTGAGATCTTCGAACCCTCGAGTGACAGATCACCAATCAAACCCTTCTCGCCGAAGACAAAGGCGAGAATGGGCTTCTGCTGCGTCTGTGTGTCGTAGCTGCCATTGGCGCCGCCGGATACCACGGTGACTCCTGCATCCGCGCCGATCGCCCAACCCTTGCTGGAGGTAAACTTATCGAGCGAGTCCTGCGTCATAAACATGATGATTTCGCTGTGCTTGGCCAGTCCAAGCGTCAGACCAACCGAGGCGGCGCCTACGCTGTAGTAGCCGACCGTCTTGCCGTTGACCTGCAGCGCGCCTTCGCCAAACTCGCCGCCGACACCGACGCCGCCTTTGGTAACGCGGGGGAATACCAGCACGCCTGCGGCCTTATCCATAAGCGGCTTGTTTGCAGCGCTGATCGTGTCGAAGTAAACGACGGTCTTGGACACTTGCTTGTTGATCTGCGTCTCAGTGGCCGAGAGTGCAGCTGCGCTCGTGGCTAAAGCGACCATTGCGAGGCCAGTGGTGGCCATGCCAATCTTGATATCCATAAAAGTAGATCTCTATCGTTGATGAGGAGGCAGTGTGGGGCCGGAGGGCGGCCATGAGCGGGGGGAGAAACTCGAGTGAACTCAGTCGGTTCAACCCGGCTGCAACCCTACTTCTATGAGCCGGTCGGGTCTGTGCGCCAACGTACGCAGGTGCAGCGACCGCAGCAGCGGCATATGCGCCACACAGGCGCATTTGCTTTAGTTATCAACCGACCAGTGCACCTGAGGGCCGCGGGGGCATGTGTGTGCTACCGCACCGAAAAGACCGTCCTTAGCAAGTAGTCTCTGCGCACTGAATCCAGCACTCCCTGACGAACGTGGCTCCCCCTGAGCGACAGTTCGATTGGATTCAGCATTTTGGTGCCGCCGGCGCGCTCAACAACGCTGGCGGCCTTTTTTTCCCCTCGGAACACATCGGCGTAGCGTGGCGAGCGACAGCCTGCGTGCGCGAGCGTACAGAGATGCTTGCGCATTCGGCGTAGGTGTCTTTTGCTGGTCGCCGCTTCCTCAGGCGAGCTACACATAGGGAATATAGATGATGAGACCGAGACACCGCGCGTGCGTGATGGTGAGGCGGCTGGAGAGCTTTGGGATTCTGGCGAACTCCGCCGGGAACATCATACCTCCAGCAGTCGCTGCCGAGATGCGTTAATGCCCGCGGGCTCGCTTTACGGGGTAATTCAGCTCCCATGGTGGGGCTATGCCGCCTTAACGTTGGTGATGGTGCAGCTGATGTTTCTCGGGGTGACCTTGTACCTTCACCGCGACCAATCCCATGGCGGCCTCGTGCTCCATCCGCTGCTGCGGCACCTGTTCCGATTCTGGTTGTGGTTCTGCTCCGGCACCGTGACCCGAGAATGGGTTGCGGTGCACCGCCGACACCACGCGTTTGCGGATCGGCCCGGAGACCCCCACAGTCCGGTCGTCTTTGGTCTCAGGCACGTCGTGTTTCAGGGCTACGAGCTCTATGTCGCGGCGGCCAGGGATCCGAAGATTCTCGCCAATTATGGGCGTGGCACGCCGGATGACTGGGTCGAGCGCAATCTTTACAGCCGTTTTCCCAAGGTCGGCATCTCGCTATTCGTGGCGTTGCAACTGATCGCGTTCGGCGTGCCGGCCATCACCATGCTCGCCGTGCAGCTCGTTGCTCAGCCCTTCTTCGCCGGTGGCGTCATCAACGGGCTCGGCCACCGTGTCGGGTATCGCAGTTTCGAATTGCCCACCGCGGCCACCAACATCGTACCCTGGGGTGTGCTGATTGCAGGAGAGGAGTTGCACAACAACCACCATGCGTTTCCGTCGTCCCCGCGCTTTGCCGTACAGCCGTGGGAGATCGACGTGGGATGGCTATTCATCTGCGTGTTTCGTGCGCTGGGGCTCGCCCGCGTCGGCAGCCTGGCGCCGCGACCGAACATCGTGCGCGACCGTCCCGGCATAGACGCCGACACCGTGCGGGCGTTGTTCACCAATCGCATGCACGTCCTGCGTGACTATCGTCGACACGTGGTACGGCCAGTGTTCCGCGAGCTGACGAAGCAGGAGGGTGCACTGGCACTCACACGCAGCTCCCCGCAGTTACTCGTTCGACATCCGAAGCTGCTCGACGAGCGGGCCCGCCAGCAGTTGCGCGAGCTACTTGACCGGTACGAAGTCCTGCGAACCGTGGTGGAGTTTCGTGACCGCCTGCAACAGCTTTGGGACGAAACGTCCGCGAGCCATGGGCGTGCATTGGAGGAATTGCGCGCGCTGTGTGTCCAGGCCGAGGGCAGCAGCATCGTTGCCCTCAGGAAGTTTGTGCTGAGGCTGCGTGCCTACGCACCAGTGCGGGAATCAACTTAAGGCCGAGCGCGCTGTCTTTGGCGCTAGCACAGGCCTCGCGGAAAGGGATTCAGCCGCTAGCCGTGCGGAAGTGAAGCGGAAGGTGTCCTCCTGGAGCCGCCGGGCTTCAGTAGTGGGGGCGGCAGCAGGCGATCGGTTTCCTTCTTGACCACGGCGTAACATTCGCAACACAACTGTTCCAGCTGTGGCCGGTCCAGCACCGTAATCTGTCCCCGGGAATAGCGGATGACGCCGAGCTTGTGCAGCTTGCCGGCGGCTTCGGTTACGCCTTCGCGACGCACGCCCAGCATGTTGGCGATGAGCTCCTGGGTCATGGTCAATTGGTTGGATGACAAGCGATCGAGAGACAGCAGCAGCCAGCGGCACAGCTGTTGGTCCACCGAGTGATGCCGATTACACACTGCGGTCTGCGCCATCTGCGTGATCAGGGCCTGGGTGTAGCGCAGTAGCAACAGCTGCATCTGGCCGCTGCGATGGAACTCGTCCTTGAGCAGCTGTGCCATCAGCCGGTAGGCGTAGCCGGCGCTCTGCACGATCGCCCGACTTGGCGTGGTTTCACCGCCCATGAACAGCGCGATGCCGATGAGGCCTTCGTTGCCCACCACCGAGATTTCGGCGGACGCACCGTCTGCCAGCACGTACAGCAGGGATACGATGGAGTTGGTCGGAAAATAGACGTGACGCAGGACATCACCGGACTCGTACAAGATCTTGCCGAGCGGCATCGGAACGAGACTCAAGTGCGGCAGGATCCGTTCGCGCTCGGCGGGTGCCAGCGCAGCCAGCAGGTGATTTTGCCGCGGATCGCAGACTGGTTCAGGCATGCAGAGCGCCATTGCCGTGACTACCCACAGGGGGTCGTGGGTAGAGTATAGACCGTTCATTGTCCCGCTGTGCGATAGCGTACATAGCACCTTGGCCGAGCCCTGTTCGCCTCAGACGCTGCGAACCGCAAACTTGCGTGCGCCGGCGTACAGACCCAGAGGCTCGCCGCCGCCTAGTCTTCGGCGGCGTTCGGGGCATGGCTCCTGGGGCCCGCTCGTCGGGGTGGCGACCAGGAAATCAGAGTAACCCTAATTAAGGGTACCCAGCCTGCTCGGGTCGGCCTGACAGCAATCTTCGTGCCGATTTGTAGTCAAGCTGCTGCGGTGAGGGGCACCACGGTACTAATCAACGCTGGCCGTTGGGGGATTCAGTCGTAGCGAGCATACGGAAACCTATGTGCGTCTGCGCACGGACCTGCTCGCTGCGGCCGCGCACACTGCGGCCTCTGATGGATGGGCGACAGAGCCGCTATCCACCGTCACCCCAGTAGAGAATTGAAAATGAATGCTAGATCGCCAGCACACGGTGGCTCGCCGCTGCGAACAGCAGTGAGCCTCACGGGCCTGCTCATTCTCGGTGCGTGCGCATCGACGCCGCCACCCACGTCCAGTCTGCAGGGCGCGCGTGAGGCCATTGCCAATGCCGAGCGCGTGGAGGCCGGACGCTACGCTTCCGGCGAGCTGGCCGAGGCGCGTACCAAGCTTGCGTCCGCCGACACCGCTGTTTCGGAGCAAAGAATGCCGATGGCCGAACGGCTTGCCGACGAGTCGCGCGTCGAGGCCGAGCTCGCTTCCGCCAAGACCGCGGACGTCAAGGCCACGGCGGTGAACGATGAAATGAGGCGCAGCAACGGTACTCTGCTCGAAGAGATGCAGCGCAACTCAGGAGACAAGCCATGATCAGGATCAACCATAGAGGCGTGATGCTCCGCGGGACGCTGATCGCAACCACCGTGGCTTCCGTGTTGCTCGCCGCCTGCGCGGCGGCACCTGTCAAGCCGGACGGCGCCGCGGAGGCGCGCAATAAGCTCACGCAGCTGCAAGCCGATCCGAACCTGGCGAGCCGCGCGCCGCTGGCGATGAAAGAGGCGGACAGTGCCGTGCGCGTCGCCGAACAACCGCAGGACGACAAGGAGCTGGCAGCGTACCGGGTCTATCTGGCCGATCGGAAGGTCGACATCGCCCGAGCACAGGCTGAGACCAGCCTCGCTGAGGATCAGCGTGCCGCTCTCAGCGCGCAGCGCGAGCGTGCGCGTCTTAATGCGCGAACGCGCGAAGCGGACGCCGCACATCTAGCCGCGGCAAGCTCGGAGCGCCAGGCGGATGCTGCGAACCTAGCCGCGGCAAGCTCGGAGCGCCAGGCGGATGCTGCGAACCTAGCCGCGGCAAGCTCGGAGCAGCAGGCGACGGAGTTGCAGCGGCAAATCGACGTGCTGCAGGCCAGACCTACGGATCGGGGGCTGGTACTGACCCTGGGCGATGTTCTGTTCGAGACGGGACGATCGGGTTTGAAGATGGGCGCCACCGGCAATCTGAACAAGCTGGTCGCCTTCCTCAACAGGTATCCGGATCGCACGGCTTTGATCGAGGGCTACACGGACAGTGTCGGCAGTGAGGACTACAACCAGGGGCTTTCCGAGCGGCGCGCCGACTCAGTGAAGTCGTATCTGGTCGGAGAGGGTATCGGTGCAACACGGCTATCCGCATCGGGCAAGGGCGAGAGGGATCCCGTGGCGAGCAACGATTCCGCAGGCGGCCGGCAGCAGAACCGTCGCGTCGAGGTGATCATCAGCAATCCGGCCGCCGCGTTGCGGTAAACCGCGAACCGACACGGCAACAGTGCTTGATCCTGGTTCGAACCCGCGCAGCGCGAGCTGCGCGGGGCACCTCCCGCACCCGAAACGCGACGGGGCGGGGAGGGCGCGATTGGATACCTGGGAAAATGAAGGCGGTGCGACCGCGGCGCGGGTTACCCGCCCGCGTTTCCGCGCCAGGACCCGGAGCAGCGGCTACGCGATGAAATCGCGGGCTAGCTCAAGACCCTCTCATACGTTTCCTTGAAGTTCGCGTAACAACTGCAGGCTGCGGCTTCCAGGCCGCGGCCGTCGAGAATCATCACCTTGCCGCGGCTGTAGCGGATCAGCTTGCGTTTGCGCAGAGCGCTGGCGGCTCGAGTAACGCCCGCGCGGCGCACGCCGAGCATGTAGGCCAGGAACTCATGGGTGATTCGAAACTCATCAGCGTGCGCCCGATCGCGGGTCATCAGGAGCCAACGGGCAAGCCGTGCCTCCACGAGATGGAAGCGAGTGCAAGCAGCGGTTTGTGCCAACTGGCTCAGCATTACATAGAGGTAGCGATTCAAACCTCGTTGCAGCGCCGGACTATGTTTCAGTTCCCGGGAGAATGTCGATGCCTCCATTCGCCAGGCAGCACCCGCGCCCTGCACCAGGGCATGGAGGGGTGAAGTGTCCACGCCCAGCATGAACGAGACCCCGAGCATGCCTTCGTCGCCTACCAGGCCGACTTCGAGATTGGCGTGCCCGTCGATTGGGGTGATCAGCGAGATGAAGCTGTCGGTGGGGAAGAAGACGTGGCGAATGCGCTGACCGGGCCTGCAGAGCACATCGCCAAAGCGAAGCTCGACCCGCTCGCACCGTGCCAGCAGATGTCGACGATCCTGGCGCGGTAATGCGCCGAGCAGCCGATTGTTCGCGGTGGGCGGCGACGGCTGTGACACGAACCCTCCTAAATGTGTTGCGCTTTGCAAACTCCTTGGGAGGGTGACGGCCGGCCGAGTGGAAGTCTGTTCGGTGGACCACCAAGCCGCACTCCGGGACGGGGAGCCCATGCGTACGCTGTCGCACGGTGGTGGACGCCTTTGTTCGCCAGCGCACGGAGCAGCGCGGGGCATGCGCCTACGCTCCTGGGGCGCGTGTCCATAAGACGCGTCGTTTCTACGCGCTCACGATCCCGAGGAGAAGCCTGTGACTCTAGGAACCATTCTGCTGATCGTTCTGGTACTGCTGCTGATCGGCGCCATCCCGCAATGGCCGCATAGCCGCAGCTGGGGCTACGGGCCCAGTGGGGGGTTAGGAGTGGTGTTGATCATTGTCGTCGTGTTGCTCCTGTTGGGACGACTGTAACAGGGGAAGGATCTATGCCAGCCGAGGAACTTGCCGCTGTCTACGCGATGTCGCCGGTCGCGAACGAGAGATTTACCGGAATGGTGAATCGTCCGGACAGCGTGACGCACTCGCAGTCGGGCTGGGATCCGTACGAAGTGTGGCGGACTCGCCTCAAGCGGCCCTCGGTTGCGACGCAGGACCGCGAGCCATCGCTACCGTGCGAGGCTAGTGCCGCGGCGCCGGCGGTTGCGCCCGATCCTTGAAGGGCGCTTGAACCCGACTCAAACCTATTGCAGGTGAAAGTTGCCGCTACCGAACAGGCCGACGAGACCGATGATGATCAGATAGATCGCGACGATATAGTTCAGTAGTCGCGGCACGACAAGGATCAAGATGCCAGCGATTAGTGACACGATCGGTCCGATCGTCAGATGGAGATTCATTGATTACCTCACGCGGCGCCGCCGGCGTTGCGACAGCGTCGGTAGCGGTTATTTGCCTTCCACGCGACAGCATCCTAGACGCTCCTCGACACGTGATCTGTACGTTCGCGTACGGTGGCAAATCGCTCGTGCCCGCAGTCGTCGTAAGTTCTAAGCTTCGCCGCCGTTTGTGTGTTGCAAGGCGTTAGCGCCTCGAGGCAACGCGTTCATCCGTGAACGCGTTGCCTGTCGGCATCTAAAACCCCTGCGAGCAAGACTTGCTGCTCTTATGAGGTACAGGAAGGTTCACGCACACAAGGCCATCAAATCTGTGCGCCACCGCACATAGGATTGGCACTATCTCGTTTCATGTTGGATCGACGCTGAGATCGCCAGGCCGGCAGTCCACGAGCTGCTGCTCTTTGACCACGGTGTGCGCCGTCTTGATCTATCCTGTGCGGCCCAAGGGGAGCATTCATCCATGGACATCGAAGTGATCCGGCTCAAGAGCGAACTTGTCGCGTTGGAAACGCTGGTGGTCGCCTTGACTCGGTCGCTGGCGAGCTGGCAGCCGAGTTTGGCCAAGTCGCTGCAGGCGACGGCTGAGGAGTTGCGGGAGCGCTACCGACATCTACCGATACAGGACTCATCCGCCGAGACGGCCGATCTCGTGGCGGCTGAGTTTCAGCAGGCCTGGGATCGGCTGATGCAACTCGTTCTGCGCCCGGACTGAGCACGGCACGGATTTGGCACTGCAAGCCGTCAGTAACGCACCAATACGAGTTGTCTCTCGCGCTGACAGGAACTACTCGGTCTGACCTACAGCGATCGGCCCTGCGACCCGCTAGCGTGGCATGACCTCGAGGACACCACTATGGCACGTAAGTACAGCAAGGCGAGCGCCGCGAAGGTCCGCCGGGCAATGCACGAGCTGAAGCGCGGGCAGCTCCGAAGCGGCCGCTCGGGCAGGAAAGTGCGCAGTCGCAAGCAAGCGATCGCCATCGGCCTGTCGGAAGCCCGACGGGCGGGTAAGAAGGTACCGCGCAAGAAGAGCAACAAGAAGAGCAACTCGTAAGCGGTCCGCGGCAGAATTGAGATTCGCGTCAACGTGCCGCCGCCTCAGACAAACATCAAGGCCCACGCGGCACGGAAACCGCTACGGCGCTGGTCGGCGCAAGTGAGCAAGACCAGCGATGCCCTGGATCTCAAGCCTGGTATTTTCACGCAACGCTCTGCGCACGCAATTGCAGCAGCGCTCAAGCGCTCCGCACTCGCCAGTCACCGACGCAAGGCGGCGCCGCATGAGTGCGCGGGCTTGTGTCACCCCCGCCGAATCATAAGGGCTGCGGCAGCCGCGCTGGCCAGAGCCAGCGCCGCCGCGGCCGACATCACGACGCGCGCGGTTGCCACGAGCGAATCGGCGATGAGACTGCCGAGCACTGCGATCACCAGCAGGCCGGCGACTGCGGCCACAACGTTGTTAATGCCGGAAGCGACGCCGGTCTCGCCCTCATCGACAGAGTTGATAACGGTGGTCGTAAGGGGGGTCACGGTGATGGCCATCCCAAATCCCAACACCACCATTGGCGCAAGGTAAGCCCAGTAGCCTCGCTCGCCGCTGACCACCGCGAGCAGCGCAAAACCGACGCCCGCGATGAGCGGCCCAATGATCAGTGGCCACCGTGCGCCAAAGCGATCGACCAGTCCCCCGGACCAGCGCGACAGTACTGCGAGAACGAGCGTGAACGGCAAGTACACGGCGCCGGCCTCGGTTGCTGAAAACCCATGCGCCTGGATCAGGAGAAACGGCAGGAAAAAGAACGCGCCGCCGAGCGCGCCGTAAAGAAGTAAAGTGAGCAGATTGACGCCGCTGAAGCTGCGCGACGCAAACAGTCTGAGCGGCATCATCGGCACACGGCTGCGCCGTTCTTGCAGGGCGAACCCGAGCAATAGCAGCGTACCTGCCGTCAGCGATCCGATCACCGTCACATCCAGCCAGCCGAGCCTGGCAACCGCGATCAACCCATAGACCAGCCCGCCCAATCCACCGAACGCCAATACGGCACCGGACCAATCGAGGTTGGTGCCCGCCGTGGGACCGCCGCTTTCCGGCAGACGACGCACGGCAATCCACAACGTCGGGATAGCGATCAACGGATTGATCAGGAATATCGCACGCCAGGATAGATGATCGACCAGCCAACCCCCGAGCAGCGGGCCGGCGCCGGCTGCGAGCGCCGAGGCACCCGACCAGATCCCGATCGCCGCACCGCGCTCCTTATCGTCAAACGCAGCGCCGATAATCGCCAACGAGCAAGGAATCAGCATTGCCGCCCCGACACCCTGGACGGCGCGCGCCGCGATGAGTGCCCCGACATTCGGTGCGCACCCACAGGTGATCGAGGCCAGTGTGAAGGTGACAATGCCCATCAGGAACAGCCGGCGGCGGCCGTAGTGGTCCGCAGCCGCGCCGCCAATCAGCAGCAGAGCGGACATGCACAGTGTGTAGGCGTTGATGACCCATTGCATCGCGGCAAGGGTCGTATTCAGATCAGTCTCGATCTTCGGTAACGCAACGTTGACGACGGATTCGTCGACGAACGCCATGGTCGATCCCAGGACCGCCGCGGCCAGCACCCAGGCCTTGTCCTGCTTGTGACCAGTGGCCCCAGGGCGCGCGCATCGAACGATTTCGGCAGCGCAAGGCTGCGCCTTCGTGTTCACCGCCACGTACTGCCGCTCTAACCCAATTGGCTTCTGGGTCATGCCGCGTGACCTCGCTACGTCGTAACGATGGCAGCCCGGGTCTCAGCGTTGGCGAGTTCACGCAGCACCCGATGCACGAACTGAACGCAGATCGATCCCTCGCCCACTGCCGAGGCAATCCGCTTGACGCTGCCCGCACGCGCGTCGCCGGCGGCGAAGACCCCTGGCACACTCGTCTCCAGCAGGTATGGTGGACGGGGCAGGCTCCAGCGTGCATTCGCCAGCTCGTCCTTGCCAAGATCCGGGCCAGTCTTCACGAAACCATGATCATCCAGCACCACGCAGCCCTGCAGCCAGCGCGTGTTCGGTTCCGCCCCGGTCATCAGGAACACGTGTCTGAGATCGGAGGCTTCGGGCTGCCCATTGGAGCGTGTCCAGGAGACGCGCTCCAGTCGATCGGAGCCCTCGAGTGCCGTGAGTTGCGTGCGCGTATGCACGGTGATGTTCGGCGTAGCTTCGATGCGACGAATCAGATATTGCGACATGCTCTCGGCCAGTCCGTCGGAACGGACCAGCATGTGCACGTGACGACAGGAGCTGGCGAGGAAAACCGTCGCCTGGCCGGCGGAGTTGCCTCCGCCGATGACAGCGATATCCTCGGCCTCGCACAGCTTGGCTTCCAGATGAGTGGCGGCGTAGTAGATGCCACGGCCAAGAAAGCGGCTGAGGTTCGCAATATCCAGCGTCCGGTAGCGCGCGCCGCTGGCAATGAGGATGGTTCGGCTGCGCATCGAGCGCCCGTTGGCCATCTCGACCGAGTACGGCCAGTGGTCACAGCGGAGCCGAACCGCCTGCCAGGCCACGCTCAGCTGTGCGCCGAACTTCTGCGCCTGAGATAATGCCCGGCCGGCGAGCGCGCCACCGGAGATGCCGGTCGGAAAACCCAGATAGTTCTCGATCCTGGAGCTGGTTCCAGCTTGGCCACCGGGCGCGAAGGCCTCCACGATGCGCACCTCCAGGCCCTCGGAGGCAGCGTATACGGCGGCGGCAAGACCTGCGGGACCTCCGCCGATAATCAGCAGATCGTGCACGCGATCGTCGGCGATCGGGGCGTTGATACCGAGGCATTCGGCGACATCGGCGTTGCTGGGGTTCTTCAGCAGCTCCGCGCCCCGGCAGACCACCACGGGAACGTCCGCAGCGCGCACCTGAAAGCGCTCGAGCAACGCCTGGGCGTCGGCATCGTGCTCGATATCGATATTTACGTAGGGCCGGGCATTACGCGTCAGGAACTCCCGTAACCGCAACGTGTCGGCGGAGTGATCCGAACCCAGGAGCAGCACCTCGCTGTGGCCAGACTCGATTACGCTCATGCGGCGCAGGATGAAAGCGCGCATCAAGAGCTCGCTGAGCTCGGCATCGTTCTGCACGATACGTCGCAGCTGTTCCGCATCGATCAGCAGAACGGCGCCGGCGTCGCGTACGCGAACGCGCACCAAGGCAGCGGTGCCGCGCAAAGTGCTCATCTCGCCGGTAAAATCCCCCGCGCTCAGAACGAAGAGCAACTCGCCGGCGGCGGCGGATTGAGTAGCGGCCGGCGGCGCGAGCACCTCGAGAGTCCCGGCGGTTATGACAAAGACGCCACGCGGCAAGGCGCCCAGTTCCAGAAGAATCTCGCCCGCGTGCGTCTGCAAACGGGTCCCCTGGCGCTCCAGTCGCGCAAGCTGCGCGGGCGTAAGTTTCGGGAACATCTGCGCACGACGCTGTTCCAGCAGGGTGCTCGCCACGGCCGCTCCTACAGACCCACGCGGATCACGAAGGGATCTCCATCACCAGACAGCCCAACCTGGACGCTCAGACCGGGCGCGCCGCCCAATCATCGCACTTGCCTTGCGGATTGGCCGGGCCGTTGAATATCTCGCACTTCCCGCAAGCCGTACGTTCGGGCTCGGCAACGAAAAAGCGGCACTTGCTACAGGTCTTACTCGGATCCGGCGACTTCTCAGTGTAGTTGTCCAATTCGCGTTGCCGGTTCTCCGCCTTACTGAGGGTGCCGGGATTGGCGCAGACGAAATTCTTCTGGCCTTTTCCGTGCGCAACCGAGATCCAGCTCACCGCACCGGCGAGAAAGCAAGCCGCGAGCCGTCGCAAGGTCGCGCGACGTACTTGCCTGGCGGTGAATGTTGGCAATGAGTTGCAGTGTCCCATCAACCTAGGTCCTTATGGCTCACCTCCGCCGAACCTGCAGCGGAATCTCCCGGCTTGTCGGACCCTGAAGGAGGATTGGCCGAATCGCGAGGACTATTTGAGGGCTGCCTGCGCTTCAGTGGCCGCCTTTTTTGCAGCACTCAGGTCGTCGGATTTCAACCCTGCCTGTGCGCTCGCGAGCGCCGCGGTCAGTTTAGCCCTGGCCGCCGACTCGGTCGTGTCGGGAATCGCCCCATTGCCAAGCTTCTGACATGGATTGGCCTCCTTGGCATCAAATCCCTGCCCGCTTGGTCCCACCAGGCAATTGACAGTGTGATGCAGATGCATGTGGACCTGTTCTATAGTCGCCGCCTGGGCGGCCAGGCCAGCGTGCAGGGCGCCAGTCGCCGCTTCCTGAGCAGGATCTGCGGCCTGCGCGGAGACAGGTAACACAGTGACAATAGCTGTGACGATGCACGGCAGGGACAGCTGAGTCGTGAATCTTGGTTTATGCAGCATATCGTGACGTCCTTAATGTTGAGACATGATTGGACTCACTGACCATAGCTCATCGGAACCTAAAAGGGCACTGCCGCCCGCGGCTTTGACGGCGCTGTGGGAGCCCGGCGCCAGAGGTTAGCACCGTAATTGCCAACACCCTTGGGCGGCGCACATGCGGAGAAAATCCCGCAGGCATGTCCAATACGCCGATGGGCGGGAACACTAAATGCATGCGTGTCGCGGATTCTCGTGTTTGTATTAGGGTCCACCTGCGAGGAACTGCATGATCGATCTGCGAATCAACGGCGAACTCAAGCACGTCGACGTACCCGCTAACATGCCGTTGTTGTGGGTTCTGCGGGACCTATTGGGTTTGACAGGCACCAAGTTCGGATGTGGCATCGCGCAATGCGGCGCCTGCACCGTTCACCTGGACGGTAACGCAGTGCGTTCCTGCGTGCTGCCGGTTGGCTCGATCGGCAACCGGGCCGTGACCACGATTGAGGGCGTCGGGGCGACCCCCTCAGGTGCCACCGTGCAGAAGGCGTGGCTCGTCGCTGAGGTCGTGCAATGCGGCTACTGCCAGCCGGGACAGATCATGTCGGCCAGCGCGCTGCTGCGGACGAATCCGCACCCCACGGACGCCGATATCGATGCGGCGATGGCCGGCAACATCTGTCGTTGCGGGACCTATGTGCGCATTCGGGCCGCAATAAAAAACGCCGCGCAAATTGCGACGGGGCATGCAAAGGATACCGAGGGGGCGGTCGATGTCTGAGCCCTGGACACCGCGTTTGCCCGCGACTCGCAAGATGCCAGTCTCGCGCCGGGACTTTCTCAAGGTCGGAGTCGCGGCCGGTGGCGGATTATTTCTCGGATTCGCCGTCCCATCGGCCCGCGGCGCGAAGCTTGGTGTGGCGGACGATCCCGCGTTTTCCCCAAACGCGTTTATTCGTATCGCCCGCACGGGCGCCGTCACGTTGATCATGCCGCAAGTGGAGATGGGGCAGGGCGTCTATTCGTCGATCGCCGTGATTCTGGCGGAGGAACTCGACGTTCGGCTCGAGACGGTGACGTTAGAGGCCGCGCCTCCGAACGATGCGCTCTATGGGAACCCGGCTCTGGGTTTTCAGGTGACTGGCGGATCGACCTCGATTCGTGCGTTCTGGATGCCGCTGCGTCGGGCCGGCGCAGGCGCGCGCGCAATGCTGATCGCGGCCGCGGCTAACGACTGGAAGGTCGATCCGGCGGCATGCGGCACCGCCGCGGGTGAGGTTCTCCACGCGGCAAGCGGGCGTCGTTTGTCCTATGGCTCACTGGTCGATCGCGCCGCGCGGCTCAAGCCGCCTGCGAACCCGACGCTGAAGACCCCCAAGGAATTTCGCATGATCGGCACGGCGGTGCCGCGCCTCGATACACCGGATAAAGTCACTGGCAAGGCGCTGTTCGGGATCGACGCACTGCCGCCTGGGGTCAAGTTCGCAACGCTGACGGCGAGCCCGGTCTTGGGGGGCAAGGTTATCCGGGTAGATGACGCTGCAGCGCGCGCGATACCGGGCGTACGCCAGATCGTCGTGCTCGATGACCTGGTTGCCGTAGTGGCCGATCATACCTGGGCCGCCAAGCAGGGTCTCGACGCCCTCAATACAGTCTGGGACGACGGTCCGAATGCCCACGTGACGACCGAGGAGATCCTCGAGCAACTCAAGGCCGCCAGCGAGCGTAACGGCGCTGTCGCTAAGTCAGTCGGAGACGTTGCGAAGGAACTTAGCGGCGCGGAGCGGGTGGAAGCGAGGTATCACGTCCCGTTTCTCGCGCACGCGCCGATGGAGCCCATGAACTGCACCGTGCATGTCCGGGCGGATGGCTGTGAGATATGGGTGGGCAACCAGGTCATCACACGCGCTCAGGCGACCGCGGCCGAAATAACCGGGCTTCCAAAGAACAAGGTAATCGTTCACAACCATCTCCTC
>Ga0210393_10000547_pt1 | contig 33788 bp, 37 predicted proteins | sample IncBWC27OmetaG_FD_160068 | JGI IMG/M metagenome (GOLD analysis project Ga0210393, IMG submission 160068) | Forest soil microbial communities from Barre Woods Harvard Forest LTER site, Petersham, Massachusetts, United States - Inc-BW-C-27-O ...
TCACTCACTCACAGTGCAACATCTAAGTCTACACAGTAGCTAGCAAACTACTACACAAACACCTTACAACAAGGTGCGTTGCTTAAGCCTACCGCTGCGCCTATATGGCTGCACAATACAGGGTGTCAAAAAAACCCTGTGACACTGCATGAGTCGGTGTGACAACACAAATGAGGGGGGGGTCTGATGTTAGGGTGACTGATAGTACTGTACTCTGAGTACGAGAGTCTCATTCATTGCCTTAACATAGAATTTTTTATATCATAATTTGCTATCTGGACAGGATGGACAATTATTTCTGATCACTATATGGAATGTCCTTTACTGAATATAGCACTTTCTATTGAACTGGCAAACTTGATCTGTCCTTCAAAAGTATACCCCCAAGATCGAGTATGTATAACCACTTTCTGCTCCACCTTACTCTGTCGGACCATGGACGATCACGGGGTAGTCACAATACCCTATGTCAAGCTCACGTGGCCTGACACCATGAGACGCGACCCGTGTGCCCCCATTCCCCTCAGTTCATTCTACCATAACAGGACTGAGGGGTAAGTACATACACACTCACTATACCATGATCTCCCTGCTCATTCACTGTACATAGAATTACTTCTAGGTACACAATACTCAGTTCGTTCTACCATAACAGGACTGAGGGAATTACTTCTAGCTTGGTATACCGAAGCCAGGTACGGGAACTATAGCGATAGTTACACTTTTGCAGGTGCTAAAAATGTACTCTGTGGCGCCTGAGTCGACAGCATCGTAGATGACGACATTTTCGGGAGAGTTGCTGTGCTGGCACAAAGAGAAATTGTCGCCAACCTCACCATTCAAGTTCACTAATAGGTAGTTGGGAAATTGGGATCCCTGAGCACCGCTTGTGCTGTACTAGTTCGAATGAGATATACTCAAGACCTAGTCACAAGAAACCAAGTTTTTCAGAACTCACCATTCGGCAGTACCCCTGAGAGGGGGAAGCGTCTTGAGAGTCAGTGAATGATAACGGGCCATTTTCTGAGACCGTGTTCGAGACACCGGCTGGGCTGCCGTCTGATCCGTACGCGGTGATCCCCCCGTTACCCATGTCGAAGTCCTTCGCGGTGATTGAGCTTATGGACTCAGCGGTCTGCATTATACATGCCGAGTCAAAACGAGCATCTCAGAGAAAGGGTTGCGAAAATACCGCGATCCACCCACTCGAGCCAAGGGCCAATGAGTTCTGGACGGTGGTGTCTGCCGTGTCGATGGCAACAAGTGTAAATCTATCTGCACCTGAAGAGGCATTATCAGGGCAAGGTGACTGGGCCGTCTGGCGTCCCAGAGGTGTGGCCACGGAGAGAGTTGCAAGGATCGGAATGAGAGCGGCGAAGGCGAACATGATGTTGTCGCGACCTTGGCTTTACCAGTCGAATGGCGGAAAGTGACGCAGGCCGACCTGGCTTTATATACTGATGCCGCGAAGACTTCCGTCTGAACCATGAAATTTAGTGGCAGAGTAAAACCCGCGCATGACGAGAAGGAAATTTCGGCTAATTCAGTGCAAACTGATGCAGTGATCCACGGAGATGCAGGCTATGATGCCCAATTAATTCAGATAGCAGGGTAGAATGAAATGCGGAACAGCGGAAGCGTGGATGCTGGCGTCGTTGTCAACGAGGTTATGGCGGAACGCAGCATATTTGAGTTGCTGTGGTAGTTGCGGCGTCAGCTTGATCAGCCGAGACCAATTGATGCCGGGTCTGACGGACGAATAGTTCTAGGTCCGTAGATATGAAGACATCAGATGCATCAGAGCTCGTAAATTGAAAGCGTACCGTGACTAAGCGCGTATTGCCAGTGCCGGCCCACCTATTACGGTAGCACCTCACGCCGGGTACAGCCCGCGCTGTTATCATCATCATATCATCATCATCACAGTATATTATATTACCACGACCCGATCGCCGGTTAGGTCCACTCATCCAGTTCTGTATATAGACCCAGTAGTTAGTACGTCCACAGCATCAGGAAAACTCTGTGTTTACTTTTCGTGCTTTTATTACTTGCCACAAGTAGAAAAAGTACCAATACTGGAAAGTACTGCTTACTTGAAAAAAGAAATCCCTTCTACTTTTTAGCTTACTTTTTTTACTTTTCCGCTACTTTGTTTACTTTCGGCTTACTTTTTACATAAATCTTACCTATACTTTACTTTTTTCTTACTTTTACATGTACTTTACCAGTCTACTTTTTTCAACCTGGCAAGTAAAAAAAAAAAGTAGAGGGGATTACTTTTTCTACTTTTTTTGCAAAAAAGTAAGAAAAAGTGAAAAAAGTACAAAAAGTAAACATAGGGTTTTCCTGATGAGCAGTTCTCATGCTCTTTCACACCCATGCTGTTACTGAGACACTCACTACCTTTATGTCGTCTACTATAGCCTTTTAAAGGCGATCATGCATTGCCTCAAACTCACAAACTTATTGGCCTCAGGATTGCATTAGTCAATATCTCCTCCATCCCCAGGCCACGTCAGGGCATCGGTCTTCCAAAGTGAATCATTCTTGCCTTTATGTGCCCTGACTGTCGAAGGAAAGTAACCTAAGGACCCGATTTAAGCAGGTGTTTCGCCTTCTTTCTCCTACTGTAATGTAATAGATATGGAGCAAGCGGAGACACAGCGGAGAAACTTCGACAGGTTGTCTGCTTGTGTGTACAACACCCGAGTCAATGAATGTCAAAGTTCTTGACAGGAAAGAGATAAATGTCTTCCCACGAGCAAGCACAGAGATTCCAGAGGCTTCGCCCAGCTATGTGAATCAATTTCTACAGCACTATAACCCTGCATTCCCTTTCCCCAGCAAAATACAAAACTTGTGGCCCATGGGACAGTCACCAATCAGTCAATCCGCAGCTTCGTCTTTGCGTTGCGCTCCTTATCAGTGAGTGTGGATGAAGTAGATAGGAAATAGATACCTCAGGATCCTCAAACTGCCACTGGCAGTGGCAGGATCTCCAACTAATTGCATGGTGGAAGTGTGGAAGTGTGGTGGAAGACCCTGAAGGCCTTAATGGCAACTTGAAGATGAGATCTGGGATTACTAGCATTAGTGCTGGAAGCACTGGGATCTTGTATTCATCGTGTGACCCATCCGGATCCTTAGTTCAAGTTTGGGCTTCTCACCTGCATCACCATCAGGAAATTGGGAAAACTCCCACGGGCCAGTGCAAGGAGTATCAGCTAGTGTGAGCCACTATAGGCGGTGTAAGATTAATGTCACTCCGCACTACACTCACATCGCCTCAACCTAGCATGTTAAATTGGCAATCCATTTATTGAACCCACGAGTCGGTGCAGTCTTACTGTGGTCCGATATTGGTTGTGTGAGTCCACTGCAACCTGATTGTTGATTTGTCAGATCAGTACCGGCTAAAAGTGGGACCACGAGTTAATATAATATTACTTTGCAAGCACGCGTGTTTTACAATCCCACATTACTCCTATGAATGTAGTGTTGTCTGTCAGTAGGCACATGAGGCTTGCATGAGGATTTATTGATATGATCGTCAAATGAAAACCTCGTATTATAGCTATGAGTTAATCTCAGATTTTTCAAGTTTCCGAGAGATCAGAATTAGGTCACAGTCGCAATAAATCAGATACAAATTAAATGCGATCTAGTATTCTACAACAAAACATCTACACTAATTATCCAGATCATCATCACTCATCTCATAAGCATCCTGAAGTCTCTTCAAGGATGACACCATTACCTTTTGCGAATCAGTCCCACTCTTTTTACTTATTTTAGGAAAGATTTCACTAGATGGAGCGGAGATATTAGTATCGTAGTCTTTGTATAGGAATGGAATTAACCATACCTATTCCACCATTGAAGGTGCTTGTTGATCTTCCTCTTTGAGGCCTCAGTATTTGCATCTTCGAAGAAATCAACTATAAAGTTGTAGAACGCCGGGTAATAGAAGCTAGCATATTCAACCTTCCAGTCCCGGGAGCTGTTCAATGAGAAGATAAGCTTGAGAGGAAGATGTTAGAGATGCTAATAGTATATTTTTGACCTCGACTCACTTGTGTTGTGGTGTATGCAATTGAACGTGGGGTAACATGGCCATTTAGACGAAGGGTGGTGGCAACGTCATGTCACCTAGAGGTGACTTCCGATGCAGAGTCTTGGTTGTGGGCAGAGGATGGTGAGGTAAAAATATGATGGAATACCTGAGGTAAATATGATTGTCAGGTGTAGTGCACCAATAAGAAGCCAATGTACTTACACGCAGAAGAAGGGGGCCCTTCAGAAAACCAATGTGAGGGCGATCTGGATCTCCTCGCTCATCCTGGTATAGACACCGAAGGAAAAAGCTTGATGCAAAATTGAACCCAGGAGCTGCATTCCGCAGGTTAGCATGAACACTAGATAAGAAATAAGGTGATGTCAAGATGAAAGGAATTGCCTTGGACATACTCGGGGTCATCCCAATCATAATCGATGGGACACAGTAAGCCACCCGTAATGTCATTGGGATACCCGCGATCCTCCTTCACTCGGTTAGAAAGTGTTATCTTGGGAGCTTCAGGATTCAGAGGAGTGCGACCATTGAGCCAGTCGGCAATTGCTATCTTTATCCTGCAAGTATCGTCGCTGCATGCATCATTTGCTCTGGCATGCAACTGATTTGAAGTCAGTTTGATTAGGCATTCCGAGTCTAGCCGGATGACCATGGCGACCACCAACCATGACATACTGTGATTGATCATGACACAGTGTTGCCCCAGATGCCCGTGTGAATCAAACCCTTCTGGGATTACTCGACATTGCCAAGCATGCAAGATTTATAAGGCATACATGTCTTCATCTCAGGAACTTGGGCGACAGCTTTCAGAGGCAAAACTCAGCACAAGACTCAGAATTAGGCCTTTGCGGTCTCAGTCTCAACAACATGAGCCTGGGCCAGACAGTATGCAAATAGATTACACTGTGAGCCATCTTTTTTTGTGATTCATCTTCGGTCAGAAGGGTCTCATAGTAAGCAATCATAGTCCTCCAAGTCTACAAACCACGGGCAAATCGACATAGATATGTCCCAACCTGGAGCGATTTTGGATCCATCTCTGGCTCTGGGTCCATATTCATCACAACATTGATCTACATCTGTAACTCCTCCGAGTCCGAGTCAGAATTCACATGAACTACATCCAAGTCCCCCCTTATCAAAGTCAGGCCGTCCTCAGCAAGTCCGCCATCTACCAGCTCGATATCGGGACATTGCCCCCGAGCCACCTACTCCTGCCATTTCAACAGTGGCTGTGACAATGCCAAGACTTGCCTCAGAGATGCCTCCTGACTCTGAGGCCACTATAACCTCTCAGCGCCGTGGTGTGTGCCTCATCATTCTTAATCGATATCAGACAGCCGCGAATAACTTTGGGCTTTGGAAGGACTACCTGTATCGCCCATCCCACGATCCTGATGCCACTGTTGCTGCAGAGAACCTATATCGTCCTCATTTATCTGCTATTCTTCCTCAGAGAGCCCAGGCAGAGGAGGCATCCCTGTATACCAACCGAACTGTTGAGCTTTTGTTGGACTGGCAAAATTCTGGCAGTTCTGCAAAGTCCAATAATGAGCTCAATTGCCTTGTAAAGGAAGTCCTCCTTCATCCCAAGTTCAAGCTTGACGAGCTCTCAAAGTTTAATGCAACGCGTGAAAACCAAAAGGTGGACGCAATTGAGGAGCAGTCTCAACTTGGATATCTACGAGGGTTTCACCATGCCAACATCATTATCGAAGTCCCATCTGGTAGCAAGGACAATGCTCCTCGATCGTTTTCAATACCTGGCCTGTACTACCGTAAAATCACCACATTAATCTAGGAATCATTTCAAAACCCCATTTTTTTAAAATTTCACCTGTCGCCTTTCAAACTATATCAGAAGCACACTCAGGCTGATGGAGAAGCAAGCGAATGCATTTACTCAGAAATGTACGACTCCAACATCTTTTTGGATGTGCATACCAAGATCCAGCACGTGCAAACAGATGATCCAAATTGCAAGCGGGAAAAGGTAGTGGCCGCTCTTATGTTCTGGTCAGACACTACCCACCTTGCAACATTTGGTACAGCAAAAATGTGGCCAATCTACATGCTCTTTGGGAATCTATCAAAGTACATACAATGTGTTACCGCCTGGGCACGTGGGAGAACTGCCTCAGTTAGGTGACCAATGTGACTGTGCGCCCGAGTGGCACTGTGACCCACACAACGCCTGTTTCATCCATGACTCATGCTTCTGTGACGGCTCTGGTAGCTGGCCCCCTGTAAAACCTGTACGTTCCCATTGGCATCATTTCTCTTCTGATTGGAAAGCAGCTATGGAGTCTCCCTCTCGTCCCCTTCCCTTCCCCTAATCCCTGCGCTTTGGGTCAGCAGGTGATCGCCTATTGTTCAGCCTCGTTATTGTTGTATGTACCTGGCTCATCATTGAGCAATGGCTATTGTTCGTACTCACTATTGTTCTCGCCTTCTATTGTTCCTACACCTATTGTCCTGTGTTCTCTGAAGCGCGGACTACTGTCTCTATTGTCTCGTCCATACTATACTGCCTAGCACATACGGTAGTATAAGTAGTCCCTGTATTTCTATAGGACTCTCTAAGTAGAGTCTCCTGTTAATCCACACGGGTTATACTCTCACTCCTAAGGGCCTTCGAGCGTGATCACTCAAAGGCGAATACCTCTAGGAGCCCCCTTCCTTCCCCCCCCTGCTCTCCTGCTCATCTCAGACGTGACTCTACTTGCGCATCAAGTAGCTCTTGAGTCTTAGCCTTTGCAGGTTGCCATCTTTGGCGGTAACACAATGCCAGCCTAATTCTGGAGCAACGAAGCATCTTGCGTACATACCACCATTCCCTGACTCACTTCAGAATGAGCTGAAGACTTTCCATGCAAAATGGCAGACTCAGCAGAAGGATATTCTCACACATTGTCATCAGGAACTTATGCACATGGTCTGGCGGTTTTTACTTGATGGTGACTTCCTCCATGCATACAGGTATGGGATGGTTATTCTCTGCCATGATGGGATTGAATGATGGGTGTATCCACGAATATTTACATATTCAGCGGATTACCCAGAGAAGTGCATTTTATTTCTCATTTATGTTTGCGTCATTAAGTCGCTCACTGGTGCTGGCACTGATTTGTTAGGGTTCTTCTTGCTACTATTCGAGATAAGGGCCTCTGCCCATGTCCGCGTTGTCTGGTACCAGATGCGAGGCTCGATCAACTTGGCCTTGTTGCAGATATGAAGAGTCGCACTACCAAGGGCTGCAAGTACCCTGCGGATTCGGTGAGGGAGGTGCGGAGACTTATTTATGAGGACGGTAAGCCCATCAAAGGAGCTGCCATCCAGCGACACCTCAAGGCCACATCAACAGTCCCTACATCAGTGAGTTCATTACACCCCTATTATACTTTATGCTTATGTATGACTCAGCATTTAGAATGCCTTCATTGAGCAACTTCCCGAGTTTGATCTTGGAAGCATGCTCGTCGTTGATTTCATGCACAAGTTTGAACTCGGTGTATGGAAGACATTATTTACACATCTGATTCGCATTCTTTACGCAGCAGAATTGGGTGGAAGATTAGTTGCAGATCTAGATGCAAGGTACTATAACCAATGCCTTGCCAGTGGTACTATGTATTAGATCCAAGACTTATAGTTTATATGATAGATTTCATCAGATACCCCCTTTCAGCCAGGCCACTATACGAAAATTTACAAATAATGTCTCCAAAATGAAAAAGCTGGCCACGCACGACTTTGAGGACCTTCTACAGTGCTCCATCCCCACTTTTGAGGACCTTCTTGAGGAGCCTCACAATAAGCACCTTATGAAGTTATTGTACCGGACAGCCAAATGGCATGCATTTGCCAAATTGAGGGTTCACACCGACTCAACATTGGAGCACTTAGAGATGCTCACCAAAGAATTTGGTTTTCTCATGCGGCAGTTCTGAGATCTCACTTGTTTACAGTTCAGAACCACTGAACTTCCCTGTGAAGTTGCCACGCGAAACAGGCGACAGCAGCCTGCTCAAGCTAGGGTACCATCTGCGTCATCTGAGTCCGAGTCAGGCTTCAAGACATTGAATATCTCAACAATAAAATTTCATTCTTTAGGAGACTACGTGCGGACGATACAAATGTTCGGTTGTACTGACTCCTTCTTAACCCAACTGGTATGACATTTGCAACTGTGACTGTGTACCAATATTAACTTGAACCCACATGGCGCGAAGGGTGAACTGGCTCACCACCTTGTAAAGCGGCTCTATGGGCAAACGAATAAACAGGATGTGACCAAGCAGATCGGACGGCACGTTCGACGACTTGAGCGTGCTCAGAGGCAAGCTGAAATGGCCCAGGAAAGCATCAATATGCAACAAGATCTAGATGTATGCTATCAGTTATCAAATTCCCAAAAAGAACCTGTCAACATATACACTTACGTCCGTGAAAACCAAAATGACCCTGTGTTCAAAGGGTTCATTCCCAAGTTGAAAGACCATTTCCTTGGTCGCTTGCTTAACCAAGGCTACGATGGCGACACATATGGCGAGTTCATAGAGGAGGAGAGAAACACTGTCCGCATTGCAGGCGAACAGATATATCGTTGTAAGACGATACGTATTAACTATACTACCTATGATGTCAGATGCGACGGGGACACCATAAACCCACGGACGTACCCTGATATTATGGTCAAGTCCCCAGAAATAGGACTGCATGCACAGCCGTTCTGGTATGCCCGCGTTATTGGAATATTCCACACAAGCGTCTTGTCCTGTCATCTGGAAGTTGCAGAGAAATCAACACACCGAATGGACTTTCTTTGGGTATGATGGTTTGGAGTGGAACCAGGTCGATATCGCCACAGATTTTGTTTTGCACGCCTGCCCAAAATTGGGTTTGTCGAGTCAACAGACGAATATGCATTTACCTTCCTGGACCCCATGCAGGTGATTAGGGGTTCCCATCTCATCCCTGCATTCTCGGAAGGGCAGACCTCAGCTTTATTGCAAGCTACAAAATCGGTAGCACGGGTTCTGAATCCTGAGGAAGAAAATGACTGGGTAAACTTCTATGTGAACATGTAAGATGTTTAGTTTTCAAACAGACATGAGTTGTTGGCATCGGACTTACCCAATCCTCTCCATAGTTTTGTTAACCATGATATGATGATGTGGTACTTCGGACATGGTGTTGGACATGGAGAAATCGAGCCTGAATCAGAAATGGATGTAGGGAGCGATGATGACTCCGATGGTACAGAGGAGCAGCCTAAGAGTCATGGTCACAGTATTGAATGGGCCCAGGAGGAACTTGAAGACATCGATGTCGATCTCAATGTCGAAGAGGAGCCTGCCAGTGCCAGTGAGTCTGAACTTGAAGGAGAGGATGACTCAGCCTCGGAGTGCGGCCATGACTCGGATGACAACGATTCAGATGATGGAGATACTAGTAGTACTAGTAGCGACGGTGACTCAGACTCAGATTGTGGTTATGCAAGTTTTTAGTCGGTATTGTACTATAATGGAAATTGAAACAGACCGTGACTTAGCATTTCTTTTGATCAATGACTCAGGCTCGGAACTGACATCAGGAGATAGATAAACGCTGGTATGTTTCTGACATTGACATACAAGATCTGTACATCCTGACATAGGTCTCATGTTTGGTTATGAATTCGAATCAGGAGATACTAAGCTTGCAAGGATAACACAAGCCTGTGGCCAGATCGCAGTACATTATGACGGCTCATAGCGGGGCGTGACCTCAAACCGGACCGTATCAACACGTGAGCACCGCGCTGCCTCACAGCTCACAGGAAATTTCTCGATTTGCTGATGACATCAGCGCTCGGACAGCGCTAGCGCCTTGGGCTACCGACAAACATAACCAAACACTCACAACCCTCAACCCTGAACTCTACGCCCATCTTTTTGAGGCAATTAGCTTGCCGCAGGCGAGGTGGCAGTGCGTCGTCCCTGCTCCACCCTCTACCACTACATCCTATTGTCCCAACTATCCTTTCCCCACAGTGATATGGCCGATCAGCCGCAATCTTCTCGTTTTCGAGTCCTTCTCGAGTCTGCCTTGCAGGACTACCAAACGCAGACAGGAACGACATTGGCCAGCCACCCACTCGCCGAGAAACTCCAGAATTGCGACTCGGTCGAGTCCGTTACCGCAGTGCTTCAAGAGCAAACACGGCCGTTCACCGACTTCCGAGGGGGCGATAACAGAATCATGAAATCTCTCAAGAGTGTCGTGTCGGCTTTGTATACTCTCTCCGCTAGCACTGCCCTCGGTGAGGCTATCGGCTTAGTACGTCGGAAGGCATCGATAGATGTAGAGCATCTCTGATGTTTTACTCTACAGCCATTCCCACCTGCAAAAGCCATATTCGCTGGCTTCGCCATCCTCTTCTCTGTATGTTCCTTGTTTATTTCCGACATATACACCCTTGTGACATGCAAGCGCATCAGGCGGTCAAGGACGTCAGCACCAGTTATGATGCTCTTGTTGACCTGCTCGAATCAATCGAACACTTTATGAACCGCCTCGATATCTATACCCGAGTCCCTTCGACGGAACCTATGGCCGACATGATCGTGAAAATTATGTTGGAACTACTTTCTACCCTCGCCCTGGTGACGAAACAGATAAATCAGAACCGACCGTGTAAGTGCGCCCTTGCCGGTATGCGCCTCGTCTGAATGCATTGCAGTGAAACTGGTAAAGAAGCTGTTAGGAGAGAATGATGTCGAGGCGGTTTTACAAAGGTTAGATCGACTCACCCTTGATGAGGTTCGGACGACCGCAGCGCAGACACTTGAGGTGATCTACGGTCTCGTCCAGAATATGAGGGTGGTCATCGATGGTGAGCAAACACACCGGGTTTGTTTGCTATTGCCTGTTAAACATCTTTCCGTGTAGATGGCAAAGCATCGATCGAGAGTGTCCGGGATATCCTCGGTACATTTTGTTGACGATATGCTGTAAACGGGTTCGGTGTCTGACTGAGCATTAGAGGTCATACAGGAAATTGCGAGCGGCATAAACAAGTCGAAACGTGTGTCTTTTTAAGCTTTCCAAGTGACGAAGCACCGAGATGTCTGGCAGGTGACAAGTTGCGGGGAGATGTCCAGAGTTGGCTTTCGCCGCCTGATCCATGGAAAAATCACAACATTGCCTGCAGATCGCGGCACACCGGGACGGCGAGATGGTTTATCGAAAGCGACGTTTTCTCAGAATGGATATCTTCTGAACGGTGTTCGCTTCTCTGGATTCATGGCAAACGTCCGTTATCATCCAGCCCGTATGTTTTACAGTGACTGATGGTTTTTCATAGCCGGCGCCGGGAAGAGCGTTCTTTGGTACGATAACCTTGCGATATATCTGCCCTGGTGACTCATGGTGTCGGCCAGTTCCTCGATCATCGAGGACATCGATGGGATGCGGAAATTGGGACTCGTTTCACTTGCGTTGTTCTATTGTGACTTTAGGGAGGATCAAAAGAAGGACCCGCGTGATCTGCTCTCATCCTTGCTGGCCCAACTTTGTCATCAGTCCGACTCCTACTCCGACGTTCTATCTAAACTGTACTTGGAACACATCAATGGTTCAAGGGAGCCGAGCGATGATGCACTTTTCAAGTGTTTAAAAGAAATTCTGAAACTGCCAGGACAAGCTCCTATCTACCTGATCATTGACGCCTTGGATGAATGCCCCATCACATCGTCTATCCCTTCCCCTCGCGACAGAGCCCTAATCCTTGTGGAGGAACTCATCGAGTCACAAATTCCGAATCTACGCATATGCGTCACCAGTCGACCTGAGACTGACATCAAGGCCATCCTCGATCCTTTGACCTTCCGTTCTATCTCTCTGCATGACAAGATCGGACAAATGCTGGACATCGAGGACTATATCAAGTCGGTTGTTAATACAGATCGAATGATGAGGAGATGGAACGCGGCCGACAAGCAACTCGTCATTGATGTGCTCACGAATAAAGCAGATGGCATGTAAGTCATTGGTGCTTCAGGCATTCATTCTTTCTGCTCACATATATTGTAGGTTCAGATGGGTGTATTGTCAGGTGCTCTACCTTCGCCGCTGCCTCCCAGGTCGTATACGCCTTGCTCTGGAAGAACTACCGGTGACGCTCGATGCGACATATGAGCGGGCATTACGAGATATCGATGAAGCAAATTGGGAGGTCGCCCACCGCCTTCTCCAATGTGTCGCAGTCGCTTCCCGCCCACTCGGTGTCGATGAACTTGCGGAGTTTCTTGGATTCGACTTCACGACAGGCCCGATTCCAAAGTTTCATGGGAGTTGGTTGCTTCAAGATCCAGTTGATGCAGTACTTTCCACAACGTCGAGTTTGCTGGCGATTGTCGAGGTCGATAGTCTTCCAGTGATCCAATTCTCCCATTTTTCGGTCAAGGAGTTCTTGACGTCAACCCGCCTTTCCGAATCAAGTGACGTTATCCTTCGTCGTTATCATGTCTCCCTGACACAGGCTCACACCATCGCCGCGCAAGCATGCCTCGCCATGTTATTACATCTCGACAAAAACATCTTCCGAGACGACCTGGAGAAATTTCCTGTTGCTGAATATGCTGCAGAGCATTGGGTGGACCATGCGCGATTCGAGGACGTGTCCGGAATGGTGGAAGATGGGATGAAACGGCTGTTTGACCCGAGGAAATTCCACTTTGGGGTTTGGGTGTGGATTTATGATTTGGAAGACCCATACTGGCGCCGAGAAAAGCGAGGAGAAAAACCATCACATGCCAAAGGAACGCCGTTGCATTATGCGGCTCTGTGTGGCTTGGACACGATTGTAAAATTCCTAGTCATCAAGCATTCGCAAGACGTGCACGCTCGGGGCTTTAACGACAAGTCGACGGCATTGCATCTGGCGTCTAGGAAGGGACATATTGAAGTTGCCCGTTTCCTTCTCGACAATGGCGCGGATGCGAATGCCCGGGACAAGCACAAATCAACTCCATTACATTTGGCAACAAAGGGGGGACATGTCGGTGTTGTGCGCGTCCTCCTGGATCGCGGCGCGGACGCGACAGCTAAGGACGAGCTAGGCGCTACTCCACCCTACCTGGCACATTTATTGGGGCAAGTGGAAGTCACAAATGTCTATCTTGAGCTCGGTGTGCGATTGGTCGGAGATACCGAGTGGACTCCGTTGTCTCGGGCATTGTTCGAAGGAAATATTGAAGCCATACGCGTCCTTATTGAGCCTGGCGCAGACTTAACAGCCCAATCTGATGACGGGGTCACTCCATTATCCGCAGCATTGCTCGGGGGACATGTGGAAGCCATACAAGTCCTTCTCGAGCATGGGGTCGACGTGACAGCCAAGTTCAATAAAGGGACGACTTCATTGCATGTTGCGTCGATGGGAGGACATATGGAGATGGTACGCATTCTTGAGCATGGTCTGGATCCTACAGCCCAGAGCAAGAAGGGGATGACTCCGCTGCATCTAGCATCGCTTGGGGGACATGTGGAGCTTGCGCGCCTTTTTCTAGACCGTGGGGCGGAGGCGACAGCCCGGGTGGATAACGGGATGACACCATTACACTTTGCGTCAGCACAGGGACACGTGGAAGTCGGGCGCCTCCTTCTCAACCGCGGGGCGGATGTGACAGCCCGGGTCGAGGACGGGTCGACTCCATTACATTTCGCGACCGCAGTGGGACATGTGGAATTCGCCCGCCTTCTTCTCGACCGTGGGGCGGATGTAACAGCCCAGGACGAGGATGGGCAGACTCCCTTGGATATTGCGTCGAAATATGAGCCAGTGGAAATGGCCCATGTCCTACTCGAGTACGGTGCAACGGCTGAAAACAATCAGTGACATCGTTGCATCGAACGGCAAGGTAACATGTGCGCTTTGCTCGCGCCAGTCTCAGGTAGGTGTTGATCGAATAACAGAAGATGATTAATCACAAGAAGCATCTAGATCTGGACAAGGAGTCTGTTCCCGTCTCTCCTTATCGATCCCTATCGATCGCCCGTCTCCTCCCCCCCTCGTCCTCCGATCTCTGCTTCAACTTGGGCGACGCCTCACTCACCGCATAGTCAACGACTACAGCAATTCCCCTGTGTGTCGGGTGTACGAAGATTTCGGTCATCCCTTCGACACAGCAATTCCTTATATCATAATTGGCTGTCAAGGAGAATAGGAATTTTTGCGTTGGATGGCTTTTACTGAGTATAGCACTTTATTATAGAACTAGAAATCTCGGTCAGTTCAGTGCTTCTGAAGTTTAGTTTCCACTCCCAAGTGCGAGTAAGTAGAACTATTTTATGCCTTACTGGTGATCTACGGGAAGGATATGGATATCTACATCTGTGCATGTCTCAAATTTGTACCCTGCATTTATGGAGGTTGACTCAGCAGCATCGTAGACAATGACAAACTCGTTGCCGTTGCTGCGCTGGCATAAGGAGAAGTGGTCGCTATCACCGTTCACTGCTAGGGTGTCGGGAAACTCGGATCCATTGGTGCTTGTGTTGGGCTAGTTCGAATGAGGTATAATCAAGCGTGTCACAGGGAGCAATGTTTGTCAGAACTCACGAGTTCGCAGTACACCTGAGCGGGGGGAATGTATCCAGCACTGCCAACGAACCATAACAAGCTGTCTTCCTCTGACGAGACGGCGGTTATGCTGCCGTCTGATCCGTAAGCGTTGATCACGCCCTGAACCATGACAAAGTTCGTCGCCATGATGGTGTTCATGGACTCAGCGGACTGCACCGTACATGGCACGTCAGCAAGGTCATTTCAAAGAGAGGGTTGCGAAAGTACCCCAATCCACCCAAAGGGGACATAAGTCGGCTCCTCATCTAAGCCAAGGGCTAATGGTTTCTGGATATTGGTGTCTGTCTTGGAGACGGCAAGAAGCGTAAAGTCATTTGCGTCCGGAACACCATTTGAAGGGCAAAGTGATGTCTGGCGCGCCGCGGGTGCGGCCAAAGAGAGTGTAATAAGGAACGAAGTGATAAACGCGAGGGAGAACATCATGATGTTGTCCTACTAACGTTCAAGTTGGCTGTGGTGTTAGATGAATAGTGGAAAGTGGAGCAGGCCAACGGTCGCTGACAGCCTGAGGGTTTTATACGCTAGTGACGCGAAGGCACCCAACTTCTGCACTCTAATGGGGACTGCCATTTTGCTCGTGCGCAACTTTCACCTCTGTCGCGCTTCAAAATGTAGTCATTGGCAATTGAGGTTATGTCCAATTTAGATGGCAACGTAGAATAAAACCACAGAAGCTTGGACGCCGCTGTTATTAAACGGGTTATAAAAAAGCCCAGCATATTGTGTTATCACCGTTGCGATGCGGCGTCAGCGTGATAGAGAGCAGCTGAGACCAATAACAACACTGATTACGGGCTGTCTGACTGATGAACAAACCCTAATCGCGTCGCAGATAAGGAGAGAGGAGAGAAAACACCAGATCTGCGGGCCCCAGTTGAAAGCGTACACGCGTAAGGCTGACTAGATCTGACTAGCTGACTGTTAGAAGTCAGTTAGATGTGAGCTCGGGTTCAGCCGGAACCGTGACGTACGGCGGCCCGGGCCGGGAGCTCAGCTCGATATTATGTCACCGTAAAAAATGCTTCAATCTGGGCTTGACTACATATTACACTGACGACATGACCGTACAATGGCATCGATAGCATCGATAGCACCCGCAATATTCATACATGCATAGCTAGCCTGTTAGATTGCATCGTTTCAACACGTCGACCACGACCCGATTGTCGCTCAGGTTCACTTATGTATATGGACCCCAGTAGTTAGTGTATCTTCACCTCAGTTCTTCAAGTTGTGCCCTTCACCCGCGAGCTATTACTGAGGTGAGATCGTTTACTCTACAGTCACAGTCTTTACCCTTAGATTAACACGCATGGTGACTAGAGTAGATACTACCTTCTGTCGTCTCGTATGGTCGCGTACAGACGATTACCACATGCGTTCCCTCAAATTCACAAATTTATCGGCGTTAGGGTAATGCGACAGTCGGTGTTCCCCCATTCCGAGTTAGCGCATCGATTTTCCAAAGTGAATAGATCTCGAATTTATCTTAGATGGTTTCCAAGAAAAGCGACCCAACTTGAAGGGCCCGGTTTAATCAGGTGTTTCGTCCTCTCTCGCTTGCTGTGATAGACACGGAGAAAGGAGAGAAGCAGCTGAGAGGCCTTGGTAGATCATCTGCTTGTGTGGATGAAGTCGATGGACGCAAAAGTTCTTCAGGGGACTGGGAGATTCTTATCACACATCGATATCCCAGGAATCTGAATCGATGACTCTTGCGATTACTACATCACCCGGCCTGAATGCACTCCGGCGAAATACAGAACTTAAACTCATTGAATCTGGAAAAAATGTACCAGGTATAGAGGTATAGATTACCCCCGTCTCGCACACTCCGTGGTACCACGAGTAACCATTACGACTCGGAACGCGGAGCAAGCGGACTACCATGACAACGGTGACGCGGCTGCGGCCACCGGCACGTGGCGAAACCGGAAAAGAGGATTATGGTTGCCAATGAACTCGGCCAGGCAAACATCCGAGTCCACACTCTCGTCTGGTCCGTGCCAAACGGACAAACTCTAAGCCCATGAAGTTGGGATCATAAGGAGTACAGTAAGTGAAGGGCAAGAGCAAGGGCAAGAGCGGATCATGTAATGTAGGAAGCCGTCTCGACAGGTTGCCCACTTGACGCCGCACAGACGGAAGTAGAGATTTTTCCACGAGCATTGGGATCGTTGGGATGGCCAGGGTGTCTGAATCGATTACTACACCCTGCGCATATCTGCCCAGAAAAATACAGAACTTGTGAGACAATTACTGACATCACAGTCTGCGACGACCTAAGGAACCCCCGTTTTCTTTAGCGTCCCTGCATTGATCTATTCACCGTCGACTCTTAACTATACGTCCTGCTTTTTGAGGCAATTAACTTGCAACTGGGTTTGAATAAAGTGAAGTGAGTCAGTACGCTGACCGTCACTCCAACCCTCTACCAACACATCCTGATGTCTAACAATCGTTTCCCCACAGCGACATGGGTGACCAATTACAATCCTCTAGTCTTCAAATCCTCTTCGAGTCTACCTTGCAGGACTACGAAAAGCAGACGGGCACGACTTTGGCTAGCCACCCACTCGCCGACAAGCTCCAAAATTGCAAGTCAGTCGAGTCCGTTACTACCGTACTTGAAGAGCAGGCGCGGGCGTTCAGTGAATTCCGAGGAGGCGATAATAGAATCATTAAATCGCTCAGGAGTGTCGTGTCGGATACGATATGGCCGCCACCGCCCAGAACAAGGACGGGTTAACTCCACTGCATATGGCGTCGATTGGAGGACATGTGGAAGTCGGGTGCCTCCTTCTCGAGCGTTGGGGGCGGATGCTCTAGTCCAGCAGAACGATGGGTCGACTCCATTTCCCGGAGCGTCCAGGCCGATCCAAGGACATGTGGAATCCACGCACATGTGCCTTAAACACGGCGCGCATGCTACAGCCCGGACCGTCGACGGGTGGACTCCATTCCATTTTGCGGCCGGGAGAGGACAGGTGGAATTTGCGCGCCTCCTTCTCGAGCATGGTGCAGATGCGATAGCCCAAGAGAAGGGCGGGTGGACACCGTTATACGTGGCGTCAAAAGAGGGGCACCCTGACGTCGTACATTTTCTCCTCGAGTGCGGCGTGGATCCCACAGTCAAGACGGAGGACGGGTCGCTTCCATTACATGTGGTGGCAGCCAGGGGACATGTGGAAGTTGCGCGCCTACTTCTCGAGCGAGGCACAGATGCGAAAGCCAGGAAATAGGACGGGTCGACTCCGTTACATTTGGCGTTACATTTGGCGGCGGCCAAGGGACATGTCGAACTTATACGTGTGCTTCTCGAGCATGGTGCAGATGCGACAGCGCACACCGACGAGGGGCAGACACCGCTGGATATGGCGTTGCAACAGGAACTCGTGGAACAAGATCAAGATGACACAGTTCTAGAATGCCAAGCATTGCTATTATCACTAATGTGACACAGTTGAGGGTGATAACATTGCATCGCTCAAGGAGGTTGCATGTGAGTTTGCTCGTGTCATTCTCTCGTATGGTGTAGGTCGAATGCTGACAAGAAAGGTGTCGCTTTTTCTCAAACCATCAAGTAGGGACTGGAACAGACAGGGAAACATACTTTGTATTTGATGCTGTCTACGATAATCAGAAAATTTAGGCATGCAATGCTATCGTATTGAGAAATGTTGCAGAAGAAAGATGGGACGGTTCTTTCTTGCAATCATTCGGCGGGAGAATGTGCAAACTTGGAAATCATAGGGCCGCGTCGCCGACGGTCTGCTAACGACTCAGACATGCCTTGTAAGCTTGCAGGTGATGCCGTGGATGACGCAAAATCCATTCAGGACAGGTGCTTGTACATGGTAGTTACAAATCATACACAAAGTCGGAGCAACTCCCGAGCGCCTATGCCAACATCCCGCTACTGGTCTACTGGTGCAGCTTGTATATCGCCTTGCCGTAGTATGCGCCCGCCGCAGCCGACGTGACGGTGAGCATCGCGGGTATGGGACCCTTGGGGAATCTCGGGACCGAGGATAGGAATAAGAGGGCGGAAGCACCTGCAGGGAGGGACCCCGTTTGTTGTTGAGCGCTCGGAGAATACGGTTCTGCTCACCAAGTGCCGTCTCGAGCCCGTTGGCGGTGTGCTTGCGGATACTGTCCCCGCTGTATAGGTAGAGCGCGCCGACACTATGTGTGATGCCGATGGATGGGAGGGAGGGGCGATGTTAGAGGAAGTCAACGGACGTGGATGGTCGGAACACGTACCCAACGCCAGCGACGAGGGATGGGATGGAACGCGTACGGACGTATCCGGTTACGCCCCCAACGATACACAGAGTACCCATGATAAACGCAGGGACAGCAGACTGCCGTTGCACGACGAGGGAGTGGAAAGGGGCGTGGAAACGTCATTAGCGCCAGTAGACAACAACCCTCAGTTGAGGGGCGGGCCAACGATCATAAGCGAGCGCACCATTTTCCTGACTGTCTTGAGGCTTTTTGAAAAGGCGTTGAAGAATAAGAAAGGTCTTGTAGTGATGGTTGTGGGAGCGAAGCGTTGAGGACGTGTAACGAATCGATTGGCCTGGGCTGCGTGGAGGAGCGACCCTTCCTTCCGTTACGGCAAATGGCGCTTGCGCTCCGTCACCTCAGGCCGCCTCGCTCTCTGCTGTAAGCGGCCACGCGTGGCGACGATGACGACGACAACGATGGCCGCCAGCGACTTGCTCCCGGAAAGAAACGAAGAATATGCAACTAGGGAATACTGGTGCGCGCCCCTGACCGATCCCTGATCCCTGTTCTGTTTTAATCGATCCTCATAATAGGGACCAGAGATATGCACAGTGAGGGCTGATTTCTTTCTGCTTCCGTGCGGGTCGTAAAGGTCACCACGGGCGTACGAAGGGAAACAGAGGCGACGTTTGACTGGTTCAAGAGTTACAAGGACGTCGCGCACCTCCTTCGCGCCGCCCTCCCTGACAAGACGGCGCGCATTCTCATGCTCGGCTGCGGCAACTCGACGCTCTCTGAAGACGTGCGTCATTAGTTTCTTTACGATCGCGCGTCGCCCCTGGACTGATTGCTCAGATGTACGACGATGGGTACAAAAACATCATCAACGTCGACGTGCGCCTGTGCTTTACCACTGCCGCCTGACTTGGCCGTGCGCGTTCGCTGATGAGCCTCGCTCCGAACCGCGCAGTATTCCCCCATCGTGATCGAGAACATGTCCGCAAGGAACCGCGGCCGGCCGGAAATGCAATGTATCGTTTTCTCCCTTTTCCCCTGCGTCGGCCCTCAGTCATTCATAAGAACAATGAAAACATTTGTAATGGTCGTAATGGTCGTCGTCGAATCGATTCGCTCCAGGGCTCGTGATGGACGTCCGCGACTTGGCGACCTTCGAGGACGGCACTTTCGACGTCGCGATCGACAAAGGTAAATTAGAACAAATCTCGCCCGGGCTGGGACTTACATGTGCGGAAAGGTACGATGGACGCGATGATGACGGCTAAGGGCGACGTCTGGGTAAGGGCCTACCACTGCCCTGCATCATCGTCAGAAGACCTGGCGCGATAGCGTCCTCACACACTGCCCACAGGATCCCCCACAGCAAGTAATAGACGACTGCACGAAAGAAGTGGACGAAATCCTCCGGTACGGCGTCATCATCTCTCACTCCCTGACGCGCCTCTAAGCGTGCACGTTCTGTAGGGTTCTGAGAAAGGGCAGCGGAAAGTTTCTGTACTTGACGTTTGGCCAGCCGCATTTCCGTCGACGATATTTGACGCGGCCAGACACGACGCTCGAGATCCAGCAAATCGGCGACGCATTTCATTACTACCTGTATATTCTGCGTAGCTGAGTAGAGTGCCGGGAAAGGGGAGGGGGAAATTCGCGGGCACGCTGAGGAGTGCAGAGGAAGAGGAAAACCAAAATAAGATAGAATATCTCAGAACAGGAATTTTACATTTTTGTAGTAGTCCACCAGCGGGTTCTCGCCGCTCCGCAGACGCGTGCTCTCGAGGTCCGCGTACGTCTCCATAAACTCCGCATGCGTGAACACGCTCGACTTGCGCTCGCCGACCGGGAGCCCGCTCGAGCTCGCGACGCCGTCCGTGGGCGTGCGGCGGTTCTGCGGCTGGTACGACGAGAAGAATCCCGCGCCGACGGACAGCGGCGACGAGCTGTTCGCGAGCGGGGACGGCGCGACGGGGAGCAGGCAGTCGTCGTCGCCTGTGCGGGGCTGCGCGAGGACGTGCTCGTACATGTCGCACAGGCGGCCAAAGTGCGTCGGGAAGAAGATGTCGAACAGGCCCGGGCGCACAAAGAGCGTCGAGCACGCGACGGCGGCGCCGCGCACGCGCGCCTGCACGACGGGCGCGTTCACGCCCGGGATCGCGTCGGGCAGCGTGCTGAAGTCCGAGAGGAGGAGCCGGTGCCGCGGGAAGTGCGTGCGCAGGGTGCGCAGGAGGCTCAGGAGGCGCGTGGGGATGTACTCGGGCGTCGAGAGGTTCGGCGCGAAGGGGAGGTGGTTGTATATCGAGCGCACGGAGGAGGACTTGAGGATCGAGGGGAGCGGTGGTGGGTGGCCGAGGCGGCGTCGTAGATTGAGGAAGGAGGCAATCAACGAATCGGTGACGCGCGTGTAGTATATCCCGTAGTCGCCTTTGGCGTCGACGGTGATGAGGGCCTGGTATGGTTCTAGGGTGCGATAGTCGTAGCGGATCATGTCGTGCGCAAAGTTGTCCTGCGTGGGGTGAACGGGCCGAGCCAGCACAAAGGAAACGGACGACCCACGATGACTTCCATGGCCAGGAAGAAACACGGGGCCGGTTCTCGGCAATCCCAGTGGAATATACTCTTGTGGGTTATACTGATGCAGGGATGCCGTGGAATGAGGAGCTCCTCTTGCGACTTTGCCAGACGACCGCTAATCTCTACGATGTTGTAGTGGGTACGCTCGTAGACCTCCGGATACGCGCTACGGATAAAGTCAAGGATGTCCATGGCCAATGTACCGTTTCCCGCCCCGATCTCGTAGATGACGAGATCTTCATAAGGGAAGTATTTCAGGAGGTACTCTGACACCAGGCATTGTGCGATGGCCTGCCCATAGTACGGCTATGCGCAGGAATGACGGCTTAGCAGGGCGGACTGTCAGACGTAGGACGCACCTTGAACAGCTCCGTCGGCGTATGCCAAATTTGTCTGCCTGGCCCTTCCTTGTCTGCACCATAGGTCGAATACCGCCTTGCGACCTCGTTCTGAAACTCCACCGAGTCACGCATGGCGCGGAAGTTGATGGGGTCCCCCGCGGACGTAAAGATGGTCGCCTGCTGCGGGAAATAACCATAGTGGGGGTTGTAGAGCGAGTCCTCGATAAAATCGCGCACGAGCATCTTGACGCGCGTCGGTGGCTCGGTGTACCGCTCGAGGTCGTTGGATGTGATGCGGGTATATGCGGCGTGCTCTGGGTCGGGGGCCTCATCGAAGAATATCTCGGGGTTGTAGTTGAAGCGGTCTTTTGGAGGTTTCCTAGCTCTGGACGCGACCGGGGTGGAAGCGAAGGATCGAAGAAGGCCATGGAGCGCGTGGTTGGGAGGATAAGCGTGGCGTCGTGTGGATAGTCTAGAGACGAGTGACCGCAGATGGCTCATGGGCCGCGCGAGGATGACTGGCACCTGCAGCAAGGGGAGGGCGAGACGTCGTTGTCGGCGCTTGTTTGTTCTCGTCAAAGCGCCCATTGGCCCATTGGGGGAAATTAATCATTCCCTCGATATTATTTGCTCTTAATCTCATCCGCATCTGTGCTCGATGGAAGCTGCAGAACGCTACGTTCGTACATGGGTCGCCTCTCCCAGAGACAAGGAAATCGAAGACACGGTATCAGGTATACGATTACAGCCAATGCAGAATTTACTGCTATCCTGAAATCTATCTGAGCTTCCAGGTGTTGCCAGTGGGCAACTCAAGCTAGTGCATGTCGTGAAAGCATTGGGAGAGTACCTTACGTCGGAAGAGGATAACCTTAGGAACAAAGGCACGCTTCGCTTTTCTATGTCACACCGTGCCCCCATGACATTTTCCAGCAGGCGTAGAATATCTAGCGTTGGTGGTTGGTAAATGCCCACCGGAGAATTTCAACCAGCAATCTGGTACGCAATATATACCTCAGATTACGGCCAGTCGAGGTGATACCGCGATCTAGTCAAGGTTCTTGTTGTGTTCTTTGTGTCCAAGCTAGAGGACACCGAAACAATAATTCCCGCCCTCAAGGGTATTCTCGCAATCACTCGCATCCCAGCGCTGCTTCCGGATAACGTTATTGATATATGCGCAGCGTGAGCTACTTTCTGTTTCACATTTCTGTAACGATACGCATACAACTATAGGATCTTTACCAATGTGAAGATGCAAGCACTCGTTCAGGTCCAGCGTCACACCGTTTTTTCCATTTTCGACTCTCTTGTAGCATCACATAGAGATGGTGAGATCTCTTTTTTCAATGTCGTTAGTCCTGAGGGATCTTCACGAGTTAACAGTACTTAAGAGCATGGGTGATCGATTTCTTTCTGGCTACATCGCTTTGGTGGATGGGGAAAAGGATCCCCGGAATCTCATGCTTGCATTCGCCATAGCACGAGTACTTGCCATAGAATTCGACATCTCCGCCAAGTTCGAGGTGCGTGTCACCTCCTGTCACCTCCCCTGGCTCTTCCTCTCTTGGATTGACATCGCGCTCCAGGACCTTTTTAACATCACTTTCTGCTATTTTCCGATAACATTCCGACCGCCTCCTAACGATCCGTATGGGATAACTGCAGAGGATCTCAAAGTCACTCTCCGGTAGGATATAGTACTCGAAACGGCTCACGATCACGGTTGATCGCTCTGCTAGATCATGTTTAAGCGCGAGCCCTTTATTCGGCAATCTTGCCATCCCTCTTTTCCTTGACAAGATTAACGCTGGTTCACCTGCGACAAAAGTGAAGCCTCGCTTTTATCGTGTGCGACATTTAGCTTACTAGTAAACGAAAGCGCGATACCCTTCAAACACTTTCCCTGTGTCTTCCGGTGTATGGGCCAAGCGTCGCAGCAAATTCCGCGCGGAAGCTTTGGAGTTCCCTGAAACTCGAGATATTCCAGCCTACTGATTTAGAGACAGAGGTAGAGGCCCTAAAATCAACTCAGGTTCTGATCAAGACGATCTATGCGGACGAAGTTACGGACACCGATCTTGACGGCCTTGCCAAAGATGCATGCGAAGAGTGCATCCAGATTTTGAAAGAGCCAGAGAAGAGTCAAGCAAAACCAGCCATAAAAGTCTTATGTGCATTCATGTCGACCACCCGTCAGTAGTGACCCAATTCTCCATTTGAGATCTCACGGTAGTTTTCATAGCGTCCGTTTCACGCTACACGCTCTCTCATGCGGTCCCTCACCTCGTAAAGCTATTCGTAGATCCCGACGAGCTTCCGAATAGAGGCCCAGTTCTCTCATTACTATCATCCCTTGTCGCGGCCGCGCGAGACTCCACGGTTAAGGCAGCCAACGCGGAAGACATTTTCCTCCTCCCTTTCAAGGATGAAGTATTGGGGATTTTGGTTACCGGTTTGAAGGCCCAGTCCTCTTTACGTCCCGCGATCGAGGGTCTGAATGGCTTGGTGACTACCCCTGACCTTCTCGATGATCAGGAAATTGGTTTTGTGGTGCAAAAAGTGAACGATGTCATTTCAAGTCAAGAAGAAGGCGTCCTAGGTGCAAGGTGCTCATTCTCATTGTTGCCTCCAGGCTTTTCGTTGATCATTTCGCTCTAGGGACGCAGCTCTCGATCTACTCAAGACCATCTCCAGCAAGACGCCATCCCATATTGCACAGATGACTCTTCCGCTTCTTTTCTCGGCGCTTCCGGATCAAGCGCCTGGACGGGACGATGCTGAGGGACGCGAGAAATATTGCATGGGCCTTTCCGCACTGTCACGTCTATGCGCTCAACCCAATCTCTTCGAGACTCTCGTCGTTCGCCTGTCCGTGCGCCTAAGTCTACTCTACGCTCCCGCGACAGTCCCGGAGGACGCTGAACCCTCAGCGGCATATGCGCACGCATTGTTATCGACGCTTGCGGATGTGTTGGCACGCAAGGTCGAGAATGGGGATGTGGACGTGCCGAAGTATGTCGACCGACTTGTTCCAAGGCTATTCAACCTCGCTGTACATGGCGCACTTGTGACTTTGGGAAACACGGGCGTGGCCGATCCACGTGTCATCGATGTTGTTGCACGCCTAGTCAACCTTGTCATTCAGTCGTTGTCCGCTCAGTGAGTCAATTGATGAGCCACCGATTCCCTGATGTGATCGATTTGGCATAGGAAGCAGGAAACGTTCTCCAAGACGTTATTTCCTGCATATATGAAGGGAAATATCATTCCACTCGCCGTCGGTGACATCAGCCTACCAGTAGACACAGGTTTTGCACCTTTCGATGTACGTTATCTGCCCACCCCGACGTCTGATCCGAAGCCTATTTGCTCTTCAGACCAACGCAGGGGAGAACCAATCCAATCTCATCGCTCTATTTTCAGAAAGCGTGATAGCATTCTATCCAGAGGTTCGCGTGAGATGAGCACCTTTTCATCCCTCTCTAACTTTTAACACTAGGTCAAGATCCCTGTGGACGATGAGAGCACCTTGTTGGACCAACTTCTTAACTGGGGAATACGGCACGCAAAGACAAACACTCAGCGAGAATGCGCTTGGCATATGGTTGCTGCTATCGTTAACAAACACTCAACAGGTGATGAACGGTTATCCTCAGTATCCCGCAACCCTGCTGACGTAGAGGCGAAGATCTGGACGCTTTTCTCAACACTACGTTTACCACGTTTTGGGACGAGGAGATTGCCAAGCCGCTGGACGCTGATGCGCGGCGTCGTGCTATTTCGGCATGGGCATGGGTACGAATCTTACTGCCCACTTTGGTGTGTCATCACTCACTCGAGTCGTTGCAGATTTCGAGGGCACTCCTGGTCAGGAACCACCCACGGGCTCTGCCATTCGTCAACCGCCTCCTTGAGCTGTTCGATGATGCTGAGGTGGGGTGGGATGCCGCGCGTGCGATTGGCCAGGCCGGTACGGTCGACAAGGTGCTTACGAAGCGCAACCATGGGGTCATCAAGGTCGCCTTCCCACACCCACATGCATCGTGTCGATACCAACTGACCTCGAAATCTTAGATCCTCCATGCCCAGAAGTACGCAAGTAGCATCCTCCCAAAGATCATTCAGGGAATAAAAGACTCGACCGGTCCGTCCGAGGTTATCCGGGGAAAGTTTGCGTATGTTGCTTACACCGTGGCACCGGCAGAGCAATCGCGGCAGACTACGTGCCTCGTCGCGCTCGCAGCGCTCATCAAGGTTATTCCGAGGGCCGCTTACGCGCATGAGCTGCCAACAGTGAGTCGACTCTCATGTGGCCCAGCCACGCCACGCTGTGCGCGTCCCGGTCAGCTCACACTTTCCCCAGCTCATGCCACTCCTCCTTCGCGGGCTCACTCTGCCCGACCCCACGCTCCGCGCCGGAGTCATCGACACGCTCCTCTCCGCCGCGCAGGCCGACATCGATGCCGACGCCGAATCGAAGACAGCAAAAGAGGGCAGCGTCGTTTCGGAGCACGCCGGGAGCCTCACGAATGCCATGCTACAGAACAGTGGCGTCGCCGAGATGCCCGACATGGTGCGCGCGCTTTAACTCTCTCTTTCTAACTTTGACTTTTCGCTCTGATCGTCGATGTCGGTGTCGGGGAATAGAAGGTGCGGGTAGGCGCGCTCAAGTACCTCGCGGTGCTCCCGAAGATTGTGCGGTACGATGTTCTGCATCCGCAGAAGGCGATGGTGCTACGCGAGCTCGCGAAGACTCTCGATGACCCCAAGCGCGCGGTGCGTAAAGAAGCTGTCGATGCCAGGTCTGTATAATCGATCCTTTCAATGTCCCCTTGCTTACACCATGTCGTAGGACAAGCTGGTTCACATATTCTGGTTAGAAGACGGTACGATACCCGTTGTGTAGGAAGCGCGGAACTCGTATTTATTTATCGAGTAACACTGGCGTCTTTGCTGTACGACTGTATATGCGGAATGCTGCAGTCAAATAAATCTAACCGGTCCATGGACTATCCTTCCCCTTCCCTGGGTGTAGTCAGCTAGAGTAAATGTAAACTACAGGTATACATCTATTGGAAGTCTCTGTACTATTGCATCATTGCTGCGGGGAAAAGTAAACACGGCAGATCGAGCACGCGAAAAGTACGATATAAAAGCCAAAAACCATCTACACACCAAAGTTGAGAGCAGAAGGGTATCGGGGGCAGTTCTAAGTACAGCTATGCCGGGGCCATGATCGCCTGCGTCTTGACGTTCGCCTCGAACAAAACGCGTTCAAACTCACGCAAATGCTCCGCCACGACCGCGCGGCCGTCCACGCGGCGCTCGCCCTCGAGATCGCCGCCCTTCTCCCACCGCTCGATGCGCGCGCGGCTGCGCTCCGCGTTGTCCCAGTCCGTGCGCCACCCGCCGATCTTGTTCTTCAGCGCGCGGATCTTGCGCCCCGCCTCGGTCGTCGCGGCCCCGTTCACTTGTGCGTGCTCTGAGAGCGACGTCAGGCTCGAGACCAGGGACGCGGTGTGCGTGCGCAGGTGCGCCAGGTGTGGGATCGCGCCCGCGGGCGTTGCGGTCCCCGAGTTGACCGGTGGAGGCGGCGGGGGCAGGGCAGAGAAGGAGTCTTTGAGCGGCGAGATGCCGCTGTCGTCTAGGTCTAGATCTGCGTCGGACTCGGCGCCGTCTGGATGCAGATGCGCGTCGGGGTCGACTTCCCAGTCATTCGAGAAGGACGGCTCCTCCTCGGTGACGGTATCGAGCTGGCGCGCATGCGCGGGCGATTGAGGGGGCATTGGAGAAAGCGGGGGCGGGGCGGACGCCGACGACGGTGGTGGTGCGTCGGAGAGCAGCAGGACGCGGGGGTCCTCGAGCGTCTCGAGGCCGGCGAGCGCGTCCGCTCCGCCGACCTCCGCCGCGATGCGCTGGAACTCGCGCTCGTACTTGAGCAGCTCGCGGACTTGTTCTTCGCGGTCGCGCACCGTCTCGTTCAGCCGGCTGATGATGTCGCCCGCGAGCGTCTCGATCGCGAGCGGCGCGGGGCCGTCCGCGTCGAGGCGCCGCAGGTGCGCGAGGAACTGCTCGGTCGACTCGAGGTTCTGCGAGAGGAGCGCCATCGCGTCTGCGTCGGGCTGGCTGCGCCGGCGCGCGTGTGCGGGTGGCGGAGTGTGGAAGGTCGGGTCAGGGGTGTCAGGGTCGGCGTCGGCGTCGGTATCGTGGTCGATGTCGATGTTGTCGTCGTCGTCGTCCGTGGCGGCCGGTGTGGTCGTGCCGGATGCTGCGTCGGAGACCACTGAGGGGTCCAGATCGCCGTTGACTGCGAATGTGGGCACGACGGCGTCTTCAGGGGGTAGCCCGTCGATACCCTCCGCTCCTTCATCGTATTCGATGCCGAATTCTTCCGCAAGGAGCTTCGAGCTGGCCGTTGGCTCTGGTAAAAGTGCCACTGCGAGCTCATGCGCGAGAGAGGAGGTACCGCCGCGGAGGGAGGCGTTGGACCTGTTACGAGGCAAGGTATGTTTTGACGGGGATCTTCTTGGAGATAAAGAGGGGGCAGAGAGAAAGCGGGGGTCCTCGTCATAGGGATCGTAGGACATGGCGAGGAATAATGAGTAGATTAAGGGTCTCCAGGAGGGTTGTCAAGCTTAGGGGGCGTGAGTGACACTTGCAGTCGCGGGGCTGCGAGACGCCGTTGAAGCGTAATCAAGCGGTGCACGTGGCCACAACTGCAGTGGCAATGTTAATTGCGGTGCATTTGTCAGGCTCGGCGTATCTGCCAGGCTGAGGCACTCTCAATACATATCATCAATCTGTAATAGCTTCGCAAAGGACTAGGGATACAATTTCTCGAAAAGATGATTCAACCGTTTAGCCTAGTAAAACAAGAAAAACCTCAGGCGTAAGGTTCCCCCAGCAACGATCAACTCGACGGCTTCTGTGCGCGCTTCGGTACACTCTGTTTATAGAAATGTGCCATTATTCCTTCTGTGTGTGTGATTGTCAAATTGAATAACGGGTGCGTGGCATTCTGTAAGTTCCTTAACAAGGGCGTCACCGGAAAAGCAGAGAACGACGTACTACTCGGTTCGCAGCCGAGCCAACAATGTGAGAGCGGCCGTCTTCTTCTATCCAGCAGAGGGACTCGGCAAAGGCAGTTGCACGCACCCCATCTTCGCCGTTCCACGCCGAACGCACCTCCTCTCGCCGAGTAGGTGAAGGAAACACATGATGTTGTGCAGCCGACAAGCCGGAGATACAGTACGCGGTATGATAGGCATCCGGATTCCTGCATGCAACATGAGCACAGATATGAATGATAGAGGAAGAATACAACATACTTCGGCGGTTTATCTCGCAGACCCCCGGCTGGGTGCTGCCCAGCAAGGAGAACGTATTCCTGCAGGGCATGCCGATTGAAAAATGCATCTGGTACGTTGTCAGCATGCCAGAGGCACGTTAACTAGACCTAAAGAGCGCACCCTCCACGTCGTCCCATCCGTTTTCCGGCGATGCGCTTGCAGGTGGGTTGGTCTTGTTGTCATGGGCGGACTCAGACCCGGAGATACACGGAGACACCCCCAGCGCTTCTAGCAACGAAAACGCACCGCCGACCCACCACGAATAGCACCCGTCGACGAGCTTATTCGTGCGTCCCTTGAAACCGCCGAGCTCGGACTCCATGCCCTGCATGTGCACGAGCCAACGCAGCAGCCGGCGCACGTCCACCCGCGGCGCGTGTTCGTCCGCCGATATGTACGACTGCAGCAGCACCCACGACGCGAGGGCGCAGAACGTGTATCCCCCGTGCGCCTCGCCGAGGCTCGGTCTCTGCGCTGCGAGGACATCGCCGAAGTAGTGTGGATGTGACGCGGACGAGAAGCCTCCTTCGTACGTCTGGCAAGACACGATGAAAGCCGCGGTTCCGCTGATGAGCTCGGGGGTAGTGATGTCGAGCAAATGCGCGACGGCGAGGAGACAGTAGATGCCCCTATCCACATCAGATAGACGATGAGAATGAGAATCCGTTCATACAGAAAGGCGAAACCATACCGAACGTCGACTTCTCCGTGGGTGGAAACGATGAAGGATCCATCTGGTTGCTTCAGCGACATGTACCACTTGTATAGCTTATCTCTTCCGGTGGCATTGGGGGGGAGGTCATGTCGATGTAATCATCCAGCGCACCTGTCTATCTGGTCCCAACCTCCTCGAGGACCAGGACGACCGACGATCGCGAGAGAGCACACAGCTGCGTACGTAGGAAGTAAATGGGCGGCTTGCCCAGGCCCACCACCGAACCCCCCATCCGGGTGTTGCCACTGCATTATAGTATCGATCGCCCTAAGCACCAGAGACACATTCAGCATGCAGGATTCGGGACAGCACTGGAACGCAAAGAAAAAAAAAGGTACCTCTGCTTATTGTCGGGATCGACGGCGACCTGCAACGCGCTCAACGACTGCAACGTCCAGAACATGAGCCACGGCTGGCTCGCATCCTGGCTGATGTAGCGCGGGGGGAAGCCCTGGACGAGGTTGCGCACGAGGAACTCGAGGTGCGCCTTCTTGTTTAGGACGCATCCTTTTGACGATGATCCGTCGGGTGGAACGTGACTCTGGAGGATGTCCTCGGTGTCGGCCTGCAGGTTAGACGTTTCTGTCGGGTAGGCGTCGACGGGCGTCGAGCGGGGCATCCTTGGGGGTGGCGAGAGAGAGATGGAATGGCGCCAAAATTCAATTGTCCTATTATCAAGGCTGGCTGGGCCCTTCGTCGTAATTGTCTGCCAGTCAGTCACGTATCCGGGGACACTCCGGGCACAATTTCATTGGGTGGCGACGACGGACCGCCCACCCGCGCCGATCCTTCCGTCTTCTCTCTCTCCTCTGTCCTTTTCTCTATTACACAATTATTACCTCGACCTGCCCTGTGTCTATCCTTCGTGCGGGCCCCTCTTCTATTTCTGTGCAGTTTCTGTTGTTTACACGAGCGTATCTGATAAGAAGAACAGTTGGCCATCCAAAAATTGATCACCCTCGGGATTGGCACGCCAATCGATGGCGCCTGGTGTGCGCATCGTGGACCAAGAACCCCATCCTTCAGCATGGAAATTATTAGGCTGTACGGCGCATGGCTTCATCGCGCCACTGTCTCCAGTCGATGCCCTAATATGATCCTAGGCACCTCCGCCCTGGTACATCTGATTTATTCTCCCTTTCAAGGGCCCAATACCTACGGTTCCGTCGTCGCGTCTGGCCCTGCAGCTTATAGGCTCATATGACAACTGAGTGGTTGTAAGTACAGCTTTAATTTGATATCACTTTCAGGGTGTCCATGAGGTATGTTTATCGTTATCAGAGATGCAACGCTTCTGACGCGCGGAAATTTTGTACACCAAAACTCTAGTCCGAGTCGTCCACCCACGATGCGACGTTGCGTTACCCAGGTATGGTAGCGTGTCATCCTTTTCCGAAGTTCTACAGTTCCAGATATCACGCGCCATCTCCAATGTCCCAAACCCCGATCATCCCGTGATGCCTCTCGGCGGTGATTACACGATTTTGTACTCCACCGTGACGCGACTGCGGCATGACCGTACGATGTCACTCCATCATCTGTCAGGCCATGTCGCGATTCATCGATATGGACATTCTCACGTGTTGGTCGACTTTTTTTCTCGGTGCTGTCATGGCTGCACCGACATCAGGCAACTACGTGCCTGTTTTGAATATCGAACATATCGAACCTTCGATGCATCGACGACCACTTGTGCCTAGCTGGGACAATACCTTGTCAGACTGACGTCTGTCCCTCCCTTTTGTCATGGTATCCCTGCCGTTCGTGAATTAAATTTGTCTCTCGAGCGTGCGTCTACTGGTACCCATTCTAGTCTTATTGACCCGGTTCTTCGGTTATCGCCCCACGCTCAATCTGCGAACGTCTCGTTCCATGTCTGCCTTGATAACCATTACGCGCAGAACATGGAGTAGACTATATGTTGGTGCCAAGTAAGGTGCGTGCTTTACTGATGGAACCGGCTTGCTCTTTGTATAGTAAACCTAGACTACGTAGAATTACAAGTACAAACGCTTTGCCCGGCACGGATCAAGGTGTCCATTCATGTGATAAACCACGGCATGACAGCCAGCCAAACCCGTTCGTCAAAATGGAACAGCCTTCCATACCCGGCGCCCTGATCTGCGCGGCTCAGCTTGTTCTTTCACCAAGCCACGCGGGCCAGTATGTCGGTAAACACGGCGATCTCGCATTCGATTCCTTCAAACGTGGGACCCTAGATATCTTTCTATTCTTGCCGTCGGGGCGGAATAAGCTTTGGGGGAGGAACGGCTTTGGCCTCCGGAAGTGCTTCACTCTGCCCTGGGCCTTGCCGTACAATTACAGTACTAAATGCCGCAGCGGTGTGCAGCGGGAAGATTGGCATCCGCCACGCAGGATGGAGAATTTATATGGCTAGAGGCAATCGAAGTAGTTGCGAGAAGCCCCAGGACCCTGATTGGCCAAATTCGCACAGCGGATCGAATCGTGAACGTACGCTCATTGCCCCCCTCCCCCAATTTCACGTTCATCCTCTTAGGCGCCAACGGTGTACTTCGGCCATCCTGTAAAACATGGGAGTCGCTTGAGCACAATTCGACTCCGCGCAAGCGCCCTACTAAGCCGATAGGAAGTTTCCTTAGATTGTCGTGTCTTGAATTTTGCACGCCGACTACCCCTCCATATGGATTTGCAACCAAATCCTTGATCCGCGGATACCAGCAAACCGACACCATCGATGTCCAGACACTCATGACGGCCAAGGCGTCGCTTTGGGGCCTCGAACGATGATGTTCCCGACGACCTCGCATCGATTTTGACAAGTGTCCATCCAATGTTTGCCGTTGTTTCCGAGAATGATTTCTTTTATTTTGTGTCTGAGATTGTACTTGATACCTTGTACCTTGAGTCTAGGTTGGTAGCGTAGTATGGCAGTCGCTTTCGGATGCTATACGACTATCGGGTGCCTATCATGATCCACTGGCATGCAGACGATACCGGCGACTTAACGCGCTAACGGAAGACATCACGTGCTCCAGTGGACTTGCAAAAATTTTGCGTCCGCAACGCCATTTCGAGTCCGCACAACTGCCTTGAACACGCAGAGGGACCTCAGCCATAATTTTCAGTGCGCCACAACGAGAAGTTTTTGTTGTATGGTGCTAGACACGGGCATGATTGTGTGTTGAGTCAACTCGTGTCAGCTCCGGTCATAAGCAGGCTTCCGTACTGCTTCCGTGGTATTACTTATCTGGTATGTCCGAGTGCATGATTCGGAACTTGAAGTTTTCTCTTCTCATCCACCATCTACCCATGATGTGTCTTCCGATCACGCTCACATATCTCAGCCACGATTATCTTTCTTCATCAAAATTGCCGCCTTAGAAAACGTGTGGAACATGACGCATGATGGATCATCTTGGTGCGTGCAAAATTTCGCTTCCCCAATCGGATCAACGCTTGTGCGTCCAGTATATCTCAGAAACGGGGGCAATATTTATATAAGACAGTGTACATCGATATATTCTCTGTCCGTATGAAGAGCGCAAAGAGGGTCCTCAGTCTCTACTCAATCACAGCAATCCCTCGCCTTCCTTGGCCTTCATCGCTCCCTTGTGTTTGTTATCCATATGTCGCTTGAGGTGACCTAAGCGCTGATACTCTCTAGGACAGAATGGGCACTTTCGCTTGTCCCGCTGCTTCCCATGCACAGCGGACTTGCAGTGCCGCTGCAGTGTACACCGGTCAGAAAAGGCCTGCCCACCGCAGCCCGCGCATCTCCACACTCCGTCCGTGTAGAGCATCAACCGCGCCCACCTCTCCTTGTCAGTTTCGCCCTCGTCGTGGGCGTCTTCCATGCCCACCTTCTCTTGAGGTT
>Ga0210393_10000549_pt1 | contig 33647 bp, 36 predicted proteins | sample IncBWC27OmetaG_FD_160068 | JGI IMG/M metagenome (GOLD analysis project Ga0210393, IMG submission 160068) | Forest soil microbial communities from Barre Woods Harvard Forest LTER site, Petersham, Massachusetts, United States - Inc-BW-C-27-O ...
GGGATGCTGCAACTGAACGCGCTGTGCATGAACGATGTCGCCCCAAAACAGGATCTTTTGTCCCTTTGACGAAAATTCATAGCCAGTATGTCCCGGAGTATGACCAGGCAGCGGGACGACTTGCATCCCGTCGACGAATGGCTCCGAGCCAATAAACGTGTGCCACTTACCGGCCTTGATGTACGGCGCTGCGATGACTTGCGCACTCTGGAAGAACAGTTGCGCATCCTTTGGCGCCTTAGCAGCGCTTTCCGGCGACAGCCAAAAATCACTCTCGGCCTTCGCCACGTAAACATCAGCGTTTGGAAAGACCCGCTTTCCGTCCTGAGTGGTCAGGCCGCCGACGTGATCGGAATGGAGGTGCGTGACCAAAACGATGTCGACTTCTTCCGGCGTATAGCCTGCGCTGCGGAGGCTGCTCGCCAAGCGCCCCAGCGCTCCCCCACCCCACCAGGTGCCTGCGCCCGCATCGACGAGAATTAGTTGCTTGCCGGTGTTGACCAGGAAGCCTGAGTCAACAATATCCAGCATGTGCGGATCTTCGTGCAGGGCCTTTTCAACGCCATCCATCGTTGCCTTCGAGCCGTTCAGCCAGTGCGGATCGAATACACCGGTACCATCGAATAGGGCCGTCACTTCGAGGTCGCCAACTTTCAGCCGGTAGAAGCCCGGCACCTGATCGTGGTGCTGGGCTGCGGCAGCCAGAGCTGCGTTCGGACCGCCGACAAAGCTGGCCAGCATTATCAGGACAGCGACGGCGAAGCGCATCATAGACCATCCCGACCTCCTGTCATTTGCGCGCTGTGCTGACTGTAGTTCGGTGACCAGAGGCCTTCCGCCCGCGTAGTCACCCTCACTGAACAGTGTCTCGAACGCTTCGAGCACGGTTGTCTTATTCCGTTCTGAGAACGAGTTGCTCATGGCCTCTCCTATGCTTGTGAAATATCGATCTGCGCTTTTCAGATCATGAGATTATGATCATCATCCAGAAGTTGCAGATTTGTTGTGGAAAACTGTTTTTTTAGGACAATTTATCGTGATTCCCCAGGCGGTAGTCATTACTGTTCATCGTCAACGTGGCGACTGGTTGCACCCGGAAGAAGCGGCTTGCATCTAGATGGTGTAGATAATGATGATACTCTAGCAGTTGGTTGCTGCCTTGGAGCGATGGGCAACGATTGCGAGCCGCAGCACGTTCGGGAAAAAGTGGTGATGACAGATGGGTTATTCGAAAAGAGATAAGGCAGAGACACACACTCGCATCGTAAGCGTTGCGGCCAAGAGGTTTCGCGAACTCGGTCTCGGAGGCATCGGCGTTGCGGATGTAATGAAGGAGGCCGGTGTTACGGTCGGTGGTTTTTACAAACATTTCGATTCGCGCGATGAGCTGGTGGTTGAGGCGCTCGCAACCGCATTTCAAGACCTCGACCGCTGGGAGGAACACACCGACACGCTAACGAAACTTCTGGAGAACTATTTATCCGAAGAACATCGGGATGCTCCGGGGACAGGCTGTGCTCTGGGCGCTTTGCTTGGTGACATGTCTCGGGCCAGTCGATCGGCGAAGACCGTGTACACCGCGCGATTGAAGCGCACCTTGGCATACTCGACGGGTCTGGTTCCGCCGAGGGGAGCCTCTGATCGGCGCGCCCGTACCATTCTTATGATTAGTGCAATGCTAGGAGCGATTAACCTCTCTCGTGCCGTGTCGGACCCAACCCTTTCACGAGAGATCCTCCAACAAACTCGTGATCAGTTAATCAGTTTGAACAAACCCGCGAAAGCGCATTAAACGGAATGCTCGACAAGGACTCCGGAAAGTGCTCTGCATAGCGCAGATCACTGTGCTAGATTGCGAACACCGCTTGTGGTAGCGCCACGGAAACATACTTTGTTAAGGTGGTAGCGATGCTTTGTAAGCATGGGAGCGGGAAATGGAATTACGGCATCTTCGTTATTTCGTTGCAGTTGCCGAGGCAGGAAGTCTGACGGTCGCAGCCGAGCAAAGGCTGCATACGTCACAACCCTCCCTAAGTCGGCAGATTCGAGATCTCGAGGACGAGGTGGGCGCCCCACTTCTGACGCGAAGAGCTCGCGGCGTCGATCTGACCCCCGCGGGTCGAGCGTTTCTCGATCACGCCCGCTCAGTGTTATCGCAGGTTGAAGCGGCAAGCGAAGCTGCACGCCGGATTGCTGGTCCGGCCAAGCCATGCTTCGCGATGGGCTTTCTGACCGGACACGAATTGACGTGGATGCCCGAAGCTATGCGGATCTTGCGCGACGAACTCCCTAACATCGACGTGATGATATCGAGTCAATACTCTCCGCTGCTTGCGGAAGGTCTTTCGAAAGGGAAAATCGATGCAGCTTTTCTTCGACGGGAGAAAGGAGTGGCAGGGTTGGCGTTCCGTCTTCTCGTGAAGGAACCTTTGATGGTGATCCTGCCCAGCGACCACCATCTTACTGCGCTCAAAGCCGTGAGTCCGAGGGATCTGGTAGGCGAGACATTCGTGATTGTTTCGGGCACCGCACCTGTGCTGCGTTCCGTCATCGACAATTACCTGAAGCGGTCCGGAGTCAATATCACGCCCGCTCACGAGGCGGATCACGTCACCATGGGCCTTTCACTGATAGTGTCGACGCACGGTGTAGGGCTGTTACCTGCTTACACACAGAACTTTCTCCCTTCGTCTGTCACGAGTCGCCCTCTGAAGGGATATACGCCAACCGTCGATCTAGTCCTCGGCTACAGAAAATCGAACGACTCTCCCATCCTGAAGCTTTTGCTTTCGAGACTCGACGAGTTGGTGGCTCGTGTCTCGAAAAAAGCGTAGTAAGCTTTGTACGTAGTGAGTCTTGTTCCACACTGCCACCGGCTAAGTCCATCGCCTGCGAATGACGAGGGTGTCTGGCGGGGCGCACGATGCGCCTGGCCGCCCTGCGATGTGGAGGAGGGCTGTGGCCAGAGCACACCGCAATGCGCGCCCCACATTCAAGGGCTCCGCAGCCCGCTCGATAAGAAGATAGCGAGTGCGGCGGTCATAACCACGAGATCGAACCGCGCGCTGTCCAGGCTGAAATCCACCACAGAAACAAAGAACAGCACAAGCAAGAGAATCCGCATTACCGTTGTGATCGTTGTTATCAAGTCAAGTCTCCGGTCGAGGCACGATTCAGAGTCTCGCCATCTACCTTGTGCTTAGGGTGAAATTCGATTGCATTTCGATTTGCTCGAATGCGCGAATTCGCGCTGCAATCACGTCCCACCGGACGCAGCTTAAAAATCCCTCTTCACCGAATCGTGCAGTCCGGAGACAAGGACTGCTGAGCCTTCTCGCGATCCGCAGTCAGCACGAACGACAGCCGGTACAGGGGATCGTTCTCTTCTTTGAAGATTCGGTGAAAATCGCAGTTGCTGGCGCAGGCCGAAGGGCTAATACTGTGCTTTTTTTCCGGTATGTTCACCTCCGCCGTGATTCCTGTTGTTTCTTCCGCGCAAGTTGCTTCAGCACGTGCCCGGTGAGAACGCTGCTGGAGGAAAAGTTGACCGCTTTCTTCATCAGATCGAAGATCGCGTTTTCTCCCTCGGGGCTAATGGCTGTCACGTCGGTCAGGTCGATGACCAGTTTCCGCCCTCCTAAGTCCTGGCTTGTGTTTCTCCAGGTTGTGCCAAGCTCAGCTACCCAGACTCCGATGAGGGTTCCTTCTACGAGGAGCGTGCGCCGCGACGGCGTATCGGCGATGGATATCCTGAGCATGCTGCGCTTGTACCGCACCCGCGCTCGTACCGGACCTGGCTACCGCAAGACGTTTGCCAAAGCCACGTGGCTAACGCCCTGGCAACCTGTTGAATCTGTTAGGGCCGGCCAAACCGGCGACGGGGTGTGTCGAAGACTGTCGAGATCAATCGTCAATTGTCGAGAGTGGGGACAGATAAAGCGCCGGAAGCTTCTCTCACGGAGTTGCGCAGGAGCGGCCCAAATGTAGGGTGCCGAGGGCGACGGCGTGGTCCTGGCGGCACAGTTCAGGTAGAGCCGCAGAGAATCACCGAGGTAAGGGGGAAGCCCCGTTCGTGCCAGGCCTGTAGGCCGCCGGCCAAGGGCCGAACGTGTTCAAATCCACGGCGGCGTAATTCAAGCGCTGCACGCGCGCTCGTGAACTCATGCAGGGTAGTACAATAAAGGACGACCTCGCGATCGCGGGGGATGGGCATTCGCTTCCTGGGGTGCTGTCCAAGCCTGTGGGGATCGATGCACACCGCGCCGGGAATCCCTTGGTGGCCTCGCAGACCGCCTCGCAGACCATTCCGACGGCCGTGCAGATCAACAATCATGACCTGTTCGCCCGCGTCTAGCTTCTTTTTAAGTTCTTCCGGTGTGATCCGCGCCATTCGAAATTCGCGCACAAAGCGTTGCCATCGAACCAGCTTGCGACCGACGTATACAGCAAGTGCAGCGAACACAAAAAGAACCCAAAGCATGCCCAGTCTGGCTGCGTACGCAGCAGCGCGATCCAGGTCTTTGCCGAGGAGATAGCCGAGTCCGGCATAAACACCTGACCAGAGAGCAGCTCCAATGGCGTCAAAGGCGATGAAGCGTGTCCGGCTTGTGCCCGACAGTCCAGCTAAGGGAGGCGTTGCCGCATCCAGTCCCACGACGAACTTGGCGAGCATGAGAGTGCGGGCCCCATGTCGGACGAAGGTCTCTTTCGATCGGCGAGCGGCGGCGGCCGGATCGAGCGCGAGCCCGTAAATGAAGTGCAAGATCTGGTCACCCCACCGTCTACCTGCCTCATACCACACCATGTCGGCCAGCAAACAGGCTACGATGGCGAGGCCGAGGGCAACGCCCAAAGTCATCCGTCCGGAGTCTGCGAGAGCCCCAGCAGCAATCAGAAACAGAATTGCCGGTACTGGCAGCCACATCTGGCGCGCGAACACTGAAACAAACAGAACCGAGTAACCATGCTTCACCAGAAGCTCAACGATAGCGTTCACAGCCGGGCCTCCCGCGCCGCCTCGGTCGTCGCATAGTCCTTGTGCTGTTTGCCGAGAACCTGCGACGAGTTCGCCTTGTTGCCAATGCGGCGTTCCCAAATGTCGCGCCAGTCCGTTCGACATTCACCCTGACACTTGAACTCCTTTGTGCGTCCGCCCATCCGTCCGCCGCACTCGGGGCACACCCAGTTAAGAATGCCGGAAATGATCTCTTCACTTGTTTGCGACATTGCGTGGGGCATCTGCAATTCTCCTCGGTCGACCAGACTCTCGTGACTCGTCAATGCGGATTCCTTATTCGGTTCCTCTATCTGAGACGAAATGCCGAACTTCTCAAGCCTCGTCCTAAACCCAATTCTCGGAGGGTCCTTTCTCGTAGCCACCGCTATACGAAGTGAGCCGTTCGGGAGCGCTGCCTGACACGCTGCACGCGTATGACCCCAGCAAGCTTGACGCGCGCTCGTGCGAGCTGCGCTTTCACCGTTCCTGGTGGAACACCCAAAACCAGCGCAGCCTCCTTCGTCGTTAGACCGTCGATTTCACGCAACTGAAATGCTTTGCGCAGTTTTGGTGAGAGCTGCTTGACGCCCTCGACCAGCCGGTCTCGTGCTTCCGCTGTGGAGCAAACTTCTTCTGGACTTGGCTTCGAATCAGCTAGCCGTTCCGAGAATGGGAGCCCGTCTTCCCTCTGCTCTTCGTCGAGCGACAAGTAGCTGCTGCGGCGCCGTAATTGCATCCGCGCAGCATTGGTGACGATTGTCGTTAACCAGGTTGAAAGTTGCGCTTGCCCTCTGAACTGGCGTAAATGCTTGTAAGCGGAAAGGAGAGCATCCTGGACAGCGTCCTCCGCATCTGTTGCGTTCCCCAAGAAGCGGAAAGCCCTCTTGTAAAACATAGGCAGGTAGAGCGATACGACATTGTCCAGTTCCTGAGTACGCTCGCAAAAGACACCGCCGCGGACTGCTCGCTCCGCCTCTATGAACGTTGCCATCGCCGACATCACGTGTCTCCTCTTTAAACGACCCAAGACTCTTCGAGGCCACTCAATACCTACAGCAAGATCGGACTCCGTTGCTGCCAGGAGCCACGTAAGGACCCCGCCAGCCGGTCGAGCCGAGACTCACGTCTTTGCCTTCGAACAAAACTCGATAACCTTTCCTGGTTGGGGCTGAGCGGCATGCACGAACGTATTCCGAAAGTTCTTCGGGACGTAAAACTCAATCACCTTCGCCATGACAACCTCCTGCAAGCTACAACTCCTCCAAACTAGGTGAAAGCAATCAAAGGACCAAACGAAGTGCCTGGGAACGTCTCATAAATCGCTGACTTTCGCGGAAGAGCTTAGTCTCGAGCAGCATGGTGTCGGGAAGTGTCGAAGGTAGTCTCGACACTCGTGGAAGAGTGGTGACAGGGCAAACTCTGGAATCCACAGTTCGAGGAAGCACAGGAGTTGGTGCGGTGGGAAGTACGGAAACGCCCTGCTTGATAGGGGGTTACAATACTCTTCGCGGGTCGATGCCCAGCTTCTTCATGCGCGAGATCAGTGTCGTGCGCTTGATGTCCATGCGTGCTGCGGCACCGTCAGGGCCAGCCACCCGCCCGTTCGTGTCTTTCAGGATGCGGACAATCTCAGCGCGCTCATTGGCTTCGCGCGCATTCATTACAGGAACAGTCCTGCCATTATTGGTCAATTCACTGATCGGAGCTTGCAGCGCCGTGCCATGTGTAAGGATCACTGAACGCTCGATGAAATTTTCCAGTTCGCGGATATTTCCCGGCCAATGCCAGCTGGAAAGTCTCCTCATGGCCGCAGTGGGAATAGATTCGATCTGCCTCTGCATGCGGCGGCCGTACTTCTGCGTGAAGTAGCTGACCAGGAGAGGAATGTCTCCGGGACGTTCGCGCAAAGGTGGGATGCGGATGGGAAACACGTTCAGGCGATAGTATAAGTCGCTGCGAAACTCGCGATGCTCCATCATTTTTTCGAGATCGCGATTGGTCGCCGCTACCAGTCGCACATCGACCTTTTTGGTTCGGTTGCTGCCCAGCCTTTCAAACTCACGTTCCTGCAAGGCTCGCAGCAATTTGGGCTGAATCTCGACGGGGATGTCCCCGACCTCATCCAGGAACAGTGAGCCTTGGTCGGCCAGTTCGAGGCGGCCAATCTTCTGTGCAATCGCGCCGGTGAAAGCTCCTCGTTCATGTCCGAAAAGCTCGCTCTCGAGCAGTCCGGTTGGAATTGCGGCGCAGTTTAGCTTTACGAAGGTCCGCTCCTTACGGTGGCTGCGGTCATGAATGGCACGTGCAATCAATTCCTTTCCGGTGCCGGTCTCACCGAGAAGCAATACCGTCGAGTCGCTGGGTGCCACGGTTTCCACCAGATTCAAAACGTGGCGGAGAGCCGAACTCTGTCCCACAATTCCTTCAAAGTCTATCTCGCCACGAATTTCATCTTCCAAATACAGTTTTTCCTGTGCGAGCTTGTCTTTCAATTCGGCTACCTCGCGATAGGCCAGGCGATTCTCGATGGCGATCGCCAATTGCCCCGCGGCGCGCAGAAGGAAATCAACGTCTTCCGGGCGGATTGAGTTTTCGATCCGGCTGCCGAGTGTGAGCACACCGAGCGTCTGACCTCGGCTGATCAGGGGCAGGGCGCAACCCGACTCGATAGCTTCGGCGCGAGTTTCAGCAGACACACGGAGAGCTAGTTGTTCACTACTGAGATCCAATACGACAGGCTTGCCGGCCTTGAATGCCGCTCCTATCACCGACCCCTCGATCGGTTGCAGCGCATCCTCCTTAACGAATCCCTTGCTCTCTGGGAAGTCCATAGCGAGTTGGCGCAAATGGACGCGCTCCGCATCTGGCACCCACACCCCAACGATGTCGCAATGCATGACTTGCCGAATGCTCGCCGACACCGTGCGGAGGAGATCGCGACACTCTAAAGTCGAGACCAAAGTGGCTGTCATGTCGAGGAGCAGCTTCAGTCGGTCGCTCTCGCGTTCCAATTCCGGGCTTGCACCCGGCGACTCGTGAGAATTGACTGAGTGGTCCAGCATCATCGAAGAGGTGCTCATTCGTTAAGCCTCCCGAAAGACAATGTCGAGATCGCTCCACGCGCCAAACGCATTGGCCGCGCGTATCAGCGCTTCACAATGGTGCTTGTTCACTCGCGAGATCGTTGCTGACAAAGGACTCATACACTTCCGTCGTAACGGTTGACCACGAACTGCTTCAACCACCTCTACGACGAAACGACGAGTACCCGGTTCGACGAGTCGCCAGTTCCTGGACGTGCCTCTTCTGATGTAGAGAAGATGCAGAAGGTTTCGATAAAATGTCTTAGCCCCTCGTAACCTGGCGAATCGGGTGCCCGAAGTGCTCAACAATCCCTTTCGGCCGTTGATTTGTGTCAACCAGTCTCAGGCAGAGACTTTGGGGAAGAACGGGAACGGATCCACCCCGAGTTGAATCCTGTGACGGTCTGGGACCATCCTAATAAGCGAGCGTTATGAACGACAAAGCGGGCAAAGTCTTGGTAGTGGAGTCTGACGATAGTCTCAGAGAACACATCGTCGCGGTGCTGAGCGATGCGGGATACGAGGTTTCGAACGACTGGCGGGGAGGAATGAAGGCGGTCGTCGCCTTCAATCCTGACACAGTTGTCCTGGGTGCTGATCCGCCCCAGCTCGATTGCTGTGACCTTCTTTCTGAAATCAAAGGTTCCGAGCAGACGCGCAACATACGCATCGTGATGCTATCTCCGGGAGGATCAGCCGAGCGCACTCGGGGGCTGGATCTCGGAGCCGACGATGTGCTGTCCCTGCCGTTCGACTCGCATGAATTGCTGTCGCGGGTGCGTTCGCAACTACGGCATAAGTCTATCGCGGACGAGTTTCGAGAGCGGCTGCGCCTCGCCGAGGAAAATCGGAACGCCACCCAGCAGGTCGTGACAGCCGTCAACGAAGAGCGGCGGACGCTTCGGGTTGGCGGACTGGCCACTGCTGCCGTGCTTATCGTTGCCTCCCTGGTCTTTTTCTTTTTCTACCGTCGCACCCAGGAACAGAATACCCGGGTCTATTCGGCGATCACTCGATTGCAAACGGGCGTGCTCACAGAACAGCAGTTGTTGGAACGTTCGCGTCGGGCCCTTGACGACCGTGACCGCGGTCCTTCCCAGGCAGGCGATCCCCAAAAGCTTCAACTTCAGAAGAAGAGCGAAGACCTGAAGTCGCAAATCGCAACCAGCGATCCAGAAAACGCTTCTGTTTTGGAAAATCAATTAGCCGCGGTAGAAGGCCGTCTCCAGAAGATTGAGACCGACGGTAAGTTTGCTGAGAGAATTATCCAGGCTTATGAACCCAGCGTCTGCCTCATCCACGTTGTGCTTGCTTTCCGCGAGCACACTACGGGATTGAGGCTGCGCTATGCTGGAGTGACGAGCGGCGGCGAGCCTCAGACCGACGAACACAACAACCCGCTCGTGGGCCTCACCGGTAATGGTCCGGAAGTACACCTGGACGTCTTTGGCACTGGTTTTCTCGTCTCCGAAGCTGGACGAATTCTCACCAATCATCACGTCGCCGAGCCCTGGTGGCAGAATGACGATCTGAAGGAAATGCTCGATCAAGGTGTCGAGCCGGTGATCATCGAGATGACAGCATATTTCCCCGGGGTTCCTCAAGGTATTGCCGTCAACACCGAGAAGATTTCATCTGCCGCGGACGTTGCCCTGGTGAAAGGAAACGTTTCAGAGATGGGAATCAAACAAATAGCCCTCGCCGATAGCCGCGGTTCAGCTGTCAGGGGTGGACCGGTCGTGCTTCTCGGATATCCCACTGGTCTTGATGCAATTCTGGCTCGGGCAGGTGCGGAGACGCTCCAGTCCATCGCGACTGCATCCAAAGGCGATCCGAAGCAGGTGATCGAAGAACTCGCCCGCCGCCATTTGATCCGGCCTACCACCACCCAAGGACACATCGGCGACGTGCTGCCGGACAAAATTGTCTACGATGCCCAAACCACATCGGGCGGCTCTGGCGGTCCGCTTTTCAACAACGAGGGCAAGGTAATAGGAATTAACTTTGCCATGGTGCGTGAGTTCGGAGGATCAAATTTCGCCATTCCTGTCGGCTACGGGAAGTCTCTTCTAAAACCTTAAGCCCGGCAAGGCCACGGGCACGAGGGGGGCTCTACTCGATTGAGGATTTGATGGATTTTTGAGAGTATTCTCTGCCAAGTAACAGATCGAATAGGTCGGCGAACTCAGGATTCTGACTCCAAACCTAGGACCAGCCTCGATCGCGGGTGGGCATGACTAATCACTGACATATAAGGAACTGAGCCATGACAGCGCTGCAGGAATTCAGATGTGAAGTCTGTGGACGCGTGACTACGAATCCCATGCACTGGTTCGTGATTCGATGTGGAGATTCCGATCTTACCGTGTACCGTTGGAATTCTGAATCCGCCAACGCGGCAGGAGCTCGGCATTACTGCGGTGAAGCTCACGCCGAGGTGTACATCAGTCGCTGGTTCGAATCCGTGTGCGCGCCGCCGAAGCCAAGTTTTACATAGCGCCCCGCCGGTGTCGGTTCGATTGCGTGTACTTGCACCTCCGAGGATCGCCCTTGGGAAAGTGCCTTATTGCCAAGAAGATGCTGAGGAGGCCAGAATAATCATAGCCAGCATGAGAACGCCCTGCGATGAATTGGTGGCGCAATCGACAGCTGCCACTGTTCCATATGTGAAGGAGACGAGAACATGGGTGCTCGTCGCAACCATATTCGGATCAAGCATGGCTTTCATCGACGGTACGGTAGTCAATGTAGCTCTGCCGGCACTCCAAGCCAGCTTCCATGCGACGGTGGTGGATCTGCAATGGGTGGTTGAGTCTTACGGAGTTCTCCTGGCTGCCTTGATTCTAGTCGGCGGCTCTTTCGGTGACCGCTTCGGCCGACGGCTGACCTTCATCGCAGGTGTGTTAATTTTCGCCTTGGCCTCCGCGGGCTGCGGGCTCGCTTCGAGCATTCATCAACTAATCATTGCGAGGAGCATTCAAGGTGTAGGAGCTGCTCTCCTCGTGCCAGGCAGTCTTGCAATTATCAGTACGTCTTTCGATGAGAAGAGTCGCGGACCGGCGATCGGTACATGGTCGGGGTTCACAGCAATCACTACCGCCATTGGCCCGGTGCTTGGAGGCTGGCTGGTCGAGCACGCTTCTTGGCGGTGGGTGTTCTTTCTCAATCTTCCGATTGCGGCGGCCGTGGTGGCGATTTCGCTTTGGCGGATTCCGGAGAGCCGCAGTGCCAGCGCGGGGCGGATAGATTGGCCAGGAGCGATTCTTGCCACCCTGGGACTTTGGAGTTTGGTTGTTGGTTTCATCGAATCTCTAAACCGGGGCTGGGGAAGTCCGCTGGTTTTCGGGAGTTTGATCCTTGGCGTCGGCTGTCTTTTTGTGTTCGTGTTTGTCGAGGCTGCCAGCACCTCGCCAACGCTCCCGCTCACCCTGTTTAAATCTCGAAGCTTCAGTGGCGCGAATTTGCTGACGCTCTTTTTGTACGCTGCTATTGGGATTTTCTTTTTTTTATTTCCCCTGAACCTGATCCAGGTCCAGGGATACTCCACCACTGAAACTGGGGCAGCTATTCTTCCGCTGATTCTCCTAATATTTTTTCTTTCTCGCTGGTCTGGCGGACTTGTCGCCCGCTATGGTTCACGGGCTCCGCTGATCGTTGGTCCTCTCATCGTCGCGTTTGGCTTTGCGCTGTTCGCCGTGCCGTCTACCGGAGGCGATTATTGGAGAGAGTTCTTCCCGGCGATAATTGTTCTCGGTTTCGGAATGGCAGTCACGGTGGCTCCTCTCACCACCGTCGTTATGAATTCAGCAAGTAAGGACCGAGTCGGCACGGCCTCTGGAATCAACAATGCCGTGGCGCGCGTAGCGAGTGTGCTTGCTATCGCAGTCCTTGGGATTGTGATGGTGAAAGCTTTTGCTTCTCAACTGAACCCCAGCCTGGCTCGACTGACGCTGCCGCCTGGTGTTCTGGCAGATTTGCAAGCGAACGAGACTAAACTCGCCGGTTTGCAGGTCCCCTCCGGCCTTAGTCCCAGTGTGAAACTTGCCATCGGAGGCTCCATTCGGGACGCTTTTGTATTCGGATTCCGAGTTGTCATGTTGATTTGCGCAGGGCTGTCTCTTGGAAGTGCGGCTGTGGCGTGGTCGTTGATTCCGAAAGATCGTGATCACTGAGAGCTGCATTCGAACAGTCTTCAGTAACTTACGCTGGCTGCGCCGTGGCAATCACCTCCGCACCGGTACCTGCAGGTCGAGTCGGACGCGCTGCACACCCTTGCTCTTGAAATCGAGAAGGCGCGCGGCCGTGGAGGAAACGTCAATGATGCGACCGCGGTCGACCGGACCACGATCGTTGACGCGGAGGGTGACGGCACGCCCGTTATCGAGGTTGGTGACGCGTACGTAAGTGCCGAGCGGCAGGGTTCGATGTGCCGCGGTTAAGTCATCCATGTCGAAAAGTTCACCGCTAGCCGTGGTCTTCCCATCGTGCTCCTCACCATACCAGGAGGCGGTGCCGATCTGAAAAGCCTTGCCCTTGATTGTGAGGAGGTTCTGGCTCGGCTTACTTCGAGAGTTATCGGAATCGATGTTAGTCGCTTTCCGGCTGGCGCCGGCTCCGGTGCAGGCCAGCAAAAGCAGGACGGCTAGTCCATCGGCGGTTGGTCGTCGCATTGCACCTCCGCATGCAAATTTTTGTCGATATAGAAACTACGCAGGATCTGCCACCTGCGCTGCTTCGGCGCAGGTCTCCCTGAGACTACAACCTAAGACTACCGCAATAGTACCGAGGCACCCATTGGGCTGATAACTGTTAAAGATGACAGGACCTCAAGGTGTCGTACAACGGATCGAGACTGCTCTCACAGCCGGTAAGCGGAAATCCCCCCGTGGGTGGGCCCAATGACACGGCGCGTCAAGGCGTTCGCCCAGAGAGACAATGACTGTTCCTTCTGACAGTAGGAAGTAGGCAGATCGGAGCGTAAACAATCCTATGAGGCTCGAAGTCCGCCTGCTGCACTTACGAGGATTATGGAAGGCTCTTCGCGTCTGTAATGTGGGCGCCGCCGTTAGAAGGGGAGCGCAGGAAGCGATTCTCGTGCAATAAGTCTTTTATGTCTTTGAGAAAGCCTTTGTAGAGTCCAGTGGACCATTGTCAAAGAGTTCTCAATGAGAAATGCCATAGCGATTCTCTGCTTCCATCTTGCAGCCCCGGCGGCGTGGCGTGCGAATTGGGCATGGGGTTTGCCGTTAATTGTATTAACCGTGGTCTTGCATGTTCTAGGTCTCGGGTTCATAAACAAGAAGGTAGCGGGCGTGTTTGGCCACATGACGGAGCGCCGCTATCCGATGTTGGTGTTCGCAGTGGTCATGGGAGCAACGACCCTGCTGGCTACGATTCTGCACGCTACGGAGGCGGGGATATGGGCTGCCGCCTACCAGTTCACCGGCGCCCTGCCTGACTTCAAAATGGCGATGCTCTATTCGCTCAATGCGATCACAACCTACGGCCACGAGAGTCTGCTTCTGGAGAACCGCTGGCAGTTGATGGGAGCCATCGAAGCGCTGAACGGATGCCTGCTATTCGGGCTTAGCACCGCTTTCCTGTTCGGTGTCATTCACAAAATCTGGTTATTAGGAGGGGTATCCAAGATCGATCAATAGCCTCCTCGTTTGCACGTCCCTTACCAAAGGTATGACATTGAAAGGCAACGAAAGGCAACACTCATGGCCGAAGCAACCTCAAACGTGGAATTTGCGCATAAGATTCACGAGCACGCCCATCATCATTCCTCGCCCGCCGATCACCGTGCGGAATGGATCGAGATCCTTGAGGCCCTGGTGCTCGCGATTCTTGCAGTGGCTACTGCCTGGAGCGGCTACGAGGCGGCGAAGTGGGATGCCCTCTCGGCACAAAATTATAACCTCGCGTCGCGGACTACAGTGGTGTCGCAAGAGAAGGCGACGCTGGCGGGCCAAGACCGCCTCTATGACATCACAACCTTCAACGGATGGGTTTCCGCCAAGCTGACGGGCAGAGAGAAGCTGGCTGCATTCTATGAGCGCCGATTTCGACCCGAATATGTCGTGGCTTTCGCCGCTTGGTGGAAGCTCGATCCGATCAACAATCCTTCTGCGCCTCCGAGCCCTACCTTCATGCCGGAGTACACCAACGCAAACGGCCAACAGTCCGTGACTCTGGCGGAGGATGCGAAGGGTTATTTCGAGAAGGGCGTAAACACGCGGGAGATTGGTGACAGGTATGTGAAGATCACGGTCTTGCTGGCTACCGTGCTGCTTTTGACCGCTCTCAGCCAGCGCTTCGAGATCTTTGGCCCCCGGGTCGCGGTCGTGACCATTGCTTTCATTCTGCTGGTGATCAGCGCGTACTCGATCTTGACCTTTCCACGAGCGTAAATCGACTCGACGGGCCAGGCCGCAATACCTTCAAGCCGGACTCGATCTCCTTCTTAGCGAAGCCCCTGTTCAAATCACGATCAGGTCAGCGACGGATGAGAACAAAACCATCGCGCGAAAATGTCAAAACTGACAGTTGCTCGAAGCCAATCTTTCGCAGAGCATCCTGCTAGGAAACGCGGCCCGAGACCTTGCTAGGAAAGGACAAACAAATGCGGCGTATCAAAGATCTATCCACTTACAAAGTCGTCATCGGAAGATTGATGCCGATCGTTCTGCTGATGCTGGCAGCCACGTTCGCTTTCTCCGGCGGTCCGAAGTCGGAGACCATCGAGGCAAGTGCCATGGGTACGGGCACACAGATGGGCCAGGTGATCGGCGTCACCCTGGATATTTATGACTTCTCCACTCCGGCAGACAAGCAGATCCTGATGCAAGCTTTTACCAAGAGCCAGAATCAAGGCTTGGTCAATGCACTCTCCAAGATGAAGGCCGTAGGGCACTGCTCGATCACCGGGACGCTCGGCTATGACGTCAGCTACATCCGCATGGCCCCGACCGCGACCGGAAGAAAGATCTTGTTTGTAACCAATCGTCAGATCAGATTCGGGGAAGCTTTTTTTGACACCCAGTCGCAGTCCTTCAACTTGACAGCAGGCGAGTTCGAATTGAACGACAGCGACAAGAGCAAGAGCACGGGAGTTTTGTATCCCGCTGCTCAGCTGATCGTAGATCAGCAAGGGCAGCTCCAAGTTGACCTGAGGGAAAACGCCTGGAAACTCGTTGACGTTCTCGATTGGAAGGGAACGCCGGGCGTTAATTAGGCGGGAGGCTTGCTATGGACACTCGAAGGGTGTTTGCCATCCGGTATTTTGCTGCGTCGGTCGCGTGCCTTTTGCTGTCCTCGCTGATGGTGGCCCAGGAACAGCAACGCGGCAGCGAGAAGTATCTTTGCTCGGAGCCACATCCGGAGACAATCTGCACTGCAAAGAACACGTGCGGATCCACTTCTACTCCGTGCACCGTGGATATCAAACGAACTGCTTCTTCCGCGTCAGCCACCCCAGCTATTCCAGAGGCGAAATCGAATGAGCCTTTTTGTGTAAAGGCCGGAACCACTGTTACCTGGCGGAGTGCGTCCAAGAATACCGGGTTTGTGGTGGACTTTGGCCCGGACACTCCGTTTGGCATGGAAGCCATCATCGGCGGCTCCGATCGAGCTGTGTCGGCGGTTGCGAAAAAGCCGGGCTGCTACAAGTATTCTGCGGGAGCCTGTGTTTCGGGATCGATCTACGGAATGTGCGCCTCGGTAGAAACCGAACTCATCATAGGCGGCAGCGAGTAAGAGTGCGGGTGGCTCAACGGAGATAGGCGAGCGAGCCTCTCTACGGAAATTTTCTGCACGTGGAGGAGAGTGGATGTCGAAAGCAAGACCAACGATCGGAATCGACGGAGTGGCGCTTCCAGTCATGCCGCCGGAACGCGATGCGCGGGTGTGGGCAAAACTGGTGCGCATTATGTTCTACACCCCAGGCTTCCTGGCTATGCTGCTGCTCAAGGCAGGCGAACCGGAAGCCTTTGGCATCACGGTGGAGCTGCTGATGCTCTCCAGCGCGGCCGCCATCGTCGGGGGATTGTACGTCGGCACGCAATCAGCGAAAGAAGGCGCCGATGGCCCATCGAAGATCGGCACCTGGAGCGGATCGCTGGTACTGGAGTTGCTCGCCGTGGTACCGCTACTATCTGCAATGCCGTCGTTATTCCATGAACTGGCGCACAGCAGGCTGCTGCATGCGGTTGCCCCCGCCTCCGTCGATATCACCTTGGGGGCCTCCGAACTGCTGCCGATGATGGCGATCCTGCCGTTCATGCTCTACCAGCTCGCGGGCTTCGGCACTCTGGACTACATCGTTTCGAAGCCAGTGAACTGGGCCATCAACATCGGCATTTTCGTCTTGATCATCACTGCCTACATCGCCAACCGTGAGGGTTCCTACGGTATGGAAAAGAAGCTCGTCTCGATTTTGGTGGTTGGCATGGTGATCACAGTGTTCTACGGCGTTCTCAAACTCAGAAAGATGCAGGCGATTTATGATGCGAAGTGCCCACCCAAGGCTTCTAAGTAAACGTGCAGGCATTGGGCATCACGCAGTTCTCTCTGCCATTGATTGTTGTGACGCGTCGAATACGATTTGATCATGGCACCATAGCAGTTCAAAGAAAGTGCGCGCCAAGTCGAGGTTCGTGCTTCGCTGGGAGGCGGGCAGCGTTTTTTTCGTTAGCTCGCGGATACTGCTTTTCCCATCGATCGCCTCGAACCAGCGCTTTTCGGTTGGCCCGATTGGCAAGAACAAATCTCGGCAGGTATGAGTCTGGTTGATCAGAACCGCTGCGGCTCCGGGAGGCAGCCGATCCTGAACGCAGATTGTGTCCGACATTCGGATAGGTACATAGTCAAGCCAGGCGTTACCGGAAAAACTGATCTGTCGAGAGCGAGTGGCGCCCTCGTTTGGATACACAACGATGCTGTGGCGAACCATGGTGCCGCGAAACAGTTCGATCGCGGCATATTGTTCCGCGGGGGAGAGCCGTGCCATCCGCGCAGCCTGCGGAATCTTCGCGATGACACCGCAGTGAACGGAATAAGGCGCTTGTTTTATCCACCGGCCAAATGTCAGTCCCGCCTTGTCGATAAAGTCAAACAATTGCGGGACGGAATAGGCGCGATCCTGCGGGTGCAGCAGGGCGTCGGCAAGCGCTGCCTCGTGGCGAAAATCCGGAGCTTCCCTTAACAGGATTTCCAGCGGATGTCCCGGAGGCAACGCGCCCAGCGCGGCGACGAGATCCCGAATTTCCCCATCGCTCGCATGGATGCCGATCCGTCGGCAGAACTCCTGCAGCATGTAGATGCCCGCACGTCCGTAGGGCGCGTAGACCATCAGATGCATTGCTCCATCCGGTTTAAGCACGCTGCGCAGAGCTCTGAGCCCAGCATCAGGATCGGCGAGATGGTGGAGCACACCGGTACAAACGATCTGATCGAAACTCATCCCCAGCTCATTTAGCTGTTCGATAGCAAGCTGATGGACCTCGAGATTCTTGAGATTGTATTTTCGCTTAAGCTGCTCGGTGCTGCGCACGCTTGTTCCACTGCTGTCGATACCGATCACTTGAGCCGCGGGCCAGCGCAACGCATGCTTGGCAGCCTGCGATGTTCCGCAGCCGGCGACAAGAATGGAGTGGTCTTCTTTATAGGCTCTTGTGGGCCAAAACAGATGGTAATCGGCGCGGCGTCTTTGCGGATTCTGCCAGAGCCGCTGATATTTCTCCAGATTTTCAACCGGGGGTGGATAAGGATAATGATCGTAGAAGTCCCTGACTTCGTCTGCTACATCAGGGAATGGCGATGGATGTTGTTGCTGACTCATCAAAGGTTAATCAGGAATTCCGAGAGCTGTTTTAATCAGAGCCATTCATTCGTAGTGCGCGATGCAGCGGAATCCGATGTGATTCATGCTGGTATCGACCATCTGCGGCTGCCGCGCCGCTGGACGGTAACGCAGACAGTAGTTCGGCGCACACAGGTGCGAGCCGCCTTTGACCACCTTGCGCGGAATCCGGAACTGTGCCTGCGCAGCATCATAACTCTTGTCGGGCGATAGAACGCGCGGATTGTCTGCTGGGCCACAGCAGGGCTTGACCACTTCGTCGGCGTGGCGCGGGACAAACCAGTCACAAGTCCATTCCCATACGTTACCCGCCATATCGTACAAACCGTAACCGTTGGAAGGGAAGGATCCGATGGGGGAAGTTCCCTCGTAGCCGTCAAGCAGCAGGTTTTGCCAGGGAAATTCTCCCTGCCAACTGTTTGCCATGATCTTGCCGCCGGGAGAAGGATCGTCGCCCCAGGTAAACTTCTTTCCGTCAAGCCCGCCGCGAGCGGCAAACTCCCACTCCGCTTCTGTGGGAAGTTCTTTCCCGGCCCAGCGTGCGTAAGCTTCGGCGTCTTCATAAGCGACGTGAACCACGGGATGTTCTGCGAGACTCGCGAGCGAGGACTTCGGTCCCAGCGGATGGCGCCAACTGGTTCCCGGCGCCCAGGCCCACCAGTTGGAATAATTGCGTACGTCAACGGTGCCGGCGGTCTTTTGAAAGAGCATGGAGCCGGGTACGAGATTCTCGGGAGGTGCGCCAGGGAAGTCGGCAGGATTAAGCGGGCGCTCGGCCAGCGTTTTGTAGCCGGTCGCATCCACGAAGCGCGCGAACTGGTTGTTCGTGACTTCGTGGCAATCCATCCAGAAGCCATCCACGGTCACTTCGTGAACTGGCCGCTCTTCGGGATAGAAATCTTCCGAGCCCATGCGGAACGTGCCGCCGGGAATCCATGCCATTCCGGGATGGGGCGGATTGGCAGGGGTGTCGGCTTGTTTGTCTAAGGTCATGGGGCTATTTGCGATTCACGGTCCTGACAGAGTCGCCCGGTTACACCCTGTAGCGATTCTTGTGTGATCATTAGCGTCGCCGCATTCAAAAATTCCCCGGCAGACCATGGTCCGCCGGGGAAGCTCTCAACGGTTCTGAAGGGGAGGTCTTTCGACTTCCCTCTCGATCGCCGTAACTTACTTGCCGACCAAAACGCCGTGATCCGCCTCGGCCTTCTGCTTGGCTGCTGCTGCCGCCGCTGACTTGGCTGCCGCCGCGTGATCCAACTGCGCCATCACCCCGTCGAGGTTGAATGATGCTGCCTTTTGGCGCGGTGGGTAATTGATGTAGTTCTGGATCTGGGCCGCCACGACCGCCTGACATTGGTAAAGCTGAGGAACGTGGTTGATCATCCAATCCCAGTAGACGTTCGAGTTGACATTGGCGCGCTCGAAAGGATCGCGCCGTAGATTAAATATGTAGGGAAGGCGCAGCTTCACCATCGGCTCCTGCCACACCGCGGTTGAAGTTGCACGTTGCTCCTCAAACACCAACTTGTAGTCGCCCACGCGCACTGCCATGACGCCGCCATCATCGCTGACATAGAAGAACGCTTGTCTTGGGCTCTCCTTCGCTTCGCCTGTGAGGTAGGGCAGTACGTTGACTCCATCGATGTGTACCTTGAAAGTCTTGTCCCCGGCCTTATGACCAGTCAAGAGCTTCGTGCTCACATTCGGATCACCTGCAATTGCGAGCAACGTCGGCAGCATATCCTGGTGGGAAACGATGCCGTTCAGGGTTGAGCCAGCTTTGATCTTGCCGGGCCAGCGCATGAAGCATGGAACGCGCCAGGCGCCTTCCCAGTTCGTATCTTTCTGGCTGCGGAACGGCGTGTTGGCGCCATCGGGCCAGGTGTCGTTCTCGGGGCCATTGTCGGTGGAATACATGACAAAGGTATTGTCGGCGATGCCCAATTCATCGAGCTTGTCGAGCATCTGGCCAATTTGTTCGTCGTGGGTGACCATGCGATCGCTATAGTCGTCCTGACCGCTCTTGCCACGGTTCTTATCGGCAAGGTGAGTTCGGAAGTGCATCGCCGTCGAGTTGTACCAGAGGAAGAAGGGCTTGTTCGCTTTGGCCTGCTTTTCCATAAAGCCCAGTGCGGCCGAAGTGATCTCCTCATCGATGGTTTCCATGCGCTTCTTGGTCAGGGGGCCGGTGTCCTTCACCGTCTGCTTGCCCACGCGGCCCCAGCGGGGATCCGTGGTTGCATCATCCTTGTCGGAGGCAAAGCTATGCATTACGCCTCTGGGTCCAAAGGCCTCCAGGAATTTGGGATCCTTCGGATAATCGGGGAGTTCCGGTTCCTCCTCCGCATTGAGGTGATAGAGGTTGCCGAAGAACTCGTCGAATCCGTGCACGCTCGGCAGGAATTCATTCCGATCACCGAGATGGTTCTTGCCGAACTGGCCGGTAGCGTAGCCGAGTGGCTTGAGCAATTCCGCGATCGTACAATCTTCCGCCTGCAGTCCGACGGTGGCGCCAGGCATTCCGACTTTCGTCAAACCGGTGCGGAGGGGGTTCTGGCCGGTAATGAAGGCTGCGCGTCCGGCGGTGCAGCTCTGCTGGCCGTAATAGTCGGTAAAGGTGACGCCTTCGGTGGCGACGCGGTCGATGTTCGGGGTGCGATAGCCCATCATTCCCCGGCTGTAGTGGCTGATATTCCAGGTTCCGATGTCATCGCCCCAGAGGATCAGGATATTCGGTTGCTTTGTAGCCATGATTTATTCCTTCCTTTAAGTTGATTTGGTGTTGCGATTGCCGGTCCGAGCCGGGAAAACACACCGAAAGGCGAAATGCCCCCGATGTTTCACTTGATTGCGATTTGCGTGCCGCCCGACGATGTTGAGGGAGGCGGTTGAGAGTGAACGCTATCGTGCGGCGCAGGCGTCGCGAGACTGAGCTCACTGAATGGCGATTGCGGTGCTCGGTTGCCGTGGCAGAAGCGGAACTTCTGACCGCTACCGCAGGGACAGGGATCATAGGGACTCCGCTTCGCGTCCTCGGTGGCAATCATTGCCATCACCTCGGAGCACGGGCGCCCGCGCTGCACTAGCTGGCCCATCATCCGCATCACGGGTTGAGTGTGGGTGAAGAACAGATACAGTCCGGAGCAGAGGTAGTTTTGTCCCGGATCGCCATCGCTGGACTGGGCGAATCGATCCTTCGGACATCCCCCGTTACACAGCGGCTTTACTTCACAGCGCTGGCATTGCGCCGTGAGCGTGTCGCGCTTGTCATCGCCGAACTTGCGCTGCTCGGCCGAGGCAACAAGCTTCACCAGGTGAGTCTCATGGATATTGCCCAGCTTGTAGCGGGGCTCGACGAAGTGATCGCAAGAATAAACATCGCCGTTGTACTCGAGAGCCGGGCCATATCCGCAGGTAGGAGCGTGAATGCAGAGCAAATGCCGGCCAAAATAGGCCTCGAGCGTCACATCGAACATCTGTACAAAGACCGTGCCCACGTCGTGGCGCACCCACTCCTCGAAAACATCCACGAGGAATTGACCATATTGTTCGCCGCCGACGGAGCGTTTGGTGACGAGGTTTCCGGCCTGAGTGTAGAGCAGGCGTTTGCGGCCTGGCTGTTCGCTCCAGCCCTGGTTGGCGATATCAATTGTTTCCGCCGAGGCGCGTTCGACGATGGGAATAAACTGTATCCATTTCGCTTTCATCTCGTCGCGAAAAAAACGGTAAACGGTGCGGCCGTGTTTCTCGTTTGCGGCATTGACGGTGCACAAGATGTTGAACTCGACTCCGTGCTTGCGCAGAAGCCTCCAGCCCTTCATCACTTTGTCGAAGGTGCCCTGCTTGCTTCGGTCGACGCGGTAGGAGTCGTGGATCTCGCGTGGGCCGTCCACGCTCAGCCCGACCAGAAAATTGTGCTCCTTGAAGAACGAGCACCATTCATCATCCAGAAGAATGCCGTTGGTCTGAAAGGTGTGTTCCACGGTCTGCTCGGGCCGACGGTATTTTTCGACGAGTTCGATGGAACGCCGGAAGAACTCGACTTTCATCAGTGTCGGCTCGCCACCTTGCCACGCCACCGTAACTGTTGGCGTGCGGTGCGACTCCAGCAGTTGGCGGATGTAGGCCTCGAGCGTGGCATCGGACATCCGGCTCTTTTCGTTGGGATACAGCGCCTCTTTTGACAGGAAGAAGCAGTAAGTGCAATCGATGTTGCAAGTGGAGCCACTCGGTTTCGCCAGCAGATGAAAGCCGGGTGGTGATTGTTCCGGCCAGGTCTCGTCAGCCATTAGAGCCATTCGCGCACCATCATTGGGAAGGCAACCCCGCTACCAAGTCTCGTTTGTCTTTTCAGCGCCAGATTAGGCCCGGCAGTGCAATCGCGTAACTGTCAAAACGTACAGGTCAGGGCGCTGAGGGAGGGTGGGGGATTGCTTCAGTTGCGAGCGGAGACCGGCAGCCTGGTTTGGGCTACCGGTCCCGAATGTGTTTATTGACAGGCCGAGGCGAGGTGACCGGCTTGTTCTGGCGACATGAGGCGATCGACGCTTAAAAGCAGCTGTCCTTCATCGGAAAAAGACTTTAATCAGACTGACCAGCAATTCTTCGGGCGAAAACTTCGTCAGCGCCAAAGGCAAAAGAGGCACCACGGTGGTGACGACCAGTAGCGTGACATCCTCGAGTGCGAAAGGAACAATCCGCATTCCGCGCACGACCGAGTAGCTATTGCCGAGATCGGCCAGTCCCTGGATATCTTCCCCGAGCGGTCCGCCGATGTCCGCGGCTGCCCCTCGAATCCATTTCTTCTCAAACCCGAACACGTACCGGCTGGCAAGCAAACCATATTCCGCTTTACCCGTACGCTTGGCAAGATCCATTCTCGGAGCAAACATAACGAGCGGACCGAGGATGAAAAAAACCAGGAAAACGACGGAGCCAGCTACCTGCATCCTGAAGGACATGAGATTTTGTCCTTGATACAGGACTCGACTGGCGATCAATCCGGCGAGCATTGAACCCTCGGCAAAAAGGATGGGCGCAAAGGCATCGGAGCCCGAACCCAGAAAGCCGATCCCCCCGGCTCGATCCGGATGCGCGGCAGTGAGGCGCAGGTTCAGTTTGGAAAATTTCCACAGAAGCCAGAACCAGAGCACGAGCCGCATGTACCAGCGCAGCAGAATGAACTGAAAAATGGGAATGCTGACAAAAGCGTACCAGAAGCCTGCCTTAGTGAGATGGAACCGCGTCGCGTCTGGCATTGCATACCACGTTGCTGAGCCCGAGGCTACTTCGCTCCGCCATAGCCAGACCCCGGCCGTATAGGCCAGTATCAGCAACCCCATTTCCACGGCAACCGAGTCACGAACGCGCAGTGCTGATTTGACTGCGGCGTCGAATTTAGGCCTGTCCTCCGCGACAACGATATTTCTTTCCACAAACCGTCGCACTACGGAACCCAGGCGAATGTGTACCACGAGCTCGGCGCCGAGGAGAACCGGCAATGCAATGAGGAACCGAACGTGAGCCTCGATATCGCGCAGGAAGGAGATGGTAATGCTCCCGCCAACTGCGTGTCCCTCAATCACAGACAAGAGCAGGAGCGGCAACCAGGCGAATAATGTGATGGCCAGAGTCCTCCGGCCAAGAAGTTCCAGAGCATCCCCGGAGAGATGCGTGCGTCGGAACAGTCGAAAAAGAGGGCCTCCTAAGACCAACGAAAAATCAAGTGGTCCTGGCATCGACGTTGTTTTGACCTCTGAATCCGGTTGAAGTGTCACTTTATATCCTCCCGTAAGTCGATGAATGCCTGGTCATAGGCCTTTGCTCGGAAAAGGTCTGACGCGGTCATTCTATGTCTCGGTGAAACGTTGTTGTGCCATGAAGTGGTAAATCCCAAGAGCGGCTGGACCGCATCGAGCATCTTTGCAACGGTCCCGCAGGCCTCGCGTGACCCGGTGAGAAATCGACCTCGGAATTGCTATGGTCGGTGGCAACACCGTGACCAACGAGCAGGCCTACCATCCCGATGTTCCATCAAGCAATGCGAAATGCAGCTTCGTCGGACCCAAGAAAAAACCGCCCAAGAGCAACCTTGGGCGGACTTTAAAGATAAGGAATTACGACTTTGTTTACTGTCGAGACATCGCAATGTGGATGGCTTCCTCCGGAGAGACGAGATGATCGAGGCTTACGGCATCCTCGGCAATGGCGAGTTGGACACCTTTAACGGTGCCCGTAAACTCGTTCCCCCGCGAGCCATAGTCCGGTGAGACGGGAGACCCGGTATCGACCCCGACGTCGCAACCATCATCGGCCGAAAAGATCATGGCCGCAGTGGCTGCCACCTTGCCCTCGCCGACTTTCTTGCCATCGACGAACAACGACGCGGTGCCACCCTTGCCCAGGCCGCCGCCAGCATACGCAAACTCCATGCGCACCTGATGGTCACCCGGAGTTAGCGGTCCGCTTGATTCGGCATAGAACTGGTGAATGCCGAGGAGGTTGTAGCAGTATTTGAGCTTGCCGCCTTTGGCGTAGAGGCTCCAGCCTCCGATGTTGCCGCCTTGGGCGACGATCACGCCTTCGGCGCCGGTGGCGGGTACCGTGATCCCTGCCGTCACCGAGTGAGACTTATTCTTCAGGTTGAGCACGGAGTTTTCCGACAGACGACCCATGCTGCCAAATAGGATCTGCGATTTGCCCTTGATCAGCTGCGGACGACCTGCTGTATCCGAGTTGATGCGTGCGCCGAGGTTGTCATCCAGCGGCAGTACGTTGTATCGCACCGCCTCAATCAGCCACAGGCGTTGCAGTTCATGCAACTTCTCCGGCATTTGCCTGGAGAGGTCGTTGGCCTGGCTCCAGTCTTTGGTAGTGTCATAGAGTTCCCAAACGTCGTCGTCGAACGCCGGAGTTTTCTCGCCGATGAGGAGCCACGGCGTCTTGTGCCGCGTGACCGCAGTCCAGCCGTTGTGGTAAATGCCGCGATTGCCGAACATTTCGAAGTACTGCGTTTCGTGGCGCTCGGCTGCCTTAGCGTCGTTGAATGCGTAGGCCATGCTGACGCCCTCGATCGGATGCTGCTGGATACCGTTCACGAATGTGGGTTGGGGCAGACCGGCCACTTCGAGGATGGTCGGCGCGACGTCGATGCAGTGACAGAACTGGCTGCGAAGTTCGCCTTTCCCTTTGATCCCTGTAGGCCAGTGAACGATCGTCCCGTTGCGCGTTCCCCCCCAGTGCGAAGCGACCTGCTTGGTCCACTGGTACGGCGTATTCATGGCATGCGCCCATCCCACGGCAAAGTGGTTGTAGGACTCCGGCCCGCCCAGCTTGTCCAGGTGAGCCATCAGGAACTCCGGTGTCTCCAGCGCCGAGGCACCGTTGAAGTTGATCATCTCGTTGTAGGTGCCGTTCAGCGTGCCCTCGGCGGACGCGCCATTGTCACCAATGATGTAATAGATCAGTGTGTTGTCGAGAACACCGAGGCTCTTCAAGGTATCGAATAGGCGGCCGACATGGTAATCGGTGTACTCCATGAAGCCGGCGTAAACTTCCATCTGCCGGATGAGTACGGGTTTGAGCGCGGCGGGCATGTCATCCCATGAGGGTATTTCCTTGTGCCGTGGCGTGAGTTGGCAATCGGGCGGAATGACGCCCAGCTTTTTCTGGCGGGCAAATGTTTCTACGCGCAACTTATCCCAACCTTGATCGAACTTGCCTTTGTACTTATCGGCCCATTCCTTCGGAACGTGGTGCGGCGCGTGGGTTGCGCCCGGCGCGAAGTAGACGAAGAACGGCTTATCGGGCATCAGCGCTTTCTCTTGCCCAATCCAGTTGATCGCCTTTTCCGTCATGTCTTCCACCAAGTGGTAGCCCTCTTCGGGCCTCTTCTTCACCTCGACTGGCGAGGTGCCTTCATACAGCGACGGATACCACTGATGTGCCTCGCCGCCGATGAACCCGTAGAAATATTCGAATCCCCCTCCGCCGGTAGGCCACGCATCAAACGGCCCCGCAGGGCTGGTCTGCCACACTGGCACTTCATGACACTTGCCGAACTGCGCCGTCGCATAGCCGTTGAGCTTCAGGGTCCGCGCGAGGGGCGAGCAGTTGTTCGGGAGAATAGAGCTATATCCAGGAGACCCGGTAGCGATTTCGGTGATCCCGCCCATGGCAACCGTGTGGTGATTGCGTCCGGTCAACATCGCCTGTCGGGTGGGTGAGCAGAGTGCCGTGGTGTGAAAGCGATTGAACTTCAGGCCGCCGGCTGCCAGGCGTTCGGCATTCGGCGTGGCGCATGGACCGCCGAAGGCGCTGGAGGAGCCAAAGCCGGCATCGTCAATCAGGATAACCAGAACGTTGGGCGCTCCCTGAGGCGGGCGCAACTGCGTGATCGGTGGGTACTTGTTTTCCGGGTCCTTGGCGTCGTACAACATCAGGCCTGTACGTGGTGGATCGGGAATGGGAAGAACGGTTCGTTGAATCGGGTCTTGAGCACTCATACAAGAATTCCCTTCCTTTTGAAGATGCACTTCTAGACGTGGGTCCAGCCTAAAACGGCGGCTTCGGGTGGGGTACTGTCAGAACGTACAGTTGGTTGCGAGTTACCTCGGGCTGCGGGGCGCTAGACACATTCGAGTGGGAGCGAGGCGAGAATTGGCCGGTGTGATTCGGCAGTAGCGCTCGGTCAGGAGCGTGGGTTAGGAGCGTGAGCGTCGCAAACGGCCGCCATAACGCCGACTTCTCTCACGCATCCGAGCGCGTGCGTGGCAATGTTGGGACAGTCTGGCTGGTCACACAAGTATTCGGTGAGCAGCTCTTCGCCACCATCCGGAGTCGTAAGGCCCGTCTTGATCGTTACCTGAGGAATGGAGAGTCCCCCTAAGCAATTATCGGATGCGAAGAGGGCTCCCGCGCAAGTATTTTCTTGTATCCCGAACTGAGGTAATGTCAAAGCCTGAAGAGGTAGGGGATGTGGTCAGACGACGTGCGAGGGCTTGAGCCTGCAGCCGTTTAATGGCGGATGTGTCTCGCCATCAGCGCGCTGGCGGTGATCGCGGCGAGGAACCAGAGGGTTGCGATTACGATCGAGGCAATTACAGCGGCCGTCGACCTTATTTCTTCTTTCCTGCGTATTTCGGCAGCGTCGGCGAGCTGACGACATTGAGCGAGCACCTCGGGAGGAGTAATCCTCTTAAGCAGCTTTGCTCCCAGAAAAAGAACCGCCGCGTCGTCCAGGAAACCAATAACGGGAATAAAACTAGGGATGAGCTGAATGGGGCTCAGCAGATAGCCAGCGGTGCAAACCGCCAGCAATCTTGCGTACCAGCGCGTGCGGGGATGCTTAAACACAAAATAGAAAACGTGCGCTTCTTTCTGCAGGCGCTGCGCCCGTTTCTTCCAGCTTCCCGCTGATGCGGGCTCGGGGCGTATTTTGCCCGAGGTCGCGCCCGGCAGGCCTAAGCCGGAAAAATTTGCCGAATTGGGGGAGTCGATCTCCACAATTACTTTCTCATCCACCGCCAGCCCCCATTAATGGAAAAGGATCTTGACCAGAAATCTCCCCAATTGCGGGACCGAGAAAATCGTAAGTGACAAAGGCAACAGAGGCGCGGCGGTGGCGGCCGCCAAATGCGTTATATCCCGTGTTCCGAAGGGAATGAGTCGCATCTTGCCCACGTTCGAGTTGATGTTTTCCAAGGATGACATCGCCTGGATATCCTCAGAATCAGGCAGCTCACTCGGCTCCGCCCTTCCCGTGCGCATCCATTTCGCTTCAAAGTGGAATATGTACCGATTGGCGAGCAGGCCATATTGGCCGGAACTCTTTCGCTTAGCACGGTCAAGAAGGGGAGTGAACATCACCAGCGGACCGAGGATCATTAGAACAAAGAAGCCCACGAAGCCGGCTGCTTCCATCTTGAAGGACATCAAATCTTTTCCCTCGTAGAGGACGCGGCTCGCGATCAAGCCCGCCAGCAAAGAGCCCTGAGCGAAAAGCACAGGGGCGAAGGCGTAGGAACTCTTGCCTAAGAAACCGATACCGCCCGCCAGATCAGGATGGGCCGCACTCAGGTGCAGATGCAATCTGGAAATCTGCCACAAAAGGCGGAACCATATCCCGAGCCGCATGTACCATCGCAGCAAAATGAATTGAAAGATCGGAATACTTACGGAGGCGTACCAGAAGCCGGCTAAAGTGAGATGCAACTGATTCGCAGCCGGCGCCGCGTACCAGGTGCGCTCCCCGAGGGCAACTTCGCTCCGCCAGATCCAGAGTCCCACCGTATAGACAAGAACCACCAGTGTCAGCTCCGCGGCAATCGAGTCGCGTACACGCAGAGCCGAATCGACCGCTGCTTTGAATCTGGGAAAGTCTTCGGGGATTACAATTTGCCTTTCCACAAAACGCCGAATCAACGAGCTAGTTCGATTTTGAACGACGAGCTCGGCAATGATGAGCACAGGCAGCGCGACCAGGAACCGGACATGCGCCTCGATGTCGTGAAGGAAGGAAATCTTGATGGTCCCGCCTAAAACCTGCCGGTCGAGCACCGACAAGAACAGCAGCGGCAGCCAGGCGAGCAGCGTGATAACCAGTACGGGGCGATGCCACGACTGGAGCGCATCCCCCGATAAATGTGCTCGGCGGCATAGTTGAAACAGAGGACCGCCCTGGACAAGGGAGAAGTTCGGCGGCTCTTGATGGCTGTTCGCCTCAGGACTCTCATGGAGGGGCAGCAGATCAAGCGCCTGAACACTGACACCGCTCTGTGGAGTCTCATCCAGCGTGCGAACGTCACCGGGGGTGGAGGCTAACTTCATTTTTTCGAGAATCTGGCGAGACGAGTTGAACCTCCGCACACAAAGTTACGGGCTGGAATACGGCGTAACCACTGGCAAATCTGACAGGTGGGCGAATCACGGTACTAAGTTCTTTCTCGATTAAAACGGACCGTGGCGAAGTAGAATGCCGTAAAAGGTGACGATGCCAATCAAGATGACGGCCATCGCTACTACAAAGGAGACGGACAACGCGTGCCGTTTCTCGGAGGCACCGATGTCCTTCAGAAATTTCCGATGCTGCCAAGCTGCAGCGGATAGCGCGAGAGTGCCCAGCGCAACCAGGCTCATTCCCAGATTACGCGGGGCTTGGGGACGCCGGATGTTGCCGGCGGCAATTTCTTCCGCCTGGTATTGGAAGAACTTGTAAATGCTGAAACCGAATCCGATCATCGAGATGGCGGTCCGGATCCATGCCATCAACGTTCGTTCTGCCGCGATAATCGTGCGCTGAAGTGCCAGATCGGTGCGCTGCTCGGCGAGAGTCGTCCCTCGATCTTTTGGCGGTGTCTCGACCATGCTCACGAGGCCTTCCTCAGAGGTGGGATGGTAGCCGGCTGCGGCGCTGCATACTTCTTTCGAGCCAGACGCGTGACCAGTCCGCGCACAATCAGGTAGGGCACGATTGCGAGGATGAACGCAACGATGATCATCTCGCCCACATACACAAAACGAATGACGATGATCTGATACACCGCGTCCAGCACCAAGGCAAGAATGAACACTCTGCCGACACTCTTCCACCCGTCTTTGAGCATGGAGATGCGTCGTCCAGGATGAAACAGAAGTCCCCAGAAATATGGCGGCCTGCCGGCCTTCGCATCCGCCAGCCCCGCGCGAATTGCGAAGAACGCCGCCATGGCCGGCTGCAACACCAATCTAAACTTCATGGGCCCGCTTACCCGCGCGAGCAATTGAGTTCCGACCCGTATCAACACGTTGTCCATAAGATCCTTCCCAAGTAATGGGCCAGAGGCTACAAAGCCGGCCCGACCGTCTGCTAATCACAAGACGTCATCTGCGTGCGACGGGGCCGACGCCGGCAGCCGCTCCTACCTCCGAACCTTCAGGGGGGCAGGGGATCGGCACGATCGACGGAAAGTGGTCTTTCACGGCGAACATGCGAAAGATGAACGTTATTCCCACCGCGATCAGCGTGACGGGAAAGAAGGATCTTCCCTTCGTCAGGTACCAGAGCCCCGTGTAGAGCGCGCCCGCCAGCACCGAAGCCGTGAAGAGTTGCTCCGACGGCTTCACAATATCCGGCACCACCCCGGAGAACACATCAATGAGCACACCGCCCGCATTTGTGGCGATCACTCCGACGAGGATCGCGGTCCAGATCCCAAGCCCGTGCTCAAGCGCCTTATGCGCGCCCAGAATCGCGAACCATGGCAGTGAGAAAGACTTGACGAAAGCCATCGTCCTCGTGCGGAACCGCTCTTCCCTCGTTGCGGCGAAGTGATAAATCGCCAACCCCACCAAGGCCATCAGAAGGCACGTAAGAAGGTACGTCGGATCGCGGAAGGGTGAGGGAATGTCGTTGAGCAGAATGTCGCGCGTTACGCCGCCGCCGATCCCGCCGAAGAAGGCCATGATCACGAGACCCGCTGCAGTGAAGCCGCGGTTGTGCGACGGTTGGCCTGCAACTAATACTCCGTAGAGAGCGTTGACACCGGCGGAGAACATGTCGACATTCGGATAGCTAGGCAGGATCATTTCGTTTCTCCTTAATAAAAGCGATTCACGCCGCCCGCGATGGGGAATCGCGCTCTTCCACTTCGTTATCCGGAGCCGCGACCGGCACGGCGCGCCATGGCCAATGGCCTTCGATTTCGAGCACCAACGACCAGCTCAGAAATGTTCTGACCACGACCAATGCCCCAAGTATCTCCATGCCCTTAGCTGTCAGATCCAGCAAAACCGTACGAATGACGTCCGCTGCCACCAGGAACTCGAGTGACAGCAAGAGTGAACGGCCGAGCAATTTCTTATACGCGCGATACGGATCTGTGGCCCGGGTTGACAGTTGCACAAGGAAGCGGACTGAACCAAAGATGATCGAGATGACGATGATGACGACCGCTAGCGCCTGGATTCCTTGTGACGACCATTCGACCCATTCGCGCATGCTACTTTCCCCACCTCAGGCAGTGTGGCCCCTGCTCGCTCTTCCCACTGCCGGAGAGGAAGGAATCAATTTTCGCAGTTGAGTTGCACACCGCGCCTCCCTCTCGCGAAAAATGCGAGAGTAAGCTGGCTTCTGCGTCCTGATCTTCTAAATACTTGATCGTTAAACTTTGACGAACTCATGCCAAGCACCCAGGATCTCCTCTCAGGTGGAGGGTAGGAGGGCTGGTGCGCGACTACAACTGTCATATCTGACAGGGGCGATCGCGGAGGACGCCCGTCGAGCGGTATCGCTTCAGATCTTTGGCATCTGATTTGTCATTGTTCTGTCGGGAGCTCTGATTTGACCTTCTTGGGCTCCGGCGAAGCTGAATATGGAAAGCAGCGCCGCGCCAAATACGAGAAGATGCCGAATAGGCCGGATCATTGGAAGACCTCCGTGTAGCATTTCGAACTCGTTGCCAATGATGCCTACCTGTCTATCCGCTCGATTTTCATAATCCCTGGGGCTACCTTACTTTTTCCGCCTCGATCCGGTGGATGGTCGCCCGAAGCCAGGTACCCAACGCGCCCTCTATCTCCTGCTGCGTCCCGGTTCGGTACAAGGAGTCGAGGGTCTCTCCGCTCGGCGACAGCGGGATATGAACACAGGGGGTTTGTTCGGTCCGCGCGTTCTCTGGCACGAACTGCATCAGGAGGCATTCGCTGCAGGGTTCACGGTCCTTGGAGTTGAAGTTCATGCAGGTCGGAGAATCTTCGAAAACAAAGCGTGCGCGCCAGGATTCGCGTGGCAATCGCCCGTATCCACCTTGCTCAAGGAACTCCAGTTCGAACTTCAGCACATCCAGCAGGTTGCGATTATCGGTCGGCATAGACTCATCCTCACCATGAGTGTGGTCCCACGCGGAAGGTGACGCCGTGACCGGCATCACAGTCTGCCGTGAGGGCCATCACACAGCTCCTGCTGCCGGGCCGGAGGATCGGAACCCTGTCAGGAAAGTGTTCAGTATTGAACAGCGGTGGCATCGCGAATCGCTGTAGCCTTTTCTGGTATCCGGTGGTTGCATGAGCAATATCTGAGGCACGCCGCCTTAACGACGGGAGTCGGGCGGGATTCGGGCCACTTTCGAGCCCGAGGACGCTTCGCGATGAGCGACATTGTTAAGGCGGATGACAAGGTTCAATGCGGGAATTGGTGGTACGGAGTTTTGTCTTTCTACGGATATTTGGCTTGGGCCGCGGGCCCAGGTACCAGAGGATTAGATTTAAGACCTGCGAGCCGTAAAATTCGACCTGTAACACATTCATGAGCGCGTATCGAAGGAGCGTGCCGATGCAAGCGGATGCTAAGGCACCTCGATTTTTTCTGTTGTCGGTCCTATTTCTTTTCGTCGTCGCCTTCGTTCCAGTTCAGGCTACCCCCCAGGCTACCGGCAAGAGCGCCCAATCCACCAGCGCACCTACGGCCACTGCGCCTTCTTCCGAAGCTTCCAAGTACGTGGGAGCGGAGACCTGCAAAACCTGTCATGAGGAAATTTATAACGCCTGGGAGAAAACGCCGCATTGGAAGACCACACTGAACATAAAGGGCGGTCCCTCAAAGCAAGGTTGTGAGGGTTGTCATGGGCCCGGAGCCGACCACGTGGCGGGCGGCGGTGACAAAACCAAGATATTTGTGTTCGAAGGGAAGTCACGGCAGGAGACTAGCGCTCGTTGTTTAAGCTGTCACGGCGAAGCTCATGAGCAATCGCATTTCGCCCAATCCTCCCACTCCAGTAGCGATGTCGGATGTCTCGACTGCCACTCTCCTCATCACGCCAAGGAAAAAGAGTTCCTGCTAGTCCAGGAGCAACCCCAGTTGTGTTACGGATGCCATACTTCCGCCAAAGCAGACTTCGCCAAACCGTATCACCACCGCGTCAACGAGGGATTGGTACAGTGCGTTGACTGCCATAACCCACATGGGACAGCGACCGTGCGGCAGCTACGGAGCCTGCCGAGCGGCGACGCTGTTTGCTACAAGTGCCACGTCGACAAACAAGGTCCCTTCGTCTACGAGCACGTGCCGGTGAAGACTGAGGGCTGCAGCAGTTGCCACACTCCCCACGGTTCCACCAATCCACGACTACTCAAGGTGATGCCGGTGAACATGCTCTGTCTGCAGTGCCACACTTTTTCGTCCCAGTTGACGGCCGGCGGGCCCAGCGGTCCCGCGCACAATCAGTCGGCGAAGTATCAGGCCTGCACCGTGTGTCACGCGCAGATTCATGGCTCCAATTTCAGCAGTGTGTTTTTCAAGTAGGGAGCACCGAATGGCGGCGCCAAGAAAACTCGTGCACCAGTCTTCGCTAATCGAGAGACCGGCGTCCGCGTGCGTGCACGCCGAGCGCAGCTTATCGGACGCCTGTGGTCACGGCAAACGTCGAATAGCGATGGCCCTGGCGCTGCTTTTGTGCGCAATGATCCTGTCATCGTCAGAAACACTCTTCGCCCAAACTCCCACCGCGAGTCCGACCCCGGCCGCAGCTCCGCCTGCCGAGCCTGACGGCGTGACCCGCGCCGGGTACCTGGTTCACCAGTCCATTGAACTGGGCTACCGTAGTACTGACGTGAGCGGCAGCGGCGATATGTACGACACACTGGTAAATCTGCAGACTGGCCCGCGAATCCTTGATCAGACGCTTACGATGCAGTCGGTCGATCACCAGGGCCTGCTGTTCGACAATCT
>Ga0210393_10000552_pt1 | contig 33553 bp, 33 predicted proteins | sample IncBWC27OmetaG_FD_160068 | JGI IMG/M metagenome (GOLD analysis project Ga0210393, IMG submission 160068) | Forest soil microbial communities from Barre Woods Harvard Forest LTER site, Petersham, Massachusetts, United States - Inc-BW-C-27-O ...
CGCGAAAAAACAAGAAAAAATAGCCGAGCGACGTGAGCTGGCAGCGATGCCGCGGTCAGGCGTGCAGACGAAACAGCGGCATCCGCCAGGCCGAGCGCACTGCACTGACGGCTTTCATCGCGAGCAGGCCGCGACAGCAAACGAGAAATGAACGTCGGTCCAAAATACCCTCCTGTAAATAAACTCACACAGCGTTTTCGAGCAAAGCATGCCCTCGGACTTGATCCGGGGGGTGGAAACCGGTTCGCGTGAAGAAAACGCGTCAAAACAAAGAGCTCAAACTTCCAGACGAATTTCCTCCGCGTCCGCCATCCGCCGGATAGAGTCATCAAATGACAGCCGGTCGGGATTGTCAGGCGATTGGTTGCGCAACTGCTCGTTCAACTCGGCCTGTTCGAGCAGGAACTTGCGGCCGTCGCGAAGGCTCGCATAGGCCGCCCACGGCACGAACTTGATCAGCGGAAACGGAAAGCCTGCGCGCGGCGAGACGTCGATGTTGACGCCGGAAATGAACAGGAGATTTTTATTCGTGTAAGCCGGCTCGCGCAAAATGCTGCGGTAACAGCGGTCGAACTCGACTTGCGTGACGAAGCGAGCGGCGTCGAGTGCTGGATGAGCCGAGGTCACGAGCGCCGGCATCGCCGGGAACAGCTCCATCTCGAGAATGTCGTGCTCCTCGGGATCTTGCGACAATTGCCGGCGGAAGCTGAAGAGGTCCGCGGTCAGCTGTGCGCCCAAGGCCTGCGGTTCATCCTGCCATCGATCAGCCGGCAGTCGGTCGCGGAGTCTTTGCGAGGCGAGATAGGCCTTCGAGGTCGCGAGCGCCTTCACAGGATCGTCGGCGCCCGCGACCAGCTGGTCGAGTTTCGGAAACAGGCCTTCGGTACGCCTGTCGTCGAGATACTGGTTGTCGAGATAGACCACCGCCTCGCCGTCGAGCTTGCCAAAACGAATGAGCTCGCGCGCCCTTTGGTACTCGTCATGATACCAATGCAGCACCGCAGCCAGCTTGCCGCAATTGGAGCCGAAGCCACAGCTCTCGGTACGCTCGCGCCGGTAAACGCCGAAGCGGCCGCCATCGGCGTCATAACCAACGTGGCTCGCCTGGATGATGACAAGGTCTTCGCCGTGGGCGGCGTAAGGGCCATGGCGGTTGACCGAGACCTTGCCGCCGACGCGGCCATGGTCGAACGGAAAGGTGCCGAAATGCTGGGCGATCAGGATGACGGGATAGCCCTGGCTTTCATCGGAGCAGAACGCCCGCGACGGCAGCATGCGATCACGCTCGAACCCAAGGGAACGGCACAGATTGTAAAGACGGGGGACAAACTGGCTATAGCGCATCGCATACGGACCGACCTTCAGGTTTTCGATCATCCGCTGCTGCATGAGTGTCCTCGCCCGTCAGGGGCTAGATATTCGGTCTAGAGGCCGTTCTTGACGGTCATATGAATGGCAGCGGTAACCGGCTCTTGCGGGACAACGGCCTCCCTCGCCTCGAACTGTCATAACCCCGTCAAGGGACGCGGGAATTTTAGGGGCGCGACACTTAGCGACAAGACTCGGCAAACAGGGGATCTCGATGACCGACGCGGCCAACGGCGCCAACATGCGCAAACTGATTGACGCCGACCTTCAGGACACGCTCGACGAAGAAATCGAGATGGAGCTCGACGACCACCGGCTCCAGACGCTTCAAGGCGGCACCCACGACCGCGACGCCGACGACGGGCTGGATCGCCAGCTTTACTTCAAGGAGCTGTTGCGCCTGCAAGGCGAACTCGTGAAGTTGCAGGACTGGGTGCAGCAGCAAAAGCTGAAAGTCGTCGTGATCTTCGAGGGCCGCGACTCCGCCGGCAAGGGCGGCGTGATCAAGCGCATCACCCAGCGCCTCAATCCGCGCATCTGCCGCGTCGCGGCGCTGCCTGCCCCCAGCGAGCGCGAGCGCACGCAATGGTACTTCCAGCGCTACGTCTCGCATTTGCCCGCCGGCGGCGAGATCGTGCTGTTCGACCGCTCCTGGTACAACCGCGCGGGCGTCGAGCGCGTGATGGGATTTTCAACCGAGGATCAGGTCGAAGAGTTCTTCCACTCGGTGCCGGAATTCGAGCGCATGCTGGTGCGCTCGGGCATCATCCTCGTCAAATACTGGTTCTCGATCACCGACGAAGAACAACAATTCCGTTTCCTGATGCGCATCCACGATCCGCTCAAGCAGTGGAAGCTCTCGCCCATGGACGTGCAGTCGCGTGCGCGCTGGGAGCAATACACCAAGGCCAAGGAAGACATGCTGCACCGGACCCATATTCCGGAAGCGCCGTGGTGGGTGGTCGAAGCCGTCGACAAGAAGCGCGCGCGGCTGAATTGTATTTCACATCTGCTGACGCAGGTTCCGTATAATGAGGTGACACATCAATCGGTGGTGCTGCCGGAGCGGATTCACGATCCGTCCTATCGGCGTGACCATATTCCGGAAGAGATGTTCGTCCCGAAGACCTACTGAGGGCGCGGCCTCAAGCGAACGCAGACCACCCTTGCGCAACGTTTATTCAGCGTGAGGGGATGTGGTCGCTGACGGCCTCCGCGAATCCGATGGTCAGATCAATGAGGCGTTTGTCCAGCGGCGGAGCCTGGGACGAAACCTTGGCCACGACAATTTCGTTCGCCCGATCGACGAATACGTTCTGGCCGTAAACGCCGAGCCCGAAAGCGATGGCGCGATCCCGCAGAACGTACCATTGGTTGCGGTAGTGCATGGGACGGTCGCCCGAGTGCGAGAAGTACGAAGTCATGTCGCCATCGATCCAGGCTTTCGGATCGCCATTGTCGAACACGTCCACGATCCAGGACGCCGGTATGATGGTGGCGTCGTTCCTGCGACCGCCTTGCACGATCAGTTGGCCCACCCGCGCCAGGTCGAGAACCGTGGTGCATATGCCGCCGGCGCACCGGGGCGCGCCGAGACGATCGACCGTGATATACGCAGAGGCCTGAGCGCCCATCGGTTGCCAGAGCAAGTTGCTGATGAGATCGGCGAACCGCGTGCCGGTCGAACGCTCCAGTATCCATCCCAGGAGGTCGGTATTGGTCGACACGTAGTGGAACGGTCCACCGTCGGGCCCTGCTCTGTCGTTCAAGCTCGCAAGAAAACTTCGTAGATCGTTCGCCCGCTCGCCGGGAGCCAGCGGATTCCAGTTGGTCGCTTTGCGGTATTCAACGATCGGCCCTGAAGTCGCGAGATAATCCTCATCGAAATCGAGACCGACGCGCATGTCCAATACGTGACGCACCGTCGCGTTGGAATAAACCGAGTTCTTTAGTTCCGGAATGATCGATACGACTGTTTGCTCCGGGTTTAGGATGCCCTTCTCGATGAGGATGCCGGCAACGATCGATGTCAACGACTTGGACACGGACATGAGAATGTGAGGCGTGTTCGACGTCATGCCGTTGGCGTAGTGCTCGCAGATCACCTTGCCGCGGTGCAGGATTGCGAGGCCGTCGGTGTCGGTATCTGCAACGAACCGGTCGAGCGAATAGGTCTCGCCACCGTGTCGGAATGAGAACGACGACCAATCTTTTGGCTCGGATGCCAGCCGCCAGACGCCATCAGGCGAATTCGCAATGTCAGCCGACGGCACGATTTCCCGCACGTGCTGAAATGCCCATTTCATGTACGGAGCGGTACGCCAATTCGCCAGCGTCACCTGACCGGATTCGGCTGGGGGAAAGCCTGACATCAATGGAGACGGAGACATAAACGAATTCTCCATGAAATGAGCTACCAATGCAATGTGAGGCGGCGCTCCGAGGAGTGCCGCCTCACATTTTCCACGCGGTAGGCGCGTCGTTACGACTTGACTGACTACGCCGCTTTCTTGATGAGGCCGAGCTGGGTCAAGGCTGCAACGCCGTCGTCGAGGCCGATTTCCTCGACGATTTTGCCATCCTTGAGCTTCAGCACGGTCGTTCCCGTGAACTTCATCTTGCGGCCAGTGTTGGCCGGCAGGCCTCCGATCAGGAAGTCGTCGAAAGCTGGACCGGTATGCGTGCCGCCTCCCTCCCAACGAGCGACGACGTAGTCGCCTTCCGCGACCAGGTCGGCTGTGCCCCAGAAGTTGAGATCCGGGAACGCCTTCCGGAAGTCGGTCATGAAGGCCTTGATGGCATCGCGGCCGCGGCGGGGTTCGTGCAGCGAATAATGCAACAGCATGTCGGGCGCCGCGAGTACGTCCACGATATTCAGATTGCAGGTCTCGCTCCAGAAATGCGTGAACCAGCGACCGACGATGGCCTTGTTGTCATCTTCCTTTGACATGTTTTTTCTCTCTCTGTTTGTTGCCATTTGTCAGAAGCATCGAGCTTCCGGTATCGACGCTAGACAAACGACGGCGCGGCGGCGCTCCGTTTCGTGCTTCTGAATCGAAGGATTTGTTTTGCTCCCGGCAGCGCCCATGCCACGCCCCTCGTCAGGAGTTCACCAACTCGGCGGTACGGGACCGGGCGATATCCGGCATCCGGTAGATTTCCTCGGGGATCTTCGCCAGGGTCGATTCATGAACCTCCTCGCCGAGTCCATAATATCGCTGGAAGCTCATCATCAGCGGCCGCCACTTGTCGGGATCGACGCGGTTGGTCAAGCCATCCATCGCGATATCCGGATGAATATGAACGCGCGTCACGCGGAGTTCGAAGCTGACGATCTTGCCGCGGGTGACATCATCGTCTTGCATGAGGTCGTGTTTCGCGGCGACGACGGCTTCCATCTGGACCGGGCATTCCAGGGCGCGCGGCGGCGCTACCGTCAGTGACGGGATCGCCGTCAGCCCGGCCGTCTCGAACTTGCGCTTTTCGGAGGTATAGCCTCTCGCCAGCTTCACCGGAGGAACCGGATCGCTGCCGGTGAGGCACGCCAGGCGGTTGACCGCCGCGACATTGTCCACTGACGGCAGGTTCAAAACGCACTGGCCGGTGCGGATCATGTTTTCCGTGGTCTTGGAAGTCGCGTTCAAACCGAGAACGCAACGCCAGCCGAGCCAGAATGCCGACGACATGGGAGCCAAATTGGCCGAACCGTCCTCGTTGGCACTGCTGATGAGCACGACCGGCGTGCCGAAATAGAGGATGGATGGTTCGCTGACGATGTGGGGGGCATTCATTTCCTAGTCTCTCCTTCGTGTGAAGGCGGCAGATTGACTTGAGTGCCTGAGGGAGAAACTCCGCTTTTTGCTTTGAAATCGAGAATGGGTGCGAGAATCGGTAGTGGGCGAACACCGCGGCTTTACGAAGTGAGCTCGCGGGCGATTTCGGAATAGGAGGAGGTTTGCCGGACAGGGATATCCCGCAGCGCTTGCCACACCCGCCGCTGAAACGCGGTGCCGCGCACGTCGAGAGGAAGGTTCAGACCGATTCCCGGCGCTTCGACGAAGCTGACGACCCGGGCGACCATGGACTCATATTCCTTGTCGCCGCCCACCAGCCGCGCCTTCGGAAAACGATCCTGAAGATCCCGCACAAGTCCGTCCGGATCGTCGCCGATCAGGATCGACGCCACGCCCTTGTCGCTCGAAGCCACCAATATGGCCCCTAACGAGGATTGCCCCACCGCGAAACGTATGTCTTCGTTCACCCCTCCGGCACGATACTGCGTGGGTGTCATGCCGAGCATGTTCCTGGATTTTTCATAGAACCGCCCGCTCGAATTGAATCCCGCATCGTACATGGCTTCAGTCACGCTATTCCCCTTTGCGAGTTCATCGCGGACGCGGGAAGCCTGATGGGCCTCGGCGTAATCCTTCGGCGTCAGGCCCGTCACGCTTTTGAACACGCGATGGAAGTGGCTGGTGGAGAGATCGGCCGCCTTCGCAAGAGTCGTCAATGACGGGACTTCTTCGCTTCCTTCGATCAAACGGCACGCCTTGGCGACGATCGCCGCGTTCTCCACGTCGGCCGACGGGCCATCGGGATTGCAGCGTTTGCAGGGGCGAAAACCCGTCGCTTTCGCTTCTGCCAGCGAGCCGTGAAGACTCACATTCCCAGGGTTAGCGGTTCTTGAAGGACACGACGGCCGGCAATAGACCCCCGTGGTCGCAACCGCGTACCAGAATTGCCCGTCGGCTGAACGGTCGCGCGCCAGGACACGGAGCCAGCGTGGATCGGCCTCAACCGCCGCGTCGGGCCGAATAGAAACAGCTTGCGACTTCGTACTCATTTCAGCTTCCTTCGCGGATCTTGAACCTCTCACCCTTTGATCGCGCTTCTTCGGAGCGTGAACCACCCGCTTTCCGTTCGAGGCGAAGGCAAGCGGAAAACGCGCCGCTTAAGCTTTTTCACGCGAGGCGTGTTATTCGGAAGTTCGTGGGCCGGGCGTTCCGCGCAAGATCACATGGCGATTCCGCCACAGCGTCGTGCGCCAGAACGCGCACCTAGCGTCAATCAGCCTCTATAGCCACCTCTGGCCGAATAGATGCAGCTTGCGATTTCGCAGTCGCGCGACGACTCCATGCAATACGAAAAATTGGCGTGGCCTTCCGCTATTCCAAGCGCAACGATCTCGCCGCCTTTGGTGGACTTCAGCATAGCATCCACTTCGGCACACCGATGGATCACCAAACCCGGATGATCCGCGTTGCTGGATGCGATCTGGACCAGCTTCCCCAGCCCGATACGCGCGCTGCCCCAATGCTGAATGAGGGCACCCCAGCTACCGCCGTCCTTGAGGATGCCATTCAGAATTCCATTGCTGATCGGATCGCCGGGCAGCAGGGCACCGATGCTTGCGGCGACGTCCAGGACATGAGCACCCGTTGGGGTATCGAGGAAAATGCCCAGGCGCGCCTCGCCAAATCGTACCAGCCTCATTCGTGTCCTCCCGCAGTTGCCGCCGGCAACTTAGGAGGCCGAGTGGAGCGAGAACTCCGTTTCTTGTTCTCAATTCGAAAGTTTTCGTTCGTATTCGAAGTCGACTTAAGAATTCGAAAGCAAGAAACGGAGTGCGACGACCGCCGGGACAAGCGATGCTTTACGTGGCAGCCGGCGACTGCGTCGGGCCGATAAAAAAGACCGCGCACCAGAAGTGCGCGGCCGGATCATGAGATGAGACCGAGAAAATGAACCCCCTACCGCTCGGCGTTCACGAGCTGATAGGTGCCGCGTTCGAACGAGCGATAAACGTCGAGCGCCTTGGCGTCGGCGAACGGCAAATACTGCATCAGGATCGTGCCGGCGACGCCGCGTGCCGGATCGATCCAGAAATACGTGTTGTTGATGCCGCCCCAGCTTAAGGAGCCGGGCGATCGCATGCCGGGCAACTGATCGACCGTGATCAGGAAGCCGTAGCCCCATTTGTCGCGGCCATCGGCAATGAACGTGAAGTCGGCGCTGCGCGGCAACGCGGTCTTGAGCGCAGGCACCGAGACCGCGCCGATCTGGTTCTGCTCCATCAGCTTGACCGTCTCGGCCTTGAGCACGCGGGCTCCATCGAGCTCGCCGCCGTTGAGGATCATGCGCATGAAGCGGCCGTAGTCGTCGGCGGTCGAGGCGAGCCCGCCGCCGCCGATCGGCTCGGCGATGGTGAGACCAACGAGCGGCGGGATTTGCAGCACGACCGGGCCGTCCATCTTGGCGCCGTCGCGCTGCTGCTGCGCGACGAGGCGCGGCCCTTTTGCTTCAGGCACGTTATAGGAGGTGTCGTTCATCTTCAGCGGGACGAAGATGTGATCGTGAAAATAGTCCTCGAGCTTTTGCCCGGACACCACCTCGACCAGCCGGCCGACGACATCGATCGAGGTCGAATAGTGCCAGCGCTCGCCGGGATCGAACAGCATCGGGCCGCCGAACGGATAGGTTTCGCCGGCGCGCGGCTTGAAATCGCGCCAGATCGCGCTGGTGAAGGGATAGGCCAGCCCGGACGTGTGGGTCAGGAAATGCCTGACCAGCGGCGCGCTTGCTGCCGGACGGAGCTTGTAATCGCCGGTCTTCGCATCGAAGGCTTCGACCACTTTCGGGTTCTTCAGCTCCGGCAGATATTTCTCGGCGGGATCATCGAGACCGATCTTGCCCTGCTCGACCAGTTGCATCAGCGCCGTCGTGGTGATCGGCTTGGTCATCGAGGCGATGCGGAACAGCGCATCCGTCTTGAGCGGCCGCCCAGTCGCGACATCCGCCACGCCGAATGCGTTTTCATAGAGCACGCCCTTGCGATCGGTGACCAGCGCGACCACGCCCGGTACGTCCTTGCGCTCGACCGCGCTACGAAGGCTGGTGTCGAGGGCAGCCTGGGCCTGCGAATTCTGTGCGCTCGCGGTACCCGCGAACGCCACAACCGCAACGCCTGCGGCGAATGCGATTTCAGCGGTCTTGTTCATGGAAGCCTCCCTGTTGTCGTTCATGGCGGGGTATGTCCCTGCTCTCCCGTTGCTCAATTCCTGTTCGACGCCAGCTGGGTGGCGGCGAAAGGTGCGGCGCCGTTTCAGCTTGCCGCGAGGCGCACATTAGCACCGGCCATCGGTGGTGTCTCTTGGGTGACACCGCATGGCAGCGATCCGCGGCTAGCCCGGAGCCGCCTTCGCCTTAGTGGCCTCCGTCGGCGGTGATGATGCCGCTTCGCGGGCAAAGAAGGCCCTCACCCGGGATCGGGACAAACTTGACACCCTTCTGATCGATCTTCCATGCGGTCTTGACCGGCAAGGTGTCGGCTGCGGTCGAGCCGTCCAGCACCGCCAGGATGACATCGGGAAGATCGCGGCCCTTGGCGCGGCAAATTCCGGAGAAGGCCGGCTCGCTTTTGGAATGCGGCGGAAACGCCAGCGCGTCGCGGACAAGCCCGCGTCGGTCGATCAGCTCGATATACTCGGCCCCGCAAATCAGCCAGTTCACCGAGGACAGCCCGTCGGCGATTTCGTCGGCCCCGAGACCCTTCAGGCCGAGCGCGCCGTATTTTTCCTCGGATTCGACGATCGGTCCGTTCGACGAGCGTTTGCCGATCAGAGCCTTGGGAATGTCAGTGCCACATTTGAGGTTCTGAAATTCATCGGCAAACGCGAATTGCCCCATCAAAAAATAGATCGCAGCCAACAGGCACGCCAATTTCGTCATGCTTATTCCTCGCCCGATGCGAGGATGATGCTAGCCCGGATTGTCCTCCAGCGAACGAACAATTTTGGCTGGCACCCCCGCGACGAAGCTGTTCGGCGGGACGTCCTTTGTGACAATCGCTCCGGCAGCGACCACCGAATTTTCGCCGACGGTCACGCCGCCAAGGATGGTGGCGCCGGCCGCGATCCAGACGTTCTCTTCAATGAAGATCGGCTTTGCCTCGATATAGGCCCGACGCTCCGAGGGCTGAAGCGGATGACCGCTCGTGATGATGCTCACATTGGGCCCGATCATGACGCGATCGGCGATGTCGACCCCACCCATATCGTAGATCGTGCAGCACTGGTTGATGAACACTTTATGGCCGACGCGGATATCGCGGCCATAGGCTGAATAGAAAGGCGGGATGAGAATGAAGGTGTCGTCGACCTTCCGCCCCGTCAACTCGCTGAACAGTTCTCTCACTTTGGCGACGTCGTCGAAGGACAGCTTGTTCATCTCCGCCGTCAACCGCATCGCCTGCCTGGTGACGCCGGACATCGCGTGCCATTCGGGGCTCCGGGTTGGCACGCGCATGACGCGGCGCGGTCTCTCGGCATCCATATAGCTTTCCTCTGGAGTTTTGATTCGTAACCTTGGCCATTGGACCCCCGCCTTCATGTGGAAATCAAATGCCGGCGGTTGGGGTTTCCCGGAAACAGGAGGCAACACCAGCCGCCTGCCGCCCAGACCAAATCGCGCCCGCGCCACATCCGGTAATTCTCGTATGTCTTTATTATTATTGCCCAATTTAAGTTTCCACCTTGGCGGCTTGCCCCAGCCGTCTGCGCGCGATGCCTGCACCTTGTGAACGCTGACGGGCGCTGCTACCTCATCCAAAGGTGATGAGGGATAGTCCGTCCCGCCCAAAGGGATCATCGCATTGACGGACGATTTTTCGGAAATCGAAGTGGTCGCCACCAACTTCAACTGGCGCCAATCCGGCGGCACGACGGCGGTCGTGCAGCTGGTTCCGGAACAGGCGAAGACGCTGAAGATCGCGGCGCTCGGCTTCGACCTGCCGGAGCGGGTGCCGCGCATGCGCTGGCGCGACGTTCCGAAGCTGTTTCGTCGGCCGGCCAACCGGCCGTTTCGAATCTACCATTGCCGCCGCAACAACGAGATGATTGTCGGACTGCTGCTGAGGGATGTCCTGCGTGCGCCGCTGCGGCTGATCTTCAATTCCGCTGGTCAGCGCCGGCACAAGCCGCTGACGCGCTGGATGTTGAAGCGAATGGACGCGGTGATCGCGACCAGCGAACGCTCGGGCAGTTTCCTCGATGTCCCCTACACCGTCGTGCCGCACGGAACGGATTTCGACCATTTCCACCCCGCTCGCGACAGCGAGGACGACTACGCCGCGACCGGGCTTCCCGGCAAATATGCCGTCGGCTGCACCGGGCGCATCCGCCACCAGAAGGGCACGGATCTGTTCGTCGAGGCGATGGTGCGGCTGTTGCCGCACTATCCGGACTGGACCGCGGTGATCACCGGCCGCACCACCTCGGACAATCTCGCCTTCGAACGCGAGTTGAAGTCGAGCGTCGCCGCCGCGGGCCTCACGCAACGCATCATCTTCCTGGGCGATGTCGATGATATCTCGGTGTGGTACCGGCGCTTCACGTTGTTTGTCGCGCCGTCGCGCCAGGAAGGTTTCGGCCTGACCCCGCTCGAGGCCATGGCCTCGCAAACCGCTGTCGTCACGTCGGACGCCGGATCGTTTCCGTCGATGATCCGGCCCGGAGTGAACGGCGCCATCGTGCCGGCGGGCGATGCCGACGCGCTCACTGCGGCGATCGAACCCTATTTCCGCGAGCCCGATTTGGCCAAAGAACACGGCCGGGCCGCGCTGGAATTCGTGCACGCCAATTTCTCGCTCGCAGCCGAGGCGCGCCGCATTCGCAGCGTCTATGACCGGCTGTGGACAGCAGGACAAAGCCCGCTCAGCCTGACGGAAAAAGGGCAACCAAACGGGGGCGAGACCGAACCCGCGAGCTATCCGGACGGGGCTGGATACAAGTATGCCAGGAGGAACCATGCTCAAGCTTGACACGCTTCGCTCGACGCCGTTGCAACGCGATCCCTTTGAATATCTGATCGTGCGGGACTTCATCGAGCGCGAGAAGCTGAAAGAGGTTCTTTCCGACTATCCCGACGTGCCGGGGCCGGGATCGCACCCGCCGGCGGGCCTGCAGATTGCCGGGCATTTCAAGGAGATGATCGACGAACTTCTCGCAACTTCGTTCCGGCAGGCGGTCGAGGAAAAATTCGACATCGACTTAACCGGCCGGCCGACGATGTACACCGTGCGCGGATTCTGCCGGGCGCGGGACGGCAAGATCCACACCGATTCCAAAACCAAGATCATCACCGTCCTGCTCTACATGAACGACGATTCCTGGGAGAGTTCGACCGGCCGCCTGCGCATTTTGCGCAACGGCACCGACCTCGAAAATTACGTCGCCGAAGTCGAGCCGTCCGGCGGGACGCTGCTGATCTTCAAGCGCTCCGACACGTCATGGCACGGCCATCACCCATTTGCGGGCAAGCGCCGCGCGATCCAGTTGAACTGGGTGACCGAGCAGTCCGTCGTCGATCGCGAGCAAGGCCGTCACGGCTTCTCGTCGATGATCAAGCGCTTGTTTCAGCCGGCAACTGCATGACGGCAGCAGATTTTCCGGGCGTCAGCGCAGACCCGGAAAGTCGAGACTGAGCCGCAGGTAGGCCGTCGAAGCTTTTGCCGCGAGGTCTTCCGGCATTTTGCAGAATCAACTAGGTGATGACGGATCATCCACGCTGACATTCCGATGACCCGTCGCGACCGCAGGCCGGCTTCCAAGAACACCGAATCCACCGTGCCGGCCGCAACCACAGCCGCGGCGCTCCACGAAGCCGCCGTACGGCACTTTTCCGCCGGTCAGTACCTCGAAGCCCAGCTCTGTTGCCGACAGGCGCTCGAACGCGATGCTGACAACGCCGAAACGCTGCACCTGATCGGCCTGATCGCGCTGCAAGCCCGCCAATACGATCATGCGGTCGAATGGATATCGCGCGCGATCCGGCAGCAGCCCAAAGTAGATTATCTGACTAGTCTGGGGACGGCGCTCCAGCGTCAGGGGCGGCGCAACGACGCGCTGCTGACTTTCGACAAGGCGGTGCAGCTCAAGCCGGACGACGCCGGCCTGTGGCGCAATCTCGGCAGTGCCCTTGCCGATGCGGGGCGACTTTCCGAGGCGGCCTTAAGCTTTCAGCATGCGCTCAAGCTTGATCCCTGCCTTTGGGATGCCGCGTTCCAGGCCGGATTTCTGCTCCATCACGAGGGGCGGAGCGAGGAGGCGCTCGGGCTCTTCAAGCTGCATGAAAAGATGCCGCCGGAAAGCAATCTGGCGCTGCAGATGCGCGCGCTCGCGATGTATATCGAGGGCCGGTTCGAGCAGGGTCTCGCCGACATCACGCGCGCTTGGGAACGCGATCCAGCCAACGCCGGACTCTGTAACCAGCTCGGCGTCTTCCTGCAACGGCTGCATCGCGAGGCCGAGGCGCTGCCATGGTTTGACCGGGCGCTCGCGCTTCAACCGGGCTTCGTCGGTGCGCTTCGCAACAAGGCCTTCGCCCTGACCAACCTTCACCGCTTCGACGAAGCGCTCTCGGTGCACGACGAAATCAAGGCGCTTGATCCGGACGACGAGAAGACGGATTTCGACGCTTCGCTCGTTGAGCTCCTGATCGGGAACTTCGAGGCCGGCTTCGCCCGGCGCGAAGCACGGTCGAAACTCGCGGGCTTCGCGCATTTCGATTTCTCTCAAGTACGCTGGCTCGGCAACGACTCCATCGCCGGCAAGACCATCCTCGTCGTCAACGACGAAGGCTTTGGCGATCTGATTCAGTTCGCGCGTTACATCCCGATGCTGGCCGCGCTCGGAGCGCGTGTGATCCTTTTGGTCGAGGACCCCGCTGTCTCCCTTTTGTCGGGGATGGCCGGCGTTGCCGAAGTGCTGCCCAAATCAGCCGGCAGCCTGCCCGACTTCGATCTGTATTGTCCGGTGTGCAGCCTGCCGCTCGCCTTCGATACCAGGCTTGAGACGATCCCGGCTTCTCTGCCGTATCTGCCTTCGCCCGATGTGGAGCGTGTACAGACCTGGGAGGACCGGCTCGGCCCGCGCGAGCGCCTTCGGGTCGGCCTCGTCTGGTCGGGCAACCCGAAGCATTTCAACGACCATAACCGCTCGATCCCCCTGAAACTGCTCGTGCCTCTGCTCGATGTGGACGCGACCTTCGTCAGTCTTCAGAAGGACCCGAGAGCCAGCGACGCAGCGATCCTGCGCGAACGACCCGAGATCATCGACCTGACATCCGGGTTCGTCGATTTCGCCGAGACGGCCGCGTTGATCTCGTGCCTCGATATCGTCATTGCTGTCGACACCAGCATCGCCCATCTGGCCGGCGCGCTGGGGCGGCCGACCTGGATCCTCCTGCCCCATACGCCCGACTGGCGCTGGCTAACGAACCGCGACGACACGCCGTGGTATCCGAGCGTGCGCCTGTTCAGGCAGGACGAGACGCGTGATTATGGAAGCGTCATTGCGCGGGTGCGCAGCGAACTGATGGCGACGACCGCCGTCCCCTCAAGCGATTGACGGGCCGCCTCAGTAGTCCCGCTCGCGGTGCACGTCGTGGACGACGATGCCCATGCCCTCTGGGGGCATCGCCAGCCACTCGCGGCGCTTCAGGGTGCGCCTCGTATCCTCCAGGCCGCTCATCCAGTGCTCGCGCATCGAGGTCGCCGAAAAGTCGTAGTCCTTCGAGTCGCCCTCATAGGCCTTCTGCTGATAGATCAATTGCAGAATGGTGATACCTGAGAGATGCACGAGCTTGTCGCGCATCTCGCGCTCCTCGTTGCTCAATTCCGCCTCCGGAACCTTCAACAGCGCCTTGTAGAGCGACGCCTTGAGGTTGTTCATGCGCCGGTAGATGTCGGTGTTGTGGCGCGTGCGTGAGGAATAGACGATGTCCTTGTGCCGCGAGGTGACCTCGTGGATGTCGCGCGGCAGCTGCCCGCGTGCGCTGAACAGGTCGACCTGGAATACGAGTGAGTTCTGGCCGTCTTCCTGATCGAGCAGATGCTGCAGCGGCGTGTTGGAAACGATGCCGCCATCCCAGAAATGATCGGTGCCGATCCGCACCATCGGCAGCGCCGGCGGCAACGCGCCGCTCGCCATCACATGCTCGGGCTCGATCACTTCCTTCTTGTTGTCGAAATAGAGGAAGTTGCCGGTGAGCACGTTCACCGCGCCGACCGCAAAATGAATCGGGCGCGAATTGATCAGATCGAAGTCGACGAGCTCCAGCAGCGTCTCGCGCAACGGCGTGGTGTCGTAATAGCTGGTGGCGGTTTTCGCGCCGGCCGGGCTCAGCCACGGATTGACCTCGTGCGGCTTGAAAAAGCCGGGCTGACCGAGCGTCGAGGTCATGAACGAGCTCGTGAGGTTGCGCGCCTTGCGATAGATGTCGCCGTCCGGCGTGTAGTGCCAGACCTTGCGCGCGGTGATGCGGTCCCAGAAGGTTTGCAACCTTTCCAGCCGCTTCTCCGGCGGGTTGCCGGCGATGATGGCGGAATTGATCGCGCCGATCGACACGCCGCAAACCCAGTCCGGCTCCATACCGGCTTCGTGCAGCGCCTGATAGACGCCGGCCTGATAGGCACCGAGCGCGCCGCCGCCTTGCAACACCAGCGCGATACGATGGCAGGCATCGGGGCGCCAGGGCGCAGCAGGGTCACATTCGGAATGCAGCAGTCGTTGATCCCCGGTGATTTGATCCATGACATCCGATCCAAGCGTTGCGTCTGGTGAACACAGTGAAAAACGGCGGTGACGCTGGTGTGACAGAGTCTGCGCTCGCTCTCCGTTTCATCCGGCCGTCAAACAGCTTGGTTACCGTACTGCAAAGGGTGGTTTCCATTTGGTAATCCGATCCGGTTCGCAAAGTTGCGCGACGGTGTCGGCTGACGTCAACCTGTCTCAAAAGATATCTTGCTCCAGAAAATACTCTCTCCAGAAATAAAGGGTTTTCGATGCGCAAGGCAGATGTCCTGAAGCTTCCGTCCATGCCGCTGGCCGGTCCGAGCTATCCCGCCGGACCTTACCGTTTCATCGACCGTGAATTTCTCGTGATCAGCTATGAGACCGACCCCGATTTGATCCGCGCTGGACTGCCCGAGCCGCTGGAGCCGATCGAAACGCCGATCGTGCATTATGAATGGATCAAGATGCCGGACTCTTCCGGCTTCGGCAGCTACACCGAGTCAGGCCTCGTGATCCCGGCGCGGCTGAACGGTGAGGAAGTCAACTTCGTCTCGCAGATGTATCTCGACGATGATCCGCCGATCGCGGCCGGTCGCGAGATCTGGGGTTTTCCGAAGAAGTACGCGCATCCCAAGCTCGAGACCGTCAAGGACACGCTGACCGGCACGCTGGAATATGCCGGCCAACTCGTCGCCATGGGCACCATGGGCTACAAGCACGAGGCGATGGCCGGCGACGGCTCGCTCACCCGCGCTACGCTGTCCAAGACCCAGATCAATCTGAAGCTGATCCCGGGCGTCGACGGCCACGCGGAAGTCTGCCAACTGGTCGCGATCAACCTGACCGACATTGTCGTGAAGGGATCGTGGATCGGACCCGGCCGCCTGCACCTGGTCCCCCACGTCAACGCCCCGGTCGCCGACTTCCCAGTCCGCCGCGTCATCGGCGCCCACCACTACATCGCCGATCTCACCTTGCCTTATGGCCGCGTGGCGTTCGATTATAACAAAGAGGTCGACGCCGTCGCCCAACAGGCGGCGGAATAAGGCCGCGGCATAGCGCTTTCGAATAGAGGCCGTCGTATATAGGTGTTACGGGCCATCCCAGGAGGTGGCCTCGTAACATCGGAAATGGACGGGAAGCATGGCTGCGTTCAGCACCACCGGCGCCTGGCTCGGCGTCTTCGCCTGTGTCATCCAGTCGGCGCTGTTTGCCGGCCTCAACTTGGCCGTCTTCAGCCTCAGCCTGCTTCGGCTTCAGGTCGAAGCCGATGGCGGCAACAAAGACGCCGTCAAGGTGTTGGAGTTGCGCCATAACGCCAACCAGGTTCTGGCGACCGTGATTTGGGGCAATGTCACGACCAACGTTCTTCTGACCCTTTTGTCCAACTCCGTTCTGCACGGCATAGCGGCCTTCTTCTTCTCGGCCTTCGCCATCACCATGCTCGGAGAAATCATTCCGCAGGCCTATTTCTCACGCAATGCGCTGCGGGTGACTTCGCGCTTCCTGCCGTTCCTGAACTTCTACCGGGTCGTGCTGTATCCTCTGGCGAAGCCGACGGCGATGCTGCTCGACGCCTGGCTCGGACCGGAAGGGCCGGCTTTCATGAAGGAGAAGGATCTGCGCTCGATGCTGGCGCGCCACTCGACCAGCGAAGGCACGATCGGCAAGCTGGAGGCGACCGGCGCGCAGAACTTCCTCGACCTCGACGACATTTCCGTCTGCGACGAGGGCGAGTTCGTCGATGTCAAAAGCATCATCAGCCTGCCGCTCGCCAATGAACGCTGCGTGCTGCCGGAATTCAAGCGGTCGCCCGACGATCCATTCCTGCGGCAGGTCGATGCCTCCGGCATGAAATGGGTGATCATCACCGATGCCGCGACCGGCGAGCCTGTCTTCGTGCTCGACGCCCACCATTTCCTGCGCGATGCGCTGTTCAACGAGCTTGAAATGGACACGTCTGCCTATTGGCATCGGCCGATCGTGGTTCGCGACACCAAGGCCAAGCTCGGCGACGTGATCGGGCAGATGCGGGTGGTTCAGGAAACGCCCGAGGACGACTTGATCGAGAACGATCTCATTCTTGTGTGGAGCACGCGAAAGCGGATCATCACCGGCTCCGACCTGCTCGGCCGTCTCTTGCGCGGCATCGCCACCGTCGAACCGGTGAAGCAGCCCGTTCCCGAAGCGCGAAGGGCGTAGGGACCGAAAGCGAGATACCTGCAAGCGGCGGTCGATCACCTTCGCCGCTGTTTCACCTCCCCCTAAAAGGGGGGAGGTCGGCGAACCCTGAAGCGCTCTTGCGCTTCAGAGCGAGCCGGGAGGGGGTCACGTTTCCTTCGGACCGCCTTGCATGCTTGAATTGACCCCCACCCCAACCCTCCCCCTTTCAGGGGGAGGGTGTGCCCACACCGCCTTCAACGACTCCGCGCGCAGCTCACCAGCACGACATAGTCAGGCAGCTGAGAGGTGATGCCGTAGATCTCGGTGTTCACGGTATCCTCGCCGACGACGCGGCCTCGCAGACATTGCCCGCGGACGAGATCGAGCGCCATGCGGTTGCGATCCTGCCGCACCAGCGGATTATACTTGATGTCCGGAATGTTTCTGACGTGCACCACGAAGTCGTAGGGCTTGTCCGGCGAGGCCGCTTCGACGCGGACAATTCCCCTGGTGTCGGTCCAGCCGGTGAGTACCGCCAGTAAAAACATCGCCGTCAAAAATCGCGCCATCGGCACACCCTCGCCTCCGTGTAACGGAGCGAAAGTGGCAGCAATCGGCGATTTCGGCAATGGCTCGCGCGCGTAGCTTTTTCGTATCTTTAAGAGCGCTAACGAGCTGAATCACTTTTCGTCATGGCCGGGCCTGTCCCGGCCATCCACGTCTTTCTTACTCTGTTGACACGAAGACGTGGATGCCCGGCACAAGGCCGGGCATGACGGGCAGAGCAAGCCACCCGAGTTGGGGCAGATTCCAAGTTTAGGCCGCGCGCACCTTGGCGAGGAAACCGTCGACCGCGCTTCGCAACATGCCGGATTGCGTGTCGAGCTGACGCGCATTCTCCAGCACCTCGGAGGCCGCGGTGCCGGTGGCTGCCGCCGCGGTGGTGACGCCACCGATATGGGTGCTGATCTCGCTGGAGCCCGCCGCTGCCGACTGGATGTTGCGGGCGATCTCGCGCGTTGCATCGCCCTGCTGCTCCATCGCGGTCGAGATCGAGGTGGTGATCTCGCTCATCTGCGCGATCGTCCGCGAGATGCCGTTGATGGCGGTGACCGCATCGTTGGTCGACTGCTGCATCGCCTCGACCTGGCCGGAGATTTCTTCCGTCGCCTTCGCGGTCTGGTTGGCAAGCGCCTTCACTTCAGAGGCGACCACCGCAAAGCCGCGGCCGGATTCGCCGGCGCGCGCCGCTTCGATGGTCGCATTGAGCGCGAGCAGATTGGTTTGGGCGGCGATCGAGTGGATCAGTTTCACCACCTCGCCAATTTTTTCAGCACCAGTCGAAAGCACCTGCACGGTCGCATTGGTGCGCTCGGCATCCGTCACTGCCTGACTGGCGATTTGGGTGGAACGGCCGACCTGGCGCGAGATTTCGGCAACCGAGCTCGACAACTCTTCGGCTGCGGCGGCAACGGTGCCGACATTGCCGGAGGCGCTTTGCGAGGCCGCGCTGACATTGGCGGCACGTGCGCTGGCGTCGCTGGCGGTCGCCGTCATCGACTGCGCCGTGGTCTGCATGCTGGTCGCGGCCGTAGAGACCGAACGAACGATGCCGTTGACGCTGCGTTCGAAGTCGCCTGCAAGGCTCTCCATCGCCGCGCGGCGTTCGGCCGCCGTCCGGTCGCGCGTCTCGGCCTCCGACTTTTCAAGCTCGCGCATGCGCAACGCGTTGTCCTTGAAGACCTGTACGGTCTTGGCCATCTTGCCGACTTCGTCGCCGCGGCCGGCGCCGGGAATCTCGCTGTCGAGTTCGCCAGTGGCGATCCCTTCCATCCGGGCGCCGAGCGAATTGAGCGGACGGCTGATGCCGCGGCCGATGAACCAGGCGATGCAGCCCGAAAAAATGCCGATGCCGACGGTGGAAAGACCGAGCGTCCACACGATCGGCCGGAGCTTGGTGTCGAGGTCTTCGAGATAGGCGCCGGTCCCCAAGAACATGTCGAAGCCGGGAACGGCCACCGCGTAACCGATCTTGCGGATCGGCGTGGCCTGGCCGGGTTTCACATAATCATATGGAACCAGGATCTCGCCCTTGGCGCGGGTACCATCCAGCAGTTCCTGGGATATCTTTCGGCCGTTGACCTGGACGTCCATCCGGTTGGTGCCGATCTGCTTGGGATCGGGCGCCAACTGGGTGATGCCGTCAAAACCGGTGGCGAAGAGATAGCCGGAGCCGTTGTCGTAGGTCATGGCGTTGCCGAGCTTGCGGAACATCACCATCGCCTGGTCCTTGGTCATCTCGCCGGCATCGACCTGCCGCTTCAATTCGCCCGCCATGTTCTTGGCCATGGTGACAATGGCCTTGGTCTGGTCGACGCGCGCGTTGTACATTTCCTGCTGCATCAGGTAGCTCGCGATTCCGCAGGCCACGCAAAGACCGATCAGCGTTGCACCCACCAGAATGCCAAGCTTGGGGGCAATAGTCATATTGCGCAGCATCGAGAGTTCTCCGGAATATAAGAAAAAAATGCGACGAGGTGTGAATGGCTCCCCTCACGATAGCTTGAAACTCCTTAGCGGCGGCTTAACCAAGATGGCCGACGCAAGGCGCCGGCCGCAAAAATCCGTAATTCTACGGCTGCACGCTAGGCGCTGATGGAGTTTTTCCGCACGCCTGTTCGCTCGCAAGAATGGCGCGAGAATTTTTCAAAACCAAAAGGTGTATTGACGATTGAAACTGTTTTCCCGCGCAGAAAGAGATTGAGCGAGAGCCGATAGCTTCAGGCGAGTTTCGGATAGCTCGCTTTGTCGAAGAAGCTGGAGCCGGCGACATATTTGCGTCCCGCTGACATGTCGGGCTGCTCTTCGCCTTCACCGCCGCATTCGAACGTCAGTTCGAGCTGCACGCCTGAGGGGTCATAGACGAACAGCTGCCACAGTGACGTGCCGGGCACGATGAATTCGCGCCAGTCGAGGCCTGCCGCCTTGAAACGCGTCACATAAGAACGATAGCCGGAGCAGGACAGCGACACATGATCGATCGCCGCGGTGCCGGCCTCCGCCTTGCCGGTCGGTCCCAGCGCCGGGCCGCCGGCATAGACATGGATGATGGCGATGCCGCCGGGCTGCGTGCAGCCGAGCCACGCGCCGGGATAGCCGAAATCCGGCCGCGGAAATTCGCGCAAGCCGATGATGTCGGTCCAGAACTTGCGCGTCGCCGCGAGATTATCGGTCTTGATCGCGATATGAAAAAGCCCGTGCACGGTGGCGAGCGGCAGCGTCTTGTTCTCGGCGGCCTTGGTGGCCTCGGCGACAGCGGTCATGGCGTCTCTCCTGTTTAGTTCTTCAGTCTGATTTCAGCGGCAATCCGACATCGTTGTAAAGCGCTTTGAGGCGGTTGATGAACGGCGCCTCGGTCTTGTGCCTGGTGCCTTCGACCGGATCGGCGCCCTCTAACATGGTGTCGGTCGCATCAAGCGAGAACTCCATCACAAAGCGCATTCGCTGTTCCCGCAAGGCCGTGATGTCGTTGAGCCATGACGCGACGTCGCGCTGACCTTGGGCGTGGCGCTGCGCGATCAGCGTCGCGGCAACCGATGCATCCTCGATCGCCTGCGTCGCACCCTGCCCCAGCGTCGGCACCATGCCATGCGCGGCGTCGCCGAGATAGAGCACGTTACAGTCAGCGGCATGATAGAGCGCGTCGTGCTCCTGCATGCGCGCCCAGTGGGTGTCGGCGACGTTGGCGCAGACCTGGCCGATCATCCATGCGGCTTGCGCGCTCGGCGCAGCGTTTGGCGGCGTATAGGCCGCGCGCAACGCCTCCGGCGTCTTCAGATGCGGCGGGATGTCCGCCTCGGGCGAAATCGGAAAGGCGCAGGCGATGTAGATATGGCCGGGCGGCACGCGAAACGCGAGCAGGCGATTTGGCCCGTTGAACCATTGCTCGTAATCGTCGATCAGCCCGTTCGACGTATCCGCGACCAGCACGCGCGAAATCGCAACGCCCGTCTGCTTGATGCTGGGTTCGCCCGACATCGCGCGGCGGACACGCGAGTAACGGCCGTCGGCGGCAATCAGGAGATCGATGTCGTCGATGCGTTGCGTCTTGCCGTTTTGCGTCCACGCAATCGCGGTCTTGCGCGGATCGGTGGCGTCGCGGCCGATATCGGCTATCTCGCAGGCATATTGCACGCTCGCCCCTGCCGCATCGCGCAACACGCGATAGAGCTCGGACCAGCGGATGCGCCATCCCGGCCCCTCGGCGACATCTCTGAGTTTCAGGCTGAACAGCTCGGTGCCGTCGGTGAGCGAAATCCGCCACGTCGTCCACGCGAAGCTAGCGTGTGTGATCGCATCCGCAAGCTCGGGGTCGGCGAGCCTCAAGGCCTTCGCCGCATTGGGTCCGACATTGAGGCCGGTGCCCGCTTCCGAATGATCGTCAGGCGCGACGCGCTCGAGGCAAATGACTTCCACGCCGTCGAGCCGCGACAATTTTCGCGCCATCACGCAACCTGCGACACCGGCGCCGACGATCACGATACGCATCAGGACCCGCCGTGGCTTTGCGAGGCGATAACGGCGATCAAGCCGCCGCCGTCCGGGCCTTGGTGCTCGGCGCCGCCGGAGACGAAGAGGCGACCGTCGCCGACCACACCGGCGACGAGGCCCGCGACCGCGCCACGGATGTGGCGTTGCGCGTTGATGTCGGTGTCGTCCAGCATGGTATGGCGATGGCCGCGGACCTGGCCTCGCCGGTCGGGCTCGCACTTCACCAGCACGCAGGCGATGCGCGAGGCATCGCGCGCCGCAACCTGTGGCGAAGCGGCGATGCCGAGATCGGCCAGCACATCGACGATGCCGCCGATATCGAGCGCATCGCTCATCGGCCGGTGCGCGATCCGCAAATTCCCGCCCCAGGCCTGGCTGTTGCCGAGCACGATCACCTCGTTGCTCTCGACCTCGACGCCGGAGGAAATGCTGGCGCGCGGCGACTGCACTGCAAAGTCGCTCAGCAATGAATTGTCGTTGAACGAATCGGCCTTGATCTCGTCGAGCGCAAGCGCGACGCCGAACGCGCCCGCGGCGCGGGCAAACGCCATCGAGCGGTTAGGGTCGGTGGTGCGCGGCGGCTTTCCCGCGGCGATTGCGGCGGAAGCACGCGCCACCGTCACGCAGGGACATTTGACCTGCACGAAATGCACGTCCTCGGGTTTTTCAATGCCGGCGTTCACGATGGCCTGCCGCACGGCGGCGGCCACGCTTTCGACATGGGCGCGGCGACCGACATCTTCGGTTGCGACCGGCGCAAACGCCGTGCCAATCGCAAGCGCCGAGGAATACTGGCGCGTGGCTGATGATTCGTCGCTGATGCAGAACACGCTGTAATGCGGGCTCATCACGCCCTCCGTGCCGCCCGACAGCACGCAAGGGATTTCCTTGATCAATTGCGACGCCGGCTTCTTCAGATGCGTCGACAACAGCGCCATCAGCGTTTGCGTAAAATAACCGCGGGTGAAGTCGTTGACGCCGCCGTTGCCCTCGGTCTTGCCAATGATGGCCACGACGTCATCTGCGCGGATCGTGCCTCCCGATATCAGCGCCTCCAGCGCGGAGAGATCGCCGGGATGCGCCATCGACAGCCTGAACACCTGTGCGCGTTTCATGTCTTGCGGCCCTCGCCAATCAGTTCGAACACCCGGCTCGGACTTAACGGGATTTCGAGAAGCTCGATGCCGCTCTTCTTGAGCTGAAGCGCATCCTCGATCGCCTGCGCGAACAATGGCCCGACCGGAATGGCGCCGGCCTCGCCCGCGCCCTTGATGCCGAGCGGGTTGAGCGGCGACGGCGTCACGGTGTGATCGAGCACCATGCGCGGCACGTCGAGCGAGGTCGGCAGCAGATAATCGGCGAGCGAGGCGTTGAGCAGCTGCCCGTGTTCGTCGAACGACAGTTTTTCGAAGAACGCGTTTCCGATGCCTTGCGCGACACCGCCGTGGATCTGGCCCTCCAGGATCATCGGATTGATCACGGTGCCGCAATCATGCACCACGACGTATTTCCTGATCTGCAGATCGAACGTCTCGGGATCGATCTCGACGATCATCGCATGCACGCCGTTCGCCGTCGCGCCGCTCGGTGGCCCGAAATATTGCGTGGATTCCAATCCTGGCTCGGTGCCGGGCTTGACCGCGCCCCGCATCGGATTGGCGCGCTGCGCGAGTTCTCCGAGCCGGATGAATTTTTCCGGGATGCCGGCGATCGAGACCTTGCCGTCGGCGAGCACGAGGTCTTCTTCGGCGCATTCGAAGGCATCGCTCGCGAATTTTAGGGCTTTCTTGCGCACGGCGAGCGACGCTTCATTCACGGCATTGCCCGCGACCACCGCGCCGCGGCTGGCAAAGGTGCCGGCGCCCCAATAGAAGCGATCGGTATCGCCGGTGACGATATCGACATCGGTGACGTCGACACCGAGTTGATCCGCGACGATTTGCGCGAAGCTCGTGAAATGCCCCTGCCCCTGGGTGCCGACGCCGGTCGCGACGCTGACCTTGCCGTTGGTACGCACCTGAACCTTGGCGCCTTCATAGGGACCGATGCCGGTGCCCTCGACATAGCAGGCGATGCTGATGCCGACGTGGCGCCCTTGCGCGCGCAGCTTCGGTTGTTCTTCCCGGATGAAGCTCTCATAGCCGATCGCAGCAAGCGCCTTGTCGAGCACCGGCTCGTAATTGCCGCTGTCATATTCGAGCGGCGCGAAATCCTGGTAGATGATCTCGTTCTTGTAGGGGAACGCGTCCTTCGGAATGAGATTGCGGCGGCGGATTTCGGCCGGATCAATCCCGAGCTCATGGGCCGCAAGATCGAGCAGGCGCTCGATCACAAACACGCCGTGCTGGCGACCCGCGCCGCGATAGGGCGTGACGATCGTCAAATTGGTGAAGACCGATGTGAATGTGCTGTCATAGGCCGGGATCACATAGGGACCAAGCAGCGTGCACTGGCTGTTGATCGGCACCGTCAGCCCGTAGGGATTGTAGGCGCCGTTGTCGTGCAGGAAGACGTCCTTCACGCCGAGGATACGACCATCCTTGTCGAGCGCAATCTCGGCGTCGTGGATCTGCCCGCGCTCATGCGTGGTCGCAACGAAATGCTCGAAGCGGTCCTCGATCCACTTGATCGGGCGGTTGAGCCGCATCGCCATCCACGGCAGCGTCGCCTCTTCCGGATAGAGCATCATGATCTTCGGGCCGAAGCCGCCGCCGACAAACGGCGCGATCACCCGCACCTGGCCTTCGCCGAGGCCGAGCGCGCCTGCCAGCACATTGCGCACGAATACCGGCGCCTGCGTGGTGTCCCAGACCGTCATGTGCTCGGCGCGCTCGTCCCATTGCGCTACCACACCGCGGGTCTCGATCGGCGAGGAGATGCCGTGCTCGTAACGAAAGCGCCGCTTCAGCGTGAGATGCGCTTTCGCGGCGGCGCGCTTGTAATCGCCTTTGGCTTGGCGCACGTGGGCTGCGACATTGTTGCCGAGATCGGCGTGGACGCAGGTCGAGCCTTTTTCCAACGCCTGTTCGAGATCGACCACCGCGGGCAAAATCTCCAGATCCACCGCAATGTCGTCGAGCGCGTCCTCGGCGATATAGCGGCTTTCCGCCACCACGATCGCGATCGGCTCGCCGGCGCAGCGGATGGTGTCTTTCGCAAGCGGCACATGGGTGCGGGTGTTGAAGACGATGCCGGGAATTGGCGGCGGCGGCACAAGAAGTGGACCCGGCCGCCAATAAGGTCCGAGGTCTTCGGCGGTATAGACCGCAACGACACCGGGACGTTTCAGCGCCTCCGAAACATCGATTGAGTTGATCCTGGCGTGCGCGACCTGGCTGCGCAGGAAGGCGGCATGCAGCAGGCCCGGCAGTTCGACGTCGTCGATGAACAACGCCCGCCCGGTGAGGAGTTTTCGGTCTTCATTGCGTTTGACAGGCGCGCCAAAGAAACGCGTGGTCATGGCGCTGCCGCCCGTAACGTCTCGGCCGCCTTCAGCACGGCATCGACGATGTTCTGATAGCCGGTGCAACGGCAGAGATTGCCCGACAGCGCCTCGCGCACCTCGTCTTCCGATGGCTCATGATGCTCGCGCAGGAACGCGGTCATGGTCATCAGGATGCCCGGCGTACAATAGCCGCATTGCAGACCGTGATGCTCGTGCATCGCCGCCTGTAACGGGCTGAGATCGCCGGAGGCCGAAGCCAGCCCCTCGATGGTCGCGAGTTCACGGCCCTGCGCCTGCACGGCAAACATCAGGCAGGAGCGGACCGGCGCACCGTCGAGCAGCACGGTGCAGGCGCCGCACACGCCATGTTCGCAGCCGACATGGGTGCCCGCGAGCTTGAGTTCATGGCGCAGGAAATCGCTGAGCAGCATCCGCGCTTCGATGCTGCCTTTATAGGACGTGCCATTGACCTTGAGCGCGATGTCATGAAGCGCGATCTCGTGGGCCTCGTCAGGCATGACCGACCCGCTCATGCGCCGAGGCCAGCGCCCGCCGCGTCAGTACGCCCGCAATGTGGCGCTGGTAGTCGGCGCTCGCATGGACATTGCCCGATGGCGAGATCGTGCCTTGCACTTCGGCTGCGACCGCCTTGAGCGCCTGATCCGTGCAGCGCTGCCCGATCAGGGAAGCGGCGGCGTCACTCACATCGACCGGCGTCTCCCCGACGCCACAGAGCGCCAGCCGCACCTCGGCGAATTGCCCGTCTTCATCGAGCGACACGATCGCCGCCACGCCCGCAAGCGCAAAATCGCCGCGCCGCCGCGCCACTTCCATGAAGCAGCTTCCCGAACGCAGCGGAGACGCCGGAAAAGCGATCTCGACCAGCATCTCCCCGGGCTCGAGGCACGTGGTCAGCAGATCGATGAAGAATTCGGACGCGGCCAGTTCCCGCTCGCCTTGGCTGGACCTGATCTTCATGCGGGCCTGCATGGCGGTCGCCACCGCCGGCAATTCGGAAGCCGGGTCGGCATGCGAGAGGTTGCCGCCGATCGTCCCGCGGTTGCGGATCTGCGGATGGGCGATATGGGGCAGCGCATCGGCAAACAGTGGACAGACGTTCAGGAAAGCTGTGTCCCGTTCCAGCGCCCGATATCGCGTCACGGCGCCAACCCTTATAGTCTCGCCGTCCGAGCGGTCGATCCCGGCCAGTTCGGACAGGGGGTTGATGTCGATCAGCACCGCGGGACGGGCCAGGCGGAAGTTCATCGCCGGTATCAGGCTCTGACCGCCGGCCAGGAAACGCGCCTCATCGCCATATTCGGCTTTGAGGGCAAGCGCTTGATCGAGGGACGAGGCGGCGATGTATTTGAATGGAGCAGGCTTCATGGTGCGCGCCGGGCGACAGAGCATTCGCGCCCGCTTCGCGAACGCAACATCGTCGATTATCTGTCGCGAAGTCGGGCAAGTCAAAAGCAGGCCCCAGGCATCCGCGGGCAAACTGCGTCGAAACATGGCGAAACGCTGCTCAACTTTCTATCGGGCTGCGCAAACATTGTGCGCGCCTACGGGAGCCGCATTTGCCACTATTCGGATATGGCATCGCCAAAACAGAACATTTCGGCCTCTAGCGACCCGCCGGCGGCCCCTTCCCCGAGTGAACGAATGTCGCGGCCCACATCCGTCAGGAGCGTTGACGTAATGTCCACCGAGCCGGCTTCCAAACGGCTGGTGGTCGAGGCGAACGCGATCTCGCTGACGTTCGAGACCGCGGACGGCCGCGTCGATGCCTTGTCCAATGTCTCCTTGCAGATCGCGGAAGGCGAGTTCGTCTCCTTCATCGGCCCGTCCGGTTGCGGCAAGACCACGATGCTGCGGGTGATCGCCGACTTGCAGCAGCCGTCTTCCGGCACGCTTTCGGTCAACGGCATGACGGCGGAGAACGCGCGGCTCGCGCGCAGCTATGGCTATGTGTTCCAGGCGCCGGCGCTGTTTCCGTGGCGCACGATCGAAAAGAACCTCAAGCTGCCGCTCGAGATCATGGGCTTCTCGGAAAGCGAGCAGAAAATCCGCGCCGAGCGCTATCTGTCGATGGTCAACCTGAAAGGGTTCGAGCGCAAGTTTCCCTGGCAATTGTCCGGCGGTATGCAGCAGCGGGTTTCGATTGCGCGCGCGCTGTCGTTCGATCCCGCGATGCTGTTGATGGACGAGCCGTTCGGTGCGCTCGACGAGATCGTGCGCGATCATCTCAACGAGCAATTGCTGCAATTGTGGAAGTCGACGGAAAAGACCGTGCTGTTCGTCACCCATTCGATTCCGGAGGCGGTTTTCCTGTCGACCAAAATCGTGGTGATGTCGCCACGGCCGGGGCGCATCATCGACGTCATCGATTGCGACTTCCCGGTCGATCGCTCGCTGGAAATCCGCGAGACGCCGGAATTTCTCAAGATCGCGCAGCGCGTGCGCAACGGCCTGCGCGCGGGGCACTCCTATGACGAGTAGCTCCCATGACGAGTAGCTCGTTAACACTGCCGGCGCGGCGGACGCCCTCGTTGGTCCGCCACGCGATCGTCGAACGCTATCTGCCGGTCGCAACCATGGTGCTGGCGCTGATCGCGATCTGGTATGTCGCGGCCGTGGCGATGAACTGGACGCTGGTCCGCGACGCCTTTGAGCGCGAAGAGACGCCCTACACCATCAGCGACGTTCTGGCGGGAACCATGGATGCCGAGCGCCCGCTATTGCCCGCGCCGCATCAGGTCATCAACGCCTTTGTCGATGGCGTGTTCGGCTATCCGCCGCTGGCGCCGCGCAGCCTGATCTATCACTCGCTCGTCACGCTGTCGGCGACCGTGCTCGGCTTCTTGCTCGGCGCGCTGTTCGGAATTTCGCTGGCGCTCCTGATCGTGCACAGCCGCGTGCTGGAGCGCAGTCTTTTGCCGTGGATTATCTGTTCGCAGATGGTGCCGGTGCTGGCGCTGGCGCCGATCTTCATCGTGGTGCTGGGCGCGATCGGCCTGCAAGGCCTTTTGCCGAAATCGATCATCTCGGCCTATCTCTGCTTCTTCCCGATCGCGATCGGCATGGTGAAGGGTTTCACCTCGCCCGATCCGTTGCAGATCGAATTGATGCGGACGTGGTCGGCGACTTCGCGGCAGGTACTGTGGAAGCTGCGATGGCCGTCCGCGGTTCCCTATCTCTTTGCGAGCCTGAAAGTCGCGATCACGATCTCGCTGGTCGGCGCCATCGTCGCGGAGTTGCCGACCGGCGGCGAAGCCGGCATCGGCGCGCGGCTATTGTCAGGCTCCTATTACGGCCAGACCATCCAGTTGTGGGCAGCACTTGTCGCCGCCGCCGTGCTGGCCTCAGCGCTGATCGGCATCGTCGGTCTCGTCGAGCGCGGCGTTAACAGCCGCATGGGGGCCCATTGATGGACCCGCGCAAATTACGGCTGGGATTTTTGCTTGCCACCGGCGCCATTGCGCTCGCTTTCGCGTTGCCGACCGCGCCGGAATCGGTAGCCCTGATGGCGCGGCCTTATCTAAGGGAAATAACGGCCGGCGCAGGCGTATTATTTCTGCTCGCCGCGTGGCTTGCCGATAGCCGCGCGATCGTCGTGGGCCTAGCCGGCGCCCTACTCGCGGCCGCGGCTTCGCTGGCATTGTTGAATGACGCCTCGGTGGCAGGCTCCGCGCAGGCCGGCTTCTGGATGATCGTGATCGCCGCGTGGCTCTCGGTCGCGCTTGGCCTGGTCAATCTCGCCTCCTTGCAGAAATTACGGCGTCGAGCGCAACAGGCGGTGAACCTGCTGGTGCCGCTCCTGTTCGGAGCGACCGCATTCTATCTCTGGGAAGTCGCGGTGCGCGGGCTCGGCGTGCCGACGGTGCTGCTGCCGCCGCCGAGTGCCGCGGCCGCGCGGTTTTTTGCCTCGCTGCCGACATTGGCCGGCGACTTCACCCAGACCTTCATCCGCGGTGTCCTGATCGGATATGCGATCGGCTGCGGCGCGGGGCTACTGGTGGCGATCCTGGCGCATCGCTATCAATTCCTGAGCCGGGGCCTGTTGCCGCTCGGTAATTTCTTTTCCGCGCTGCCGCTGGTCGGCGTCGCCCCGATCATGGTGATGTGGTTCGGCTTTGACTGGCCCTCCAAGGCGGCCGTGGTGGTGCTGGTCACCTTCTTCCCGATGCTGGTGAACGCGATCGCGGGCCTTGAGGCCTCCGGCCATATCGAGCGCGACCTGATGCGCTCCTACGCCGCAAGCCCGAGGCAGAGCCTGACCAAGCTTTACTTGCCGGCCGCGCTGCCCTTTATTTTCAACGCGCTCAAGATCAACGCCACGCTGGCGCTGATTGGCGCGATCGTTGCAGAGTTCTTCGGAACACCGACGCAAGGGATCGGGTTTCGCATCTCCACCGAGGCCGGCCGCATGGCGCTGGACATGGTCTGGGCGGAGATCGCGCTCGCGGCCCTTGCGGGAATGGCTTTCTACGGATGTGTCACGCTTGCCGAACGCGCGACAACTTTCTGGCATCCATCGTATCGGACCTAGGTCGGCAAGGTCCTTTTGATTTGGGGTTATTCATGAAACACAGTCTCGCACTTGCCGCCGGTCTCACGCTCGGCCTCGCGGTCACCGCCGCCCAGGCCGCCGATTCCGTCACCATCCAGCTCAAATGGGTTTCGCAGGCCCAGTTTGCCGGCTACTTCGTCGCCAAGGAAAAGGGCTTCTACAAGGAGGCCGGGCTTGACGTCACGATCAAGCCGGGCGGCCCGGACGTCGCCCCGCCGCAGGTGATCGCCGGCGGCGGCGCCGACGTCGTCGTCGACTGGATGCCGTCAGCGCTCGCCTCGCGCGAAAAGGGCGTGCCGCTGGTCAACATCTCGCAGACCTTCAAGCGCTCCGGCCTAGAGCTGACCTGCCGCGCCGAGACCGGCATCAAGAAGCCCTCCGACTTCAAGGGCAAGACCATCGGCGTCTGGTATGGCGGCAACGAATATCCGTTCCTGTCCTGGATGTCGAAGCTCAACCTCAAGACCGACTCTTCGCCGACCGGCGTGAAGGTCATCAAGCAGGGCTTCAACGTCGATCCGCTGCTGCAGAAGCAGGCCGACTGCGTCTCCACCATGACCTACAACGAATACTGGCAGGTGATCGACGGCGGCTACAAGCCGAGCCAGCTCGTGGTCTTCAAGTACGAAGACGAAGGCGTGGCGACGCTGGAAGACGGGCTCTATGTGCTCGAGAAGAACCTGAAGGACCCCGCCTTCGTCGCCAAGATGGCGAAGTTCGTCAAGGCGTCGATGAAGGGCTGGGACTACGCCAAGAACCACGTCGATGAAGCCGTGAAGATCATCCTCGCCGCCGACACCACCGGCGCCAAGACCGAGAAGGATCAGAAGCGGATGATGGGCGAAGTCGCCAAATTGCTCTCGACCGGCGACGGCAAGCTCGACGTCAAGGACTACGACCGCACGGTCGCGGAGTTGATGGCGGGCGGCTCCGATCCCGTCATCACCAAGAAGCCGGAAGGCGCCTACTCCTTCGCCATCTATGACGCGATGAAGTAACGATATCCTTGCGAGGAACGACGGGATGCCTTTCGTTTCACCCTCTCCCCTTGCGGGAGAGGGTGGCGAGCTCGGCAGCGCAATCGCGCGCCTGAGCGAGCCGGGGTGAGGGGTTTGCGCATTTCAGATGACCCCTCACCCGGTCCTCATGCCATAGGCATTTCGGACCACCCTCTCCCGCAGGGGGAGAGGGAAGAAGCAGACGCTCTTGTTCCTACTCCGCGATATCCTCGTTCCAGATGTCGGGCCGCTCGCGGATGAACCGCGCCATCAGATCGATGCAGCTGGCATCGTTGAGGTCGATCACGTTGATGCCGTGATCCCTGAGCAACTGCTCGTTGCCGCCGAAATTGACGCACTCGCCGATCACGACGGTCGGGATCTTGAACAGGATGATGGTGCCCGTGCACATCATGCAGGGCGACAGCGTCGTATAGATCACGGTGTCGCGATAGCTGCGCTGCCGGCCGGCCTTTCGCAGGCAATCCATCTCGCCATGGGCGATCGGGTCCGACTGCTGGACGCGTTGATTGTGCCCGGCGCTCACGATCTCGCCGCCGCGAACCAGCACGCTGCCGACCGGCACTCCACCGCTTTTGTAGCTCTCGAAAGCCTGATCGTAGGCCTTGGCCATGAAGGATGCGTGGTCGGTCATCGGTGCCTCAATTGTTGTTCACTCTGCCTGTAATTCCTAACCAGAAAGGAAGCAGAGAACATGCCAATGAATTCAATATCAGGGAATCAATATCGGAAGGCGCGCGCGTGAATCGATAACAGGCCTCCTGCATATCATTTAATCCGGCGAACAGATTTTTTGCTCGCTCGAGACGAGAAAGCTCAGACTTTTCAGCGGCCGGACGCTGGCACGCCTTTTGCTGATACGTATCCGTAATAAAATTGCAGCGTTGGAATGCGATATCCCTGATGCGCTGGCCGCGTCGAGGGCAGGCAATTTTTGCTCGCGAAACTTTTCGCAAGTTTATGTCGCTTTGTAACAGTTGAGAATTTCCCGGCTTGTGAACGAGTTCATATTCGTTGTCACGGCAGAAGCGTACTCAGTAGCCGACGGCGACATTCTTTGGTGAGTCATTCGCTTTTGAATTTTTCAGGTCTTTCATTGGAGGACGTGATGACGAATTTTGCTCACTTGAGCCCGACCAGTAGAACCCAAATCAAGGCGCCTTCTTTCAACGTAACGGGCCTGCTTACCGGCCTGGCATTTCTGCTCGTGTTTGCGATCGCAATCTATCTGGCTTCGAGGTCGCCGGGCACATCGCCCGACGCATTCGCATCCATGACTGTATATCCCTGACGCGAACGATCCGTCTCAAACGTCACTGAACAAGATCAATCACCGCCGCAACCCTAGCGGCCAACTCGAGGCTTTTTGCATGCCGACTTACGTCCGGATTTCAGAACCAAAATCGTTTCTATCGCAGTATCTGGTATTGGGCGTCCCTTTGGCCATTTGGGCCATGGCGCTCCTGCTGATTGCCATATCCGCACATTTCAACACGCCGGTTATTTCCTTTGACCCGCAAGAGTTATTGACACCGTTTTGATTTCCGAAGGCTTTTGAGAATATTTCGGGAGCATTGGTCTTTTTAGGGGGAATTGATGATGGGCCCTTCACAGAGCCAATGGCGATTGTTGTCGCCGGAAGATCGCATCCTGTACAAGAAATGGCTGCGCGGCGGCTTGTTGATCTACGGCTCGCTCATGGCGGCCATGGTCCTTGTATCCGTTGCAAGCCATGTCTTCACATCAGCGTCGTCAGATGTGGCGGGCGAACCGTTACATACTGCCGCGATGGCTTCGAAAAGATAGAAAAAGATAGAATTGGAAAAGTAGAATTGGGAAAAATAGGCACGACGGCCTTCTCCCCGCCAAACGGGGAGAAGGCGTCTTGCTTTCATCGCGCCGCGATTTTCAGTCCCGGTTCTTGTTCAGGTTTTCCGCCATTTCAAGATGGTGTTGCAATGCCGGCAGCATCTTGCCCGCCCAATCCTTCAGCTTCGGATTGTCGCCGGACTTGGCGTAACGCTCGAACAGCGACACCGCATCCTTGTGCGCGCTCACCTGCATCGGATCGTAATAGCGGGCGAAATCTTCCGGCTTGGCGTCGTTTAGCTCGTCGAGTTTCTTCTGCCCGGTTGAATCCAGCTTGACCGGAATCGTGGCCTTGACGTCGCCGCTGTCGACCAGCCCCTTGAGGTCCTTGCTCGTCTTGGTGTGATCGGTGGTCATCTGTTCGGCGAATTTCTTTTCGTCGGCGTTGCCCTTGCCTTCGGCGAGCTTGGCCGCTGCCAATTCCAGAATATCGCTGTTCGCGGCTTCGGTGACGAAGTCCTGCGTCGTCGGACTGATGCCGAGCGTGGAATTGACGCCGGTCTTTTCTCCCACCGATTGCGCAAACGCCAAAGGCGTCAGCAGCAAAGCGGTGCAAGCAGATGAAACGATCCATTTATTCATGTGAGCCTCCAGACCATGTTTTCTTCAAGCGATGTTCTCTTTTTCAATCCGAGAACGATTGCGAAGTTCCTGTTGGCCCAGGAGATGTCCGAAGGAACAATGGCAGAGGTGCGTTTATTGAATCGAGGTTATGCGGCCTACCGCGCGCGGCCGGTTCGCCGCGGACCGAATTCCGCCAAAAACATCGACACCGCGGCTTTGACGTGGCGGTCGATTTCGGCTGACGTGGGGGGCTTCCAGCTCGATTGAACCAGGCGGCAGAGGTGAAATTGCGAGACCACCGCGCCGAGAAATAGCCGCGCCGCCATGAGCGGGTCGTCGCAATGCAACGCGCCTTTCTCGGTGGCGTCCGCGAGGTATTGCGTGAGCCGGGTAACGGTCAGTCCGGGGCCGTTCTCATAGAAGAGATCACCGA
>Ga0210393_10000553_pt1 | contig 33516 bp, 38 predicted proteins | sample IncBWC27OmetaG_FD_160068 | JGI IMG/M metagenome (GOLD analysis project Ga0210393, IMG submission 160068) | Forest soil microbial communities from Barre Woods Harvard Forest LTER site, Petersham, Massachusetts, United States - Inc-BW-C-27-O ...
TGCGACGCCACAGCAACCTGGTGCAACTGCCAAGGTGCTAATTCCTGCCCAGTGGGGAGAGATAAGATCCTCGATAGACCGGCCACCGGTCGTTGAAGATTCAACTCCCAAGCTGAAGTCGAATTAAAGCCTGCATTCGCAAAAGCGAATGCTCGCAATGTTTATTGCAGCGCATGGAGCGCTGGGCTGGGCCTATTTCTATAAGTTTTTCTTAAGGGCCCTAAACCAGACCGTGACGCGGCGGCGGAGCGCATTCCGCGAGGTTGGGAGGAGTTGGATGTCGCAGAGAACCGCAGCGGAAGAGTCCATAGCGGTTATCAAGGTCGGCGGTTCGATCTTGACGAGCGCCAAGGCGTATCGCCGCGCCGCGACTTTTGTACGGCACACGCTGCGGAGCGCACCGCACGAGCGGCTGGTGGTAGTGGTTTCCGCGCAAGAAGGAACCACGGACCGGCTGGAGCGCGGCGCGCGAAAGATTGTGCGCGAGCCGGCGCGCGCGGCGCTGGACTTGCTGTGGTCGACGGGCGAGATTCGTTCGGTGGCGCTACTTACGCTCCATCTGCAGGGGCTGGGGGTTGCGGCTGCGCCCCTGAACATCCACGAAGCAGGCCTGACGGTTCCAGAAACCGAAATCGAAGTAGGGCGAATCCATTTGCATGCGGGACGGCTTCGCAGCGTGCTGGCAAAATTTCCGGTCGCTGTAGTGCCGGGATTTCTTGCGGCGAACTCCGCAAACACGATCGTATCGCTGGGCCGTGGCGGCTCGGATCTGACGGCGGTGCTGCTGGCCGAGGGCTTGCGAGCCTGTCGCTGCGAATTGATTAAAGACGTTCCGGGTTATTTCACCGCCGATCCCCACCACGATTCCTCCGCCCGTCACATACCGCACTTGACTTTCGAACATGCTCTGCAACTGGCGGCCGAGGGGTGCGATCTGCTGCAGCGCCGCGCGATTGAGGCGGCTGCGCGCGCGAGGATGCCACTGGTGATTCGCAGCGTGGACGAAAAGGCGTCGTGCAGCCGAATTTCACATTTTGCAATGGAGACCGCGCGCGCGCCGCGGGAATCGAGCGCGGCGGCATCCGCGGATTGAAGCTGGGCAACGGCGGGAGCGGCGAAGAAGCAGGGTCATGAAACAACGGGGCCGAACAGAAATAGAAACGAGAAAGCGCACAAGATAAGGAGCACGACCATGAATTTTGCAACGAAAACGATTCACGCGGGGCAGCCATCGGAACCGGAGACCGGCTCGCTGATCGCGCCCATTTTTCAGACATCCACGTACGAGCAGGACGCGCCCGGGCAGGACAAGGGCTTCAACTACTCGCGCACGAACAATCCGACGCGGCAGCGCCTCGAGACGGTGCTGGCCGAACTGGAAGGCGTGCAGCACGCCGCTGTGTTTGCGTCCGGACTCGCGGCGGAGAACGCTGTGTTGCAGGCGTATCTGCGGCCGGGCGACGAAATCGTGATTCCGAACGATGTTTACGGCGGGACGTATCGCATCCTCAATAAGGTGTATCAGCCAATTGGCGTGACCATCAAGCAGTTCGATATCTCGGATCGAACAGCGCTGGAAGCAGCCATCACGGAACGCACCAAGCTGGTGTGGATCGAATCGCCGACCAATCCGCGGCTGCTGGTTTACGACATCGTAGACATCTGCAAGCTGGCCCACGCGAAATCGGCGCTGGTGGTGGTGGACAATACTTTCGCGACGCCTTATTTTCAGCAGCCGTTCCAGCTCGGCGCCGACATCGTGGTGCATAGCGTGACGAAATATCTGGGAGGACACTCGGACACGATTCAAGGCGCGGCGCTGGCGAAGGACCCGGCGATTTTCGAGCCGATTAAATTTTTGCAGAACGCCACGGGCGCCGTGCCTTCACCGTTTGATTGTTGGCTGACTTTGCGCGGATTGAAAACGCTGGAGCTGAGAATGCAGCGTCACGAAGAGAACGCCATTGCCATCGCCAATTCGCTGAAGGGGCATCCGCTGGTGCGCCAAGTTTATTTCCCGGGCTTGCCGGAACATCCTGGACACGAGATCGCGAAAAAACAGATGACCGGATTTGGGGGAATGGTATCGTTTGAATTAGAAGGCACGATCGCGGAAGTGGTGGCGTTCTGCTCCTCGCGGCGTTACTTCACGCTGGGCGAAAGTTTGGGCGGCGTGAAGGCTCTGCTGTGCCACCCGGCGACGATGACCCACGCCTCGATTCCCGCGGAAACGCGCGCGGAATTGGGGCTTTCGGATACGCTGATCCGTTTGTCGCCCGGCTGCGAGAACGCGAAAGATTTGGTGGAAGATTTGCTTGAGGGACTTACGTTGCTCGATCATCAGCGACAAACACAGAAGGCGGTTGCTGCCAGTGCCCACTAAAACTGCGGGAGTGGAGCCAGCGGCGCGCGCGAGCGCGTGGCGGCCGGGCTCCGCGAAAATTAATGTGGGAATTCTGGGCGCGACGGGCGCGGTCGGCCAGCAATTCATCGCGCTGCTCGCGAGTCATCCGTGGTTTCGGGTGACATGGCTGGCAGCTAGCGAGCGCTCCGCCGGAAAACGCTACGGGGATTTGACCTGGCGCCTGCCGACGGAATTGCCGGAGGAAACAGCGCGTCTTTCCGTGGAAGCATTGAAGGCTGGCGCGGGTCCTCAGCTGGTATTTTCGGCGCTGGATTCTTCGATAGCGGGGGAAGCGGAAATTGAATTTGCGCGGGCTGGGCACATCGTGGTCAGCAATTCGCGCAATCATCGGATGGACGAGCTGGTGCCGCTGCTGATTCCGGAAGTGAATCCAGAACATTTGGGATTGCTGCCGCTGCAGCGGAAAATCAAGGGCTGGAGCGGCGCGATCGTCACGAACCCGAATTGCGCGGCGATGCCTTTGGTGATCGTGCTGGCGTCTTTGCGCACTTACGGACCCAAGCGCGTGCTGGTCACGACGCTGCAGGGATTATCCGGCGCGGGATATCCGGGTGTGGCGTCGCTGGATGCCACGGCGAATGTAATTCCGTTCATTGATGGCGAAGAACAAAAGATCGAGACGGAGACACGCAAAATTCTGGGGCGATTTGTTGCGGATGCAGTCGAACTGCATCCGGTGACGGTGAGCGCGACGAGCACGCGCGTCCCAGTGATCAACGGGCACACGGAAAGCGTGTCCGTGGAATTCGAAAAGAGCGCGACGCACGAAGAGATATTGGCGGCGTTTCGCGATTTTTCCGGGGAGCCGCAGAAATTGGAACTGCCGAGCGCGCCGCAGCCGCCGATTGTCTATCTCGACGCGCCGAATCGTCCGCAGCCGCGGTTGGATGTAGAGCGCGGCGGCGGAATGGTTACGCACGTCGGGCGCTTGCGGGCTTGCCCGGTGTTGAGCCACAAATTCGTGCTGCTGAGCCACAACACGATTCGCGGCGCGGCCGGAGCGGCGATCTTGAACGCGGAATTGATGGCGGCGAAGAATATCCTTGGCTGACGGAGAATTCAGCGCGGCTGATGGGCGGGTTCCGCGGCGTGGCTTGCGAGAATCTGATTGAACGGCGCGAGTTGCTGTTCGAGAGCGTGAAAAATATCTTCGGCACCGGAAAGTTCGCGGGATTTTGCCAGAAACTCCAACCGCTGAGCGGTTTCCCACGGGCCCGACATTGCGAAATTGCCTACTGAACCTTTTCGCGTATGTGCCGCTCGTTCGAGAAGTTTTGGGTCCCGAGTGCGCAGGGCCTCGCGAATTTCGTCTAGCATTCTGGGGCACTCCTGGAGAAATATCCCGGCAAGCTCTTTCAATATTTCACCGTCGCCATCGAACCGCGCCAGCAGTTCGGCGTCGCTCGGTGCTTCAGAGAGCGCATCCACTGCATCGGCAGGAAGTTTTAGAACGGCAGGAAAGGCCGCCAGGATCGTCGCCGCGAGCTCGCCTGGATTAATGGGCTTGGTTAAATATCCGTCCATTCCGGCCGTCAGACAACGTTCGCGGTCGCCCTTGATCGCGTGCGCGGTGACGGCGATGATCGGAATATGTGCGCCTGTTGCCAGTTCTTGTTCGCGGAGGCGGGCCGAGGCTTGAAGCCCGTCCATTTCCGGCATTTGTAAATCCATGAGGATGATGTCGAATTGGCGGGATTGATTCTGTTCCCACAGCTGTAGTGCTTCCCTGCCGTTGTTCGCCGCAGTCACAAGCTGACCCAGTTTCTGCAGCAGCTTTTGCGCTAACAAGTGATTGACCGGATTGTCCTCCGCGCGAAGGATGTTCAGCTTCGGGAGCGATTGGTCGACAACCTGGCGTGTGGTCATGGAACTATCCTTATGTGCGGCGCGAGGCTCGTGCGTATGCAGCGCCGCCATCAATTATTGGGTTTATTGCCGAGCCATCGAGCGCAGCAGAAAGAAGGGGGAACTACAACTCTGTCTTAGGCTTCGGGACGCAGTACGTCAATGCCCCGATGTTCTGGTCTGCAACAGCGTCGCAAAGCGTATGGTGTAGATGCGTGGATCTATGGAACGCGAACTGACGAAATTGAGTGAGTACCCGAAGCGGAACTAATTTGCGCCCTCGTCCCCCCGTCAGACCGCGCTTGGCTGACAGAGGACGAGGGCGTCCGTGCAAATTCTTTACGGCAGACTTAACGTCCAGATCAGCAGGGTGCTGGTGTTGTCGTCCACGGCCGCAAAGCGTGCGGTGTCGTCGCGGCTCGTCACAGCCAGTCCGAATGAACCGCCGGGATTGGGATCTACCGAAATTTCCTTGACGAACCTGCCGCCAATAGTGAACTCGACGATCTCGCTGGGCTGAGTGGGGTCTGGATTGATGACGTCATTGTTGCTGACTACCAGATGGCCATTGGGCGCCATGGTCATGGCGAGCGGTCCGTGCAGGTGCTTGGAATCCTGGTAAATGATCCTTCCGGTGCCGTGATCCTTCTCGGCGGAGCCGGCATTGGCGACGGCAAAGACGGCGTTGTCAACAGTGGAAGCGACGTAGAGGACGTCGCGGTCCGCATCGTAAACCAAACCAGTAGGAGCATCCACGAACGTGACCGCGTCGCACTGATGCAGGTATCCGGAGGCGATTTGGGTTACGTTTTTTACAGACACACCGCTGGAGCTGACATTCAGATCCAAGCGCACAACCGTGCCGGTCAAGCCGTTGGCAACGAAGAATTTCGCCGAGTCCCCTCGATCGAACAGTGCTGAGTCCCAGGGACCGTCGATCGAGGAATCGGCGATGGCGCCCACTTGCTTGCCGCTCGAGTTAATCACCAGAATTGAGCCGGGCGTGGCATTGCCGCAGGTACCATCCGGCGACGGGAAGTTGCCGACCAGCACAAATCCTCTGCGCAAAATATTCAACGCGGTGCTGAAACCCGTCGGAGTGGGACTCTGGAAGAAAAGAGACTGTGTTCCAGTAGCGGTAATGTCCACGATCGTGGTTCCGGTGCCTTGCAGGTTGCTCTTGGCGTTGAAATTCGAGACGAGGATGTCGCCGGGATTGACCGTGCCTTGTGGAAACTGGCGAGGCACGAAAGCGACGCCGTAGGGGTTTACGTCACCATTGGCCGGGACCGTCGAGACGCTTTGAACCGGCGAGGGAAGGAACGGCTGGTGATCTTCGTCCTGAGCGATGACGGCCGCCGGCAACAAAAGAACGAAAACCGCGAGAATGAGCTGGATCGTCGGTTGAAGCCTGGTTCGGCCCATGGAGCATGGGAGATTCGGCATTCGGAGCTTTTGAGAGTTGGCACGCTTCATGATGTTTCTCCTTGTCGTACTCAGCGCCGTCGAACATCGGCGAAGCAGCTTCCGAAATTCCCCGCCGTATTCTGCGGGTCTGCTCAGCGCTGGGACCTGAGCTTATAGCGCCGCAGGATGCTGAGGCGTGTCACCGGCGGGTCTGGAATTTGTCAAAAATTTGCAACTTTGAGGAGGGCCTAGTACTGCACAGGCTCGCAAACGTCGCGCGGTTCGATCGGTTAAACAATCCCGGCGGCAGGGTTCCAGAAGGAACGTTTTGACATCTAGCATGGTGCGTTAAAGAATCGGATGGATTCAAGTGAGCGTGCCTGCGGATTCAAGGCACGGTCGCTGGCAGTAGCTCAGCCGCGCGGAAGCGCAGCCATTCTGGCGGTGGAGGATGAGGCGCGGGTGCGCGAGCTGGTGGGTCAGTTTCTGAAAGCGCATGGCCACGCGGTGCTCGAGGCGAAAGATGGATCCGAGGTGCCGGAGATAGCCGCGCGGCCTGAAGGAACTATTCACGTAATATTGACCAAGCCCGGGGGAGCAACACGGAGCTGGTGAAGCGGCTGAAAGCGACCCCGCCGAACATGAAGACGGCACATATGACGGGCTATGCCGAGTATGCAACCTCCGGGGATGAAACGTGTTCCAATCAGCGGAGTTCGATACTTCAGAGACCATTTTCCTCGACTTCACTGGCTGACATGGTCCGCGCGGTTCTGGCGGGGAATGCCAGCGAGAAGACGAGCGACGCCAAGGAATGCCGCGTATTCTAGGAACGCTGAGAAATTCAGAAGCGTGTAGCGTGGCACCGGGCGAGCAGACAGGCCCTACCAAAATCATCAAGGAGGCCCGCCATGCCAGGCAACGGGCGCCGAAACGTATTCATTCAGGTGTTGATCATCGCGAGTTTTTTGCTGCTTTATTGTCCGCCGGGTAAATGTCAAAACGCTGCGCCCCCGGGTTCACCCGGTGCTGTGCCGGCGGACTCAGTGCCCGATATCCGTGCGCTCGCCGATTCGGTGCGTGCGCTGCAGGCGCAGGTGCAGAGTTTGAATTCACAGGTGAGTGAGCTGCGCGCGGCGGAAGAACGAGAGCATGCGGAGGCGCGCGCGCTGCGCAACGAGCTGAATCGCGCGACAGCGAAATTGGTGGCGACGCCCGGAGTGGCGCACGACGCTTATGCTTCGGCGACGCCGCCAGTGAACGCGTCGCCGGAGAATACGGCACTAGGGGCTGTGGCTGCCGGTCCGACGAGCGGCGAGCAGGGTGCGTCACTCGGGGAGCGCGTGACAAAGCTGGAAGACAACCAGGAATTGACGGACGCGAAAGTGCTGGACCAGAGCCAAACGAAGGTGGAGAGCGGGTCGAAATATCGCGTGCGCCTATCGGGAATGATCCTGCTAAACGCTTTTGAGACGCGCGGTGCGGTGGACAATCTGGATTTCCCGCAAGTCGCTACACCTCCCAATGTGCCGGATACTTCCGGAGCGTTCGCGGGATCGCTGCGGCAGTCGCAGCTGGGAGTGGAGGTGTTCGGACCGGACGTGGCTGGAGCGCACACCAGCGCGAACGTAAGATTTGATTTTGCGGGCGGCCAGGCAGACACGACGAACGGGGCGGTGATGGGGGTGGTGCGTCTGCGAACCGGTACGATTCGCATGGATTGGGCTGATACTTCGATAGTGGCCGGACAAGACTCGCTGTTCTTCGCGCCCTTGGTCCCAACCTCGCTGGCTTCGGTGGCGATTCCGGCGCTGTCCTATTCGGGGAATTTGTGGGTCTGGACGCCGCAGATACGCATCGAACATCGTGTGGCGCTGTCCGAAGATTCGAGTTTGCAATTGCAGGCTGGAATTCTGGACTCGCTCACGGGCGATTATCCCAACCCGCGAATGCGAGTGCCGAGCGAGGGTGAGCAATCCGGCCAGCCGGCGTTTGCTGCACGAGTGGCATGGAGCCATCACGCGTTTGGCAGAGATGTGACGGTGGGCGTGGGCGGCTACTACGGGCGGCAGAATTGGGGATTTGGGCGGAACGTGGACGGATGGGCGGGCACGACGGACGTGACTGTTCCGCTGGGAAAATTTTTTGATTTCACTGGAGAATTCTACCGCGGGCGCGCGGCGGGCGGGTTCGGCGGCGGCATCGGGCAAAGTGTGCTGCTTTCGGGGCCGGCGATGGATGCTACCACTACGGTTCGCGGACTGGATTCGCTGGGCGGCTGGATACAGGTGAAATACAAGCCGAAGGCAAACTTCGAGGTGAATTTTGCGCTGGGGCAGGACAATCCGTTCGCGAGTGAACTGAGGAATTTTCCTGCGACCGAGTATTATTATGGTGCGCTGACGTCACGCAACTTTACTCCGTTTGTAAATTTCATCTATCACGCGCGTTCGAATGTTTTGTTCTCTGCTGAATATCGGCGCTTGCAGACGAACTATCTCGATAGCAATCTGGAGACGGCGAACCAAATCGGGCTGAGCGTGGGGTACATATTTTGACGTGGACGTTGCGACTGCGGCGTTTCGTCGGAGGGCTGGGCTGGCTGGTCGCGTGCTGGGCCTGCGCTTGCGCGAGTGCGGCACCGGTTGGCGCGCAAACGTCCGCGGTCACCGCGGAGGTATCAGTGTTGCGGCCGGGGTCGGGAGGACATCAGCGTGGAGCCGCGAACCGTACGGACGAATCTCAGGTGGTCGTGTGGCTGACGCCTCTGGATACGCCCTCTCCGGCGGATCCGGCTAGGCGCGAGACCGCCAAGGCTCCGGAACTGGTGCAGCGCAACAAGAGCTTCGAACCACACATTATCGTGGTGCAAGTGGGCGCATTGATTCAGTTCCCCAACAAAGATCCCTTCTTCCACAATATTTTTTCAATGTACGACGGCAAGCGATTTGATCTAGGGCTATACGAAGCGGGCACGAGCCGGTCGGTGCGGTTCGACCGGCCGGGCGTGAGCTTCCTATTTTGCAACATCCACGCGGAAATGAGCGCTGTGGTGGTCGTGGTGGATACGCCGTATTTCGCCATGTCGGACCGCGCCGGGCACGTGAGCATTCCCAGCGTTCCGGATGGAAGCTACCAGATGCACGTTTGGTACGAGCGGAGCCTGCCGGAAAATCTAAAGGGATTGAGCCGGGTGGTGACGATCTCCGAGAAAACACGCGGCCTGGGCGCGATCCGCGTGGTGGATAACCCTGATTTTACGTTCGCGCATAAGAACAAGTACGGAGAGGATTACGTCCCGCCGCCGACCCAGGGCTACGAGCATCCTTGAGCGTGGGAACATTAGCCATGAAATTTAGCCAGCGAGTCAGTTTCCGATTAGGCGGGTGGCTTCAATGTGTGGAAGCAGCGCGAAGCTTGAACCCAGCTTGCATTGAAAACAAAAGCCAAAATCGATCCGACCTCGAGCGTCTCGACCCGCCGGCCGAGTGTAGCTTCGGATTATCCGCCAGTCATGCAAGTGGAATCGGATTTTCACAGGGACAGAGGCTTTCAAGGCAGGTCTTCCAGATTTCACATTTTGCCCAAACGGATTGCTCCCGGATCCGCTGTATTCATTTCACAGGGTCGTCAGCCACCGGCGATTGCGCCGACAATGAGCAGGGGCTCCGTTCCCGAGACAACTGCTTCAGGCAGTGGGGTGTCCGGCTGTTCATGGGAAAGGTCCTCGCCACAAGCGAAGAAACGCAGGAACGGCCGACGCGTTTGCGTGACGTGGTCGCGGATCGTACCGCTCAGCACCGGGTACCGACTTTCGAGCGCGTCGACGACGGAGCGCTGTGTGACGGGCGCCTGAAGGTCGAGTTCGACTTCGCCGCTGATGCGCGCCAGCCCTCGGAGGTGTGCCGGCAGAACGACGCGAATCATGGGAGCGTCTGGACCTCAACCGAAAGCACGGCAGGAAGATCACGCACGATGGCCGACCACGTGTCACCGGCATCGGCGGAGGCGTAAACTTGCCCACCCGAGGTGCCGAAATAGACGCCGCATTTCTCGAGTGAGTCCACGGCCATGGCATCGCGGAGTACGTTCACATAGCAGTCGGCTTGCGGCAGGCCCTTGGTGAGCGCCTCCCACTGGTTTCCGCCCGTGCGACTGCGATAGACGCGCAACTTACCGTCCGGAACGAAGTGCTCGCCGTCGCTTTTGATGGGCACGACGTAAATCGTTTCCGGCTCATGCGCGTGAACATCAATCACGAAGCCAAAGTCGCTGGGAAGATTTCCGCTGACTTCCTCCCAGGAGTCCCCGGCGTTTTCACTGCGCATGACGTCCCAATGTTTTTGCATGTACAAAACGCCGGGCCGATTGGGGTGCATGGCGATATGGTGAACGCAGTGGCCGATCTCGGCATTCGGGTCGGGAATGTAGGGAGAGCGCAGGCCACGGTTGATCGGCCGCCACGTCGTGCCGCCATCGTCCGTACGGAACGCACCGGCCGCCGAGATGGCGATGAACATTCGCTTCGGATTCTTCGCATCCAAAATAATCGTGTGCAAACACAAGCCGCCGGCGCCGGGCTGCCACATCGGCCCTGTGCCGTGGCCGCGAAGTCCGGCAACCTCCTGCCAGGTGTGGGCGCCATCTGTGGTGCGAAACAATGCAGCGTCTTCTACTCCGGCATAGACATGGTCCGGATCGGTGAGAGACGGTTCGAGGTGCCAGACGCGATTGAACTCCCAGGGATGCTGTGTGCCGTCGTACCACTGGTGAGTGGTGAGGGGCTTACCAGTGACGGCAGAAGTGTCATAGGCGAATTTATTGCTCTTCCCTGCGGGCGGGGCATCCGGCTTCGGCATCACCTCCCCTCCGGGAGTTTCCCAAGTCTTGCCGCCGTCGCTCGAGCGCTGGATCACTTGTCCGAACCAGCCGCTCGACTGTGACGCATATAGGCGATTTGGGTCAACAGGCGAGCCCTTGAGGTGGTAGATCTCCCAGCCGGCAAAATGTGGGCCGCTGACATCCCAGTGTTCGCGCTTGCCATCCGACGTCAGGATGAACGCACCCTTCCGTGTTCCCACCAGAACCCTCACGTTGCTCATCTGTCCCCCCCAGCGTGGGCTTCCTAAAATGCCCGCTCTCGACGAGCGGTACTGCAGCGGCATCATTTTCCCATACTCGCGGCGCTTGACAGAATCCAAACATTTCTCGCGGAGTGCTCGCCAACTCCAGGGCTAAGTCCCAAGACAAGCGGCTGCCCGGCTAATTTCCCATATTTACATAGCCAGATATTAGCGACTAAATAGCTGTCGCGAACAGGAATTATCGCTAAGCACTCGCCTAGGGCGTGATTAGCGCGGTTATCGGATACCTACCCAGCGCCAGAATTTACAAGTTTTTGACATTTGCCAAACGCAATGGTGACAACGACGCGGGCCATCCCTCACAAACTACTTGCCGGAAGATTGCGGACCGGAGTTGGCGTTACAATGGAGGGGCGTGTAGGTCCCTGCGTTAACGTGGAATTCGGCGACCCGAGGCGTGATTCCGCGTGTTCACGACCGATTCCGGTTAGCGGATTGATACGTTGGAGCGGACGTTGCAATCAAAGGAAGCTTCTGTGGATACGATATTGGTGGTGGAAGACAGCCGGCCGATGCAGCGGACGCTGCAGAGGCTTTTTGAAGCGGACGGGCTGCGCGTGCAGATTGCTTCGGACGGCATTGCGGGCCTCGAAAGTTTTCGCAAGCAAACGCCGAACGTCGTGGTGCTGGACCTGAAGCTGCCGCGAATGCCGGGCAAGGAAGTCTGCCGGGCATTCAAGGCGCACGCCGCGGAAGTGCCCATCGTGGTTTTGAGCGCGAATGCCGAAGTGGAGGATAAGGTTCTGTTGCTGGAGTTGGGCGCGGATGATTACGTCACAAAACCGTTCAGTCCCAGAGAATTGCTGGCGCGCGTGCGGCGGGCGATGCGTCGCGCCGGACCCGCTACGGCGGATGCGGCGAGCGTGGCCAATGCACCGGCTGCGCACGAACTGCTGACCTTTGGCGATACGAAGATTGACTTCACCAGTATGGTAGTGACGCGCGGCGGACGGACGCTGGCGTTAACGGCGCAGGAATTTAAGTTGTTGAAGTACTTCGCGCGTTGTCCCGCGCGCGTGATTTCGCGGCAGGAACTGCTGAATGAAGTGTGGGGATACGAAAACTATCCGACGACGCGGACCGTGGACAACCACATACTGCGGATCCGGCAAAAGCTCGAACCCGACCCGGCTCGCCCGCGGTATTTTTTGACGATGCACGGTACAGGGTACAAATTCACGCCGGGTGATAGCGCAGCTGCATTGGAGATGTAGCGCCGCTGGTCGAGGAGCCTCTTGGCACGTCTGCGATTACGCACGCAATTACTGATCGCCACTCTTGTGATCATTTGCGCGCTCTTGGGTTCGCTGCTACTGATCGTGCGGCACACGGTGCGCTCCGAAGTTGACGAAGGAGTGCGGCAGAGCACGAACGACTCTCTGCGCGCGTTCGAAAACGTGCAGCAGGAACGCGAGCTGCAACTTTCGCGCACTGCCGCGATGCTGGCCGAACTTCCCACACTGAAGGCTTTGATGACCACCGAGCACGCCCTGACGATCCAGGACGCGTCGGAACCGCTTTGGAAGCTGGCGGGCAGCCAACTTTTTCTCCTGGCCGGGCCGAACGGCCAGGTGTTGGGATTTCACGGCACCAGCCCGCACTGGAAACCGAGTGTTGCGGAAGAAAACCTGGCAAGGTCCGTGGAGCAGGGCGAGGACGCGAGCTGGTGGTACGGCGATGGCCAACTCTATCGCGTGTTCCTGCGGCCGATTACTTCCGGCACGGCGAGCGAACGCAGGCAGCTGGGGATTTTGGCTGTCGGTTACCAGATCGATGCAACAGTTGCGGAACAGCTCGCGCTGGTGGCGGGCGGGCCGATCGCGCTGACCACCGGGGACAAGGTGATCGCGTCCACACTTTCGCCCGCGGATCAGCGCGGGCTGGAGCAATTGATACAGAAGAGTGCTGATGCGAAGGACGGAACGCGCGAAATGGATTTGGGTTCCGATCAATACCAGACCGCTTCGGTGGTGATACATAGCGGACCGCCGGTGTCGGTGAAGTGTTATGTGTTGATGTCCTTGCAGCCCGCGAACGCATCTTTACGGCGGTTGAATCGCACGATTTTTCTGCTGGGTATTTCGGCAGTGGTGCTAGCCGCTCTGCTGCTGGGCTTCGTTTCGTCAACGATCACACATCCGCTGGATGACCTGGTGGCTGGAGTGCGGGCGCTGGCCGTGGGTAACTACACGTACTCGATCACTCCGCGGGGAAGTAGCGAGGTGGCGGAACTGGGCGAAGCGTTTTCAAAAATGCGCGGCGAATTGCTCGAGTTCCAACAGCGGCGATTTGCCACGGAGCGGATTGCGGCGGTGGGGCGTGCGGCCAACTCGATCTCGCACGATCTGCGGCATTATCTGGCGGCGGTGGTGGCGAATGCGGAATTTCTTTACGAAGCGGAGAAATTGAAACTCAATCGCGACGAAATCTACGAGGAGATCAAGACCGCTTCCGAGCAGATGGTGGATTTATTGGATTCGCTGCGCGAATTGGCGAGAGAGGAAAGCTCGATTGCTCCGATACCCGCGTCGCTGAATCAAACCATACGCCGCGCCGTGGATGCCGTGCGGGCGAGACCGGAACTGCGAAGTCTGGAAATTTCGATCAGCACTGCGGGCGAGATGGACGGAGTATTCGACCCCAAGAAGATCGAGCGGGCATTTTTCAATTTGGTGCTGAACGCGTGCGAAGCCACGGTGCCGTCGCAGGGCTACGTGAAAATCGACATTAGTTCGCCGGGCGAATCGTTTGAGGTGCGCGTAGCGGATAATGGCACGGGCGTGCCGCCGGCAATCGCTGGCACGCTGTTCGATCCGTTTGTCAGTTTGGGAAAACCGAACGGGACGGGGCTGGGTCTCGCGATCGTGCACAAGATTGTGCAGGACCATGGGGGTTCGGTCGGTTTGGAGAAGACGTCGGAAAGCGGAACTATTTTTCTGGTGAGGTTGCCGCGGGCGGCGCGGCTGGAAAGCGTGGCGCCGCAAGCGGTCGTTTCGTAGGATCCTCAGAGTCGCCAGCGCGGTCCAACCTAGAGTCCAAAGCGTTGCCCCCGAGAACCCAGGCTAATCCGCAAACAACACATCCCTCGCTGCGTCCCGCGCCCGCCAAACTGCGGCGGGAAAGAAACAGCGCGGGACTTCGTCCGGGATGACAAGCAATTCTCTGTTTCGGAATTTGGCCGCGGGACTGAAGCTTCGCCCTTTCGGTTCGGACGCTTATGGACCAGGTATTTGCGAGGCGGCTTCCGCGACGGGCAACGCTCAGTTGGGCCGATCGGTTTTGGGCCGCGGGGTTTCTCTGACGAAGCAGGAATCACAGACGCGGGTTCCGTCTTTCAAGGTGAAGTCCACTCTGCGACTCGAGTCAATCGCGGCACCGCATTTTCCGCAAACATCGCCGGGCGCTTCGCTCATAGGCTTTCACCTATTCTATCGCACAACGGCGAGTGCGTGTTTGGTTTTGCCGTCACGCCGATGCCTTCTTCGGCGAAGCTGCTGCAGCTACATGGGAGAAGGCGTAGAAACGGGCATTGCAATCGTTGCAGCGGTACACGCGGATGTGAATGGCGCGGAGAAGATATTTCTCGATGAGACCGCGACGATGCGAACGAGCGGTCTCCACACTTCGGCAATAGGGGCACCGCTGATTGCGAGCGGCGGGGAGCGGCCCGGCGGTAGAGCCGCGCTGCTGACTTGAGGAGAGCTCAATTTCGGGCATAGCGGTCACTCGGTCGCGGAGATCGTCCATCCAAAATGCCGAAAAGTTCGATTGCCAATTTTCCAAAAAAGTACAGAATCGCGACGGCCAGGCAAACCAATGAGGCGATAGACAGAAATATCTTGAAAAACGTGATGGCGGAAGCGCCCGGCCCCGCGGAATTCGAGAGCAAGGCTAAGAGCGAAAGAAATTCGGTGCGGTAACTCACGAAACCTCCTGCGCTGGGAACAAGCGGCGACACTCGGCGAATCACAGAAGAAATAGCAAACGCGCCCAAGCCGAAAAAATGCGCCGCGCGCTCCTTGCACTCCTCCCAAGGATGTGACAGAGATGAGTTCGCGGAAATACAGTAATTGCTGTAAATCGCGCGCGGGACGGACTGGTACCGCGCTACGGCGCCGGCTCCGCAAGAGAGCATCGGTCCGCAGGGGCGGGTTTTGGGCTGGCCGGCGCGCGCCAAGGCGCTGTGGACGTTTGTCGGGGGCCGGTGGTAAGCTTGCCGCCCGAATGTAGGCTTGTGGCGTGGGCGCGCTGTCTAAATAGGCGAGATTCCGCGCGCGCCGTCTGGATGAGAGCGGATGGATCCCGATCCCAAGAGCGCGAATAATGCGGCGCAGGGCGTGCGTGCATTGGCGCAGCCGATTGCTGCGCCGCTGACGCGCGCCGCGATCTTCCTAGTGATGACAGTAAAACCGGGCGCGGACAATCGTGCAAAAGTGCGCTCCCTCTGCGCAGACCTCTCGGCGCTCTATCGCGCGGTGGATTTTCGCGACATCGAGGCGGGGCTTTCCTGCGTGATGGCGTTTGGGTCCGAGGCGTGGGACCGGTTATTCGGAACCTCACGGCCGGCGGAGCTGCACCCCTTTCGTGAAATCCGCTCCGCCGGGCGCCACGCGGTCGCGACTCCGGGCGATTTGCTGTTTCACATTCGCGCAAAGCGCATGGATTTGTGTTTTGAGCTGGCGACGCAAATCACGACGCGGCTAGGCGATGCGGTAGAGCCGGTGGATGAAGTGCACGGCTTCCGTTACTTCGATGACCGCGACCTGATCGGTTTTGTGGATGGCACGGAGAATCCGCGGGGGCAGGAAGCGACGGATGCCGTGGTGATCGGTAACGAGGATGCTGCTTTCGCCGGCGGCAGCTACGTGATCGTGCAGAAATATTTGCACGATCTTCCCGCGTGGAATGCGCTGTCCACGGAGGCGCAGGAACGAGTCATCGGGCGCACGAAACTAGCGGACATTGAATTGGACGCATCGATCAAGCCGACCTGCTCGCACAGCTCGCTCACTACGATCGAAGAGAACGGGAAAGAGATCAAGATTTTGCGCGACAACATGCCGTTCGGGCGGCCCACGCAAGGCGAGTTTGGAACTTATTTCATCGGCTACAGCAAGTCGCCGAGCACGATCGAACTGATGCTGCAAAACATGTTCGTCGGGCGGCCTCCGGGAAATTACGACCGGTTGCTGGACTTCAGCCGCGCTGTTACCGGAAATTTGTTCTTCGTGCCGTCCGCGACATTTCTGGATGATGTCAGCGACGAGCCGCCCGCGGATGCGGCGTCTGCCGACAACGGAGACGCGGCGGACCAGACGAGCCAATCCGCGCCGTCCAGTAAGGATGGTTCGCTCGGCATCGGATCACTCAAAGGAGAGATCGGCCATGAATAATTTGCATCGCGAGCTTGCCCCGATATCAGCTGCGGCATGGGCTTCCATCGAAGAGGAAACAACGCGCACGCTGAAACGCTACCTGGCGGGACGGCGCGTCCTGGATGTTCAGGGGCCGGGCGGCAGTGGCCTTTCCGCGATCGGGACGGGCCACTTGCGGAAGATCGCGGCTCCCGCGGACGGCATCCTCGCAAGACAGCGTGAGGTGAAGGCGCTGGTGGAGCTGCGCGTTCCGTTTGAGTTGGACCGCCAGGGAATTGACGACGTGGAACGCGGCGCGAATGATTCTGACTGGCAGCCAGCGAAGGACGCGGCGCGCGAGATCGCGTTTGCCGAAGACCGTGCGATTTTTGACGGCTATGCGGCCGCTGGGATCGGGGGCGTGCGACAGGGGACGAGCAATCCGATCAAGACGCTGCCGGCCGATGTGCGCGAGTATCCGGATGCGATTGCGCAGGGCTTGAGCCAGTTGCGACTGGTGGGCGTGAACGGTCCGTATGCGGTGCTGCTTGGCGCGGATGCGTACACGGCGCTGGCGGAGACGAGCGACCACGGATATCCGGTGCTGGAGCACGTGAAACGGCTGGTGAAGGATGAAATCCTTTGGGCACCGGCGATTGCTGGCGCGTTTGTGCTGACTACCAGAGGCGGGGATTTCGATTTGCATATCGGGCAGGACGTTTCGATCGGCTACCTTAGCCACACGGATACGGCTGTCCGGCTGTACTTGCAGGAGTCGTTTACGTTTCTCCTGCTCACCACTGAGGCTTCCGTTGCGCTTGTCCCCCCGGCGAAGGCAAAAAAAAGCTAAGTGGCATATATCGGTTTGGAAAAAAAGCAGTGGCCAGTGATCAGTGGCGAGTGGCTGGAAACGCCTGCGTCGCAACGCAGGAGTCAGCGCGGTTAGAGCGTCCCGGCGAGAAATTCGATCATGCGCCTTTCGGGCGCTCCTTCTGTTGTTCAATCTTCTTTTGCACGGCGTAGTGCGGGTTTGGAAAAGTTTGCAACGTATCCCATTCCGATTTCAGTTTGGACGCTTCGGCGGACGCGGCTTGCAAGTAAGCGCCCGGATTGTCCGCGACTCGCTGGCACATAGTGGCGAGTTCGGCTGGACTTGTTCGTTCTAGTTCCTGCATGGAAGTCATGAGCTCATTCTACGCCTTATTTCTAGCTATTTCTGCAGGAGCGTGGACTCGCGCTACCAGGGCTACCAGTCCGGCCGGTCTTTGTGAAAGCGCATCCTGATCGGGGTAATTCGCTCCGTCAGCCAGCTGAGCACGGGACACTCGAGCCGTTGCGGGAATTTCAGCGCGCCCGGCACTGGCTTCACGACGAGCGGCGCGTTGCACTTGGGACAGGTCATAAGCTCATCGGCGATTTGCGAGGGAAAAATGAGTATGGCGGAGAGAGTGGGATTCGAACCCACGGTAGGATTTCTCCTACACACGCTTTCCAAGCGTGCTCCTTAAACCGCTCGGACATCTCTCCGCCGTGATGGAACGCAAGAAGCGTAGCAAATCGCAGCCGAAGCAGCAAACGGCGGGGAGCGGCGCGGGAATGCGAGGCGAAGGCTGGAAGTAACAAATCGGTGGGAGGTCTGCTACACTTTTGTATCCCGTTCCGGGGTAGTGCAATCGGTAGCACGCCAGCCTTTGGAACAGTTCCGGGCTTCTGAAACATTGGCCTTTTGAGTGTTTTCAATAACTTACCGTCCGCTCCGTTTCACTCCGTACCCTTGTTTTTTGCTCCGTCGGGTCAAGTTTGGGTCAAGTCCGCCCGCCAACTTGCCGTGCTCTTACCCTCGCGCGTAAAATGTGGGTATGTTTACGTGCTATTTCGATGCGAGCTACGACAGCCCAATCAGCATCACCGTGGTTTCCGGTTGGGTTGCATCTAGCGCCGCATGGGAACGATTCGACGCGGATTGGCGAATCCTGCTCGCGCAATACGACATTCCCTACTTCCACATGCGCGAATTCGCGCACAGCGTCGGGCCGTTCGCCGGATGGAAGGGCGAGGAAATCAAACGCGCAAATTTCTTGCGTAAGGCCGTGGACATTATCCGTGCCTGTGCATTGCACGGATTCGCCTGTCTCGTTGAGCAGGCACCCTTCGACAAGATCAATTCGCAATACTGCCTTTCTGAATGGGTTGGTAGGCCGTACGCGCTTGCGGGCAGGGATTGCGTCGCCCACGCCAATATTTGGCTTCAAAAGGAAAAACGCGAACTCGATGTGGATTACATCTTCGAAGCAGGAGATGCTGACGCCGGTGAATTGCAGCGGGTGATGCTGGACATGCAGGCCGTGCCGAAGTTCGCGCCGGGTAAGAGCACGACCGCTGGATTGGTTGGAATCACGCCGTTGCAGGCGGCGGATTTCGCCGCTTACGAGTTGCTCAAGGCGCACGGAATTGGAGACAACCTTCCGCTTTACAAATACCGCCGCTCGATTCTGGAACTCGCGAGAATTCCCGCGTGGTGGGGCAGCTACACCGAATCCGACTTGAAAGCGCTGTGCGAGCGCGTACAGATTCCAGCGCGAGTCGCAGCTCCGGCAGCCAGCGCCGTTCGAGTGTAATTCCGGCACATGCGAATACTCGCAATCTCTGACGTTGTACGGTGGGACGGGTACGACAAGATTGTCGCGAGGCACGCTCCCAACGTTGTCGTTCTCTGCGGTGATCTGACTTCCGACGGGGCTGCTGCGTTCTGGGAGACTGCCTACGATTCGATTCCGGCATTTGTCCAACAGAAGGACCGATTGCGGAAGCGATTCGGTGTTTTGAAAGGCGAGAACGGCATACAGACTATCTCCAAGGGATTGGAGAAGTTCGACGAGTTCAGACGAAGAGTTGACAAGCTTGAGCGGAAATACAGTAAGACTCCCGCGTTCACACGGGCGCGAAACATGCTGCACACTGAACCCTTCTATCGACTTTTGAAATTCGCGGGCAAGCGTTCAACCGTTCTCGTTGTGAAGGGTAACCATGATTCAGATTTTCCGCGCGATTATTCTGTCAAGAGGATCAACGGAATTCGAGGTTGTCGCGAAATTTCTGGCAAGGTCCACGAGGCAGCTGGTTGTACCTTTTTGGGCCTCGGGTTTGCTGAAACGCACTACCTAAAGAAGCTCAGAGAGCTACACAGTCGATGCGAGCGCGTCGATGTGATAATAACCCACGCGGAGCAACGGAGAGTACCGCTCTTGGCCCAGTTTACTCCGAGGGTGATTATCCGAGGACACTTCGGCTCGGGCTGCTGGTTGGTGTCTGGAATTCCTGCGGTTTTCACTTCCGGTATCATGTACACCGTAATCGATCTACCGAGAAGCGGCAGACCAAGGATGGTGCAGTATAGCGCTCGGTTTACCCGCTCGGGACAGATTTCCAAAGTACGCGAGATTAAATCCGGCAGTCAAAAGTCCGAGCTTCAGCTCTATCCGTGGCTTGGAAAGTTTCCAACGAATCGCTAGGCCGCCAAAATCAGCACGGTTCATCATCATCTTCGTTCTCGGCCCGCGAGATCACCCACGCAAAACGGAAACCCAGCAAGAACAGTATCAGGAGACAGAGAGCAAGGATGCCAACGTCGAATCGAGTTGGGAATCCCTCAGCGCCCAAACCAAGAATTCCTCGTATCGACCACAATGAAAAGAAGTACGAAGCGACCGCTGTCGCAACCGAACGTCGTTCGACGAAAATAGTAATCGCGAACGCGAAAAACACAGCCGCAACGAAAAGAAGGATGGCAGTAACGCCTGTAAGCAAGTCTCGGTGAAGCTCGAACGAAACGTGGTAGCTGCCGTTCGGTCGCCGCTCCACGTTGACCGCGTCGCATGGTATATCGAAGCCGGGTACGCGGTTGTTGAAGCGGAAGACGGGTATATCTACCCAAGGTTCCGTCGTGAGCGTGTAATCGAAACGGGCCGAGTCAAAAGGAAAATCGCGATGCGATCCAGTCGTCGAGATGAACGGCATCTTGATCGGCTCTGTCATCCAGAGGTCATGTATTGAGTCCGTCCAACGGAGATTTGCAATCGTTATGCTGTCTCCGTAAGCGCGACCACCGCTTGTCATCACCCTCAGTTGTAGTGGGTTCTGGCCGTATTCTTGCGCCAAGTTAATGAAGTAGCTTCCGTCGAAGACCGGCTCGCTTGCTTCTTGTTTGGCAAGAAAAAATTCGATGTATCCGTTGTCTTGGTACGGTAGAGGCTGGAACGCCTTTTGGCACTCAATGCCGTTGCTAGATGCCGTTCGCCATCCCTTGTGTATGGCGACTAGCGCCACGATTGCGAGAGTAATCAAAACAAACGACGCAATGATAAATAGCCACGGCTTACCCAGCTTTCGGAAGCGATGCGTCATGCGCGGAGTCTACCACGCATCATTTCCGGTTGGCGGCGAACGATTAAAGGCGCTACGCTAGAGAGCCACAATGGAAGATTTTGTTGAGGTCGCGGATATACCCGACTCACTGATGAACGAAATTCTTCGTCGTCTAGCCGACTACACCGTTGCGTTCCTTCGCGTTGAGGATACAGCACAAGGCCGAGATGCGAATCTCCTCGGCTCCGGAACTCTGGTCGTGATCGGTGATAGGTTCGCTATCCTAACCGCGCATCACGTAATCCAGAACCTTCCTACCACCGGAAGGTTAGGAATTTTTCTGTCGCCGACTCACGAGCCGCACTCCATCGACACACAAGGTCTTACATACTTGAAAATTGCGCGTGGCAAGGACGATTCAATTGGTCCGGACCTCGGAGTAGTCCTACTGGCCCCATCCATCGCAAGTTCAATAGGGGCCAAAAAGAACTTCTACAACCTCGAACGGCAACGCGACAAGCTGCTACACAATCCCCCGGACTTGCGTGATGGTCTATGGTTTGTTAATGGGTTCCCCGACGAAAACACTGTTGTAGCACCTGATGCGGACAGCGGACGCGGTTTCGTAAAATGGTTCTACAACTTTGGTGGGGTAGGAACCCCACAGGATTCATTTCAGATCGGCGACCATGACTACTTCACAATTCCAGTCAGCCCGGTCGCTCAACCACCGGTTCCGAGACGATTCAACGGCATGAGCGGATGCGGACTCTGGCAAGTTCCGTTAAAGCGAGAAAAATCGGGCGAGCTTGTACACCGAACCCCTCTTCTTTCAGGAGTCGCTTTTTATCAGGAGGGCATAACCGTTGCGGGTTCTGGACTAAGGTGTCATGGGCGACGGAGCGTGTATGGCGTCGCGTATGATGCCATTGCGCGGGAGACGCTCCAGTGAAGCAAGGAGTTCGAGTCGCGGCGACTGCGCTTTGCTATTTCGTCTTGGCGTCCGTCGCAATCGGGCAAGCGTCGCAACCTGCCGTCCGAACCGCCCATGATTATTTTAACGAACTCAAAGCAGCAAACACATTCAATCACTACAAGGACGAGTATGTCTGCTTTCGTGACGACGATGTTCCGACATTTGAAATCGTTGCCAAGGTAAGCGATGTGATTGACATGATGAAGAAGAACGGTGAAACGGGAACAAAGGTGATGTTGCCCGTGAAGGATGCTCTGTTCGTAAAGACCTACTACAAAGGTGTCGGAAGTGAAGATTACCTGTACGAGTCGGTCAAGAAAGACGTGGTTGATGAGGTTAACAGGGACTACAGCGTCGAATTCGGGAAACCGATGCCCGGTAAAATGGTTTATTCGATCAACTGGGCGACGGGGCGCTACCTGCTCCATGTGTTCATGTTCCAAAAGAGCCGAACGATTCCAACAACGGAAGGCTCGGGGAAATGCGAACTGATACATCCCACTCAATAGGCGAACGGGCGATGTCGGATTCTGAATTCGAGCACTGAAAGTATCAAGACCGCGCCCAGCAATCGGACTCCGGCAATCGTCCACCCCGCGAACCATCCGCGATTTGCCTCTGCGACGCTCTGAAATACTATCACCTGTACGTTATCAATCGACTAACAATCCGCGTATGGTATGATCCGCCGCACGGAGGTACCCAGCCCGATGAAAATTAAACGAGCAGCGCGTACGTTAATGTTTCTAGTCGCTCTGGCGAGCATGTCAACGCTTGGAGCCATCCAAACTCAGGCCCCTCGATACCGAATCGGCGCAGTATGTAACGACGGTTCGGAGAGTAAAGCAACGGGCAGTGGCGCGTGTTCCCATCATGGCGGCGTGAGTTGCTGGAAATACAGCGACGGTACCTGTACGAAACCATAGAGGCGAATATGAAACTCGCGATTGCTGGATTGGTTTTGGTGTGCGCTGGCTCGGCGTCAGCACAGAAACTGCAAGTAAAGATCGTTGACCGTCAAGACCACGATACAGACTACTCGTATGTTGTGCCCGCGCACGCCTATGCGAATGCTAATGCGAACGTAAATTGTAGCGGCGATGGAAGCAATGTGAACTGCAATGGGTCGAGCAATACCTATGCGACAAGCACACCAGCGGAGGCAGTTCCTTTCCACGTGCGCGGCGCGACTTTTTCATTGTTGCTCCCAGATGGGCGGATTGCGGTCGTCAATTGTGACGCGAAATTTGCCGAACATTTCGCAGGTCCCCGTGGCAACCACCGAAGCTGTCGAGCACCGATTGTGGATAACATCGAGGCAGATTTCCACGGAGGGAATGCAAAACTGAGTTGGGTTGTTAGCCTCGATGGGAAGAAAACGGACTCGGAAACCTACAAAGTGCTTGGGATTCTCGAAAAGCCTAAGAGCGATTCGAACTGAGTAAGAACGGAACACAAGGAGACGATATGTACGTGAAAGATAAACGGTATCTGGCAAATATTTTCAAGAGAATATCGGCTTCGGTGACGACGGTCAACGCGAAGATCGTTGCAAGTCAGCAACACAAGATTTCGATTGAGGCGGTACAGACATCTGTCGCCCTAGAGCAGCTCGCTATACTCCACGAGGTACTTATCGTGCTTGCAACGTTAGTTGCCGACCCAGAAATAAACGTTGAACCTCTACCTGAATTGCCAAAGAAGATCGTCGGCTTCTAAAGTATTGAGGCCGACTTCGCTCGGTCGAGCTGGTGTTCGTGGTCCAACTCCGCGAGTGTCGGGAGGAATGGCGGCGGAGAAATCCGAAGATTGCTTGACATAGGCGTCACCGAGCTTGGGAAGCCCCCGCGAAGGCACGTTCAACAAGCCCGTTCTGCCGAAAACAGTCCTACCACATAGTCGTGACGTTATACCGCTGAATCTGCGGATCACGCGTCAGGATAACCAAATTTTCTACAAGTGCCTGGGCGATGAGAAGCCGGTCAAATGGGTCGTTGTGGTGCCGAGGCAACGTCTCGACCTGATAAGTATGGTCATGCGTAATCAACAGCGGTTTGAATTGATACTGCGAAATTTGTGAGAGTACAAACGATTGCAGTGGTGAGGCCAGTGTCAGTTTGCCAATGGCGATTTTGATTGCCATCTCCCAAGTGCATACCGCACTCAGAAAAATTTCGTTGGATGTATCACCAATTACATTCTTGGCGACTGGAGTCAATAACGGATCGTTATTCGCCCACCAGATGAACGCGTGCGTGTCCAGCAAGGCCCGCACACACTTCTACACGCCGAAGTCTACCGGAGCATCGAAGTCCGGCGCGACGTGCAATATGTACGCCTTCCCCATCCCCGGAATCCGCACAGCCGGTGACGGTGGCAAAGCCTGAGCTTGTGTTGATAGCACGATCATGTCGGTCTTGCTTGCAGCATTCATGTTTTGGCTCGTGCTTGTCAGCGACACAAACTGTCCGTCGCTCATCGTATTGTTCATCATTTTCATCATCTCCAAGTGTTCCGACGTACCTGTATTTGATTGGGTGGAATTAAAGCAAATTCTCTTTCCCATATATCCGATCTCTCCAAACTTTCGATCATTACGACTTTGACGACTTTCGACGCGGCGGTCGGCTGTTGCCCGGGGCGCGACTGTTGCAGCCTTTGTAACTCCAGTCCGAGGTCACACGGCTTCCCGAGTTCCATCTCTTCGGCAAAATCCTCGTAAAGACGCAAGATCAAATTTTCCAATTCCGGGTTCTCATCGGCGACATGTAATTTAATTTCGTCACGCGCTTCCGCTGCCCCAATAAGATAATCATGAGAACCGAGGCCGGCTGCGAGCGTCTCAACCACCTTTGTAATTTTGCCCGCGTCGATGGGCGTTGCGTGAAGTTTCATCAACGTTGTTGCGAGTCTCACAATCTGTTCTTTACTCCGTTGCAAATCCCCCAACAGAAGTGGATTTACCTTTTCCGCAAGCAGCCGAAAGGCCACAGCTGTCCCTTCTTTATCAAGTTTCCACTCTTCCAGTACCAGTTTCTTAAATCCAGCTACGCTTTCTACGGCAACCGGGACGGGAACTTTCTGCCCCGGCATGCCGCCCGGTATTCCGGGCATACCGGGTATGACATCAATAGTAGGGTTCAGCATGCCAAGAATACTCGGGTCAATCGCGCTCAGTAATGCGAGTCGTGTCATAACAATTTCATCTGCGCCCAGCGCGAACAAAGTACCGCCGCTGAGGCACATGTGAGGCACGAGCACACCGACCGACTTGGCAAACTGGCGCGCCAATCGAGCCAAGGCGTATGCCGCCAAGGTATCTCCGCCGAGCGTAAATAGCATGACATCCAATTTCTCCAGATTGGGAGTTGTTCGGAGATGTTGGAAAAAACGAAAAAGGAAATCCTTGGCTATCTGACCCTGAGTGTTATCACGGTCAGACGTCAAACAACAGATCAGGCGAGAGTTGCCACGCTTCTCCTGAATCTGCTTGATGATCTCTTTTCGTTCGGCGACTGCCATCTTAGTCCTTCATTTGAACCGGCGAATTTACGGCCCAAAACCACTCAACCGACACGGACGCTGATGGGCCAAATCATCAGCGAGTCAGACCTGCTCCACCCCTCGGCGCAAACCTCTACGTGCCGACGGATACAGTAACGGATGCTGGAACCCATTGGAGCGTTGCAGCACGTCTTTTACCATAGTACCTGCAAGCGGGCCAACCACAAACTTTGGTCTGGCCGGTTGGTCCGGGGACGACACTTGGCCTAACGTACCGGTTAGGCCAAGGCTGGATAGCGGCGCACTCGTCTATCGGCGACGAGTTGAGGGTCAAGCAAGTTCACATCATTTCTCCTGTGTTCCTAGTTTCGCTAGTGCGGCGCGTTCGGCGGCGGAGTGAATCGCAGGATGCCCCGCGACGAGCTTCGAGCCCTTTGGAGCCACAACTTGAACTCTCAAACCGCCGAAGTCTGGATGCGGCTCGATACTCGGCTCTACGGGTTCATGTACATAGTTCGGGTCTGCGGGTTTAATCTCGGTTACTCTCAGTTTTTGTTCGGTCATTCTCGTTCTCCTGTTTTGGTTCTCTGATTCTTCGTTTTGCGAGATTTAGAAGATACTGTTGTGTTCCGCCGGTGAAATGTTGCTCGGCGACGCGTTGAAGCAAATGGGTGTCGTGGGTCATAGAATTTCCGGTTAACTGAAATGGTTAATGCGGGAGCGACGCTCGGTGTGATGCGGCGAACTATCGAAGCTTGTATTCGTCGAGTGCGGAGACAAAAGCCTTATCCGCCAGCCGCTCGCGGAGTTGATCGGCGCTCAAGCGTCGCAACTCACGACGAAGTTCTGCCTCGGTCCAAACTTTGTCCGGATTGTAAATCGATGGCACGGACTGACCTGCCATAGTCGCGCCCATCGGGAGTTGTACGTGGTGCGAGCCTCCGGCATCGTGGATGAAAGTATTGCTTGCGCGTGCTCCGCCGATGTCGTTTTGATCGAGAGTGATTGAAATTTCGTCTGCTATGGCGACTGCGGAAATCTCAAAGCCTTTTTGGTTCAATTCGAGTTTATGCAGCGTCATATATTCCCACATTCGTTCGCAGCTTTTTTCAAGATGGCCATAATCCGACATCCGCTTGCGCCACGCGCGGCCAACGTCCGAGACTAGGAAACGCTGGAATTCGCGTTCGTATCTTTCTTTGAGCAGCTGCGGCGGGCGTGTGTCTTTCAATTCTGGGTGCTCGTTCAGAAATTCATCCGCACTTTGCACCGGTGCAGCCTTAGCCTTTGCCGGTTCCAAGAGTTCGATGGGCCACTGACGGATAGAATCTTTGAGTGGCTTACCCGTTCGGATTTTTCCGTCCGGGCACAGGATGTGAAGCTTCGGCATCGATCCATCCGTTGCATTCATGGTGTATTCGAAAGCCTGAACAAGCTCGTAGTAGTTCGGAGCAACCGCGCGCTTGCCGATTTCCGTAGTAATGACCGCGATGTTGGATTGCCAGATGCTCTCCGAGGGTGCAGTCTGCGGAAACGCAAGCTTGAATGCTTCGAAGTCCTGAGTGAAGTTAGTTTTCAACCAAAGTGCAATCACTTCGGGCGTGTTCGCGCCCGAACGAACACCATCGTAAAACTTTTTCAAGCTCGTGGCCTTCGCATCGGCTGCGGCTTGGGCAGATGTTTGCTCCGCGTTTAGAACCGCGTCCACTTCGGCGGACCGGGTTGCCATCAGAAAGGCATAACGATCCGGTTCGAGTGCCAGCAATTGTTCGCGTGTGAATGTAGCGGTCTCCAATGCCTTGACGCCCTCTGGGCCGTATCTCTGAATAAGTCGGTCTGTGATGATTGCTAGTGAATCACTACTCATTTTGTCCTCCGTCCGCTTTCGCGGTCGAACTAGGATTTATTTCCGAACTTTGTTTAGCTGTTTTGTCGGTCTCGATATCTTTTCTGTTGCTCTGCTAGGAGCTTTCGGTCGGCTCGTGTTCGCCGCAGCGTCGACTCGGCTGGCGGCTGTGCCAACATTCGCGCGTTCTCGCTGTCGCGCCACGCTTTCTGTGCTCGGGCCTCTCGCCACGCAGTAAGGCGATTTTGATAGGACCAACCGGATTCAAGACCGCCGCGAATCGGATAACCGGGTAACGCCGATTCGTCAACGGCTGGCGTGGATTCCACTCTTGGTGGGTTCGGAACTGGTTGCGGTTCTCGGTCGAGTGCTTCTCGAAGCTTTCGATAGGCCAACAAGAGAGACGCAGCGGTGAAAGGCATGTCACCCGCTAAGACTTCCTGCTGAATGAGACCTGCGTTGCGCTGAGTGTGATACCAATCGCGCGCCTCTGGCATCTGCAAAAACTTTTGCCAAGCCTCGCGGACTTCGAATTCGTTCGGTGCGTTCATATTTTCCTTTGGGCCGGATTCGACACTGCCAGCCACCACTGCTAGGATTGAAAAATCCCAGCGCGTTTACGCGCGCTGGGTTACGAGGGGCAAGATAGTTGCCCTGTCGGACCGGTGGATGATAGGTAGGCACCGGGCAGAACGTCTTTACACCAGACATCGGTAGAGGCTTGAGTGACGTACTGGCGAGCGTTGCTGACAAACTCCGTCGCCTGCGGAGTAAGCTCATGCTTACGGAATTCCGCAAATGGCTCTACGTCATCGGACGCGCTCGACGTGCTAATCACACGCGACGCTCCGGTGACGCTCCATAGAGCGAGGGCCCGGAGCAATCCGGGCTCGTATTCCGCGCCAACTTGAAATCTGAAAATAATTTTACGTTTGGATTTTCGCTGCTCGGCGATTTTTCGAAATGCAAACTAATGGGAATCGAAAGGTGCGGATGCACGGCAGGCTTCGGAAAGTTTTTGAGGCAAAGGGATGCCCCAGCACCCCGCCTCTGACCACCCTCTCCAAAAGTAGTACCTACCGAGCCGGAAGATTTTTCGACGCGTCCTGCTGTTACCGCGCGTAGATCGGAGTTCGGGAGAATTCCTTCGATGCGTTAGCGGAGTGATGCCGGAAAACAAAAGGTCGGCGGGGCTTGTTTTTAGCCGCGTTCTTGAAGATTGCGCTTGACAATGCAACATTACTATGATACGATGCTTTTTATGGAGACTGTCATGACACCGTCAATCGTCCGCAACGTAGTCCGGATGCCCAAGAAACTCGAAAAGCAAGTTCGAAGCAGGATTTCGTTTATGTCCAGCGAACAGCTGGAACGCTTCCTCGAAGCGGCCAAGGAATACGGCCCTCGCGAACACGCGATGTTCCTGTTCGCCGTGGCGCATGGCGCGCGCGCGTCCGAGATAGCCAATCTGCGAATCAGCGATATCAACTTCAAGACCGAGCAAATACATATTGCCCGGTTGAAGGGCTCACTCGATTCCACGCAGAACTTGCTCAAGGTCAAGGGCAACGCCCTCTTCAACGAGGCCGCGGTAATCAAGGCTTGGCTGGCCGTACGGGAGGCCGATGCCGACAACTTCGTCTTCAACAGCCAGAAGGGCACCCAGTTGAACCGTGTGACCGTCTACAAGCTGTTTAAGACCATCGCCAAGAAAGCTGGGCTCGGCGAGACGCTCCAACATCCTCACGTCCTGAAACACACCGCGGCAATGCTCATGGTCCAACAGGGCGCGAACGCCTTTATGATCCGCCAGCACCTAGGGCACCGCTCGTTTGACTCGACTCTGGCCTACGTCAACCCGTCTGACTCCGAAGCCTCGGCGGCGTCGGCCAAGGCGTTCTCGCAGGTCTTCTAACTGGCTTACAGGGAACTTTAGAACTGGTAGTATGCTTGCGTCACGGATGAAAGCGCTTCTTGAATCGTTGTCACTTGGCTCTGGAGCACTCCTAATAGCTGTTCTTTCCGTAGGCGTTGTTTGCTTACTGAGCTACCTATTCCCAAAGGCGTCGCAGTGGCTCTGGGTCGTGACAGTTCCCTTCGTTCTTGCGTATTGCCTTTACTGGTCGCCTGTTTGGCTAGGTTCTGACGACGTATCTCAGTACAGCGCTTGGGCAGGGTTAGGCGTCGGAGCATGGTTTTTGGCCGGGGCTGTTCCGTCCGCCGTGGTCGTTCTGATTCTTCGGAAACGCCGCACCGAGTAAGTCTCAAAGATGGCTACAGAATAAGAGTTTTGTTGCATTGTGGCGTTTTTGCCGGTCGTAAGCTGTTGAAAAAGGCATAGTTGTTTTGGGCCGCAAGAATGCAACGTTACTTCCGGGAGGCGAAACCGTGTAATTTCTTCCCTACGCGCCTTCCCCGAACGCAGCTGCCCGCTTCCGACGATCAAGATCGCGGCGGATATCGTCGATTTCTTCCCCGGCTAACCATCTGCGCTCGTACTCCGCGCACTCCGCGCGCCGCGCATTCTCGTGCGCTTCGAACTCCGCCCGGATCGGGGCCGTCCATCCACCGGGCGGAGTCCACGAGGAAGCGTAAAACCGTGTTTCCGGCGGCGCTGTGCCGTCATTCAGCTGGCGGAGACGCGCGGGGGCGGTCCAAACTGATTTTTCTGTCATTTTCCTTCCAAGATTTGCAACACAGCGGGAGACAAAGCAAAGCTCACGATCCGCACCAGAATAAAGTGCTTACATGACCGAGCGTTTGCGAAAGTACCCACCGAATACCCACCCTAGCGCGGTCCGCTTGTGCTCGGACTAGTCCATGAGACCGAAGTTCTTGCGGGTGTCTTTTCGTGCCTTTTCGCGCGCCTTCTGGCGTGCTCGTACAAGCTCGATCTTTGCTTGAATCGCAGCAAGTTCGCCTAGGGACTTCGTCGCGGCGGCGCGCGTCTTTGGATCGGTCTCGGGGTTCTTGGCGATGTTCGTCAATAGCTCGTGGGTGGGACTCATTCGTCTCTGTGTCACTTTCGTTGCTCCGTGTGAGGAAATTTACAACCACCAATTGGAGGCAGGCATAATAGGCCTTCCCGATGGAATCTCTAAAAATCGTGCTCGTGTCGATTGCAGCCGCCATTCTTTACGGCGTTGTCCATGACCAATTTACGGCGCGCATCTGCATAGAGTACTTCACTGTCTTTCATCCGCCCGTATTCGCGACCAAATCGCCGACCTTGCTGGCTCTCGGATGGGGGATTATTGCAACGTGGTGGGTAGGGGCGGTGCTCGGGTTCATGTTATCGTTCGCTGCCCGCGCGGGTTCGCGTCCCAAACTCCCAGCCACAGCGCTGATTAGACCGATTGGGAAGCTACTTCTTGTAATGGCCGCGTGCGCGACAGCATCCGGCCTGATCGGCTTCGTCTTGACCAGCAGAGGCGTGATCGATCCACCGCTAGCGGTTGCATCTCAGTTGACGCAATCTACTAACGCCCGCTTCATGGCGGACTGGTGGGCCCACAGTGCGTCCTACGCGGTTGGATTCTTCGGAGGCATAGCTCTCTGTATCGCACAATTCAGGAGAAGGCTTCGCGCAGCGGGCTGACGATGGCAACGGTGAGAAAACGTGCCGGTCACGCGTGGCTCGATTCTCCCGGCCAGAGGGCCATGACGGCCCATGAAATTTGCTGCCGCCTGCTCGTCTATCTACCTCGGAGCCTCAGTGTGGGAAACAATGAGTCTGAGTCTACCTCGTCGATTTTTGGCCTTATAGACTCACACTTAGACTCAACAACCCCCCTCTAAGAGAAATGCCAAAATCCCCGAGGGCGTCATTGAAAAGTCGGCACTTAAAACGAGCTAGACTCACCAGACTCACCAGACTCACAAAAAAAATGAGTCCAAGTGCCACAATTATCCCAACAATTATTGGAAAATAATTAACGGCAAAATCGTGAGTCTAGACTCACGGCCAAAATGAGTCAAGCTCCCTAAAGACCGGGGGCGCGCGACTTTAAAGGGAGAAGGGGCTAATATCGTTTTCGGGTGGCCATTTCCTTGCGTATATTATACGCTCGGAACAGGAGGACCACCACATGCCCCAGTCCCTTACGGATTTAGAACAGCGACGGGAAGTGCTGGCTCGACGCATCGCAGCGCTGGGCGATCTTCGCCCCGGCAGCATTACCGGCACCTCGGGTCGCTGCGGTAAGCCCGAGTGTCACTGCCATCGACCCGGCCAGCCGGGTCACGGCCCCAATTTCCGGCTCACCTATAAGCTGGATGGTAAGACCATCTCGGAAGCGTTGCCCACCCCAGTGGCGATCCAGAAAGCCGAGCGCGAAGTGGAGGAGTTCCGGAAATTCCAGCAGCTCACGCGTGAGTTTCTGGGAACCAATGCGGAGATTTGCCGTTTGCGGCCTCTGGAGGAGGAGGCAGAAACGGAGCTGAAAAAAAAACGCTCGAAGCCATCCGCCAAGAGATCACGCGCGAAGTAGAACAGTTCTTGCGGGTCGTGTTCCAGGATCGCTGCCACAGCGGACGCATCGATCTGGAAGCGACCGAGATGGCCCTGCGCTCGGCGCTGCACCGGGCGGGCGCCGCCGCCCTGAGCCAACTGCTGCAATTCCCAGCTCCGCGCCAGGAAGGGCGCACGCGGGCTTGTCCTTGCGGCCAGCAAGCCCACTACCGCGAGCAGCGCAGCAAGCCCGTGCTGACCGCCCTGGGCCCGGTGGAAATTTTACGTCCCTACTATTTATGCGCACACTGCGGCATCGGCCAATTTCCGGTGGATGCCGAACTGGACATCGAGAATACGGAATTCTCTCCCGGTGTACGCCGCATGCAGGCGCTGGTAGGCCAGGAGGCACCGTTCGCTCACGGCCGCGCACAGATGAAAGTTCTGGCCGGCCTGGAAGTGACCACCAAATCCGTAGAGCGTACGGCGGAGGCCATCGGAGCCGACATCGCGCAGCGCGAACAAGCCGCGATGCAGAAAGCCCAGCAGTGGGAACTGCCCGTCGTTGTCGGCGAGCCGATTCCCGTCCTGTACGTGCAGATGGATGGGACGGGAGTTCCGGTGGTGAAGAAAGAGACGGTCGGTCGGCAGGGCCAGATGGAAGGCCAGCCGGCCCATACGCGGGAAGTCAAACTGGGATGTGTCTTCACCCAGACGAGCTGGGATCAGGAAGGCTACGCCATCCGCGATTCCGATTCCACCACGTATACGGGAGCCATCGAGAGTGCGGAAGAGTTTGGCCGGCGAATCTATGCGGAAGCCAGCGGACGCGGCTGGAGCCGCGCACGCCAGAAGGTTGTGATCGGCGACGGCGCCGAATGGATTTGGCATCTGGTGGCCCTGCATTTTCCCGACGCCATTGCGATTGTCGATCTCTATCACGCCCGGCAGCATCTTTGGGAGGTGGCGCGCATGCTGTACGCGGATGACGCAGGGAAACAAAAAGCCTGGATGAAGATGCACCAGAAGCGCCTGCTGGATCGGGGGAAAATTGCAAAGCTGGTAGCTGCACTCCGCTCGATCGAATCCGATAACCCCGAAGTAAGGGAGAAGATTCGCACCGAGGCGGATTATTTTGAGCGGAATGCAGAGCGCATGCGCTACCCCAAGTTTCGCGGCCAACACCTATTTGTTGGTTCCGGCGTCATTGAAGCCGGATGCAAGACGGTGGTCGCTTTCCGCCTCAAGCGGTCAGGAATGTTCTGGACCGTTCGAGGAGCTAACGCGATTCTGGCTCTCCGCTGCTGCCATCTGAACGGCGAGTTTGAAGACTACTGGGAGCAACGCAGGGCGGCTTAACTTCCACTTACAAGTCGTGCACCCTTGTGCGGGCGCCTCGTCGCGCAATGTTCCCGCACATTGCGCAGCAGCCGCAGCGCTCACAGCAGAGCCTTTCTCTGCGAGCTCTGCGCCGCGGCGGTGCACCCCTCGCGCTGTTCGAACCTCGCCACCGAGTGCCCCAGCACCGGTCGCCCCAGCTCGTCGCAGGCGTAGTCGCCCAGCTCCGGACTGTCCGAGAGAACAGGGTGATATCCAGGCGGCAAAGCCAATCAAAGCTATAGACACGCCCTTTGGCTATCCTTCAGAGTGATAGAGAAGGTGGCTAGGCATTCCTTCGTTTGGGGGCAATAGGCGATGAAATACATCTCTGTTCTATTGGGTGGCCTGCTATTCGTGGCCGCAAACGCCGGAGCACAAGCGAACTTCGGGAATTCCGTTACGCTCGCGACCCCTTCCTTCATGACCTACTCGGTTACTCCAGCTACGCCTGCGACTCCCGCAAGCCCATCGGCAAATTCCCCGGCCGTATTCGCGGCGCCAGGGTTTGCCAGTCCGGCGCCTGCGTTTCCGGCGGCCATGCCGCAGGACGTACAAGGTGTTTTTGACAAGTACAGCTGGGACCTCTACGCAGGTTACACGTTCTTCCGTTTCTACGAAGTTCCCGGCATCATCTCGAACATGAACGGCGGGAATGCTTCCGCGGTGTACTGGTATCGGGATTGGCTGGGAGCCGACGCAGAAGTCATGGCCACATACGGCAGCCAGCCCGGACAGAATTCCTGGCTGGTATTCGTAGGCTTGGGTCCACGGTTCCGCTACGTGGGGCCAAAAGGGATCGATCTGTGGGCACATGCGATGG
>Ga0210393_10000554_pt1 | contig 33466 bp, 52 predicted proteins | sample IncBWC27OmetaG_FD_160068 | JGI IMG/M metagenome (GOLD analysis project Ga0210393, IMG submission 160068) | Forest soil microbial communities from Barre Woods Harvard Forest LTER site, Petersham, Massachusetts, United States - Inc-BW-C-27-O ...
TTTCGAGTAACAGGCGCCGTCCACTTCTGCAAGAACTATTGTAAAGGCTGACGCACCGGATTGCCAATGTGTAATAAAAACGGCCAGCTCCCACTCCCGACTGGCGTCTGAAACTGTGAAGCCCAGTCGGGCTCTCGTCACGCTCACCACCATCGTTGATCTCGCCATGCTGATCTCCTTTCTCATCCCCACGGTAACCCATAGACGGTCGCGCATCTCGGCCCATATCCAACCGATACACTTCTGGGATCGTCAAGACGACGAAAGCAGAAGCAACAATTTCCAGTCAACTTCCCGTACTGGGAAGCGACCGTGGCTGGATCGGCTCCGAGCTGCTCTAATAAGGTACGAACTTCTGGAAGATCTTCTCTCCCGATAACCCAGTTCCCTTCCTGCGTCACCCGGCCGAAGTATCGGTTACAGCCGAACCGTTCCCCGTCGGTGACCATGATCTGACCCCGATACTTGGAACCGTCCCCGGCCCTCCCCAGCGCCACTGGCTGCCCGGACGGTGTCTGTAGTCTGATCTTTGGATACTTGAGCCCATTGGCTATGGCCTTGTCGAAGAGGGCGTTGACTCCCGACATGTTCAGTGCTGGTGTCGCGAACGTCTGTTGACCGGCTGCTTCCAACTGACGTTTCTTGTAGGCGTCCCGATCGGCCTGCGAACAATGATGGAAGTCTGTGCGACTGGAAACAGGTTGCCCATTCTGGACTGATACGTTTGTTGGATAGTTGCCACGACCACGATAGCTCTGCTGCCAGCAGATCTTCTGCCCACAAAATTTACAATCAGCCAACTGTTTCGGATAGACGAATGATACTGTTGCTGTTGCCATTTCGTTATCTCCTCCCTACATTGAGTAGCCATTCCCAGATTGGAATGGCTACCAGGACAACTACGACCGCCAAGGCGGCTATTATAAGGATAGCTTCCATTCTTACCAACTCGCGATCTGTGCCAAAGATTGTGGCGAATCGTGCTGTTCTGCTGTCACGACTCTACCCGTCAAACCTGCGACCAGTACCGTTGCCTTTCTGACTTCCGGAGTCGCTGCCAACTTGCAACGAATCGGTTCGACCTCCGACATGTAACTGTGCTCGATGATCACCACACTGCTTCTGCTGTTCTCAATCTCCAAAAGAATGATCGCTTTCATACTCCGTCTCCTCATGCGAAATTTTTGCTGCTACTGCTTTGGTCTATGTCGCGGGCAAAAACCCCCGCCCGTCTTCCATAGACACTTGGGACAGTACAACTCCGGATGCTTCTGCTTGTGCTCTGCCACTTTCGCTGCCGTGCTCATTCTTGTACCTCCGGCTCTGCTACTATCTCCACCGGACGACGTCTCCACTTCTTGAGGCTCTCGACTACCCGCTCAGCCTGCAACTTTCCCATGCGCTGAGCGCGGTCTCTGTTCGGTCCATACTGATAACCCTTGACTTGGTAGTTCTCCATCTCGGTTATCTGTGTGATGTAGAGCCACCCGGTCTGGACTCGACGACGTCCCGTCTTAGCTGCGAGTTTAATGATGTAGCGTGTTAGCCCGTCGGTCGATGCTTTCGATTGCTGGGTCTCGGGATTAGAGAAGTTCATTTCGCCACCGCCTTCCTCACTGGCTCTTTCTTCCGGAAGTCGTACTTCTGTGAGGATAAGATGTTACGACCGCCACTGCTCAGTGTTCTCAACTCGTACAAATAGAAGTCCCTGATCTCGTCCGACTTCTCTTTCTCGATGAACTGTTTCAAAGGCTTGCCATTGACCGTGATATTTTCTAATGCCATTGCCCTCACCTCGTGATCTTCGTTCTTGAATTTAACTCATTGGCCCAGACGTGAAAAAAGCCCCCATTTTCGGGAGCCCTTTCGTGGGGTTCTGGCTAAAGCCCCCCACGAGATAAGTATAGTTTATTCCTGCTAATACGCAAGCTCTATTTTAACAAATCTGTCTAAAAATACAGGTAGTAAATTCAGTCCATCAGTAATCTAGTAGTATATACTAAGCAGCATCCTCTTCCTCGTCGATCTGTCCATACCGTTCTGATGGCATCTCTATTGGATCCAGGTAGCCGAGTGTGACCAAGCGACAATACTCCGCACATGCCATTGCCATTACTATGTCGTCGTGGCAACCAACCTGTCCCTGCGGTACTCGTTTACCACCCATCTGTTGTTTGTTGGAAGCTCGCCATATAAATGTTAGCGCCTCGTTCACAAAATCTTCAGAATGGATAAACTCAGGCGAGTTCCTGATCGCCGCTGCTACCCTGTTCAAAGCTATCGGTCTGGTCCGTTGATTTGTCGGATATCCGGCCATCGGTATCACTTGCTTCCGCTCCCGGTACCACTCCTTGTGGTAATAGATGTTCCCATAAAGCAGCTGTTTCTGTACTGCCAAAATCACGGAACCACCCGGACCATTCCTCTCGATCGCTAACATCGCATTGTTATACTGCTGTGCCAAATCGACCAGATCCTGCCCATAATCTTCTGGTGGCAAATGAGAACGATACACAGCACATTGCTCTCCTGTATCCATATCCAGTACAACAGATGCCGAGAAGTCAGTATTCTCTGACGATATCAGTTTCCCTTCTGCTACGTCAGCCCCGATAATATATCTCCTACCTTTAATTCTCCTCTTGTAAATTTTCAGCTGACCGCTCTGGTAGGAATCTATTGGCTTCACCTTCTGAGTCTCGAACTTCAGCCATCGCAACGCTTCGGCGTCGAAGTAAAGTTCCCCGGATGTCAAGAAACATGTTGTCGAGTCCTCAGGATACTTCTCCCCAAACTTGTGTCTCAAGGCGACTTGCTTTCTACGTCTCCAAGTCAACTGCTTCATCGTCCATGCGAACTCCTTGGCCATCTTCTCTTCTTCATCAGACATCGTCTTCGGATCGGCTGCTGGAGACTCTTCGTACTCCTCATGCCACCACCAAGGATAAAAATGCGACGTGAACTCTGCTTTCGGTTCTTGTGCCCGTTGCCACTCCTCGAAGAAATAACCGCCCATACCATTCGGCGTCGACTCGTAATCTTTTGTCCCACCGGCTGGAACAGCTTCTTTTGCTTGCGACAACAAGCTCTCGGGGTCTCGCATCCAGTAGGCGACCTCTGTCGCGACCAGATGATTGATCGTCAACCCCGTTCCGGCGTCAGGATTCTCGGCCGTATCAACCAGCACTTTGGAATCCAAGAAGTCGAAAACGATCTCATGTCTTGCTGAGTACTGTGTGTGTAATAAGTTTCTGAGAAACTCGTCTACTGTCAATATGGTTCCAGCAGATTGTCCCTGGCCGCTTTCCCAGAAATGTTTCAAAGCTCTTTGCAGAATTCTAAAGTGCTGGGCTCCGTATGGCTTTGTTTGAGAAATAAGAAGCCCGGAGGACCCGGGCTCCAAGATAGCTGGCAGCAGAAGACGGACCAGAATATGCCACGTCGTTGATCCGATCTGTCTGCCTTTTACTGTGATGTTGTTATCACTGGCACTGTTCGTCAAGTCTTTCTGAATCCTGGTCATGTCGAACGGGACCAGTCTCGTCTTTTGCTTCTGCCAAATCTCCTTCTTAGCTAGGATGGTAAATGCTCTTCTACAGAATACTTCCGTTCCAAAAGTATTCTTAATGAGCAGAAGTGCTTTAAGCTGATCGCTTGCGATTACCGGATCGTAAGAGGATAGCGTCTTCTTCTTCGGAGCGAAAGCTGTAACAGGCATTTATTTGCCAGAGATCGTCTTGGCCTCTACGTCCTTTCGGATTACGTCGGCTTTCTTCAAAATATTCTGTGCTGTATCGTAACCGAAATGGGTCGTCTCGAATATCACATCTGTTAGCCAATTTAGTGTCGGCTGCCTCTCATACTCCAACTTCCCAATAATGATCTCTTCTGGAATCAGCCGATAGTCTCCTTTGCCTTCGTCCAATGGCCAGATCGGAACTGCCCCGTAAGCAATGTGGGGAAATAAAATATGATCCCCCGGCTGGTACAAGCTCTCTACCTTCTGAGTATAGCGAACTTCTGGATCTGGGTCATCTGAAACCCAATGAGCTTGCGAGAGATAAATCTTCTGATAGAAAGGTCTGTACGTCTTGAGGACCATAGCTTCCCACGTCGGCTTGTTCTGATCTATGCCATCCGGCAGCCAGATACGTCCTCTCTTCTGATACTTCGGTAGTACCCGGATCAACAGCTTTGGGAATAGTGGCTCAACACTAATCTCACACTCGTCGTATAGCCTTGTCACCATCTGACGCAACGCTTCTTTCTGTCCTACTGTCTCCATCTCAGTTTCCCCTCTTCCTTAGTAAATCTGTCAACGAAGTCGGTGGAATGATGATATCTGGTTCGTCTTTCTTCTGGATGACCACTGGTGCCCAAGCTACATCTTGTGGTCTCAGATTCAAGCCCCGCAACACGAACCCGTAAGCCGTACCACAATTCGGACAAACCGTAGCTTGTTGGTGAACCAGAATGACTGCTGAGAATGTTGGTTTGTTTATCAACGTTCCTTCTGGCATCTCTGCTACTACGTCTGCCCCACAACCTTCTCCCAGACACTTGAACGTTCTTTCTCTCTCATTGCTCATCTGACGTTCCAGATCTTGTGCATTTGCGTCGAGAGTCTCCAACTTGGATGCTCTTTCAACAGCTGAATACACTTGTCTAGATTTTTTCTGTCTACTGAAAACTCAGCATTGATCGGCTGTATCCAAACGAGCTTGTGATCTAGAATGTCTTCTGGAATTTTGGCTACATCGAAATGATCGTCGACCAGCAGTTTGATCTCATCGGCTATCCCGATCATCTCCTCTAGCACACCCATCTTTGGACTGACCGTAAGCCAGAGCCAACCACCATCTGGATTCGAAAGAGAATCCTGCTCGCTGTAGTTCGGATACTTATCTGTAAAACTGACCGTACCCGATGTCTCGATGTGAACCATGAAGCCAAGATCGGACAAGAAGTCTATGAACTCTGCGAGCGGCTGGTTCAGGGGCTCTCCTCCTGTCAAACAAACATGCTCAACTCCTTTTGGAATTCGATCTATAAGCTCTTCCCCGGTAAGCACTTCCTTCGTTCGGAAATCTGTGTCGCAGTTGAATGACCTCCCGTCATATGTATGACATTGCTCTGTATAGATTGGAAGTTTAGAACGCTCGATTCGATAACCCCCCGGAGCATTCTGATCTTTTATCTCTCTTGGAGTATCGTCATAGAATTCTTTCGGCAACTTCTTGCCTACTGAGCAGCCAGCGAACCGAATAAAAAACATTCTGGTACCGGTATATATTCCTTCTCCTTGGATTGAATCAAATGTCTCGCTAATCGGAAATTTCTTCATTCTTTTCTCCTCACCTTAGCCTACATCACACAACCCAACCCGAACTCACCTCACCAGACGCCACCGGACCTTAGCCAACCATACAAAACCGGACCTGACCAGAGCTAACCCAACCGCACGCGACCTTAGCTAACCTCTCCTTACCATACCTAGCCAAAATTGTGGGGGCCACCGGCTGTCCCGCAGGTTCCGGAAGAGACGCTGGGAGTCACTAACTCCTGTGCGTTGCTCATGGCCCCATCTCTTACTGAAAATCTTCTTTTACTACCGGCGCATCTCCAATCCATTCACCATCTGCCCGCATACAAGCAGCCGGATTATCTGAATAGATCTGAAAACAGTCTCTGCAAAGCACCATCCACTTTGCTTTACCAACCGAACCATCTGGTCTTCTAAAATCCATCTCTTGTGGAATTCTTTTTTCTGGATCTCCTATAGCGTAAAAATGATGTGGCTTCTTCTCTAAATGCCCACAATGCAAAATCGTCTCTCCGTCTTTCGGCTGATGCTTTGAAAATTTCATCACTAATCTTTCTTCGCGAACAACGGTGAACGTCTCCGCTTTGTTGCCGCTTCTCGAACCTTCTTAACTATATCTTTTATTCTCTGCCCAAACCCGTGTGCCCGGAAACCACTTGGTCCTATTTCATTATACAAAGAATGCACCTGTTCTGTCTCAACTTTCTTCACCATCGCCAGTATCTCATCTGGCGTCTTACCCCTCTCGACTTCTCCCTGGCAAACTGCACAGATTGCTGTTGAGAAACCCCGATACATCTCTCTTGATATCGGCTTCGTACAAATCCGACAGACGATCGTTATCAATCCATCCGAGCCGACTTTCCTTCTTGCTCCCGGTCCGAGATAAGTGAATAAAGGATTACGAGGATCGTTACCCATCTGCCATCGCCAATCTAGCCGTCTGAGGCTTACCTCTCTTCGACTCTTCCATCAGCTTCTCAATCTGCTGCCAGACGAAAGCTGGTGTCATATCTTTTAGCTCACCGTAGATCATTCTGTAGGTTGCACATTCTCTTTTCCGGAACCAGTCCCGGTGCCCTTTGTCTTTTGGTGACAGCTCCATCACCAGTCTGTTTGCAGCGGCAGCGATCAATGTCGCCGATCCACGAACTCCAACAACCATAGAAGATCTCCCAACCACCGTTCTCATCTCTTCCCAAGAAGCTTCAGCAGGCAACCAAACAACTGGAATCTCTGCCTGTCCCAACTGACCCATGAAATCTTCTAGATGAGGCCACTCCCAAGACTCTCCCAAACCGTCCCTTATATTTCTGTCGGCCACAAGAATTGTTCCGACCTCTTCTTTCACGTCCTCTACCAGAACTGGTGGCAAGAATCTCATCAGCCCGACACCGAGCTGGATGGAAAAAGCTTCTGCTATATGCTTCTGAACTGCTTGTGTTACCCGATAGGAACTCTCTGCATCGAACTCGAAGATAAAATCTGCTTCCTCTATTTGCTCTCTTGTCGGCTCGGTAACGATCTCAGCCAATTCCCAGCAGGCTTTTAGATAGCTATGCAGCTCATCGTGCTTGGTAACGATCGTCACATGCGTTGAATCCCGTCCCATGACCATCCGAGAAATCAGATACTGGGATAGAACTGTCGAAGCGAATAGCATCTCTTCCAGTGAATCGGGCAGGATAAATAGAAGCTTCTCTTTCATATCCTACCCTTCTCTGCGTCCTTCAGTCTATTGTGGAAACAGATTGAGCAGTGTTTCTCTCCCATGAAATCAATCAAGGCTGACTCTGGAAGTGGCCCGTGACCCTTTGGACAGATAAACATATCCGCTCTCGGAGCTGATCTCACTGCTGACCAACCTGCTAGAAATATATAACCTAAATACAACAACGTCCCACCAGAAAGTATGAGCACAATCCAAAGAAGTAATTTCATGCTAACACTTCCTCGAATAGCTTGTTCCACTGAGAGACTCGATGGATGATATTGTATTTCTCTTGACCCACGCGGTACATCTCTTCTCCAGCTTTCTTTCTATACGTCGGTGAATCTATCAAAGCCTGAATTCTGGTTCTCCAATCCCTAGCATTCTCAGCTTGAACAATTATCTGCAACAACTCGGAATGATTGGCGAATTTCTTGTACTCTCCATATCTGGAAGCTACGCAAGGAATCTTCATCGCAGCGGCTTCCAACATCTTGATGTTCGACTTCGAGAGATTAAACGAATTCTCAGCTACTGGAGCTAGTGAAATATCCCATTGCCAGCTAGCCCAATTCGCTGCAAACTCGGCTATGGGCACAAAGCCCTTCTGTCTGACTCTATCTCCAAACGACTTCAACTCTTCTGATATCCCGGTACCGACCACTTCGAAATCTAACTCAGGATTATCCTTGAGCAATGCTGGAACCAGAGCGAAGACTTTCTCCACATCTCCTGAGTGGGTATCTGTCCCAGCCCAACCAAGAACTACTCTCCCGTCTCTATTCTTTCTGTATTTCTCAGCTACCGGTCTGAACCAATCGAAGTCGACGGCGTTCTCGACCACAGCCACTGGAGGACATTTCTTTCCCAAAGCATTCCGAACCATCACTCTCAGATGCTCTGTCGAGACCGTAATCATATCGGCCATCTTGGCACAAATCTCGAAACCCGGCAGCCACTTCTTCATCAATCTGTGGGCTGGATTGAATGTCGGTACCGACCAGAGATCGTCGTCCAAATCGTAGATGATCTTCAGCTTCATCTTTTTGAACAACTGAATCGCTTCATAGTTCTGCTGAGAAGATAGTCTCTGGACGACGACTATGTTTCTGTCTTTCAATAGATCTACCTGCATTCGCATCGGTTGGAATAGAAAGATTGATCCTTCCATTCTCAGATGGGCGAAAAACATTCGATAAAGGGCGCATCCGTCGAGCCCCGCTGGCAACCAAGCGACTGATGGCTTCATAAGAACCTAACCTGCGCATCTAGAACCACAGTCTTCAAAAACTCTTTCCAAGTCTTCACTTCCCAGCAACCATTCCTAGTCTGAATGAAATTATCCATTCCTTTCCACTCAGCATAAGACAGCCAACGCATCGTTAAGATCTTCATCCTGTTGGCCTTCATCACTAAAAGACCAGTTAGCTTATTGCTTTTTCTAGAACCTTCCATCGTCTGCACAAGCCACTGAATTTCCTTGCTCTTCTTATTTCCAAGTAGGAAGTTCTCCAGCTTAATCTTCTTGTAGAACTTACACTCCACTGCGTATGGAAACAGCTTCTCCATCTGAGCGGACATTCTCAAATCTCCAGCCGACATCTCGTGTCCACCAGAAAGAACTGAGCGCCAACAGTCGTTCTGCTTTACCTTAAAGCCGGCCTTACGATAGGCCTTGATGATCTCTTTGGCGATCTTACGCTCGAAACCAGAACCCTTCCCATGCCCACGCGGCTTCTTTTTCTTCTTCATCGCCACTCCGCCAACGCAAACTGGGCTGCTGGTAGCCCATACTTGTTCGTGAAGTAGACCATGAACTCATCTAGTCTTAACTCACAATACGATGTACAAGTTTCTTCTAGCGCTACCTTGGACCACTTGAATTGTGCTGTTGCTAACTGTTCTCCAATCCAGAACAAAATGTTTTCTGAGCTGGGGTAGAAGTCTAGTGGAAGGCCAGGCACTTTCCAATTATCGTAGTAGCCATCATCGTCTCCCCATATCTCTGCTAAAAGTCTGTAGTCGTTTACAGAATCTCCTGTCGGCTTCTCTCTGTCAGTCTGATAGACTGCCCAAGCTCCCAAGTGTCTGTGATCTAATCGCTCGATCAAAGGCTTGACAGCTGCCGACATATCGGCGTAGTCCATCACAAACCCAGTCTCTTTATTGACCCGCCCTTCGGTCTCCACATGCAAAACAAACGAATGCCCGTGGAGCCTTGAACATTTTCCGGGATGTTTTGGAAGTAGATGACTGGCTTCGAAGCGAAACGTCTTGCGAATCATCATTCTTTTTCTCCTTCTAGTTGATCGTTATCGAAAACGTTGCTGTAGCTTTCTGATTTACTGGACCACAACTTATTCTCCCGGACTGGATATCCACCACGCAACCACTTGGTATACGAATCCAGTCTTGATCATAAACCACAGCATTCAAATCAGATGTCGGTGGACGTAGAGTGTAGATAATCCCTACCAGCGGGTCGCAACTAAGACCCAACGGATATATCACATTCGTAAATGACTGATAGGAAAACACCGTACCGTCGGCTAAAGAAAGTTTACAAGAAGAACTCCCATCCACATTCTTCGTGCATTGAGCTTGTGTAGAAAATGCTAGTAAGAATGCTAGTAAGAATGTTGCGACAACTTTCATTTCCATACCTTACCTCACCATACCTTACCTAAGCCAACCAGACCTAACCCCACACCACCCGACCATACCCGACCGAAATTCATTTTACAAGATCTTTCAACTGCTTCTGCATTGCCAGAAACTTATGGCCCTCTCGCGTCGTCACTTCGTGCAACCAGTCTCCTTGGTAACTCTGCCCGACTCTCTCTTTCAAAATAGTCACTCGCTCTTTCGTTGGCTCGAACAACAGAATCCGACCCCGATATGCCCCATCTTTCTTCGGAGTCGGATTCGTCTGTCCTCTTGTTACTGTCTTCCCATCAGACTGTGGCACCTGCACAGCTACTGGAAAGAACCCGTCGTGCCCTTGAGCTGCCGCTTCCAGATTGATTCTATCTTTCTGTCTCAGCAGATCAACCAACGACGTAAATTTTTTCTCTTCTGCCATCTCATCCTGTCACGAGCTGCTTGTCTGCCAGCATCTGTGGAATGTCCAAACCTGCTGGATCCTTACCGGCTTTCCCGACGAAGTCGCATAGGCAAAGTGCGTGGGCTTCATCCACGTAAGGATTTCCGTCTACGTCTGTGTAGACCCAGAATGCTTCTGTGATGTCAAGCGACTGGCCCCATGTGATGCAAGTAAGTACCAGCGAACCATCCGCCAACGTGCGGTACTTGGGAACCCAAACCGCGTGACCGTTGTTCGGATTGGCCAACGCGTCTGAGTTCGTGGCTGCGTCTGGAACCACATCCCATGTCTCTTGACTCAACGCTGTGTTTGGCAACTGTAGCCCGATGTAGAGACCACCGAAGTAGTAGATCGACTTCTTGATGTGATCCAGATTCGTCACAACTGGATCGGCATAAGCCATCAGATAGTGCTTCCAGAAGCTGGTTTGATGCCAATCGTTGAGAACGTCGATCTCAACTCCACCATTGTCTGTGCCTTCATCACCTGGAATGTAGCCATCCCATTCTGTATAGCGTTGCAAAATATCTGAGTCTGGTGGCGTCCACATCGTACCAGTCGAAGCTAACGTCGCTGTCTGCTCAGCATGTCCGGGAGCTGAAATCGTACAACACCCCAAGCCCTCTGGCGGTACTGGTGGACCATAACTGTTTGGCCCGTTCAACATCATGCCGAACTCCGTTACGCCACCAGTGTAATCGCAATCATCTGGCGCTGGAGCCAGTGAAGCTAGGAAATACTTCTCGACCTTGAGGGTTCTCGGATCGATCTTTGCTGGCTTCTTACCGAACTTCATTTTTGCATATTCGATCATCTTGTTCTCCTATTCGAAGTCCATCGCATCTTCATCGCGTAGCCTGGCGAAATGTCTCAGGCCATCGCGAATCATGATGTAGTTCAGCGAACCGTCATCTTGCAACTGCCACAACCCTTGCCAATCTCTCTTCAAATGATGCGCCGGATCGAATCCCGTCTTGGCCAGAAACTGTGCCCGTGATAGATACTGCCTCTTCTCTTTATGACCATGCCAGGAATGCATCACCAACCCGGGCAGCACACCGATGTTCCTTCTGATATGTCTTTCTGCCCTCGCCTGCCATTCGAAACAAGAACGCTGGTATCCTTGTGAAAACTCTCGCAAGTTCAAATTCGTTCTTGAAAGTTTGTTGAACAGCGCCAACGCCATGTAATGATCTGCCGAGCCACCGAGTACCCAGTCCATCAACCCACCCAACTGATTGATAGCTGTCTTTCTCCAGAACCAAACCAGTCCCGGATGCCACAGTATATACTTTCCTTTCCCACCGTAGTAACCCAAATCTGTGTTTGGTCTTGGCCGATTGAATCGATGGTCTTTCGACAACTTATTCGGATTGTGTGGCGGATAAGCCAGCTCATGCATTACAAAGCCTTCATGCAACTGCACGGGCTGATTCTGTGGACCCAGATCCATGGAATGACTGAAACCCTGCAACACTTTGTAATGATCTAACAGATGCAAGGCCTCTTGTGCCCAATCTGAACGAGCGAACTGAATATCGGCGTCCAGTGTTCCGATCTTTTTTGCTCCTTCTGGAAGCCTTTGGATGAGCAAGTTCAAAGCATTCTCTTTGTGAAGCAACTCATCGTGCGATCGCAACCGCAAATGTTTTGGATTTCCCTCCTCGGCAATCTCGAAGTCTCTCCCACCGAACGCGATCTCGGCTACGTAAAGCTCGACGCCGGCTTTCTTACACATATTCTCAAAGATCCAATAGTTCCGATATCTGGATCTCCATCTGAGAGGATTCTCCAAGACTGTCACTACATAAAGCTTATCTGGGTAGACATGGATACCAGGCTGAGCGTGCGACGGGTGGTCGATGTGCTTCGAGCTACCACCCGGTAAATGCTCGAACCCCCGTCGTTGGTCCATGTCTACCTCGAAAACAGCTTTCTTCTCATCTTCCATCGGAACCTCGTTCTTGATTTTAGTGCAAAACCAATTCTGGATGACCGTACTGCACCAACAACTTGTTTAGTGCGGATTTGGCCTGGTTGGCTGTCATCAACGTCGGCGTCACTTGCACTTTGTTACCAGCTACTTCATACTCATGAAGCATTGGCTTGGCTGCCGGAGCAGGCGGTAGACCGACTTGGCTGATGAACCCGGCGATGGCGTTCAAAACCAAACCAGCGATTCCCAAGACCAAAGAGATTATCGACGATCCTCCCGGAATTGAGAAACTTTGAAAAAAGGCTGTTGCCGCTTCCAAGCCAACCTGCAACGCCAGCTGAATCTTTTCAAGCGTTGTTTGTTTGTCTGTTGCTGGGGCGTTTTGCCAATTCGTAACAGCTACTCCGATTGCTGTGATCGCCGCTTCAGCTGCGTTCGCCAAAACGGAACAAGTTACGCAGGCCAGAATCCCGGCGCCAACTAACAAATTCAGAACACTGCCGATCGCTCCGTTACCGACGGTGACCCAAGTGCCGATCTCTGCGATGTTGAATCCACAACCGACAACTACAAATGCAGCTCCACCCACAACCAAAGCTCTCGTCACCGCCAAACCCAACACTCCTTTGCCTGATATCTCAAAGAACTGCCTTCTGCCCAAAACTGTTTCCATGATGACTCCTTCTGAAATTTTAATGGGGCTTCTTTCGAAGCCCCTTATCGCTGACATTGTGAGATCCAGCCATACCAGATATCACTATTCTTTAGAGGGCTTTCCGAGACAACCGGTAACCCCTCGCATAGCCACCTCCGTTTCTTTGCTTCCCTTTCCCTTCCAAACTCATTATACAAACATCATCCGAAGATCTCACCCTTCTGTGGATCTCCAATCTGTACTCCGGCGATTCGCCCAAGATCATGTCCCCAACTCTTCCCACCATGATGTCCGACAGCTGCCTTGAAAGAAGCTACCGTCGCATAGCCAGCACGATTCAACTCGTAGCTGAGGAAGCGATCAGAATTTATGTGCAAGGCTTCTCTGTGCACTTCGTCAAGATACCAGCCACTATTTCCTCTTCTGTCTGCGATCTCACTGATAATCGGGATACTAAGTAGGAGACAGTGCCCCGTAACATAGCCTGGCTCAGCGTACTCACCCCAACGCCTCGGCTCTTCCATACTTTGATGGGAGCCAACGAGACCAATTCTTTTACCAACGATGACTGACTCGGCCTCAGCCCAAACATCATAGAGCTCATCTAGCCACCCTTCGTCCACAACGCAATCCGAATTCAACAATACACATCTGGATGTCCTGACCAATCTCAACCCAAGATTACTAGCTCTCGTGAACCACTTCTGTTGCCCGGTTCTAATATACAATGCTGTCGGCTGATGTCCTAAAACTCTGTGCAAATGCTTTGTTGTTTCTAAATCCGAGAAATCATCTACCAAAATGAATCTGAAATTTTTTGTCTTTGTAAAAACAGAATCTAGACAATCTCTGACATACTCCAGAGCATTGTGAACTGGAATCACAATGTCAGTCTGTGGATGCATGCTGACCTACCCTAGTCCTACCACACCAACTAACCCACAAAGCTTGCTTCTCTGCACAATTCTTACAAGTCCCACACTCTTTTCCATTCACTGTAGCGTACCAACAGGAGAAAGTATCGTCGTACTTAAACCCACGATCCCAGAGCCCGAAGTAAACATCTGCTCTCGTCAACTTATTCACCATAGAAAGCGTTGGCTCGATCTCCAGCTTTGGCCCGTGCACTTGAATCATCTGGACGACAGCTTCCAACGCTTTGTAGAATTCCCGATTCCCATCGTAGGTCAGGAAGTCGCCTTCTGTCTTCTTAAAACTCTTGTTACCTACGATCAGCTTCTCAGCTCCGAGCTGGTCTGCTAAAGCGACACCAACTGAGGCGATGACTAAATTTCTGTGTGGAACATACAAAGAGTTCAGATCATCTGGATGCGTTCGATCGAACTTGTATAGCCACTGAATGCGGACATTGTGCCATCTATGTGACCCAAACCCAAGCTTGTTATGCACCTTTACAGAAGCTTGCAACTCGGAACCCACTTCTGGTTGCCCATACTCGACGAACAAAGAATGAAACTCAGCATCAGGCCAGAGCAGCTTCGCTGCGTAAGCTGCGTAAGCTGAGTCTGAACCCCCACTTAAAGTGCAAAGAATTATCATCTCATCCGTCCTTAGTATGGAATCACTTTGCTGAAAATATCTTCTAATACATCCAACGCTTCTGTCATCAACTCATCAGAAATATTCAACGGCGGTTTGATCTTGATAATATTTCCCAACCCACCATACTTGGCTTCTCCAAAGATCACACCCCTCTCCATTGCTCGCTCAACCAACTTGTGTGTCAAGATTGGAGCTGGCTCTTTCGATCCTTCTTTCACAATCTCGATTCCGATCATCAAACCGTCGCCTCGGACGTCTCCGATAAACTTGTACTTCTGTTTCATCTTCTCTAATCTCGTAACAACCTGCTCACCCATCACCTGAACGTTATCCAAAATTTCTTCTTCTTCAATCACGGCTATCGTCTCCAACGCAGCCACCATCGAAGGCGAGAAATGCGCAAACGTAAAAGAATGATCTCCCGGCTGAAACCCGTTCTTAATCTTTTCCCCAGTCAGTACGGCGAAAAGAGGAAACCCACCACCCAACCCTTTTCCGATCACCAGAATATCTGGCATGACTTTGTATTTCGTATAGGCAAACCAATCACCTAGTCGACCGATCCCAGTCTGAATCTCGTCGAAAATAAGAAGCGATTCTCTCTCGTCAACTTTCTCTCGCATCTTCTTCAAATAATCTGGTGGAAACTTTATCATCCCACCGTTACCCGGAAACGGCTCCATGATAAAAGCTATTGGCTGATAACCGGCGTTTCCCAACTCGACGCACTCATAATGGCAACTACTGAACTCTTTGCCGACTGGACAATGATAACAATAGGCACTCTTCATTCTCGTCACTGGCTGATTCATCCATGCCTTGAATGGATTATAATTTGGCCCTTCCCAACTCAAGGCCGATGTCGCGAACGTACGCCCATGAAATCCCTCTTCCAAAGCAACAACAGTACTTGATCTCGACGACTCGTTTTTATTTCTCAAAGCCAACTTAATCGAAGCCTCTACTGCTTCTGAACCGGAGAGATAGAAAGCTACCTTCTGCATTCCGGGAGCGATCTCAAGCAGCTTCTCAGCCAATTTCAATTTTGGCTCGGTATCGAAACTGGTTCTGATATGTCCGTAGTTCTTCAGATGCTCTGAGACAGCTTCAATGATTCTTGGATGGCTGTGTCCGAGACTGAGACTCCAAGCCTGCGCTGTACAGTCTATGTAGCGCTTACCGGTCGTGTCCCATATCTCTGAACCCAGTGCTTTGGCTACGGTGAAGGGCGAGGAAGCACCGACTGAACCACCTAGTAAATATGAGTGGCGCGTATCTGCTGCTACATCTATCATCGTTCTAGTCTCCTTACTACATTATACAAAATTACCAAATGTAATTCGGCACACAAGTGTATTTTGTTCCGTACAGATAATGCTGACCCACTGGACAGCCGATCGTAGCTTGATGAACGGCTTCGTAGGTCTGATACGTAGAAAATCCTAGCGACGGAGCCGCCCACTCCTTGAATCCCATGTGTCTACCCCAGATAGATATAAACGCAAAGCCAACAGATGCTCCCAAATTCAAATAGTTACGCGCTGTCAAAGCTCCGTAGCCACCGTTACAAGGACTGATGCCGACACGCGCACGACAGCCATCTGTCTCTTTGATGTTTGCTATCCCACTGCCGACTGCCAATCCAAGGACCGAGAGTGGTTTCCAGTCTTTGTACCACGGCTTGTCTGGCGTCCATCCCGTATTAACTATCACAGGCTTAGGCGGATCTGGAGTCACGTCGACCGAAGCTTTTGGTATTGGATTGCCCGGTAGCGGTTTATCTAAGACGCAGATAGGTACAGGAATACCACTAGGCATCCAACCACCTGCATGAAGCCGATACTCCGTGCGACTAGGGTCTTCTTCCACATGCCATCCTGCGACTTCTTTGCCAGTCGGTGTTGTCGTCCTGGCGCTTCCTGTAAGATTCGCATACTTAGGATCGTCAATCCCGCAACGCAACTGGTCCAATGTCCAGCCACTGCATTCTGAGCATTGGCTAAGAATCGTTCCGTTCCACATCGGCTCAGGTGCCTGCGCCCGTGCAACCCCTGCTAAAACCGAAAGCAGCAAGACCACCAATATTTTTCTCATGTTTTTATCTGCACCAAATCTTTCCCGTCCTCAAAAGTGCAACAGGCTTTCGCTCTAACATGGACCTTGAACTCTCCACACCAAATCTCTCTTCCATCTGAATCTTTTCCTTCTGCTGGAGCTGCGTACTCACATCTTGGGAAACAACCGAATCCTTTTTCCTTCGGTCGCTCGGCATAGTTCGCTGCTTCCTTCGTGTACTTCTCCTTCATCGGAATCGGATTCCATTCCGAATCAGGATTCCCATGCCGGTAGAACTGACAGCTACCGGCCTCTAGTGAAATATCTCCTTCGACTATATAACAAGCAGGAAGGTCTGCCCAGTCCATTACCTGTCTGTAGTAGCAAGTCCCACAAAGATACTTTCCTTCTGGGTCCCATGTCGGGCCTTCTTCTGCATAGAAGGCCATCTGTTGCATCAGCTCTCTTTTTCTGGCTTCGTCCTTCTCGTTGTACTTGTCTGGACCTGGATCTGTAGTCTCGTCTTCTGATGCGAAGATCTCGTCTAACAGCTCGTCCAGTTCCTTCTCGAAGTCTTGACTCAAGCCAACACCGCCCGAACTTTTTTCTCTACTAGCTTCTCATCTTTCAAGTCCCTTTCCCAAACGATCGCTGTCTTAAAACCCCACTTCTTAAAATGACTCTTTCTTTCCCGCTCTTCCTCCCTTTCAGAATGCCCACGTCGCTCTTCTCCATGCCAGTAATTTCCAAACAGCTCTACCAGAACTTTCTTTCCGTTCACATTCACAAAATCTGGAACTCTACCATCTACTATAACTTTTCCAAGAACATTCATTCTAAACTCACCGGGAAAACTATTACTAAGAATCTCGTTCAATCTTCTTTCTGCCCTATTTGGCTTGACGCGAGCACCAGATCTAGCTGCTCTTACTTGAACTTCACGTTCTTTCGCTGAAAGATTCTCCCATCTATCTTTTAGCTTCTTCGCTTGATTATCATAAGCACCCGAAGCCCAGACCTTCTTAGTTTTCTCAGAATTTCTTTTCTTAACTTCTAGTCGTTCCTTCTTTGTTAAATTTTTCCAATAGGCATCTCGACCACGTGCTAACTGCTCACCCTTCTCTATGGCATAAAGATTGACATTATGACTAGGCAAATATTTAGCTATCTTACCCCCTTTGCGCTCTACCATGGACAAAACCCTTAGACCACAGCCACATCGACAAAATGGTTTCGCATTCCTACATTCATCACAAGTCTGCGCAAGTCTATATGGAACAAATCTATTACGACAAAATCTACACCTAATTGCTTTTCTAGCCATCAACCAAACCCACCAACACCAATCGCGGGAAATCCAGAAACGAGAGTACGATTCAAGGGTTTCATATTAGCATCTGTGTGTTGCTTTGTTAGTCGATCCCGGAAGGCTTTCGTCGCTCTCTCTTTCCGTTTTGTTACATCTAGGAACTGGTTATCTTCTTCCATGGGATCGTCGACTGGCACTGGCTTTGCTTTCTTCAGACTCGGCGGATGGAACATCACTTGCGTATCGGCTATATGCTGGTATCCTCCATCATAAACCTGAGGCTCTCCCCATGCTTCTATCTTATGAGGGCCCGTAGTCGCAGTCTCAAGGACTTTCCTTTTGAACTCACCCATCCGGAGTACATCCATCCCGCCATAAAACTTAGGGCTATCGTAATGAGCCATAAAAGCATCTTTGGCCTCTTTCTTGGAATTGAATCCCAGCATCACTTTATCTTCATCGTATGTCTTAAAATCGGGTTGCTTCAAAATATGTACGACGAACGCATTCTTTGCTGCTGGGTTAGGCCCGATGAAACAATCAACCCCACCACCATCCATTCCCTTTGAACCTTTTATGTAACCATAGTCGAACTTCATCTTCGTCGACCAAGGACCCCAACCCGGAGCTACTCCCCGTCTCGTCGAACCGGCTTTGTTCTCAACAGAGATATCCAGCCCTTGAAACTTCAGCCGTTTATGAAGCTTCCGGTTCGAGTAGATCTCGATTGTGGCCGCTAAGTTCATTTTAAGCCATTCGCTAAGTCGTTCATCAAAGCGTATGTTTTAGGAGCTACATCTCTTAAATAGGATCTTTGAGATCCACCAGCCACATAATGTGCAAAAGATTCCGCAAACCATTCTCTTTCGTTATGTAAAGCATAAAAACTAACCCCGTGGGGCGCTTGTGACATCTGGTCATCGACATTCTTAAAATAACCTTTAGTTCTATAAGCTGAATCGTGAGCTCGGACATACTCATCATGAGCTGCGTTCTTAGCAAGAACTAGAGCTTTCTTATCTATTCCAAGTCTGGAAACCGACGGCGTTCCCTTATTAGATAAATCAACATAATTCTTGTCTAACCAATGACCAAATTCATGAACAAAAGTATCTGTAAACTTTGGGTAAACATGAAGCTCGTTGTTAGGATTACTACTTCTATCGAAAAAAGCTTTCTGCCCACGATCTTGTGCTTCTTTCAAGGATAAAGGAATGACAGATAGCTTCCCTTGTAATAGTCTGCTATCTAACTTTATCTTATCTGCTTCTTTCAAAAGAGCTTCTCGGTCTTTAATACTCCAACCTTTTCTTAAACTACTCTTAACAAAATCTCTAGCAGAAGCAGAACGACCACACTTTCCCACTGCTGGATTACATCCGGAACCGGGACCACCCGCTAAAAGAGAAATCGTAACTGCCAGATTCATTTCAACTCCACCGGCCACTGTGGCTTGTACGTCTCGTCTGTTTGTTTGACGTTCACGATGTTCGCCACCTTGAAAGCCTTGATCGATCTGGCCGTCTGATCGAAGCCGAAGAATGTCTTACCACCGTTACGATAACTGTATGGCTCGACCTTGTACGTAGTAGCCGACTCGTCTGGATCTGCCTGCTCGGACTTGTACTCCATCAAGACAACTTTCAAATCCCGGGCAGCTGCTCTTAACTCTTCGTCGATCTTTGTTACTGATTGTTTCATACATGAAGTCCCAACGTCGCCCTTGGATCTTTCACAAACTTGATCGCATCATCAGCCTTCGATTTTCCTGCAGCCCACGGTATCGCTCTATCATCCAAATACGCAGATGCTGGAACCTTCGTATTTGTCACGAACATATGTGGGAAGCCCTGCTTCCTAAGCCAACCAGCTACCAAATCTGTTTCCTTTCTGGCTGTGAGAATAACGACCGTGTAATTGTGCTCCAGACAAAGTCTCAACAGCTTCAATCCTTCTGTAATCGGTGGCCCGAAATGTCCTCTGTTGTAAGGACCACTCGATTCACACAATACGCCGTCGAAATCAACACACACTGTCGTGTCTTCGGAATCTGGGTGCGAGATCGAATTTGCCTGAAACAACATTGTCTCAATGATGTTCATGTCAAACCTTTAGATACATCCGCTCGATGATCTCCATCACTTTACTTTCTGGATCTGTGAAAATTTTATTTGCTGGATCTCTCTCATATCTAACTTCCCATTCTTCTAGTCGATCGCATTCCCAAGGCGTCAACCTATGTTGATTCTCTCTCAACGCCTCGAATACTTGCGGAAGTTTTTGCACGTCGAGCGTATGTGCCATTCTTTATCTCCTTTGCGTGAGCCTTAGGTCCCTCGTCGGTTCCCACTCACGCCATCCTTTATTTCTCTGCTGGTACCGCTATTGGATTTGGCTCTTCATCTTCGAAGCGCCAGTAGTTTCCATGCACTGTCATGTTACCTCCCCACGACAATGATGTAAACCGTTCGATCTGACGCCCGTACGGATCTGTCTTAGCTGCATCATCTGAAATGACGACGACGTTAAGGCAAACTGCCGACCACACCGCGGTAACCAAAGCCTTGAAAGGCTTGGCCACCGGATTGTGATAGATGACAACGTCTCCAACGTGTACCTCTCTTGTCTGTTGCTTATACTCCATTCAAACGTTCCTGCTTTCTATCGGCTATCTTCGTGCCGATGCCATACGATGCACGAACTTCTGGTCAACTACTCTATTACGACCATTGTCCAACGCCACCGTCAGCATCCTCTCATTCCTGCTTTTGATCTTTCCCCGTCCCACTCCGTCCACTGTCACTCTCTCACCCAACTTCAACGTACAGCCACAAGGACCCGTCTCCTTGGAAGCCTTCAACGCTTCGTATGGATCTAGATTTCTTTTCCTGATCTTCTCGAAGACCCTCTTCGTCTTCCAATGTAACATCTGTACATCCGAAGCTGATGGCTCTTGCATCGAATGATGATTAGCTACATCGCTGGCCGAAGCATCAGCTTTGATGAAGTGTGGCTTCACCAGATGCACTTTCACATGCGTTATTGGCAATCCCTTCCCACCAGGCTTCCCATGCTTCAATCCACTATGTCGGACTCCATGCTTCCCACTGTGATGCCCAGCAGAATGTTTGACATGCTCTCTCTTGACCTCGCTGTGTGTATGCCCGCCTTTCTCTCGCATGTGTGGCGACATCACCGCATGATGTCTGTGCGTCGGAGCGATCGCAGACTCAGCCAGCAAGATTGTTGTTGCTAAATTCATTCCGGACTCCCAAGCGCTTCCGATGGACCCATACCACCTGAATTTGGCCCATAGTAAGTATCGTCGTCTGCTGCCTTTACGTGTTTGAAATACTCCACTTGCTTTAACCTTTTCTTTGCTCCACCAGCAGACTGATAACAACCCAAGTTCTTTCCGGAGTGTGATTTCACGCAGTGCTTGTCTCCACTCCGGACAATGAAGGCCTGAATCTCTGGCAATGGAATGTAGACCTTGATCGTCTGTGCCAGATTCATGATAGCTCCCCACCCGACTTCAGCGTCTTAGGATCTACCGGATTCAATCTGGGCTGCTCGGCTATCTTCTTGGCTACGTCCGTTCTCTCATGTGCGCCAAACGTAGACCAACAACCCAGAGCTATATCTTGAATCCCGACGGCTGATGTCGGACCGGGAGCTTTCAAATTGATGAAGTTCCCTTCTTTTCTCTTTGGCTGCTTATCCATACAGCCTCCTATAGTGCTGGTGCTGTTTTTTGATTTGCGAACCAGAAATTCCCGATCCCACCATTCGGAGTAACCAAAGGCGTCGGCTGTGTCACGCCTTCTTGTGCTACACGCTGCGTATAGCCAGTCGAATTTGGACTCGATAGCAGTCCTACAGAAACTCTTGCGTTTTCCATCTCTCTGATCAACGGCGCTATGTGAAATGCCATTTTAATCTCCTTTTAGATTCCGACTCCGCCACCGGCACCACCAGCTCCAGCTCCACCCGTACCGGCTGAACCCTGACCGTGACTAGACGGCCTTCGATCTCTGAGTCTCAATATGTCGGCGTCCTTGACGATCTGTGGCTTATCTTTCTTCAGAAACTTGCGTCTCGTCTTATCCCCATGCTCTACATCTTCAAAGATGTCTGCGGCCGATACACGCCTTAGTCTGACTACTCGTGCTCCGCCCGATGCCCCCGTTGCTGATGGCTTGATACCTCTCCATGCTGGCCATGCAGCAGCATCTGCTTCAGCCTTTGTTGGCCAACGACTGATAATTTCTCCTTCCGGAGATACCACAGCCCAATTTCCTGTCCCGGCAACCCTTCCTGGCATCTGATCTTTTGGTCCGTTGTTTTTGTCATTGCGATACGCTGCCTTTATCTCCGGACGCAAGTACTCGTCCAAAGCTGGCGGATGATCTAGCAAATTATGCAACCGTGCTCGCAAATCGTTCAGCCTTCTATTCTTGTCGTCCAGCCAACGTTTCACCCATTCATCCGCAGACCTGGAGTCGGCGACTGTCGCTTGTGCTCCGGCGTTCGCTGCCTTCAGATTCTGTAACCGTAATGTGTTTGCCAGATTCACTTTGTCACTGACTTTGGACAGATCGGATTCTTCGTCGGATTGTCTTTCACCGCTTGCTGAACGTCCGTCTGACCTTGAGCCCGCCAGTTTGCTGGCTCCATTGCTGCATGAGTAATCGAAGGCGAAGACGACTGTGTCGTATTCACTGGCTGTAGAATGTCTTTCATGCTGTCACCTTTTCCTTTCCAAGCAACTTATTGAACTCCTCCCAAGTCATCAACCGCACCAACTCCCGGAAACCAATCTCTGATTCCCAACCTAGACAAACCCGTGCTTTGGTATTGTCTGCCCGCATGTTGTAGATTTCCTGCGTTCTGGTGAGCCTTGTGTCGGTAATAGTATGCCCCTTCACAAAGTCTTCGTCAAGACCCATCTCTATCCGAGCTGCGTCCAGGAAATCGGCGACAGAATGTGACTCTCCCGTTCCGAGAACGTAATCGGTTGCGATCTCTGGCTGGAGCATTAATTGCATTGCCTTGACGTACTCACCAGCGAAACCCCAGTCCCTTCTCGAGTCCATATTACCCAACGACAACATATCTTTTGATCCATGTGCCCACTGAGCACATTGATGCGCGATCTTTCTCGTCACCATCTCATGTCCACGGCGTGGGCTCTCGTGATTGAAAAGAATTCCCGCCACTACGTACAGACCCTTACTCCTGTACAAGCTGACCAATCTGTGAGCTGCGTATTTCGAAACTCCATACGGCGATGTCGGATTCATCGGCGTCTGATCGTTACAAGTGCCTTCATGATTACCGAACATCTCCGAGCTGGATGCTTGATAGACCTTTGTATCTTTCTTCACTTGCTCGACTACTTTCAAAATCCTGGCCAGCCCACTCGTGTTCACATCGAACGTCTCTGCTGGCTGTTCCCAACTGATCGGGACGTAGACTTGGCCGGCTAGATTATAAATCTCATCGGGCCATGCTTTCTTTATTGCTGATCGAATGCTGAGTTCGTCTCGGACGTCGCAGTACACTGCCATCTCATCTGGTGTGTCGAGTACCCTTCTCGTTCCTTTGAAAACTCTGTACCCTAGCCCAAGTAGATGCTCTGTAAGGTACGAGCCGTCCTGACCAAATGCTCCCGTTATCAGTGCAACTTTCATCATGCTTTCTCTCCCGTAAGAATCATCTTTAACTGTACACGAGCTGCGTGCAACCTTCCTTTTTCTGCTGACGTATTCGTATGCCTATCTTCTAGATAAGCGTAAATCGTTCTCTGACGCTTCGGTGTTAAAAGCCGTATCGCTTTGTGGAGGCGTTCTCTCCTATGATCCTCTAGCTCTTTTCTAATCACAAAGTCTTCTGGAGTCTCTTGATCGAAAACAGAAAGCTTATCTAGATCATCGACAGGAATATATTGATGCTCGTGCTTTATTTCTTTCGTACGCAAATGCATCAAAGCTGATCTGATAGCTATGCGTACGAACCAAGACGAAAATTTCGATCGGTGCTCAAACTGCCCCATCTTGTCGAATGCCCTAAGAGAGGCCGTCTGTAATACATCATCTACATCATCTGGTCGATTACGCAATATACGAGCCAAGATGGGACGAGCTATTCTCTGAGCTTGCAGTAACTCACTCATGATAATCTCCAAAGGGCCATAGAAGCGAATCCATAATCTGAAACCAAACGACAACTCTCGTCCCATTTCCAATCAGCCGCACCTTGAACTGTTGCGAAATTCAATCCTCTAGCAATGGCGTACAACTCGTTGTAAGTATCTGCTGTAAACATCTTTCCTGCCCGCAGATTGGCCCACTTGTAGTCGTCTGTCTCATGTGTCCCAAAGTCTGTTGTCAAAAATACCAATCCTCTTGGCTTGACCGTACTCAGTAGATCCCGAAAAGCCTTCCGATAGTCCTTAATGTGCTCGAGTGTCGATATACAAAAGGCTGCGTCCATGCCTTTGTCTTCTTCCACCAGACTGCCCAGCGAACGATTCCGCATCTCATAGGATCCACCCGTAGGTTCTATCCTTCTCATCTGCTCCATTGCAAACTCTTCTTGATTCGGAAACGTCCAGCAATCGTACATGAACACATGATGCCCAAGCTTGTAGAGAATTGGACTCAAATAGCCGGCACCACATCCGAAGTCTGCTACTCGTAAACCGATCTTACTTCCATAGTCTCCATAAACACCTTTCAAAGCCTTCTGAGCTAGTGCATACTCCCATAGCCTATGATGGTGCTGGGTATCGTGCCACATATTGATCTCGTCGTGTAGCTCTGTGATCACGCGGCCTTCGTCTTTCAGCTCGTCGTAATCTTTCTCTCTCATAACTCGTGACAAGATCATGCTGCCACTTCCTCGATCAGCTTTTTCCAATCTAGTGCTACCTTTGACCAAGCTTGATCTTTCATCACTCGCTTTGGCATCTTTGGACTATCTGTCTTCAAGATCGTCATTACCGCAGCCACCGCTTCCTCTTTATTATTACAAAAATACAACTCGTCTTCGTAGGGAAACAGTGTTCTGAACTTTCTGGATCTGTTCAAGATGACTGGCCGCTGAGCTGCTATTCCCATTCTAACTGAACCACTCTGACCCAGATCATCGTTTGCTTTCTGAGACTCGAACCAGAAAACGTTTATCAAAGAGCTCGCCAGCGTCTTAATCACAAACTCTCTCGGCATAAACGACTTGATCATATGCAAATGGCTGCCCAGTTTTTGACGCCACTTTTTCTCTAGCTCATCTGGGTCAACGTGACAAGAATACGGCGGACAAATAATATTTCCAAACATCCCGAACTGTTGTGCTAAGTCGATCACCATATCAAACTGTCTATGAGCGAACGCGAAGCCAGCCGTTCCGATCGAAAACGAGTAGAGCAAATTCTTTACATCTACCTCTGGAATCCCATGCTCGATATGCTGAAATCTTTTGATATCTCCTCGGAACTCTACTGGCTCGTGCGCTACAACTGCATCTGCTACAGCAAGAGCATCGTTAATTCCAGAAACAACCATTCCTTCTGCTGAATTGTGGATAAGTACGATCACCTTACAGCCATGAGACTGCCATCGTCTAATCTTATCGGCGTCCAAGTTCAGTTTTGCTGGATGCCAATTAACTACGAGAACGTCATACTCTTCTATCTTCTCAAGCTTATCAACTTCAAAATACCGACCAAGCTCCCTGATCAAATCAGCCCCATACTCAGCCACTCCACAAGCTTCTTGAACGTGTGTCAGTACTCCGACGTTCATGCTGCTAAAACCTTTCTATAGATCTCAGCATACATCTGTCCACATTTATTCCAACTCTGCTCTTTCACAACTCGGTCTGGTCTCTTCTCTGGATGCTCCAGTGCGTACTGAACGACTGGTAAAACTGTTGCAAATGTTGGCGTCTCTGTCTGTATAAAATTGATCTCGTCGTCATACTGAAACAGATCCCGGTACATTCCCATCATCGAAGCTACCATCGGTCTCTTCGCAGCACAACCCAATCTGATTGAACCAGACAATCCAGACTGCTGTGGTATAGCTGTATACAACCAAGCTGTTATCGTGCAGCACGACAGCATTCTAACAATCTCCTCTTGCAACAGAAACTCATGGACGAATGAACAAGTCTGACATCTCTTCTCGATCTCTGTTCTCATCCACGCTGCATCAGCGTGTCTGGAAAGTGGGGCTACAACAAAAAAGTGTAACCCTAACTCTCGACAAACATCGGCCATTATCAATGAACCTTTTGCTGGTGTTGGGAACCCTGCTGTCCCTAACGAACGTACTGAACCCAACGGTCCTAGCTCAGTTACTTCCATCACGCCATGTGGAACATACTCATATCCACGAACCTTGGCCTCTACCTCATCCGGCACGATAACGACATCGAAAGCTTTCACCATCTCAGCATCTTGATAGTCTCCTGGCCAGATATTGTAGTACGTGATGATCGTCTTCTTACCTTTCTCACGCAACCCGTAAAAAGTTCCTGGGAACAAACCCAGATGTAAAGATCGCTCATAGGTCAGATGCACTATATCACAATCTTCTGACTCAGCCATTACTTGATCGTGTGTAAAAGGTTTTCTCCAAGAGCAACCTTCGATGATCTTATACTCCACATCATCTGCTTTGTTGTTCACCAAATTAACCGCATTCGAAGCAACCCCGCATCGTTCTGGTGGAAAACTTGTTATGAGTCCTACTCTCATCGTCCTATCACCTTGTGAATCAGCTTTCTGTATGTTTCACCACAAGTCTCCCAGTTATATGCCTTGTAAAGTCTGTCTGGGATACGCACCGGTCGTCCGTTCTTAATCGCGTCCCAGACCTCTTTCACAATCCCGACTGCTTCATCACCTGTCCTGGCTACGTACACTTCGTCGGCATACTGCTCCAAAATAACTCGGAACCTTCTGTGAGGCGAAATAATCAACGGTCGCTTTGCAGCTATCGCCATCCCGACTGATGTTGACTGGGAACAAGGATTGATCGGCCAGTGCCAAAACATGTTGATCGTCGATCTGGCTAACTGTCTGATCACTGTCGCTACTGGCCAATCAACTAACTCGATCCAGTCTCCTTCTACTTCTTTCTTCTTCATCTCGGCTATGTTTCTTTTTACATGACTCAGATCAGATCGCCAGTAGTGTGCTATCGACAAATTCACATTCCCACCCGTCCGTCTGGCCAGCTCGACCACGTCCTCAAAATGCTTCATCGTATCGTAAAACCCAGCCGAACCGATTACCAATCTAAGCTCGGCATCCGGCAAACTGACTACTGCTGGAAACGAAATCGGAATGAACTCGCTATAGTTCGTCGGCTCATGCGTTATGATCGAATCCACGTGACCAAGAAAGTGCTTCACAGGTATTGTACAATTCTCTACCAGATCTCCTTCACTTTCTCTGTGGAGCAAGATTACTTTCTTTCCCTGCTGTCGCCACTCCTCGGTCTGGTGTGGCGTCAGTCCCAGCGTCTCTGTCGAACCATAGCTGGCTATCACAACATCTACATCGCCGATCTCTTGACCCGGCTCGACAATGCTAGACTCGAATTCTTTTTTAAGTTCCCAGTCCAGCTCTCTGGCGTACTCAGCATAGCCACAGACTGCATTCTTATTTACTACGTGTGCTACTTTCAACTTACTGCACCTTTCCACTTCAAAATCTTGAAAGTCACAAGCTCTTCCTTAATCGTCGCCAACCACTTGAAACAAATCTGTGAAGCTACTGTCCATCCATTCTCTGTCGTATAAAACTGCTTCGAAAAGGACATAGCCCTTACTCTCGACGCATACCAAGGATACGACACGTCAACAAGATCTGGAGCTGGATGCAATCTCATGCTGTCACTTGCTCCATCGGTCCGAACGTTCCCACGTTGCCATGCACTTGAGTTCTATCGAGCTTACCGATCTCTTCTTCAAAGATCTTGATCAACCGCTGACGATGATAAAACAATCTCTCTTTCGAAATCGAGGGCAGCCTGAGAACCATCATCTCTGGATCTCCGTCCCCACCCAGCTGCCAAAATCGATCGAAGGCGTTGTCTGGCAACTCCACTCCATACTTCTCTGGCTGGTTCCATACGTTACTTCCTGGAAAAGGCTGAAACAAAGAAACTGTGACAGACGAGGGTCGAACTCTCAGTACCCATTCCTCCAACTCGTCGATCGACTCTTCTGTCTCACCCGGGAAACCAATCATCAGGAATGCGCGGGCTATGATCCCAGCGTCCTGCGCCATCTTAACGCCGATCTCATTCGCCTCTGGTGTCGTACCTTTGTTCATGGCTTTGAGCATCCTGGCTGATCCGTGCTCGATTCCGAATCCAAGTTCTGTACATCCTTTACTAGCCATGTACTGAAAGAGACTGGCGTCTCTAAGGTTAACTCGCGTACAGGCTCTCCAGTGCATTCCGGATTCGCTAAGACTGTCTGCAATCGTTCTACAACGCTCTGCCTTAATCGTGAAAGTATCATCCTGGAGTCTAACGGCTTGTACGCCGATGGTCGCAAGCGCCTCAGCTTCTTTCTTGATCTGCTCAATGGTCTCTTCACGTAGTTTCGTCCTCGCATCTGCACAAAATGTACATCCGTAAGGGCATCCCCGGGCCGTATACATCGAAGCTGTCATCAGATTATTTGCGTCTAACTCTTTCCCATGGGCCGATGTTGAACTCAATGCACCTTTCTCAAAGCCGGCTTCCCAAAGATCGAATGCGGGTGGCGGTAACTGCTGAACATCAGGTAGATCAGCGGCAGGATTATGATGACAGCCAAAGCTGTCAAACCAAACAAGGCCTGCAATAGAAGCCCTAAAAGCATACGAAGCATGATCTCGAAAACCATTACAGAATTTAACAAAGGATTCCTCCGCTTCTCCTGCTATCAGGTAATCGAAACCCTCGAAGTATTTCTTCTGTTTGAATCGCTCATGTGGCCCTTCCATGATATGCGTTACGTGCGTTCCACCAAGCACTTTCAACGTCGCTGGCCAATCCCGAGCCATCTCGGCTCCCCAATTTACATTCGCGGTCGTCGCTGAGATCCCGAGTATGTCACAGGGCTCCATCAGTTCCTTGTGCAGAATCAATCGTTCACCATCCCACCCCGTTACCCGATGGCAGTCTAGCACTTTTACATCATGACCGGCTGCTCTCAAGCTACCAGCCAAATACAAAATTCCCAAATGACAATGCAGCTTTGGATTGAATAGCCGCCAGCTGGGACTATCGAGTAGCAAAACCTTAGCCAACTTGGGCCTCCACTCGGCTCTTCTCCAGACACTCTGGACATTTACACAAGCAACCGGCTGCCACCATACCCGGATTTATTGGAACGGGCTCAACATCTTTACACCAGCAGCTTCCTTGTGGATCGCAGGTCATTTCTTTTCCACAAGCAACACAAGTCGTCTGTAGAATTCTTCTCTTGTCTACTACAGTAATCTTAGGATCTTCTGGCTCAAGCTTCTCGATCAATATATTCAGCAAGTCTGGATGAAGACCATTACACCAGACATCCGGTCCAACGTCCACTACTCCCACCTTCGCGTGGTACTCGGCTGGGATGTACTGAACGAAATGGGCTTGCAGGACGATGATCTTATCTGCCCACTCGAACAGCATCTTCAACGTGTCAGGAGAATTCTTCTCCCATGAGCAAGCCAGAGCGTCTTCTCCATATCTGTACTTCATCAGAAACCCAAGAGCTACTGATCTTGAGTTCCCACCCTGACACATGCAAAGGATCTTACTCAACGAGGGCCTCTATCCGTAGCTCGGCTTCTACCAGCATCTTCACAACGTCCTTGAACTTGTACTTCGCTTCCCAATCATGAATTATCTTAGCGGCTATTGGCATCGCTCTCATGCAATTCCCCAACTCTTCTGTCTTGTCGTACTTCACATAGAGATCGAAATTCTTCTCGACGTCTGGCAAGCCCGCTACCTTCAAAGCTTCCATTACGAACTCTTTGCAAGTGTGGGTCTCCCCGGTGCCAATGACCAAGTCTGTTGGAACATCTGCTTGGAGCATTCTCCAAGCTACCTCTGCATACTCACCAGCGAAACCCCAGTCCCTTCTGGCATCCAAACGATCAAGCTCTATAAAATATGGCAAACTTTTCTCTCGATGCTTCACCAACCGGGCGACTTCCATCGCTACCTTCTCGGCAAAGAATGTCTTCTGTCGTCTTGGTGACTCGGCGTTAAAGAAGATGCCTGTACAGGCGAACAGCTCGTACTTGTCTCTGTAAATACGAACGGCTTCCATGGCTAACATCTTCGAAAGCCCGTATGGATTCTCCGGTAACCGGTTCGTATCTTCGTACTGCTGAATGGAACCTTTATCGAATACCTCTGCCGATCCAGCTTGAAAGAATTTCGTCTGTGGCAAAATCTCTTTTACCAGACTCAACAAGCGGACCACGGCTGTGCCATTCACCTGCATATACAACGCTGGAAGATGCCAGGAATCTGGAGCGTAGTTCAGCCCGGCTAGGTTGTAGATCTCATCCGGACGTTCTTGCTCTAGATAAAACCGCAAAGTCGTCATGCTCAGATCGTCAAAGTTTATGTAGTGTCTGGAAGGCTTCTCAACCCAGTAGCCCTTCCCTCTCAATAGTTCAACCAGATACGATCCCATCTGTCCGGAGCCTCCGAAGACGATTGCTTTTTTCATTCTAGTTTTCCTATCGGAACTTGTAGCCCACAAGCTATCTTCATTCTATCAACTTCTCTTTGCATGAAATCTTCCCACCACTCATCGAACAACGGCGGCATAAAAAGAATATCGTTCGTCTTAACAGGCTCTTCTTCTGGCTCCTGCCGATTACCAACGAACCTCATGACTACTGTTCCCTTCATACCCGTATCGCCTCTAACACAGCATCCAGATCCCGTGCCACTAGACCCATCGACTCCAGATGGACAACCTTCGGATATGGCAACGGCAGAATGAACTTACCACCCTTGCTCATCCATTCTTTTTCTCGTTGTTGGATTGATCTCCAAAAAGCGTAAGGCAGCACCAGCATGTAGTCCGCTTTTTCTCTGGCTTCAGCTTCCGGAATAATCGGTAAGTCCAACCCAGCCATCCTCTTACCATACTTTCTCTCGTCCCTTTCTGCGGCAGCGATCAAATAGTCTGTCGCTTTCTCTTCGCGGAATATGGTCTGGAGCATCATACTACCTCTCGTCGAAGCTCCGTAGGCGTAAACCTTCATGTCATTCTTCTTCAACTCTTTCAGAAAATTGAGCAAGATATTGGATGTAGCAATTGCACGCTCACCGAAATGCTTTATGTCTGGTGGCTGATTTGCTTCCTGCATGAGTAGCTCGATTACGTTATGCCCAATCGGTCTAGCATTCTTATGACAAGCGTAGACCCTGATGCTACCACCATTGACATCATTCAACTCGACGTCGAAGATATCCAAGCCAACTTTGTCGAACAAATTCTTCAGCGTCGTCAGCGAATAGTAACAAAGATGCTCATGCTCGACGTTATCGAATGTCAAATTCTTGATCATCAGCGCCAGATAGTTCATCTGAACTACGAAGATGCCATCCGGAGCTAAAATGCTTTTGATGTCGTACAGAAACTCGGTCGGATTATCTAAGTCATAGAAAACCGCGCAGGCAGAAATTACCTTGTACAGCTTCATCTGTGAACAAGCCAACGCTTCTACTGCGTTGAAATAGCTAGGTACGATCTCAAACTTCTCATCTTTCCTTGCCCTGAATCTTCCAGCTGCTTCTCTCGCGAAGTCTTCAGCTGGCTCGAATCCGATCTTCCATACATCTTCAGGATAATTCAAAAGCAACTCACCATCATTCGTTCCGATATCACAAATGAAAGCCGTGTGAGATAAGTCTACCAAATTCGTCGCTGAGTTGACCACATCTCTCAACGCTTCTCTCATCTGCTCGTTGACGCTGGAGCGGTAGAAGAATTTCGAATACAGCGTATCGGCGTCTACCGTATGTCTCAGCTGAATCAGATCGCAAGCCGGACATTGGACCAACTGGATCGGTGCTCGTCCCCTGTCTTCTTCTCCTTCATCTGGAAAGTCTATGATCGCCTGATTGCCAAAGTTCCATAGGATCTTATTCGTGAACTTGGCACCACAGGCTCGACAGGCTTTTTTCTCAACTACCTTCGTTGTCATCATCCTTCTCCTTGAAAGTCTCGCGCGTATTCGGGTGTATCTGGGCTACAATGCACACCACTCTTCCCGGTATGTTGTACAAAACTTACTCTCGTTACCCAACGTTCTCCCGGCCGCTGGTAGACGTGTAAGAGATCTAGCGTATCTCCGTCCGGCGCTTCCCATGATCCTTGCCCGAACTTGATACCCCACTCCGTCCATTCCTGTCTCGTAAACGTCATCCCGTGGCCACAGATTGATCTGACCATCACATCGTACTCTATACTACTCAATGACTTATGAATCCACTCATAAGCTGAACGATAGACCGACCAGCTCTTTGCTGTTGGATGCCGATGTATCAAACCAGCTAGATGGAAAAGCCACATCCGGTGGAACAGCGCATCGTCTCCCATCCATGTCACGTAGTCAACATCCGTGTTATCTAGTAGCCACTGAGTACCGAAGGCCAGTGTCTGTTCTGTCCCATTCAATCCTTCGTCTGTCTTCAATACTACGTCGAATCCAGCGGCCAAGCTGTTGACTATGTCCGGATACTCATTCTCATGGCCATGCTTTACCAGCAACAGCAGCTTTGCCTTCTGTTCCCAATACCCTTCTGTTCTGGCCAGAGAACGGAAAGCTGCCGTTGCTAAGCTACGGCGTACATCGTTGTACATAAAGCTGGGAAGTACAACGCCTAGCTTAATCATCTAACATTCTCCGTGTAGATTTTTTCTGGTCCGTCTTTTATTCCGTACAGCTTATCCAACTCCCGTACGTGACTCGCTCTCGCATCATTCCAACGGGCTGTGTTCTTGACCAGTATCGCCAGCTTGAAAGCTTCTGTTCCCGGCGTTGCCCTGATATCATCCTCTGCCTGCCATAACAAAGAATTGACTGCTGCCAAAGCGCTCAGATGTGAAGCAATGTCTCCTTTCTTCTGTGCATAAATATCATCTCGTCCCACACAATCTTCAACGACACCATCATTCCAATTCTGGAGTACTTCTTTCAAAGAAGCTTGCTCGGCTTCGAAGTGTGTCTCGTCTATGCCTTTCTTTCTTGCGGCTGCAATCTTCAAGTCCAAGATAGTTAGTCGATCCAGGATTTCACCTGGCGATGGATTTAAGAGGCGCACTTTTTCATCTCCATTCTTATAAGCTTCTTCAACTGATCTAATATCTCTTCTGTTCTATCTACAACATCTTCGCTACATACTCTGATCACCTTGTAACCAGCCTTCGTAAACAACCTATCTTTCCTGGCGTCTCTTCTGCGAACCTTCAAAGGAGAATGCCAGTACTCCCCATCGCACTCAATAATCATCTTCAAACTTGGCAACGTGAAATCTGGAAAGAAACCTAGCATTGACTTCTGAAACTGAAAACCGATTTTTAGCTTTCTCAAAAATTTCAACATAATCTTTTCAGCTGCGTTAGGACTTTCTTTGAATCTTCGACCGTGTCTCTCAGCGAACTTTGGATCCAAAAACAATTTCTTTCTACTTCTGGACAGCTTTCTGCGACGTTCTGGATGTTGTTTGTAGTGCTCACTGATATCCTCACTCCTTTGCTCGCATCTTTCCTCTGTCCAAGCCTCTTG
>Ga0210393_10000556_pt1 | contig 33440 bp, 40 predicted proteins | sample IncBWC27OmetaG_FD_160068 | JGI IMG/M metagenome (GOLD analysis project Ga0210393, IMG submission 160068) | Forest soil microbial communities from Barre Woods Harvard Forest LTER site, Petersham, Massachusetts, United States - Inc-BW-C-27-O ...
CGGAGGCCTTCGTGGATGATCCGGCTCGTTTGCAATCTGCTCGTATTTGGCGCGGCGCTGGTTTCCATACACACTATCGCCGGAGCCCAGGAGAATCAAATCAAGAAAACCCAGGTCAAGCCTACCAGTTCTGTTTCCGGCGCGCAGATGTTCAAGGAGTATTGCGCCGTCTGCCACGGACCCGGCGGTAAGGGTGATGGCCCTGTGGCGACTGCGCTCAAGGTGCCGCCACCCGACCTGACCACATTGGCCCAGCGTCACGACGGGAAATTTCCGGATGATTATGTCTCAAACGTCTTGAAAAATGGCGTGCAGAATCCCGCTCACGGGTCCGGGGAGATGCCTGTCTGGGGCCCGATCTTTGATACTATGAACCGCTGGAAGGCCCTCTGCCCCGGCATGGATGAAACTCCAGTCACCCTGCGGATTACTAATCTGACGAATTACATCAAATCAATTCAGAAGAAATAGTCTCGTACCCGGTCCGGGGCCGACGATATGTTGCGGCAAAACTGGTAAACATTTTCTCGGCAGCTATTCCTGCCATGAATCATCCGATTGGTCGGCGAGAAGGAAAACCCGTTGAGAGAAGGCCGGGGAGGGACCGCCCCGGCAGAACGCTATTGTACGAAATTAAAAGTCGTATGTAAGCTATTGATAATAAATGAGATAGTGGTGGAGGCGACGGGAGTCGAACTATTCACGGTATTGATAACACGTAACTTACTGATTTCAGGAACTGCCACAACGGCTAAAAAGGCTCCATTGCCCGATCCATTGTACGTTTATTGTACGAAAATGCTTTTCGTCTCAAGTCCTGCGACACCATGCACAGCACACAAAATGCAGTCAACAACCACGAATACCGCAGCGTTCCTATCACCGCGCTTGCAGAGTCAGCAACCAATCCCCGCAAACGCTTTGATGCAACAAGCCTCGAAGAACTGGCCGCCAGCTTCAAGACGCAAGGGATTCTGGCCCCTCTTCTGGTGCGCGAACTGGAGGAAAGCAAATACGAGGTTGTAGCCGGGGCACGTCGCCTCAGAGCGGCGAAACTGGCAGAACTCGAAAAACTTCCCGTCCGCGTAGTCAAGCTGACGGATGCGGAGGCCATCGAGGCCCAGTGCGTTGAGTTATCTGTAGTTGGCAAGATATTTCTTCGGTGATCTGCATCTCTGCAGGTCGTTTATATGTAAACGATCGGGCGCGTGCCCGGCTCTCCCTAGCGCCCTATCGCAGGTGGAATCCAACTTCCACTGAAGCGACAACCTGCGAAGTGCGTATTGCCCCAGCCGATTCGTATTGCTTTACCTACAACGAAGGCCGGCCTCGCCAGATGAATAGACTGAGGCGAATCTCTGTCTGGCGCGTTGAAACGCGCTTGCCCACTGGCCACTTGTAACTATGGTGCGTTGAGCAATAGCAGTACAGTCAATGTGGCTCGATATCACCCGCCCAGGAGTCCCTTTGTTCCTCAATATCTTGGGGGGAAACTCTCACTTTTCGCTTTGCTGGACTTTTTTCAAAGGAAACAGATGTCGGCAACGGGAATGCAGCATACCGAGCGGAGCCTCACGACCAGCGACAATGCGTTGAAGGAGCTGGCCGATCTAAAGTTTGCCCTCGATCAACATGCAATTGTCGCCATGACTGACGTCCAAGGCACGATTACGTATGTGAACGGCCGGTTTTGCGCCATCAGTCAATACTCCAAAGACGAATTGATCGGCCAGAATCATAGAATTTTAAACTCGGGTCACCACCCAAAAGAGTTCTTCCAGCAGATGTACCACACGATCGCCAGTGGGGAGGTTTGGCACGGTGAGATCAAGAACCGGGCTAAAGATGGTTCGATCTACTGGGTAGACACCACCATTGTCCCATTCATGAATGCTGAGGGCAAACCATCCCAGTACGTCGCTATCCGCGCTGATATTACCGATCGCAAGCGGGGCGAAGAAGCACTGAAGGAAAGCCTCGCGACGAGTGATCGGGCGCTCAGGGAATTGGGCGACCAGAAGTTTGCTTTGGATCAACACGCTATCGTCGCCGTGACGGACGTCCAAGGCACTATCACTTACGTCAACGACAAGTTCTGCGACATCAGCAAATATCCCAAGGCGGAACTGATTGGCCAGAATCACCGCATCCTCAACTCAGGCCATCATCCCAAAGAGTTTTTCCAGCTCATGTACGGCACGATCGCTAGCGGGAAGGTTTGGCACGGTGAGATCAAGAACCGGGCCAAAGACGGGTCGATTTACTGGGTAGACACGACCATTGTCCCGTTCATGAGTTCGGAGGGCAAACCACGCCAGTACGTCGCTATCCGCGCTGATATTACCAATCGCAAGCGAGCCGAAGAGGATGTAGCCGATCAGAAGTTTGCGCTCGATCAACATGCGATCGTCGCCGTCACTGACGTCCAAGGAACGATTACGTACGTTAACGACAAGTTTTGCGCCATCAGCCGGTACTCCAAGGACGAATTGATTGGCCAGAATCACCGCATCCTCAACTCAGGCCACCATCCAAGAGAGTTTTTCCAGCAAATGTACCACATCATCGCAAATGGAAAAGTTTGGCACGGCGAGATTATGAACCGGGCCAAAGACGGGTCGATTTACTGGGTAGACACGACCATTGTGCCGTTCGTCGATTCCGATGGGAAACCGCGGCAATACGTGGCCATACGAGCGGACATCACCGAGCGCAAGAGAGCGGAGGAGGTACGCGAACGACTGGCTGCGGTGGTCGAGTCCTCCGAAGATGCAATCATCAGCGAGAACATGGATGGGACGATCACGGCGTGGAATTCCGGCGCAGAGAAGCTGTTCGGATACTCGCTAGGGGAGGCGGTGGGCAAACCCATGCTGATGCTGTCGCCGCCGGAGTGCAAAAATCAGGCGTTAGACATGTTGGCCCAACTCGGGCGCGGTGAACGGGTCGAGGAAATCGACACCGTCCGCGTCCGAAAAGACGGCAGGAAGATTGACATCTCTGCAAGACTTTTCCCGATTAAGGATAGCAGCGGAGCAATTATTGGTGCTTCAAAGATTGCGCGAGACATCACACAGCGCAAGCGAGCAGACGAAGAAATTCAGCACTTGAACAACGAAATGGAACGTCGCAACAAAGAGCTCGAAGGCCAAACGGTCGAACTGCAGAAAGCACGTGACGAGTTGGAAAAGCGTGTCAAGGAGCGGACGGAGGAACTTGATGGCGCAAATCAAGTCTTGGAACGAAGCAACATCGAGTTGCAGCAATTCGCCTATGTTGCATCCCACGATCTGCAATCCCCTTTGCGCAGCATTAGCGGATTCGTTCAACTGCTTAAGTCGGAATACGAAGGCAAGCTGGACAAACAAGCCGACGACTGGATTCGCCGGACGGTGCAGGCGATCGGGCAGATGCAAACCTTGATCCGCGACGTACTCGCGTATTCGCGGGTCGACTCGCGCTCCCGACCGTTCGCGCCAACAGCCTTCCTCGATGTTTTCAACGATGCCGTGGCGCTGCTTGAGTCCTCCATCCATGATGCTGGGGGTCAAGTCGCCTGTGGCGAATTGCCGGTTGTGATGGGTGACCGCCCGCAATTGGTCCAATTGATGCAAAACCTGATCGGCAACGGACTCAAGTACCACGGCGACAAAGCGCCAAACGTCCACGTCTCGGCAAAACGCGATGGGAACGAATGGACCTTTTCGGTCCAGGACAATGGAATTGGCATTGATCCCAAGTATTACGACCGGATCTTTGAAATATTCAAGCGGTTGCATGATCAAACAGAGTATCCAGGCACCGGCATTGGATTGGCTGTCTGCCGTCGTGTAGTAGCTCGCCACGGCGGCCGGATTTGGCTTGAGTCCGAAGCTGGGCACGGCAGTGTTTTTCATTTCACGCTTCCTGAAGGGACGGAGGAGACAAATGACCAACAACTTGGTTAGCACTCGACCTGCGGAAATTCTACTAGTTGAAGACAACGAAAACGATGTGGAGTTGACGCGTCAAGGTTTCAAGAAGTGCAAGCTGCTCCTCAACTTGCACCACGTAAAAGACGGAGTAGAATGCATGGCTTTCTTGCGCAAGCAAGGCAAATACTCCGCCGCTCCGACACCGGACCTGCTCCTCCTCGACATGAATATGCCCCGAATGGACGGGCGTGAAGTGTTGGCCGAGATGGTGGCCGACGACACCCTAAACGCTATACCTGTGGTGATCCTCACTACCTCGGCGCAGGATGAGGAGATTCTTAAAATGTACAAGCTGCGCTGTAGCTCATACATCATCAAGCCTATCGATTTCGACCAATTCCTTAATGTGACTCGGTCGATCGCTGAGTATTGGTTCACGATCGTGGTCTTGCCCATTGCAAAGTCAGCGGACAAAGCGACACACGCTGGAGCCTGAGCACAGAAGAACATTCTGCCTCCTAAGGAAACGTTTCTTTGGGTTCTCGGTGCGGAGATACAATCGGCTCGCCGAGCCGGAAGTTGGACATGACCCCGAGCTAGTCGGACCCTGGCGACTCTTAGCTTTCTTTTTGCTCCCCTCAGCCAACGAGCGCACAAAGTCGGGTGGTGATGAGCGGCTCTGCTGAACGCTCAAATAGCGCTCCCTACGGCGGCGTTCCGCTCGCGTGCCAAGGCAAGTTCCCCATATGCAAGCTCTAGAAGTCCAGTCAGTTCGCGGTTCTTCTCTTCAAGAACCTTGATTCGGATCCGCAGCGTCGCCGCTATGTTCTGCCTAGATGCGCGCTCTCGATCTCGTGACGTCGAAATAGGGGAGACGCCTGCCATGGTCTTCCGTGATCGCATGATTCGAACCCGTAACCCGTCCTGACTGTACAACCACGCAGCCGAGACCCCAGCTTCCGCTGCGACGGTTCGGAAGTTGATCTCCTTCTCAGAAGCATTCATTCGCTGCAGAGCCACCAAAGCCCGCTGCATTGCACTCTCGCTTCGTAGTCGTGCGCTCCGTTTGAGACCCTCAGTATTTCTAGGCATGTGTTCTCTCCAGAGATGTGACGATACTGACTAGGTTGTTTCGCTTCCGTTCGTTCATTTCGATCTGCAGCCTTGGTGATGACTCGCTCTGTGTCGCGCAGCTCCGCCTTGTGTACATCGAGGAAGCTGGCGTCGGTGCGGAAGTGCGCACAATTCAAACACGCATTCGGATGGGGACATGGCCCGGCAATCACCGGAATCGCGCAGTAGCCGTTGGGCAGGGCTTGAGCGAGCACGTTGCGCGTGAACCAACGCAGATCACCTGTATCGAGCGGCCCTTCTTCCGGCACCACTTTCCCGGTCACATCGACCAACGTGCCTTGCAGGTACTCGGAGAGTTTGTCCCGCATCGTTGCGTCATGGATGTGTGCGTACCGGCTCGTCATCTCCGGCCCGAGATGGCCTAGATAACGCTGAATAAGGTGATGGGGCACGCCGAGGTTGATCATTCGCGTCCCAACGGTGTGGCGGAACTGATGCGACTGGAAACGGAAGAGCTTGCCAGTTGCACGTGGAGTAGGTCATCGGTGCCCCGATGCGCCCGCTCCACCAGTTCACAAAAACGTAGTCGTGAGTGGTTTCTTGGTATTCGTGAACCAGATAGTCGGCGTACAGTTCCATCAGTTCTTTGGAGACATGTACGGTATAGGGAGACCGGGATTTAGCACGGGCGCCATTGCTGTTCGCGCGGGGGATGATGTCGATCTCCCCATCATAGGAACGGATGTCGGCATGGCGTAACCCGAGCACTTGGCCGACCCGCATCCCGCTCTCATACAACAGACTCACAAAAAGTCGGTCCCGGCGACGTGCACACGCGTTGAGCAATGCCTGGACTTCTTGCGTTGCGAACACTCGTGGCGGGCGTGTTGGGTAACCGCTTGCCGCCTTGCGGGAGTTCGGCGCCTTTTTCATGACTTGAGAAGGAGCGCCTGCCGGAACATGGTCGCCGCCGGAGTGGCCCAAGTAACAGCGATGCAACTCTCTGGGCACAAGACCGACTCAATGTTTCGCCGCTATGCCATCGTTGCCGAAAGTGACATGCGTGCGGCATTGAGGATGACGCAAAATCACCTGGCGACCGTCAGAAAGAATCTGGTCTCAATGCCGACCGTGAACTGAACGGGACCGCCGATCTCAGATCAGCCAAGGAATTCGGATGACAGACTCTGAACAGAAAGATGAGCCAGCGCGGCAAGGCTGAATTGATATGGACAGCCGCTACTCCACCGACCGGCAACTACACCACAGTGGCTTGTCGAACACTATCGAGTATCGAGAGCTGAAGAAAATCTTTTCGATAAGGGAGGATTGTCGCGGGTTCTTTGGTGGATAGTGGTTGATCCAAATAGCCTTCAGCGTTTGAAATTGACTCATAGGACTTGCACCCCGACTCAGTTCCTTCTTCTAACTCACTCAATTTTAGACCGACAAGCCCTGGCCTCGCGGAAGCGTCCATTGAAACTCTCCACGTAACCACAATGTTCGCAGAACACGGACAAAACGCGGACAAATTGAAAAGGGCGCCCTATGATCGGCGCCCTAAATTATTGATTGCGTTGGTTGCGGGGGGTGGATTTGAACCACCGACCTTTGGGTTATGAGCTCAAAAGTACTAGTGTTGTCAACAACTTAAAAGACGCGGGTGGCCCTCGAAAAGCCTTGTAAATAGCGTTAGGGAATCCTTATTGGACAGTTAAAGGACAGTCGCGAGTTGAAACGAAAGTTCTGCAATTGGCTGCTCGCAAATCGATAAGAATAGTCGAGGACGACCGGCCTCTGCCTTGTCGCGACAGTGGCCAGGCGATCCTGGAACTACTCTGACATTTCTGGCCATAATGTCTCTCCAGGCCCTGAGAAATCGTTATCGAGTTCGAAGCCAATTGGCGTTGTTTCCGGCTAGGTCGTCAATCGGAAGCAATCGCGATCGCTTCTTACAAGCCGACTTCCGGTTACCAATCTGGCCAACTTCCTCGAAGTCGGTTTCTAGACAACCTCCCGTTTACCGGCAATCCACCAACTTGGTTTGCATTCCTGAACACAAGCGTGTTCAGCGAGGAGAGGCCGGGCGACGTCCCGAGACGCGCTATCATCCTCGTGATTTTGCGTGCTTCAGATTTCCCACTCGTTGCGTCTCCTGCGTTAAACTTCTTGATCGATCACACTGCGGCCCAAGAACCACATGAGCGTGCAGGCATCCATTCCGCTGCGGACAGATGGGCGACGATATGAGGCAGTGCTTCGCCTTAGCGAAGCCCTTTCTCTGTGCCAAGAGCCCGAGGACCTGACGAAGATCCTCTCCAAACAGTTGCGCGAATTCCTCGATTTCTTGCAGTTCTACATCATTGTGTACAAAGAGAACTCCACGGAAGTCGAGTGGGCTGTCGTCGGGCGCGAGAAGAGCCTCGTATCAGCATACGCGGATGTGCCAGTTCAACAGCGGCCATCGTGGCAGGCATATATCACCCAGGAACCGTTCCACATTGCTGATTTGAATACGGACGAAAGGGTTCCAGGACGCCTCAAACAAAATCTTGCAGCCCAAGGCATTGAAACCGGTCCGCTGGTTTTTGTTCCGCTAACGACGCCGCAGCGGCGCCTGGGCGCTCTGGGCATGTCGGGACAGCCTGGAATCAGTTACAGCAGCGATGACATTAGCTTCTTGCGACTGATTGGTCGAGTTGTCGCTTTCGCGATTGACGACAATTTCAACCTCAGGCGAGCAGAGGCCGCAAACGCGGAATTGCAACGCCAGAACGAACGGCTGCAGCGCAGTGAGCGAGAGTTGCGCGAGGTGATAGAAACCATTCCGTGTATGGCATGGTCGGCCTCAGCCGATGGGGCTGCTCAATTTTTCAACCGCCGTTGGTTGGATTACGCTGGCCTAGCGGCGGATCAAGTGGAGAATTGGGGCTGGACAGGCGCAGTTCATCCGGACGATCTGAACACGCTCGTGGATTACTGGCGCACCGCGATAGCCTCCAGCCAGCCGGGTGAAATCGAAGCGCGCCTGCGTCGTTTCGACGGGGTATACCGCTGGTTTTTGTTCCGAGCGACTCCATCCTTCGACGATAAAGGCAGCGTGACGAAATGGTATGGCACAAATACCGATATCGATGATCGCAAGAAAGCAGAGCAAGCTCTAATCATCCAAAACAATCGACTCCAGCTACTCCTCAAACTGACCAATCGGATTACGTCGAAACTAGACCTTCGCGAAGTGCTGCGCGCCATTACAGCCACCGTTCGTGAATTGACAGATTCGGACGCTGTACACATCTCGCTCCCTGAAGCAGACTCCGCCCAGTTTCGCCTGTACGCATTAGATTTCCCGCAAGGGAAAGGCCTTATTAAGGAAGAGATGCTCATTGAGCCGGTGGGCCCCGCCAGGAAGGCCCTTGAAGAACTCAAACCAATCGTCAGAACCATAACCCATTCCGACGAGTTTCCTCCCGACTACTACGAGCTGCTCGTTGCTGAGGGTGTGAAGAGTCAATGTGTGATACCGCTCGTGAATCGGGGCCGAGCCGTCGGAGTCTTGGCGATTGCTCGGACGCGGAGCAATCCATTCACGCCAGAGGAAGTCGACTTCATAGGGGAGGCTTCGGGACAGATAGCCGTTGCCATTGAGAATTCTCTCGCGTACCGCGAACTTTGCGAACTCAAAGAGAGACTAGCCCAAGAGAATTTTTACCTGGAACAAGAAATCCGGGGCGACGTGCATTTCAGGCAAATTGTGGGGAGCAGTCCGGCGCTCAAGCAAGCCTTGCAACTGGTCGAAACTGTTGCGCCCACTGATTCAACCGTTTTGCTACTTGGCGAAACAGGAACGGGGAAGGAGTTGATCGCCCGCGCGGTTCACGAACATAGCCGCCGCAAGGACCGGATATTCGTGAGAGTCAACTGTGCTGCCATTCCGACGGGGCTGTTAGAAAGCGAATTGTTTGGACATGAAAAGGGTGCATTCACGGGCGCTATCAGCCAGAAAATTGGGAGGCTGGAGCTGGCGGACGGCGGCACGCTTTTCCTAGACGAGGTGGCGGACATTCCCTCGGAAATCCAGCCGAAGCTCTTGCGAGCCCTTCAGGAACAGGAGTTTGAACGGCTCGGGAGCACGCGAACTATGAAGGTGAATGTTCGCTTGATTGCTGCGACCAACCGCGACCTGGTCAGGATGGTTTCGAAGGGCGAATTTCGCAGCGATCTGTACTACCGCCTAAATGTCTTTCCGATTCGAGTCCCACCTCTGCGGGAGCGCAAGGAAGATATTCCACTGTTGGTCGGTTATTTTGTGCAGAAATTCGCGAAGCAGCTTCAGAAGGACATCAAAAGAATACCGCCGTCTGTCATGCGAGCATTTACAGCCTGGGAATGGCCAGGAAACATCCGCGAGTTGGAGAACTTGGTGGAACGCTCTGTCATCCTGACCCGAGGCAAGTCGCTTGACGCGCCGCTTACGGAAATGCGCAAGTTGAGCGGAGAAGAACATGAGAGCGAAACGAAGGATTCACGTCATGAGGAAATAGCGGAAATCGTCAGGAGTACGCTTCAGGCACTAAACGGAAAACAGGGGCTGGCCAGCGATCAGGGCAAGAAGATGGCCGATGGGCGCGCGAAGAAAAGCGCGGAACGTGCTGAGAAACAGCGGGAAGAGATTATGCGAGCGCTCACGTTAAGCAGGGGCCGCGTGGGTGGGAGTAATGGAGCCGCTGCACGTCTGGGCATCAATCGCACCACTCTGCTGGCGCGGATAAGAAAACTTGGTATTTATCCCGGAGACTACGCCGCGTGATCGGGCCGCCCGGCCCGGCCGAGTCGTGCCAAAACTCATAGATTGACACCTTCGACTTCGTCCCTGCCCGATTTCAATGCCGTTCTGAAATTTAAAGTAGTTACAGCCGTTAAGTTTGGCGGGTGTGTTGCACTTTCGTACCTTCACCGAAGAGTGTGGCATGTTGAAGATTTCTGTCATTAACGAACCACGCCAACGACGGCTGGTGGTCGAGGGTACTCTCGTTGAGCCTTGGGTAGTCGAACTCCTTAGCGAGTACACAAAGGTTAAAGAGCATCTTGATGGTCGGGAACTTGTCATCGATATCACAAACCTCAGTGCCATCAGCGCAGCTGGGGAACATGCTCTCCTGCGACTGATCGACGATCATGCCAGATTCCACTGTGGCGTCTTTACAAAGGAAGTCTTAAAGCAACTCGCGTCGAAGCGACGGTCGAAATGAACCTTGGGAAAATCCCGGTATCGACGATTACGACGACGTTGCGCCCATTAAGTTGGCGTCCTCAGTGTCAATGTTAGAAGTTTGACAGTTTTGACACATGAGCCACGCTTCGCGCTTTGCCCGCACCCGTGCAGTTAAGGATCAATCGGTTAGCGGGAAACGATATTTGGCATCGGGATTGCCATTGTCAAGAGTATATGCACGCCAATCAGGATCTTTCGGTCATCAGCGAGATTTTCTCTGAACACCTGGAACGAGAAAGTGATCGAGGATGATGTCACGTCTCCAACAACGACTGGATGAGTTTAAGAAGTCCTTCGAGTCTGGCGCTCCGCCCTATAATGCGCCGCGAGAGGCGATCGAAAAAATGCATCGGGCGACAGCGGAGCTCGAGGCTTCGGGGATTGTAGATCGCGCCTTGAAAGTGGGAGATCGCGCTCCGAGCTTCACGCTATTCAATCAAGAGCATGTACAAGTGGCCTCGATTGATCTTTTGCGCGAAGGACCGCTGGTGGTCGGTTTCTTCCGAGGCCATTGGTGACCCTACTGCAACATGGAGCTGGAGGCTCTACAGGAAATCCATTCCGAAGTACGAGCGTTGGGAGCGCAGATCGTCGTGTTGACTCCTGAACTTGAACGGTACACACGGGCTCTGCATAAGAAGTTGAACCTGACGTTCGACATCCTGACGGATCTTCACCTCAATACCGCAGAGCAGTTCGGGCTCGTGTTTACGCTGCCGGACTACTTGCGGGAGCTTTACAAGTCCTTCGGGAGCAACTTGGACAGGTTCCACGACGAATCGGAATTTCGCTTACCGCTGCCCGCGCGCTACGTGATTGACAAGCAAGGCATCATCCGTGCGGCCGATGTGAACGCGGATTATACGATCCGCCCTGAGCCTTCAGAAACTGTCGAGCACCTGCGGACATTAACTAAATGATTCGACCGCAAGCGCTCGACTGATGCAGGCAAAAACTAGAAAGGGAAAATTTATGTCGACATTTCAAACTGATTACCTCAATGCTTATCACAACCTGAAGCTGACACGAGATGACGAAGGCGTGCTGGTTGCGGAGTTTCACAACAACGGCGGGGCGTTCATAATGACCGCGCAAGCTCACACGGAATTTGTCGAGGCCTTCTACCGGATTGCGCAAGATCGAGCGAACAAGATCGTGATCCTCACGGGCGCAGGCGGGGAGTTCATTACTGATGTGGAGTGGGCCTCTTTCGGCGATGTCGCCGATCCTGGGGTTTGGAGCCAGGTTCACGACGAAGGCGTTCAGGTTTTGGAAAATATAGCCAACATACGCGTGCCGGTCATCGCGGCCATCGAGGGACGTGCCCATGTGCACTCAGATTACGCGCTGCTTGCCAGTGTAATTGTCGCGGCTGAAGGCGCGACCTTCCAGGATGTGGCCCACTTCTCCGCGGGCGTCGCACCTGGTGACGGAATCTTTACCACCTGGAGTTATCGCGGGGGAGCGGGGCGAGCGGAGGCGTTCCTGCTTAACCCACAACCGCTGCCGGCCCAAATTGCACACCAATGGGGCGTGGTAGCCGAAGTTGTGCCGAATGGCAAGGCGTTCACCCGGGCGCGGGAATTGGCCGGACTGTACCTGAAAGCCCCGGAAGTGACGCGCCGCAACACCCGCATCCACTTCATTCAACCGTTAAAGGAGCGCATCGTGCGAGAAGTTGGCTACGGATTGTCGCTTGAAGGATCGTCGTCAGCTGCCCTCGTCAAATCAATGCAAGCCAACACAAAGCGCGCTCCTTCCAAAGAACAAGCTGCATGAGTGAAGCACGGACCTACTGCGTGGCATGGCGAGTAAAGTCCGAGCAAAGTAACCGGACGAATAGAAATCAATAAAAAGGAAAAACATAATGAGCGGAAAAACCGCATTCAACGGGCTTTGCTCCCGCCGGAACAGCTTTTGGCCGACCATCCACTCAGAATCGTATCTGGCACGATTCACGATACGACGACCGGATCTGGGGCGAATAGAATCAAGAGAGCCGTTGGAATGTAGTCGGGAAGAACATTCTGCCAGTTCACATTGGCTCACCGTGGCGCGGGGGTTGAGCCGCGCCGGCTGACCCCTTAGCGGTCTCGGGGATTGCGGAGAACTGTTGCGATGCCGCTTCTTGTTACGAGCGCGTCCGGTGCAAATGGGGACGGTTTTGGCGCGCTGCTCAGGTTTGAATTGGACGGCACGCTGCGCGGAACATTTATTGATGACGATCGCATTGTCGATCCGCGTGGCCTTGCCGTCGATCCAAAGGAAGACTTGCTATTTCTAAACAGCGGGGCCGATCGGGTGTTAGCGATTTCCTCGCAGGGGCGCATCGTTCGCGATACTGGCCGCATTGCAGGCCTGAATCCCGGCGGCGGCATTTTCGGCCCCGATGGCCGGTATTTCGTCGGCCTGCGCAGCGAGCGCACAATCGCCGCCTTGTCGACCCGCTTCGATGCTGCCCTGGAGCATGTCTTACCGCCCAGGGTCGTACCTTTTCCCCGAGGATTCGCTTTTGGTCAAGATGGCCGGCTGTTCCTCGCCTCAGGAATCGGGCCCAACGGCCAAGGCGATAACACCATATTGGCCGTCACTCCAGCCACACCTATCAAGCCCTCGCGGCTGGTCGGCGATCCCGAACTGAGTCCCCTCGATCTTGCAATCGCGCCCAACGGCAATATCGTTGTCTCTAGCGAGAGTCCATTCGGCGCGGTGGACGCGGTGACGAGTGTTCGGGAATATGATGCGATGGATGGACACCTGGTCCGAGTTTTCTCTCCAAATGGTAAGGCTGAATTCTGCAAACCGCGCGGCCTCCGCTTTGGTCCGGGCGGACTGCTCTGCTGTGTCGCCCGCGATGAGGTTGTTGGCTTCGATTTCGCGAGCGGGGAATGCCTGGGGGCCATCGCGCGATTGCCGCGGTTAAATGGACAAGCCTTGGTGTTTTTCCCGTAGTGAACCGACAACTACAATCTGAGATAATTTGTACGAATTTTCGTCCCATTGCGCCTGGATGACGGGCAACACGGAAGTTATCGGTTCGTCCGTCGGATTAGTACCGACAACCGGCCTTCTGGGAAGTCTGTCAAAAAAGGACGGCCAGCTGATACCGCCCCATGAACTAGAACGACTGCGCGAACCGGTCCTCCAGGAATTCTCCCAGCTTGGCCGTCGCCTTGAATTGCGGAATCGGCTCCAGTTCCTTGAACGCCGATGTGAACGCGTTTGAAAGGCTCCAAATGGTTCGGGTTCGAAACTCCTCATACTTTGGCTCGAAATACAGATCATGCACCGTGCGGGCCAGATGTTTGGGCGCCTCGAGCTTGCCCTCAACGAACGCCTCGTAGATGACCACCTTAGCGGTGACATCGGTCAATTCACTTCTCTGCCAGGCTTCGACCTGCTTTCGCATCGGCTCGAAATTTCGCTGCATTCGATCCACGCCGACCGCCATGCAGTCGATGAGCGAAAACGACTTCGAATGTTTTGCGAGCACTGGCGTGAAGTCCCCCGCGAACGCCATGTTCGAGCACACGAACACGCGATAGCCACAGGTCATCGCCAGGCGCATGCTTTTGTCATGGGAGTTCCGAAGCCCTATGGAGAAGCGACATCCTTCCATCTCCGTTGCGAGGTCGAGAACCCCAAAGGCTTTCATGCCGTCTGGTGAGACCGCATACTCGTCGTGAACGACTCCGATGTGACGAAACCCGAGCGTCTCGATTAGAGCCTGCACAATTTCGTGATGCGGAACCGGGCGGTGTGTTTCTGTTGCTGCCGGTGTCGGCACCAGTGTTAGTTCTTCACGGCCAATCGTCCGGCCGCCATAGCCAATGAGCGTACTAGTTTCTGACATACTGCTTCCTCCTTGTGGATTTGAAATGTGATTCCTAACAGGTAAGAAAAGAGGGGACTTGGCTGGCTACTGCAGCTCATGTCATCCGAACAGTGATGCCTGCTCCGGCACAACCGGCCTCCCGCGCGGCCTTCTGCCCGATAGCGATCCCGGCCGCTGCCCAAAGATCAATACCGAGCTTCCTTCGATGGCCTCTTCGACAAGACTGGCACTGTCGGACTGAGTGGTCAGCAGACTGCCCGGCGCTTCGAGGCAGGCGAGGGCTTCGTGTGAAGGAGAAGTTGCGGGGAACAGCTTTTGATGTTCGGTGTGCAGGGCCTTCCAAACCGCGTCGGCAGACTCGCCAATCCCATTCCTTTGGACCAACTCCCGCGCCATCGCGGAGAGCATGTCATCGTCTTCATCGATGCTCTGCAATCCCTCGCCAGCGAACTTGCCCTCCATCGTGAGCGCAACCAGCAGCTTTTTGCCCATGAGTCGCAGGCAGGCGGTTTGCATGGTTGCTTCGTAGCACATAAAGAGGACCCGCACCGGCCACTTTTGTCCAATGCGCCACGAGCGGCGGCTAGCCTGGCGCAAGGTATGCAGTGAATAGCCCGATTCGTAGAAGATGATCGTCGGGAAATCGAGCAAGTCCAGACCGGTTTCGACCAGCTTGGGATGGCATAGGACCACCTGGACGCCCCGCTTGACTTGTCTCGCATACCAGGCTTCTCGCTTTTCCGTACTAACGTTGGAACGCAAGACCGCCGTGCGGATGCCTTCGCGGGCGAGAATCTGCTGGAGCCGTGCCGTGGTATCGTGCTTTTGTGTGTAGACCGCGAATACCTGGCAGCGCCGCCCCTCCGCCAGCTCTCGCTTGATCTCTTCGACCAGCCGCCTTTCTTTGGCATAGAGAAAGTCCTCCGGCAGATCCTTGGTTTCTGCAATCACGAACCGGACCCTGCGCCCCAGTTCCGGATCAAACTCTGATCCGTACAGCGTTCCGAGTCCGAAGGGATGGTCGGGATAGAGCAAGAGCGTATGCAGCATCTGGCTCAAGACCGATCGGTTGCCTTTGTGCTTCTTCAGAGCCGCGCGGATGTCTTCCTCTAGCGACTGGTAGACGGCCCGCAAGGAATCATCCATCGGAACACCCAGCAGCCGTTCCTCATAAGGAGGCAACTCGCTGGATATGTCCTCCAGAAACACGAAGGCGCACAACTGCATGAGAAACTCGCCAAACAGCAGTGGCGACGCTCCAGGCTTGCGGCGAACCATGCTGGTGGTCTTGGCCTTGGAGCAGGCATTGTTGGCGGGTTCAATCTTGGTGATGGTTTCGAGGACACCGTAGTCTTGAATGAAGGAGCTGCGACCAGTGGTACCCCATTCGTAGCCGTGCTCCTTCATCCGCTTGGCTTCGAGGCGGAACAGATTGTTAAACAGATCGTCAGCGTACCCGCCGAGCAATGTGCCAGTCAGCCCGACGATCCGGTCGGTGCACGATGCCAGAGTGCCGAGCGCGTTGCCCTGCGCGGTATCACCGGCAAGCTGGTGGATCTCGTCGCAAATGGCGTAGTCGAACCAGCCCGGCATGTACCGGCCGATGAATTCCACCGGGGCCATACGGCGGATTTTGTCGGGGTCGGCCTGCCACATCGCGCTGTGCAGACGACGGCAAGACCTGTCGTCGCGGGTCTCAACGGTCTCGGAGATTTTGACCTTCTCGAAGTCGGCGACGGTCAGCCGGTTTTCATCAACGATCACGGGCTTCCCGGTATCCGCGTTCACGACGCAACCGCGATACCGGCCTGAGCGTGGCACCACATAAGCGTGGCGCCAGAAGTACCCCAGTTTGGCCCGTTCACGCCCTACGATGAACAATGCCGGTCTCGTACACAGCGACATCCAGCGGTCGCGGGAACTCGAAAACTGCTTCCACAGTCGCATTTCGCTGAGTGTGGTATGCAGCCCTTCCCGTACAATCCGGCCGTGCTTCAGCCGCACTTCGTTGACCCCGTGCGGTGTATTCTCGTCACCGCCGTTCCGCAAGTCGTCGAGCAGGAACACGCGAATTCCAGGGAGGGTGAGAAATGCTTCCCGCGCCCATTTTTCAACCAGGTGCGGAGGGACCATCGCCAACGCAGTGAACGGTTGTCCTTCGCTGTGGACATGAATTGCTCCTAGGGAGATGAGAGTTTTGCCCGTCCCGCATTCGGCAACCACCATTCCGGTTCGCGCTCGCTGCCAGCGTTTGGCGACCCCCATGATGGCGATGTTTTGCGCGGGAAATGGCTTTCGAAGTAGCTCTTCGATCCGCGGTGAAATTGGATCGTCGAATTGGTGAAGCGCCGGATACTGCTGAAGAATGCGCTCTCCCAAAAGGCCGCTATAGGCGCGCATATAGTCGTAGATCGTGCACAGGTCAGGCATCGAAATCCTCACTGACGGAAAAAAAGAAGTGAAGCGATAACGGGTGGCTAAGGTCTGACGTGGTTCTTGAAGCAAAGAGTCAGATCGCTGAGGATCCCAACTTCGAATCGGGCGCTGTCCAGACGGAATCTAAGGATGGGATCTGAAATGGACAAGCCTCGTGCTTTGCGCAAAAGGACATTTGCAGGACTCGCACAATTCCTCGTAGCTTTGTCGGCTATGCTGTTTCTCTCTGCCTGGTCATTGCGCTTTTGGGAGGGGTGGGTTTTTTGGTTCGAGTTCTCGGTGCTGGTCACGCTGATCACGACCTACTTCTTACATAAGGACCCCGCTCTCATTGAGCGACGCTTGAAGGCTGGCCCGCTCGCCGAAAAGCAAAAGAGACAGAAGGTGATTCAGTGGTTCGCGAACTTCTTCTTCGTCGCCCTGATCATCCTGCCCGGTATAGATCATCACTTACATTGGTCCCAGCTTTCCGTTCCCCTGATAACTCTGGGAGATATTCTGGTTGCGATCGGACTGGCGGTCATCTTTTTTGTATTTCGGGAGAATAGCTACACGTCCGGCGTGATCGAGGTGGGCAAAGGACAAATGGTTATATCGACCGGCCCCTACCGATTGGTGCGTCACCCGATGTATGCGGGAGCCATCGTCCTAATATTGGGCATACCGCTCGCGCTTGGATCATCATGGGGACTCCTGCTTTGTTTGCCCATGGTTGCCGTGATTGTGTGGCGGCTTCTCGATGAGGAGAAATACTTATCCACGAATCTGGCCGGCTACCGCGACTATTGCACAATAACCCGCTACCGGTTGGTTCCTGGGATTTATTAAATGTTAGGGCACAGATCACGAATGATCCGCCGGCAGGAGTAGGTCTTGGATGCTCACACTGGGCCAACGGATCGAACCAGTTTCCGCGGGAAACCTGATTGCTTCACTCTCTACGCCCCAACTGAGCCAGTCGAGAAATTGTTCCTTCTGGCCTTTGACAATCACCGGGTCACATCCAATACCGAGAGCACGGGTAATCGCGCGATGCATATTCAGTTCCTCTGCAAACCAACCCGCCCATTCCGGAATGCCGGGAATCCCGTGGATGTGGGCGATGGAAGCCCAAACAAATCGGTTATCCGAGCTTGCCAACAGAGTTTTTCCCAAGTTGGCAGACATGTTTCCCGAGGCGAACTCTTCCGACACACCGATGAGATGGCGCAGTGGTTTCTTTCGCCCGGCAAGTTGTACCGAGCCTTTGAAACATTGCGCATTGCGCTCGAGGCACACGCGGATCGGCGGCACGTCCGGCCCGTCTACCATGAAACGATCTCCCATGGAAATGGCTGCACTGACCGCAGAGATCTGCGTATCTCCAGCGATCACGGAAATCAGATGGGCCTTGGCTTGTCGAGGCGGGTCGGGTAACACTTCACCGATGAAGCGGTCGAGGCGCAGCTTAATGCTGGTAGTGGTTTTCTCTGTGCTCTTCACGTAGGTGAGCGAGCCGAAGCGAAGGTGGGCATTTTTCACTCGGCCTCCTTCTTCTCGTGCGTGAGAATCTGGGTCTTTCCATTGGCGAAGACCAACGTCAGCTCGTGCGAGAACCTCTCACGGTCATGGAGAATCTTCGTCCCATCTTCCTCTTCCTCTTCCCAATGGTCGGTGAACTTCACCGAGCGCCAGTGCGCGATGTGGCGATCTTCTCCTTCGCCGAATACGCCGTTGAGCATTCCCGCGGTACAAAGCAGGCCGACATGTCCACCATGCAAAGGCGTGAGCGGACGTCCTCGGACGTCTCGCTGCATGGGGAGGAGAATTCGAGCGGCCTGACGGTATGCTGCCGAATCCAGCAGCAGATCCTCCACTTCATCGAGCGGAATCCCGGCATGGGTGAGCGTTGCTGCTCCCGAGCGAGGAATTTCGTGTCGCACTGCGGACGCCTCACCAAGAATCTCAAGATCGGATTTGGTGGCCAACATTTCCAGCCAGCGCACGGAGTCGAGCAGTACTGAGTCTCGAACGTGCTGGTGTCGCTTGCGCCGCACCCCGAATACGGCGACCTGCTTGTAATGCAAGCTCGCAGGTTCCGTAAGCTTGTACACCACCAAGTCGACAAAGTGTTCGCTCAAGATTCTCGCGCACGACTTCAATTGCGGTTGTGGAATGACAAACAACAGAACGCCGCCCGGCGTCAGCCAGCGGTAGGTGTGCTCCAGAAATACCAGTTCCTGCCGCTGGTTGTTTGTCTCGCCGATTTCAAGGTCATACGGAGGATTGAGATAGAGCAGCGAAAATGCTTCCGCTGGACAGCGCACATCGAGAGTATTGGCCTGCAGTGTTTCGATTCCCAGCGTTCTAGCTTGCTCGGTCCGGTACCCGTCAATTTCGATCCCGTAGCGGTGGGCTTCGGTTCCGTTGAGCAAATGCGTAAACGCGACGCCGTCTCCGACGCATGGATCAAGAGCCGAAAACTCTGGCGGGAAGATGAGGCAATTTCTCAGGCGTTCGGCCTCCGGCACTGGCAAAGGATAGAAACCCAGCTTGGTCTTTCCCTGTGGTCTCATCGCGTCTTGCCTCCGAGCGCTTCTGCTACCAGAGCGTCCACTGCGTCGGAATCAGATTCCTCTCGCACGGCGATAAACGAGCAAAACCCATTCACGGGAACGGGACGCTCATCTTCAATTCGATAGCCCCGCTCGATGTGTTGTTGTTTTCGTTGTTCATACAACTCGGTTTTCGTTGACACACGAATTCTCTTGGCCATTCTCATTTCTGTTGGAGTCTTGGGGCGGGTTTCGACTGCGCCGGGTTTGGTAGGCAACCCGCGCGGCAAGATCGTCAGTATTCGGCAGGAAGGAGCACTGTGGTCACCGAGCGGTCCGCTTCGGTAATGATCCAGATGGTGTCGGTGTCTGTAACCGGATAGCTGCTCAGCAGACGGAAGCCCTGCTTGAGGCTCAATTCATTTTCCGCCTGGTCGTCTCGGCATAGGTCACCCCAGTCTCCGCGAAGATGCCGCAAGAGGAACTCCGAGGGTAACTTTTGCGCCTTCTCCAGCAATGCGAGTGCGCCGGGCGTGGCAACAATTTGACCAAGGGCGAACAGTGGAAGGTTGGGCAGAGAGTTCATGACTCGGCTCCTCTAAGGGGCTTAGTTCTGATTGGTGAACGCCGCAATCGGCGAATGCGAGGCCGAGAAGATCTAGGCCAGACTTAGTAGCGATTCGACGAGCGTGACTATATTGGCGGGTGGATCATGAGGCGGCGAACAAAATAGAGGTTCTCAGTTGCCCCGCGAAGCTGCGGCTTCGAGCGCAACAACAATTTCCTGCAAAGTCCTGAGATTGTCCACCTGGTCGAGTGAACTCAATCGCAACGATCCAAGGACTCTGGCTAAAGCTGCCAGTCCACCCCTCTCCTGCGCGGCCTCGGCTCGCCGTAATCCGCGCTCTGCCGCTTCCAGGTGTGCCAGGACTTTTTCCTGGATTGCCTTTTCCTGAATATCTTTCGGGCTCCACACTTTCGCGACGCTCTTCAATACTCCGCGATACATTCGTTTGCCGACTCTCTTTTCCATCCCTTCGATCTCGCGTAGGACTTCGGCATCGACCGCCCTACCGTTGCCATTGTGTGGGCCAGGGCCGCTGTTTGCAGAGCGTACTTGATTCGCTGTCGGCTCTTCCATGCACCGGGGCCTGAGACCTTCTCGCCAGCCTGCGGGTGTCGCCCAACCGAACAATTGCGGAACTGCTTTCGGTCGCTTGCGATCATCCAGGTCAACCCACGAGCCAGTGAAGTAATACAGATAACGTCCCAGCCCAAAACAGCTGCAAGCCCGTTTAAAAGCCTGAGCTTCCGCCGACGTTCCAGCATTATCATCGTCGGCCCATTCTTCTCCTGTAGCGGAATGCGAGCCCAAGCCGAAGATCGTCAGTTCACACGTGACCAGCACCTTCGCTGCAATCTTCTGGTCTTTGCTTCGTTCGAAACTTGCGCTGGTATGAATGGTGTATTTGCGCGTCCAGCCTGCCGGAGTAAAGAGTGCATTGAGGCGATCGGTGTAAGCTCGCTGGTCGGCATACGGAACCACTTGGCCGCGAACAGGCTGCTGATTCTTGGTCGTGTTCGTGACCCTCCATTCGATCTGCTCGGGTTCAAAAGGCACTTCCAAGGCTGCCACCATCTCTTTGATCTGCTCCGCTGGAACCTGAAGCACCAAGTGCGTGCCCAACGAGGCGGACGTCAAAGCGGACCTGTCTCCTTCGTGTGCATGGCCATCTGTCGCGCTCACGGTAGGGCCTCCTTTGTTGTTGGCGTTCCTTCGCTCAAGCGCTGGCCATACATCCAACGCTGGGGCTTGATCTGCAAGAGCCAATCTTGAGCGGTGGGGATGCGCCCTAAGTCTTCTTTGACATGCTGCTCGCCGACGTAGCGGACGGGAACTTGGTTTCCTTCACTATTCTCGATCGCAACGCCAAAGAGTTTCTCTGCCAGGAAAATGCCCTCCGCATGGTGACGAAGAGCCCGGTGACGGAAGTCTGCGAGGAATGCTTTCGATTCATCAAACCAGTTGTGAACCGGAAGGTAGTCCTCCGGGCTCCCGCCGAACTTCCTCGCGCTGCTTTCCGCATGCTCCAGTGGATGCGCCATAACCTATACCTCATACGTGGTGGTCGTGTAGTCCTCAAACCGGTTATTGCGCTCAACCGTCAGCTTCCGGGCGCTAACGTCCAGAACCACGTCTCCAAAGCCACCACAATCATTCTCGTATCCGAAGGGGACAAGAGCTTCGAAGTGGTCCTCCAAATAGGAGACATCGTGATTGACAGTCTCGTCCTCGCCCCCACGCATAAGACTCGCTGTCATAACACCTCACTTCGGTCGTTCCACTGTCGCCGTAGCCATCAAAGTGAGCTGCGACGAAAGTGATGCCCGCCTTTGCGAACTTGTCACACTCGGCAAGTATCGCGGCTTTGGCGGTTTCTTCTTGGGGACTCAGAGCTTCGGTCTTACCACCTTCATTGTTTCCATGATCATTCCTCCGCTCGCACACACTCCTAGGAATGGGCCTGGTATTTACTTGATCCGGGATTCACGCTTTGCCGCGGCCTCAGTGGGTTTTCCGACTCCTCGGCCTGCCAGCGCGGATCGTCTCGATCAAAGTAGTCCGGCGCGGATTGCAAGGCATGATCGCAGGGCAGACGCCCTTCCTGGCGCTCAGCGCCACAATAGATACAGACATTGGTTGCGGAATTGAATACGTGTTGCTGAGGTGAGTCATTTTCTTTCCGTGGTTGTCAGTCTTAAATTGCCGACGTGATCGCTAAACTGACGCGACCGCCCCGGGTCCTCTTTCGCAGACGTTGCCAATACTGGGGATCAACGCGCAATTGCTTGTACACCGGGTAGGGTCGAGAGGCCCACGAAGGCTCCGTGATAAGAGATTGACCCGTGCCGAAACAGCCGCGCCAGCAGGGCCAGTGCGTGATTAGACGAGGAGGGATTGACGAACGGTCCCCGGAGTTCGAGGGCTCCTAGGCGCTACAGCTCGAAAGCCCATATCGAACATCGGGATAGACAAGTTCAGGCAAGGGTGCAGAAACCAAACTCACCGTTTCGACAACTCATTTGTCTGAGTGCGGGCTCTTTGGATTCTGCTTCAGGTCCTTCAGGTCGGTGCTACGGCCTAGAGCCTGTTTGTTCGTCACGAGGTCGTCCAGAGAAATGAAGTTCACCGGAACACCGAAGAAAGTGCTTCCGACCCTCTTTCTCCAAGCATCGGGGAAGTCGACGCCGGTGATTTCGGTCAGAATGTCAATTCGCACAGGGGCAATTCCGATCTGATAGACCACCTGCTTCCCAGTGAATGTCTCGGTGGTGATCCCATCATGCTCGAGTGGGGCACCAAACTTCGTGAGCGCTCCAACGATACGAGCGGCATTGTGCGGTAAATTGTGTACCCACACGTCGAGATCTTTCGTGTAACGCGGCTCGCCATACTTCATGACTGCGAACCCGCCTACGATTAGATACTCAACCTCAAATTCGTTTAAGAGTTGTAGCAGTTCTTTGTAGTGTGGGTTTTCTGCCATGGCTGATTTCCTCAGCTAATTCCACCAATTCCCATGCCGCAGAAAAGATGGCTTCATCTCCCTGCTCCTGCCAAAACTCGATGTCGAACGAACGATCCGGAAAGCCCCGCTCCACCAGTCGTGTTTTCCACGCTGAATTCTGAGGAATACTCATTTTCCCTCTTCAAATCGGTATTTAACATTATCAGGATATCAGGCTGAAGGGCCCGATCTGTTGTCCCTGCCGAGGAGTATCAGCCCTGATCCCCCTGAGGCGAAGGCCGTGCCGGTGCGGCAGGGTTGTGCTTTGAAATCTCTCGACGGCCGACGTTTCTGCGGAGACGTTGCCAATCCTTGGGATCAACCCGCAACGCTTGTACGCCGGCTAGGCCCGAGAGGCCCACGAAGGCCCCGTGATAAGAGATGGACCCGTACCGAAACAGCCGCGCGAGCAGGGCCAATGCGTGATTAGCCAGTGAGGGATTGACAAAAGGCTCCTGCCGGTCGAGGGCTTCTGCCGCACTGCAGCTCGGGAGACCATCTCCGTCAAGGTCAGGTTGGATCACTTCGGGGAAGAGTTCGGAAACCGTGCGCAGCCGGAGCCTGTGCCGGCTGTTCCTTCGATTCAAAGGTTCTCCCAGAACGAATTGGCCGCTGTCGGAATTGTTGCCCAGATCCAGCCAGTAATCGACTTCACTCCAATCCTCCGCGCACCTGGCGATCGCAGCTCGCGCCTTCCGAGTGTCGACACATCCGATCACGATGTCTACGCCGTCTAGCCTTCGCTTTGTGTCGAGGTGCTCCGGAATCCCTTGCCAGTCCAGACCCCAAAACAGATTCAGCCGGTTGGCGAGAACCACCGACTTGTAAAGACCGATCTCAGATCGGCTAAAGGGCTGGCGTACACAGTTTGTCGGAGAGATGACATCCGCGTCCAGCAAAGTGACCTGGAGACCTTCCGGATGCCCGTATGCGAGCAATGCTTGATGTAAGTACGGCAGTCCGGCGGCGATTGCGCTTCCGTTGCCGCCGCATCCGACAACCAGCACCCGCACCTTCTGCTTCAGCAACTCAGGATGAACAGGGTGTGCTTCCATGGCTTCATCCTTCGCCTCGTCTCTCGACGAATTCCTGAAGAGTCTGCTTGCTGTCGGCCAGAAAGTTCACCGGAAAGTTGTGCCTTCGTCCTTCGAGGCTCGACCAGAAACCAAGGAAGCCCAGGGGATGGCTTGTCAGTCGGACGGTGCCACTCGGATGTGTGAATTCGCTGGCGAAATACGCTTCCTCCCAGCCCGACAGCGAGCCAACGCTTACCTCTTCCGGAACTCGCATACTTCCCAGACAGACTCGCCCGTCCGCATCGGTATTCCAGTAAGGAGCGTTTTTCAAAGGTGTCGCTGCCGCTGGCCGGCGATTTTCTGCGAGTGCGCGCACGAACAGCTCCCGCCCGTGAATCATGAACACCAAGGCAGGGTGGGGATACATCTTGCCGTTGAGCTTTCTTGCGTCCGCGTTTCCGTCGCCGAAGAACATCAACCGCCGTTGCGCTCGGCTCCACCAGGCGATCAGTTCCGGTGTTCTTGCCAAAACATGATCGGGCAAAACCTCCGCTGCCATGCTTGCCCCCAAACCTGTGGCGAGCGTCTCAAGAAAGCCCGTCGTTACCGACTGGCCCGCACACAAGTACGGCGCCTCATCCGGCCGGCACTTTACCTCATGCAGTGTGGCAAACGCTCTGCTGCCTTCCTGATACAGAAGCACTGCCTGTTTCAGACTGAAGATGCGGTTATCTCCGATCCGCACATGAGCGTTCATGACTGCTCCTCACGAGTTATCACGCCGTCGTCGTTCCCTGGCATCAAATCGATCAACCGGCTCGCCGCGGCCAGCGTCTCACACGCGACGCCCAACGTGCGGAAGCCCCGGCATACGCTGCCGGGGTCAGAAAGCTTGAGAGGAATAATGAGGTTAGGATCGGGTGTCGTCTCCATCGCGGTTTGAGCCTCATCGTCAAAGCATCCCACCACGGCATCGCCCTGCGCGAATGCCGCGAGCAGGCATGGCAGAGGTGGATTGCTGTCCGTGAGCTGGTCTCCCATGTCCTCCGTAAACTCCGGCCGTTTGGCCCGTCTCGCAATCGCACGCAGCTCCAGCAGGGCCGTGACAAGCACCTTCACTTCCTGGCTTCGTATCTTCTGGACAAGATCCCTCAGACTTCGGAGACTCAAAGAAGCCTCTTTGAGACATCTCGGGGTGCACCGCTCAATGTCCGGCACTTCGTACTGTTCGGGGTTCTCTTCGCCCTCGTACCATTCGCGTAGCATATCGACGCGCTCTTCGGCGTCGCGGTAGTCGTAGACCCGGACCCATCGAGTGAGGGACCCAACAAAATGTCTGAAGAGTGTTGCCGGCAGCCGCGGATGTATCTTCGTCAGAAGTTCCAAGACTGGGTTCAGAAGCACGAATGCTGCGCCGCCTGGATCAACGATCAAGTAGAGCGTGTCCTGTGGTCCCCGCTCGTCCGAGTAGTCAACCAGCCGGTCGCTGAGAGTGAGTTCCAGATCAAAACGTCGCTCAATTGCAGCCCCTCCGTGATCGCGAATCCAGCGCTCGAGAGTCAGCAGCAGGTACTTGGTCGCATCTTTTCCGCTTTTTTCCCAATCCTCCGCCACCGCAATATCGGAGTTGACCAGAATTTCCGCCAACGCGATTACCTCACGATCATCAGCGAGGAAACGTTGCTCTACCGGAATACTCTGCAACGTTGGCAGGACAGCTTCACAGTGTGGCGCCATCAACTTGGCGGCGGTAACGACTGTGCGGGGGGCGGGAGCGCCCGGCCGTGGTGCCAGCGCGAGCATTGCATCACGGCCTTCGCTAACAGCGCCGAGCACAGCTGTAGTTCCTGACATCGTATGAACCTCCCGAGTACGGTTTCATCGCGCGCGCGCCGATCCTCCGCGACCTGTTGGAGGTTTCGCAGCACACCTCCCTTGTCGTTGCACTTGAGACACGGTCTTTCTCCTGCAGGCTTTGTCTTCATTTTTCCTTTCCGATGGAGGATGACTTCGCTACAAACCGCAATGGACGTGTTTTCCACAGGACGGTTCAGCAGGCCGGTTTTGGGCTAGGCGCATTCACCGGCATCGGCTACAATTTGCGCGGAGAATTTCTTATGATGACGGACCCAGCCACCGCTATCAAACGTGAAGTACTTCAATTGGTTGACCGGCAGATCGAAACCCTGCGACACGAAGGCCGCATGACAGATTCCGCCCTGGCTGACTATCACACGCGTTCTGAAAAATCATTCAGCTCTATCAGGAGATGGATCGAATGGGAAGAACGCGCATCGACTTGCGAGTCGCCAGGGCGTCGTAGACCACCCTGGTTTGAGGGGGCCAGGCCGCCGCTCGCAACCTTAATGGTTTCGCTGAGACGGAGGCCTTGTTGTTTTTCGTATTCCACTCGCGGTGACGAAAGTTAGCGGAGTTTCGGTGCAGGCTTCACTTCTACCCCTTAGTCCCGATCGCACGAACAAAGCTGTACTGTAGGTGCTCTCCGGAAGCCTCGGGTCCGTTTATTGCGGCAGTAGCCAACTCCGGATATTGATGGCTGTAGACCACTTTCACTTCTTCCGGCGTCATCCTCGGGTCCGGATCCGGAAGTTTGACACCGTTGTACGTAAAGCTGCGCGACATCACTTTTGCGCTAATCATGGCGTAGAGTTTCTCCCTTCTTCTCCGACCGCTTGCGGCGGTGTTTCTGGAACTTGCGGCTGGGCAGCGAACAGGCTCGGCGTCGTCTCGGTTGCGGTTAACGCCGGCGCCGCTGTTTCTTCCTTCTTGCCGGCTGGATCGGGCTTCGGGGCCGGCGGCGTGGCTTTTGACTTTTGCCGTGCGGCCTTGGCTGCGGCCTCCATTTCTGCCTTCGCTTCGGCCAGGGTGTTACCCAACTCAAGGTGAGAGACGACATAGCTGGCAAGATGCTTTCCCAGCTCTGCATCTAGCTCCTCCGCCGATCCCGAGTAGGTCAACGGCGTTGTAAGAGCCTCGTCCTCGCCTTCCTTCACCCTGGTCGGGATGATGTTCACTTTCAGAGTTGCATCAACTCTGGCGACTGTAATCAGCAGAGTCCGTTCTTTCAGCAATGGCATGAGTTCGACAAACACGTTACGTTCCTCCTTCAACCTCTGGTGTTCTGTAGTGTTGAGATTCGATAACGACAATTCAGGCAGCGCCGGGACGGACACTCGGTCGCGGGTTTGGGGTGAGTAGGCGGCGTGCGCCCGTCCCTGTCTGTGGCTCTACCGAAGTGGAGAGGTTTCCACAGATCTCTTGAAGTGCTAGAAGGGAATGTCGTCGTCAACTACCGACGGAACAGGCTCCGGAACGGAGTGTCGGCTGGCAGGTTCTTTCCCGGTTTTGTCCCCGTCTTCACGCGAACCGAGCAGGACAAGGTCCCGGGCGACAACCTCGGTTCGATATTTCCTTTCGCCGCTCTGCCGATCTTCCCAAGACGATGTCTGCAGCTTGCCTTCGATGTAGAGCTTCGAGCCTTTGCGCACGTACTCGCCCACAATCTCTGCCAGACGTTGCCAGGCGACAACGCCGTGCCATTCTGTCCGGTCTTGCCACTGATCGTTCTTGTCTTTGAAGCGTTCGTTCGTGGCGATGCTCACTTTCGCGACAGGAACTCCGCTGGCGGTGTACTTCACCTCGGGATCCTGCCCTACGTTTCCCACTAAGATTACTTTGTTAACGCTTTTCGCCATCTCATGCTCCTGTTGCTTCTTTCATGAACACCCGCTCGTGCTGCCACACTCCATGCAGCGATAGCAGGAGCCGTTTCTCACCATCAGCGAGCCGCAGATCACACACACGGGGGCATCTCCCAACCCGACAACCTGCCGTAGTGCCGCGACCACGTTGCCCGACTCGGGCTGTGGCGGCGCCTGCCTCGCCAACTCAAACAGGATCCCCTGCTCACCTTTCAGAAAACGCAGTTCGAGCCAGCGGAACAAGTAGTCCATGAGAGATTTTGCATACCCAAGTTTTGGATTACCTGACCAACCACTGGGCTCAAACCGTGTGTGACTGAACTTGTCGCACAGGACTTGCAACGGTACCCCGTACTGCAAGGCCAGGGACACTGCGGTTGCGAACGAATCCATCAGTCCGGAAACGGTCGATCCCTCCTTGGACATCCTGATGAACATTTCGCCGGGGAGGCCGTCCTCGTACAGACCGACAGTGACATAGCCCTCCTGTCCTCCTACCGAGAAGTGATGGGTAAGGCTGTGCCGCTCGTCTGGAAGGCGTCGCCTCACTGCCGGTGTCTCTCGGGGCCGTTCCGGTCTGCTTTCTTCCCCCGACTTCAGTGTGTGCTCTTCGCTGTGGTCAACAGTCGCATCTTCGCTCGTTTCTGACATCGGAACCTCGTCACCTCTCTGCATGAATCAAAACTCGCGCAAATGCACAGCCCTCATTTCTCGTTTTCAGTCTTCTCGAACAGGACCGCAACGTGATCCTGATAAACAGGCTTCCAGTCCTGTCTCTCGCGCAAGACCGTTGCCAAGGCCGAGTCAATAGGAAGGAGTGCGGCGTTCACGCGATACCTCTCCAAGATGCTGGCCCAGTCGGGGCACGCATCCCACACTCGCAGTCCTTCGGCGACGAAGTCGGGGCCGTAGAAATCCGTTCGACCATCATCGAAGACCGCAATCGAAGGCCAAAGTCTGTAGATCAGATACCCGCCCCACTGCCAGCTTGCGTACACCTTCATATGCGGCCCAAGGTCAGCGTTAGAGACGAAAGTGACCGCGTCGAACGGGAAACGGTTCCGGTCAAATTCAGCGTGGAGAGTTTTGGCTCGGCCGGGATGCGCCATGAGCAGAGCGAGCACCACCACCGCAACGCACGGCACCAGATGCCAGCGCCTCCGCGCGTCACTGCACGCGATCATTCGCAGTCCGTCTTCTAACTCCGTAAGGCACCCGCTGAAATTGCCGAGCCACTGGGAAGGCCAACGTGAGGCCGCATAGTCCAACCATTCCCGCATGGCCAAACCAATTCCCGGCGTTCCAACAACCGCGAAAATCGGAACGTTGCGTGCCGAGAACAATGCCAAATGTGACCAACTCAGGAGCAGAAGCACATGAACCAGTCGCCCCCTGCTCAGGTGCCAGACTGCCGCCGAGACGGCCAGCACCAGAAACGTCTCGAAATACGCGGCCGTAAACGAATGAAAGTCGATGGATTGAAATTCACTGATGCGCTGAACATAGAACGACGAACCGAGATATTCCGCAACGTGGAGATGCAAGTGATATCCATAGGGGTTGACGAGGCTCGCGCCGGCACACGCCGCGGCAGTCAACAAATACTTCCACGCTCGAACCCATGCATTCTGTCTCTTCCCACGGACCAGTTCCTCGGTCGCGGCTCCAATCGCATAGGTCATCAGCAAGACGATGCCGACGAAGAACCCTCCGTGCAGATTCACCCAAAGGATTGTGAGCGGAGGAAGAGCCAAGAGAGTAGAGGGCCCACGCTTGTTCTCGGTCCGGTTCAATACCCAGCAAAACGCCGCGGCGAAGAAGGGAGTTACAAGATGTGGCCGCGCGAGCCAGTGTATGGTGCTCGCCGACATTGCCAGCCCAGTCAGAGTGATCGCGATCAAACGATGACCGGATTCCTCCCGTGTGCTCCTGTAAACACAGACCGACGTAGCTCCCAGCAGCAACAGACTCGCCAGAACAATTCCGGCCAGGCCGGAACGCTGATGAACTGCCGCCATCAGGACGTCTGAAAGCCACTCCCAAGCAAACCAGGGTTGACCGGCCTTAGTGAATGAGAAGAAATCGGTCGCAGGAACGCGCCCGTTCTGCAAGATCCATTCCCCAGTCCGGATATGCCATCCAGTATCGGAATCGGTGAGCAGCCAGCCGACCCCCGTCGTGCACCAAAACAAAACAAGAATTGGTAGCACGAAAGCCAGATCGGACAGTGATGGCAACAAGTAAATCGACGCTCCGAGTGGCCGCTGCGGACCTCCAGAGATCTCCGCTTGTTCCCGAAGGAGACCCATGTGAGTGGCTCACTGTCTGACTGCTCTCTCAGGCTCGAGGGAGGGAGGATGGCTTGCCTGCGCTTCGGCAAAGTAACGCGCCGAGCCAGGCCTCTGTGATGTAAGGGACGAATCGTGTTCGACTGACCTTCCCAACCATCGTCGATTGAAAACATGAATTACCAGCGGCGTGCCTGTCGCCGCTGCAAGAAAGGCCCCGCCCGGATTGAGGTGAAGACCACCTCCAAGCACGACGAAAAGAAACAGGAAAAGGCAAACCACCAACGAGGCTTGTTTGATCTTCGCGAGCACAGTGACCCTCCGAAGCAAGCGGGAACTCTTCGATTCTTTCAACCGCCCTCCGCTCTCACCTATCCGGTCAACGTCTCGGCAGTCTCACCGTAAACAGCACCTTCGTGGTTTGAAGCGTCGAGTCCCGGCTGGGCAAAAGGACGAGGCTTTCGCAAGTAGTGGGCGTGCGTACAGCCCAGGCAATTGACACCCTTGGTCGCGGCGCGAACCAGCTGTAGAAATTTCTCAGGAATCGCGATCGCCTCGCCGGCCAGCGAATAGAATGTGGGCGCCGCGCTGCCGGCTTGGGCCTTATCTTTCCCGCTCAGATCCAGTTCCAGACGCCCGTGGATACCCCGAAAAAGAAGCTCGAATTCCACCTGCGGCCTCCGCCCGTCCATCCCCGCACTCAGCACATGCCGCGTGATGAGGAGCTCGTAAGTTCGCCCCTTCCGAAGCATGTCCAAACGTACGAGCGCCCCTGATATGACAACTGCGTGTAGGCCGTTCACGGCAATGGTCTCGACTCGATGAAGATATTCAAGTGGCTGGCCGTCTTCAGCGGCGAAGCTCACGTACCGACCTACATCGCCCCCGCAGCCGCCCGACTCCAGACCACGTATCACATACCGTCGCGCGAGTTGCTGGTGTTCAACGCTAACGAGGGAGTGAGCAAAGATACCGCGGTCCTTCAGCATCCTCACCGCCCGCCTTGCCAGCGGCAGTCCCGCCGTGCCTGTAAATTTCTGTCTGGCCATGCAGATCCTCTCCTCCTTCTTCTATACGGTCATCCGGACAGGGATCGGCTTTCCAACCGCTGCCCGGATCATTTCTTTGGTGCAGCCTGCCCAACATTGATAGAAGCGCGGATCAGAGACAAGAATCGCCAGGTTGTCCCGGCCGCGGTCGCGCCCTGCGAGAGCGCACGAAGGACATCGTGCTACATAGTTGCGCCCCACGACCCTGGTCTCTCGGACGTAGTCGAGGATGCAGAATCCCCGTTGTCCTCCTCGGGTTTCATGCCCCTTCAGTGGCTCGGGTTCCGATCTGACCTTTGCAACATTCGGCGGAAGGTCTTTTCCCCTGGTGAACCCATCTAATTCTTCGTCCGTCAGTTTGCGCAACCGAGTCAGAAATTCGATCTGCGCTTCCAACGTATAATCGGCGCCGTAAAACCAGAACCGACGTTTTGCGCCGCGATGGATTCCCAGCGGCCCTCGTATCGCATTGCCGAAGGCTCCCTCTTGGATCTCGTCATGTTTCGGGAACACCTCGATTCCCTCAGCCAATCCGGATCCCTTCACTGGTACTCCCAGCCTCTGTGCCAAGTCGTAGATATAAATTCGGCACTTTCTCGCGAGGAGCGGAACTGCCAGGAAAATCCAGAGGTGGCCTCCTCGCTTGCTCATCTCAAGTGCCGATTCCACACGGTCCTGCGTTAGCTGATACTGAAGTTTGATCAGGTCATCCATCGCGCGGGCGTAATCGGCATCGATGGCGACCCATTTAGAGCGCTGGTTGGACGGGTTAACGGCGTACAAGCCAATCGTGATTTTCCCCTCAAGGTGATCGGAAATTGTTTTCTCGTTTAAGTAACGGGCTGCACCCGAACCGCGTTCCGTTGGTCGGTAATAATAATGACGGCCCTTCTCCGGATCAGGCCGGTAGGACTGGACCGTATATGCCCTGCGGTTGACGAACAGATTGATGTACTGGTTCACCAACGCGGGCGTGGCCTGCATTCGTCGTGGCACAATCCACCTCCTTCCCGGCGGCTGGGGTTTGTGCTGTGTCGTAAATATGTCGGGATTGGATTTCTGTCAAACGGCCGCCGCAAACCTCTGGATTGCAAGGTGCTAAGCAACCATTTCAGCCTGCCTGCCTGGCTCGAGCAACCAGACGCCGTCGACCCTCAACAAGGCCGGACGTTCCACCAGACTGAGAAAGTCGTACTCGTGTACCAGGAGGTCAAAATCACTCACGCTGTATCCACCGTACTGGTCGTCCTCAAAATCGATCCAGAGCCAGGCTCCGTTCCTGCGGTCAAGAACGTAGAAGGCCCCGGACTCTGGATCTCCGGGGACCACGACAAACAAGAGAACGACTGAGGGGAACTCAATCCATCGGACCGCTTGAGCCTTGTCCGTTGCTGTGAGTAAAGAGTTGACCGCCTCCGCGATGAGTGCGGTGGGCTTGACTCTGATGATTGGTTGAGCTTTCATGCGACCGAACATACTTTTTTCCTCCCTTCTGAACGTCTGTGTTTGAGCAAATCGAGTGCAGCCACGACAGCGTAATGGTTCCTTCTACGCTGCTAAAATGTTCCTGTGAAAATGTTGGGTGGGGCCTGGTCAAAAGGAGATGTGTTAGCCCTTGTTGGGGTCCTCGTGGCCGTTCTGGGTATTTGGGTCGCCCATCGTGACACTGCCAGACCTGAGGACGGAGAGGCAGACGAGATCCACAAACCCAGCGTCGGCTCGGGCGAATCTCAAACTAAGGGAACGGGGACTGGGCGCCTCGCGACCAAAGCTGTTACTCGCAACGCCGACGTCTCTTCCGGTCAAGTAAATTTCGGGTGCGAGGAGACTCAGCAAGTCAAGACGCCGGAAGTGTTCTTTGGCGCGAACGCCCGTGATATCCAGCCTCGCCCGGAATGGGTGCAGACCGACAACGCCAAGAGTCAAAATCAGCAAGTTATCTATGACAGAAATGCCGGGACGGACGTAAGAGGTGTGCTTGCCCAAGGTTCGATCACGGGCCTAGACAAACAGGTTTTCAATTGCCCGGGAGGCGGGCACGGGAGTTTGGCGCTCCACGTAACCTGGACGGAAGACCAGACTTCAGCTCCTGGCAAGCCTTGATCGGTACTTTGTCCACCTTCCTCGAGGATCAATTCTTAAACACACGAGCCTCGTCGGGCAGACTCTGTGGTCGCATCCGGAGGTAAAGTACAGAGAGGCACTTGGTGAAAGTCGCCACCTTCAACATTAACAACATCAATAAGCGGCTCGACAACCTGCTGGCCTGGTTATCCAAAGCGCAGCCGGACGTGGTTAGTCTCCAAGAGCTCAAGGCGGAGCATGGAGCTTTTCCGGTCAATGCCCTTCGAGCTCTCGGGTACGAAGCAGTTTGGCAAGGGGAGCGTTCCTGGAACGGCGTGGCCATTCTCGCGCGGAACCACGTTCCCGTGCTGACTTGCACAAGCTTGCCGGGAAATCCTGAAGATCATAATCCGGACGACCATCAAGCTCGCTACATTGAAGCGGCGGTTCAGGGAGTCCTGATCACTTCCATCTACCTCCCCAATGGGAATCCGCGGCCGGGACCGAAATTCAATTACAAGTTGGCCTGGTTTGAGCGCCTCATTGCCCACGCCGCCGAACTCATGGCGAGCGGCGCACCCGTGGTGCTGGCCGGTGACTACAATGTCGTGCCGACACCGCAGGACATCTATCCCACGCGATCGTTGGATAACAACGCGCTGAT
>Ga0210393_10000558_pt1 | contig 33396 bp, 28 predicted proteins | sample IncBWC27OmetaG_FD_160068 | JGI IMG/M metagenome (GOLD analysis project Ga0210393, IMG submission 160068) | Forest soil microbial communities from Barre Woods Harvard Forest LTER site, Petersham, Massachusetts, United States - Inc-BW-C-27-O ...
ACGTTCAGTAGGGCTGCTTCGCGATTCTTATGACTCCCGACGACCAGACTTTTCCCGTCTGAAGTCCAACTCACGTAGCCGAGGCTAGGCCAACCATCTAGGGCAATCTCGCTGGGCGGGTGTCCTGTTAGAGAAAGAATGTGAATCTTTGTCTCCGAGGAGTTCAGCACGGCAAGCTGTGCACCATCGGGAGATAGGGCCCAATGAGAGTCGAGTATGGGAAGGGGGGCGGTGTCAAATCTGCTGAGCTCGGGACCCCGCCTGGTCAACGAGTCAATGGAAGTAAAGATGAGATGTTTGCGATCCGGACTCTCTTCAGCGATTACGCACGCGGTCGCCGGAAGCCGTGCACACCGGGCACTCCCGTCAACAAAGTGGCCCGACATGATTTCCTGCGGGGCTCCACCCGTGACGTGGATACGCATCAGTCTTTGTTCACTTCGATCTGCTGCTACGTACAGAATCTCGGTGCCATCGGGCGACAGTCGCGCAGCCCCTGTAATGCCTTGCCCCGTAAAGATCCGTTGAGCAATTTCCGCATCCACAGGCTGTCGGAAAATTTCCATTGGCCCGTTTCGATCAGAAATGAAAACGACCGCGTTGTTTTCAGATGTCCAACCGCTAGGAATATTCCGACCCTCACTGAGAGTCAGGGGCCTGGGTGAACTAAGCCGCGTTCCGTTTGCTTCCAGGTCCGCGGTATAGATGGTGTGCTGGTCTATACCGCGCACAAACGCGAAATGCTTACCATCCGTCGTAACGCTCACAAAGGCTGGGCACCCAGGGAACCAATTCGCCACGGGATTTGGGTTTCCGATAGGCTGGCTGGTGTTTAAATCGACGCGGATCTTCCAGTGGTCGCATGTCCTAAAACTACGATCTTTCGCTACACTGTACCCAATCTGTCCATCGGGCAACCACAAAAAGCCTGTCAACACACCCACAGGAGAAGTCCGAAGGACCTCTGCTGGAGAGTGACCGCGAAGATCTCGACTCTCGATCGAAACAGCTGTGCCGGAGTTATCCAGCTTCATGTAGGCGATTCGTTGTCCGTCCGGCGACCACCTCACTAACGTTATTAAGGTATTTGGCTCGGCATCGTAGATCTTGTGTGGCTCCCCGCCATCGGGTTTCATCAGCCAAACCTCGCGGTCATAAAGCTCACCCGCATTACTACCAAAGGCGATCCAGAGACCGTCTGGCGAGATTGAGAATGCCATGGCGTTGTCGCGCAATTTGTGCGTTTCTCCCCTCAAGCTAACAGCCCAGATATCCGTGTCGCGTCCGTTGTAACGGGGTTGGGACGCGCCCGTGTGCGCGTTGGCGACAAACCCGCTACTATCGGGCAACCACCCGGCGAGGATGGTCCATGTCACTTGCGTGTGCCTCAGTTCTTGTGGTTGTGGAACGTCGAGCGTTTCGCTGGTTGCAAGCGATTCGACGTGTAATCCTGTGAGATCGGAGTACGCCAAGTACTTTCCGTCTGGTGAAATTGCGCCACTTTCAACGCTGTTTGCAGGAGAGTTGTGCGTCAGTTGCCGCACATTGAGCACGGGAGCTGCGTGTGAGACACGCTTATACCAATAGACCCCCCCAGCGACCGCCGACAAGACGAAAATGGAAGCCAGAGCCGAAATCCTGAGCCAATTCCTCGTGTGTTGTCGTGCAGCGCCCGCTCCGGCAGGAAAGGTGGGAGTGAGTATAGCGCTCTTAACATCTGAACTCCGTTTCACGCTCTTCAAGTCAGCACAGACTTCTGAGACAAGCTGATAGCGCAGCTCGAGCTTCTTTTCCATCGCCTTCGAGATAACATTTTGGAACTCCACGGGAAGGCTGGGCTTCAACTGATGTACCGAAACAGGGTCGTGGCTGAGGATGGCATCACGGATCTCAGCCAAAGAATCGCCTGCGAAGGCTCGGTTGCCCGTTGCCATTTCGTAGAGCACAAGGCCAAAGCTGAAAATATCTGTGCGTGAATCTAATTTTCTTCCCAATGCCTGCTCGGGAGACATGTAGCCTGCGGTGCCCACGGCAATTCCGGCGTTGGTGAGGCTATGCTCGATTTTGATTGCAGGATCAGTCTTTAGCGCGGCAGCGTTATCCTCGCGCAGTTCTTCTGGTTCGATTCCGGCAGCAAACGTTGTCTGTTTCGCCAAACCGAAGTCCAGGATTTTGGCAACGCCTTCCTTGGTTATGAAGATATTGACCGGTTTGATGTCGCGATGGATGATCCCCTTCTGATGGGCCGCGCTCAATCCTTCGGCGACTTGAACCGCAATGTCGAAGAGCTTTGGCGGCGGCAAGCCCGGTGCATCCGAGCCATGCGAGACTGAGGTGCCAGAAATCAACTCCCGGAGAGTCTCACCCTCGAGCAATTCCATGACGAGGAAAGGCTGACCCCCATGTTCTCCAAATTCGTAGATCGTGCAAATGTTGGAGTGACTCAGAGACGAGGCGGTGCGAGCCTCACGCTCAAAACGCAGTAGGGTCAGAGAATCTCTCCCCATTTCCTCGGGAAGGAACTTCATCGCGACCCGGCGGCCTAACTTCAAGTCCTCAGCCCTGTAAACCACGCCCATGCCCCCACCGCCGAGGATGTCGAGGACCCGGTAGTGAGACACCTTTTTGCCGATCAGATTTATAGTCGGCGTCGGTGGCTGGCTCGCAGCATTCTCAGCGTGAGTAACCTCACTAACGGGCGCGACAAAGCGATAACCGCGTTTGGGAATCGTTTCCACATATTCTCGGCCGCCGTCCCATTCTCCGAGCGCCTTGCGCAAGAAAAAAATGTTCTTATTGAGGTTGCCTTCCTCGACAAACGCATCGGGCCAGACGCGCTCGATCAGCTCGTCCTTGTCAACCAAATGTCCGGCCTTCTCAACTAACAAGACCAAGATCTCTAGTGTCTTTGGAGCCAGGGCGACTGGCAGGCCGTCGCGCACTAGTACGCGCTTCTCGGAATCCAAACGAAACGGGCCGAAGGCGTAGAAGTGCATGGTTTGCAGCGAGATGCAGTCTGCCAGAAATTTGCCAGAACTTTGGAAAGACGTCGAAACCGCAGCTGCGCTATCGTGCGGCGCGAGTGGGGAATAAACGGCAATGCGATCCGGACCCGCCCGGGCGCAATTCTAGTACGCGAGGGTATTCCCCGCAATGCCGAATGTCGCGACGATTCGCCGGGCCTTGTACGGCTGCCATTTTGCGAAATAAGGGCCGAATTAAGAAGGAATTCAAGAGAGGTGACTCATATGGAGTCCCGCAACCACGACCATCAAGTGCCTCCGAGACGCAATGTTCGGCTTGTTCGCTTCCTTGTGTTAGTCGGCGCATTTTTCTGCACGTCTGCGAACGCCCAAAAAGCGTTTGATCCAGCCACCGGAATAGTGTTGCGTGGGACGATCGTCACCATGGATTCCATTGGCACCATTCTCCATGATGGCTCGATTCTGATTCGGAATGGAGTGATCGTTGCGATATGGCAAGGACAGCAGGCACCACAGGGAGTTCCGCTCGGGAATGCAATTGAAGTGGATTTTGGACCAGAGGCACTGATTTTTCCTGGTCTTATCAACTTACATAATCACCCCACGTATGACGTACTCGACCCTTGGCCGGCGCCGTCTTCAGATGTGCAAGGCACTTTAGGCCGCCCACTTGGGACCGAACCGTACGCCAATCGCTATCAATGGAACAATGTTCCCAGCACCTCCCCTCCTGAATATCGCCGCCTCGTCGACACTCCTCAACTTTTACTCAACTCCAGCCTTGGCCTCGGATTGCTTTCGGAAGTGGTCAAGTACTCGGAGGTGAAGGCAATGTTGGGAGGAGAAACCTCGTTCCAGGATGGATTACCGGATCAAGCGACCGACAACCTGATGATCCGCAACGTGCAGAGCGCAAACTTTGGAAGGCAGGCAGTTTTCTCGCGGGTTCCATCCATCGATCAGCTCTCTTCAAGCGATCTCGCAACTCTCATTGCAGGAATGCAAAACGGCCAGGTGGACGCTTGGCTGACGCATCTCGCGGAGGGTGTGCGTGACAATCAGCGTCGCGCCGGCGACACCGTTTCCTCCCGCGCAGAGTTCATGAGTCTCCAATCGATGGGATTGCTTACGGACATGACTGTAATTGTCCAGGGCAACGGTCTTGAGGAAGCCGACTTTGCGGCGATGCGCGCCGCCCGTAGTATTCGCCTGGACCATAGTGGAGATGGTTTGGGGGCCAAGCTGGTCTGGTCCCCTCTTTCGAATCTGCTTCTCTACGGCCAGACGGCACTCATCTACCAAGCTCTGAAAGAAGGCGTGACCATCTCGCTCGGCACGGATTGGAGTCCCAGCGGCTCTCGAAATCTTCTGGATGAGTTGAAGATTGCCGACATCGCTCTGCGTGATCCGCGATTGCTGGGCCTTGACCGGGACCTGGTGCCCTCTTTGAGCGTTGACGGCAAGACAGGCGATGCGCGCAGAGATGCCGAGATCGCGTTGGATAAAGTGCTCGTGGAGATGGTCACAAATAATCCCGCACAGACTCTCCGCTGGAATCAGTATGTCGGCTCTGTCGAGGCTGACAAATTCGCGGACTTGATCGTTATCAGCAAGTCTGATCGTGCCTCCGGCAAAGGAATCCCTGACTCGCCGTATCGGTCTTTGATTGACGCGACTGAGGAAGACGTGCGCTTGGTGCTCGTCAATGGTGAGCCGCGGTCCGGTGACGTGAAGGTCATGGCGGCTCTCAAACCAGGCAATTATGAAGTGATCAGCAGTACGCGTTCCAATTTCTCCAAAGCGATTGACACAACAAACCCGGCGCTACCGAAAGGCACTGAAACTTTTGCCTACTTGAATCAGACCTTGACAGCGGCGCTCAGTGCCCTAGGCGGTGACAATCCGCCGACCGGCGGAGGCACGGCGGATGACTCCAATACTTATAGCTATCTCAAAGCGAACATTCCGGGCGCCACCGGGTTGACGGATTCACAATTCCGCTACGAGCTCACTCTATTCGCGGGGCTCGACCAAAGGGGCCGGTTGAATCTCGAAGGCATACAACTTTCCCCGGTGCTGGTGGAGGATGATCACTTTTACTTTCACCTCATCGGAGGCGATGTTTCCGAGGGCACGGGGCTGGTCTCCGATCCAAAACCCCCATTCGGACTGTACCCGACAAATCTCAACCAGATACAGGTACGAGGAAATCCATTCGATCGAGATGATTATTGCAATCGATATTTTGGCCTTTGTCACTAGTCGCGGGCAGTTGTCCGGACAAACTGAACTAGATAGGAAAAGAAGTGAAGTGCAGCGTGTAGAACTCGGCGAACGACTTGCAAATTGTACTGAAATAGGGTGACCGAAGACTTCCGAATCGCTGCACGGCTCAACGAATGTGGCCTTGAGGAAATGTGATGAAAAAATCTTGGTTGTTCTTGTTTGCAATCTGTAATTGGTGGCTCCTCAATGGTTGTGGCTCCGGCAGTTCCGCACCCCCTCCACCCCCACAAGCTGCTCAACTGGTCGTTACCCCCGCGTCATCGACCGTAAGCGCCGGTACGGCACTGAGCTTCAAGGTCACAGCTGTCGGCTCGTCCGGTGCGGTGGCTTCCGGCTATTCCGGGACCGTGCATTTTATCAGCAATGACAGCCAAGCAGCTTTGCCGGCCGATTCGAAACTGGCTAATGGAACAGGAACCTTCTCGGCCACGTTCAAGACCGCCGGTGGCGTACAATTCACCGCGACGGATACGATCACGCCTTCAATCTCAGGCGGCGCTCCGATCAACGTCAATCCCGGACCGGTCTCTCAGTTCACGGTGACCACTCCGATGGCCGCGTCGATAGGCCTGCCCATTAATCTCACGATGGTTGCGCAGGATAGCTTTGGTAACGCGACTATTTATGCTGGAACTCTGCATTTCACCAGCACTGATGCGCAAGCCGAGCTGCCATCGAACTCGCCCTTCACGAATGGAACGGGGAACTTTACGGTGACGTTCAAAACCATCGGCTCGCAAACTATCACGGCAACCGATACAGTCACGGCTTCATTGAAGGCCACATCAAGCGCGGTCAGTGTGGTCAGCAACACGGCCACGCACCTCGCCATGAACGGTCCGGGCTCTACAAATACAAGGGCTACTTTCAACGTCACCGTTAGCGCGCTGGACGCAGCCAATAACGTTTCGGCAGGATATTCGGGAACTGTGCACTTCACGAGCAGCGATGCCCAAGCCAAGCTTCCAGCAGACTCAGCTCTGGCAGCCGGAACGGGAAACTTTTCCGCAACGCTGGAAACTGCTGGGACGCAAACCCTCACAGCCACAGATACAACTTCAGCTTCAATCAACGGTGTGAGCTCGATTGGCGTCACCGCTGCGACTGTGTTGACGATCAGCTCCAGTCCGCCGGCTTCCGGGACCGTCGGCATCGAGTACAACCCGCACAGCGTCACATGGTGTACCTTCTTCCTGTTCGATCGCTGCGGGGCTTTTCGGACGGGTCAGGCAGACGGCTTCCCTCTGGCTGCCCAAGGCGGAGTTTCTCCTTATCACTGGAGTTGGGTTCCAGCGACGGGCTCCTCGCTGCCACCGGGTTTAAATATTGCGAGTTCTGGAAACTTCGCGTGCGGTGTGCCGGGGGCTACAAGTTCCCCTCGTCCAGCCTGCATCTATGGCACACCGATGGAGCCGGGAAGTTATAATGTTGTCGTCACCTCAACCGATTCTGGGTTGCCGTCTGTCCAAACATCTGCGAATTACACGATTACCGTCAACGATCCGCCGCCGCCCACAGTTAACACCACGCCGCCGCTACCTCCGAGTGTGGTAAACCAGTCATTTACCTACACGTTCACAGGAAGCGGTTATGGCGCGGTGACGTTGAGCGAGTCGGGTGCCCTGCCTACAGGAATGGCATTCAACAATAGCAATGCGACGCTTTCTGGAACCCCAACGCAAACGGGGTCATTCCCGATTGTGGTGACGGCGACCGACCAGTTTAAGCAAAATTCTGTTCCAGCAGATTTCACTATCGTGGTTTCGGCACATGGGTTTTACGCAACCGGGAGTATGACGACGGCTCGCCTTTCGCACACCGCCACGCTGCTTACTAGCGGAAAAGTTCTCATCGCTGGAGGACAACTGGATGCAAACAACTTGCTGGGAACAGCGGAACTGTATGATCCCAGCACTGGGTCGTTTACGGCGACGGGAAACCTGGAAGCCTCACGGTCTCAGCACACCGCCACTTTGCTGAACGACGGGCGGCTGCTTCTGACGGGAGGAACCACCGGTACAGACACGAACGCAGTGAAGACTGCGGAGATTTTCGACGTCGCCGGCGCCACGTCCACGTCAACGGGAAGCATGCAAACCGCCCGCTACGACCAAACAGCCACCCTTCTCAATAATGGCCAAGTCCTCGTGACCGGAGGAGTAGACGCCAACGGGGTTGCTCTGGCTTCCGCCGAGCTTTTCAATCCCTCCACCGGCACGTTTTCGCTTACAGGCGCCATGAATTCGGCCCGTCTGCACCACACCGCTACGCTGCTGACGAATGGAATGGTGCTGGTTGCCGGAGGGATCCTCGTCAAATCGAAGGGTCTTGATACGGCGGAGCTTTACGATCCGACCGCGGGAACCTTCACTACAGTCGTCGGCATCATGACGGTAACACGTTTCAATCAGTCGGCGACTTTGTTCGTTACTGGACCCGACGCAGGAAAAGTGCTTTTGGCAGGCGGGTTCGATGACAGCGGCAACGCTCGTAACACGGCAGAGCTTTTCGATCCGGCCTCCAAGAGTTTTACCGCCACTACCAACATGATAAGCGCTCATGCTGACCATACGGCGATCCTGCTCAAAGATGGAACCGTGCTCCTGACTGGAGGCATGGATGCGAGTGGCGCCGCCACTGCGGTGGTGGAATTGTTTGATCCCAATTCCGGGAATTTCGCAGCAACAGGAACTCTGGTAGCGGCCCGTGAGTTCCATACGTCGACCTTGTTGAACGATGGCCGTGTACTCGTCACGGGGGGAACCAATTCCTCCGGGGCTCTATCATCCGCGGAGCTCTACAAGTAGGGCGACCTCGCCTCGTGGGCGTCCCGAGGAGGATTACACTGTCCGCGGCGCCATCCTGATTGGTGGGTTCTTAAAGGAGAGACGGTGAAAATATTGGTAGTCGCTCTATTCTTTAGCCCGAGCCTCTTCACTGGTTGCGGCGGCTCATCCTCTCCTCCACCGACGCCTGGAGACTTCAACCTTTCTGTGTCTACATCTTCCATCACCTCGCAAGTCGGCGCCACAAGTTTGCCCGTCGACGTCTCCATAACTTCACAGAACGGATTTGCCGGCCCGGTCAGCGTAATCCTTAGTGGATTCCCAAACGGGATTACTGCTTCTCCGCCTTCGCCATTTACGCTGTCTCCGGGAATGACGCAAGCTGTCACGTTTGCAGCACCAGCGGCGGCCGGAACATTCACGGTGGAATTTCAAGGCGTAAGCGGGACACTTTCCCACAGCGCAAATGCAACTCTGACCGTCACGCCGCCGCCAAGCCCCTATCTTGTATCCGCTAGTTACTATCCGTGGTACAACGCGAATGCCTGGGAATACGCGGAGTGTTCTAACGGGACGTTACGCGGCGAATTACAACCCGCACAGCTGCCGATCCTCGGCAAATACGATTCAGGACAAGAAGACGTGGTAACCCAGCAGATCGCGTGGTCGGCAGCGGCTGGAATCAACGTGTGGGATCTGGAATGGGTGATGCCCAACGACCTTCTTGACAACAACCTTCAGAAAGCCGTTTTGACCAATCCGCACATTGGCGACATTCATTTGGCGATGTTTTACGATTACGCAATCCGCTTCAATAACGATAACAATCTGACGCCAGACAAGGTCACGACCATTCTTTCGGATTTTCAATACCTGGCGACGCGTTACTTTCCGCACTCAAGCTACTTGAAGGTCGGTCAAGCCCGGCCTGTAGTTTTCTTCTATGAGGCTTTGAACCTGCAGCCTGTGTCCGCGGTTCGGCAAATGGTCGCGCAGATTCGTCAATCGATGTCAGCCGCCGGGTTCAATGTTTATCTGATAGGAGATGAATATTACCCGTTGCGTGCACCAGATCCTGCTCGCATAGGAAACTGGGATGCCATCTTTGGTTACAACCCCTACGCGACGCAAGCTGGATATTCAGATGACAACGGCTTTCTGGCCTTGCAGGCTAACATGTACCAACAATACCAGGCGGTCGCTCAACAATTGGGCGTCGAGTTCGTGCCGAGTTTGGTGCCTGGATTCAACGACCGCGCAGTTCGCCGTACCTGCGCGAACAATCCTGCTTTGGCTCGGAGAACCAGCGCTACGGCCGCGGAAGGCTCGATGTTCGCAAAGTTTTTGAATGATCTGGCTCTGCCGTATGCCAACAAGAGCCAATTGAAGATGATTCATATAACGAGCTTCAACGAATGGCACGAGGATACACAGATTGAGCCTTCGGTCGTGACTGCTCCGACCACTACCGATACCTCTCCCACGGGGTCGCAGTACACCCAGGGGCTTGTGTATCAAGGGTATGGCACTACCTATTTGGACATCCTTCGGGCCCAGATTGCGGCGACCGAGCCTTGATCTTGTCGATGCCCTCCCATTTCATCGTAACCACACCAAGTTTCAGTCAAGGTCCAGTATGGAAGAAATGCAAGTCCAGCGGGTTTCCGGTGGCCGAATGGCGGGGAACTCCCTCCATAGTCGTTGAAGCTACCCGGCGGCTGGATTGCCTCCCTCAACTAACCGAATTCGAAAGGATTATTGGACACGTCGAAAAATTGAGATGCATCGGACAAGAAACGTAGGCTGCTCATCGGAGTGGGCGGCTCCGGAGAATCCCGTCTAACCGCATTCGCCGTCTCCCCCAAGCTCTTACCCAATTGCTGGCGGATAGATTTATTCTGCAGTCTTAACTTCATAAGTATTAGGCTAATAAGTATATAGAGCACGGCTGAGCGAGTGTTGCTTCGTCTGCGAAGCAGTCGGACCCAAGATGATGTGCCGGGCCACGCTTTCCCTAACCTGAGTCCGCGGTTTGGGCCCATTTCCAATCCAATTTCACGACGTGGAGGATACAAATGTATTCGAAAAGAGAAATCTGTTTCACAATCACTCTGGCACTGGGTATTTTTCCCGGTTTCAATCCCAGACAAGACACGAGCCGTTTGAGGTCGCCCGGCCCATGCCTTACCTTAGTCGACGGCGTACATCCGCCACCTCCGGTACTTCCACCACCGAAGCTTGGAAGCACAGGACAGCTTCAGGCAGACGGCGTACATCCGCCACCTCCGGTACTTCCAGCACCGAAGCTTGGAAGCACAGGACAGCTTCAGGCGGCTAGCACAAAGGCGTTGCTATCTCCTTGGCGTTCTTATCCCAGATTAGCGAGCTAGTTTCTAAAGAAAGGGGAAGACAATAGATGTCTTCCCCTTTTTCCATGCTAGGATATTTGGGGTTTTCCCTTAACACATGAGCTCGTACGCGCTGAGTTTCTGGCTTGCGGGTATCGCACTGGAAGGCACGATTTTGGTACGCGCATTGGTTGTTGGATGGTTTAAAAAGTGCCCGTTCTTCTTCGGCTATCTGGTCTGTGTCTTTGTCCAGGACTTGTTTTTCCTGGCCGTTTATAGTTTCAAATTCAAATATTACCCACCGTTCTATTGGTACGCGGAATTTTTCAGTTTGCTGATGGGTTGTGGAGTCACGTGGGAGATTTTTCGCTTGATACTCGGACGCTATCCCGGCGCAGGCCGGATGGCCCGCAACGTGCTCGCCATTGTATTACTACTAGTTTTATCCAAGGGCTTGGTTGGTGCCTGGAATGGCGACATCCCTTGGGCAGTAACCATGGTTGAGCTTGAACGCAATCTCCGTGCGATACAGGCGCTGTCACTCATTGTGCTGGCCGTGCTCATCGTTTATTACCGGGTTCCTCTTGGTCGCTACGCCAAGGGAATATTTGTGGGCTATGGAATTTTCATCGCTACAATGGTGGTGACTCTGACATTGCGCAGTTCGATTGGTCAGCCTTTCCAGGCGGTCTGGGTTTTACTGCAACCACACTGCTATGCTGCGTCCTTAGGCATATGGTGTTTTTCTCTCTGGCGCGGGGAACCATCTCCGGTGGAGCAAGCGCAATCAAAGATCGAGGAAGACTACCAGTCACTTGCGGTTCTGACTAGAAGGAGCTTGGTTCAGGCACGCGAGTTTTTGGGCAAGGCCACACGTCCATGAGCGGAACGCTTACTCTGTTTGCGATCGGTTTCTTCCTAATCGCGTCGTTAGTTTATCTATTGCGTCGCCGCGGATCGGAAGAAGAGGATGTTCGATGGTTTCGCGATCGAGACTTGGCCATTCCGACCGCGCAGTTTGAGGATCACCGTAAAGAGCAACTGGATCGAATCTTCGGCTTTGAAGATTGGGACTTCATCCGGAACAGCACATCAAACCGGATTCAGCAATTGTTTCTGAAGGAACGGAAGGCGATTGCGCTATCCTGGCTTTCTCAACTACGAATGCAGGCGAGGGCTGGCATGGATCTTCATGTGGCCCGCGTGAGAGCGTCAGAGGAACTCGAACCGCTTTCGGAGCTCAGGTTGGCAATCGACTACTATGCATTCCTGGCAAAGAGTGGCTTCATTGCTGTGATCGTGTTGATAGGCGGTCCGATGGCACTGCGAGGCATGGTCGGACAAGCCGAAAGTCTTTCGAATAACCTTAGGGGAATGCTTAGAGCCGCGATGGAGCCGCAGGGATTTTCGCAAAATACAAGAATCCGCTGATCAGTGAAGAATGGGAAGCCGATGGAACTAAGACCAGACCAGCCCACTCCCGTTGCCGTCGAAGACGCCCTCCGCGATCTGCAGAATCGGACTCTAGCCAGTCTCGATGGAGATTTTGCTAGGCTGGTTTATCTGGCTTCGACGCGCGATTATAATTCGGGCCGCTACGCGCATGACGGACTGAACTTTCGTTTTACCGAGCCGGTGGCGGAACGAGTTTTGGCCAAGGCCCACCGCCAAGTTTTTGTAAGTCTAGCGCTCAGTCCACTGAAAATCGTGGTAACTCATCTTGAACAATACATTCGTTCCGGGTGCGCCCGTCCGGATGAGATCCTCGCATCATGGGGCGAATTGGAACCTTTTCGAATTCTGGCTCCGGAGTATGACGATCCAATTACCGTTAAGCTCTTTATCTCGAACGTTAGGATCGCTTTGGCAATTGTGGGGGCATCTTGGAGGGAGAATCAGCGGCACTAGGATCGACAATGCGCATGGCCACCGCGGTGACCTGGCCGATAATCTCGGCCTCATGGATGGAAAAGCTACGATGGGGGCGGGAGGAAAGAGGATGGGGGATCAATAGAAGCTCTTCCCCACGCCTCTCACACCAACAGCACGCATATCCCGAGCGAAGTTCAACGAAGTAAATGGGCCTGTCGAATTCAGTCCGCCACTGGTTGGCGTGAATATCCCGCAGGTGGTCGTCGATGAAGACGAAACTTCCCGGCCGTAATAACGGGTACATCGTGTAATCTTGCAATCCTATAAAACCATAATGACCGTGTCGAATGTCCAACTGTTGGAGCAAGGCAATCGGCACCTCCCCCCAGACCTGTACCATTCGCGACACCAGATTTGTCTCCTCGACCCGGAAGCCTGGGTCGAAGCGGACTGGAAAAGTTGCCGTTTTGGTCGAGTCGATTTCTTCCAGATTGACTAGGTGCGTGTGGGAGGGGACCGTTTCGATCTGGTATTTCTGCAGCAGTCCGAGATCAATGCCGAACATGGGAAGTAGATCGGAAAGCCGTACTCGGTAAACGGCACTCAAACTAAACAGTTTATGAATGCTCGGAACTGCATTTGAATTCTCTAGCCTGGTGAGCCAATTATTTGAAACGAAAAACTCGGGGTTTGATTGTGCGTTCGCGATATGCTGGCTTTGGTCTTCTACCTCGCGCACAGTAATTCCGAGCCGTGCTCGGAGGTCCTTTAGGGTTTTGCCAGAAGTCATGGATCTAGTATTTCGAATAGTAATCCCACAAAGTCTATCAGAAATTGGAAAATCCGGTCATGGCGGCTAGGCGCGGGCTGTGCGATTACAGGACTTTCTTTTGCTGCTTCCCGTACGAAGCATATTTAAGTATTCCCCATATAAATCTCTGCCGCCGACACAATCTCTGAATCGGCGCCCTTAAGGAGACACCTCACTCGGAGCAGAAAAACTGGCGGATTCACCCCGAATGCACTGTGGCGAAGCCTAACTTCTTGGCGACCGAAGCCCAGGAGATACAGGTCAGGAGGGAGGCTGCAGGTGAATATGCGAAAACGGGAGAGGTGGATTTATTCGAAATTCCGCAGGGCGATGAGAATTTGTCGGGACCACTGCCAGTGTGCCTGAAGACGGCATGAACCCAAGGCGCTTTTGCGGTTCCAATATTAAAAAAATCTACGCCGCTCCGACATTCTGGGCAAGGCAGGATCCGGAGGTTGGCGGTCCTAGGACAGAAAGGTTCTATCGAAGGTGCGTTGATAGTGTCCGAGCGTGGGGCCCATATTCACAGCCGCCGCGCCTTTCGGGGGGAGTTCGCATGGCAGCCTATTTCGTAAAATTCATGATTGTTTCTACGTTGATTCTGATTGGGTTCGGAGGGTTCCTGCTGTATGACGCCGTATCGCAGCCTACCAATTCCCAGCTTTTCGAAGTCACTGGCGGGGCGGTGCTTCTGGCCCTGGGATTGATCACGTTGTGCTCCCAAGGACAGTTGGTTATCCGGTGGTTGAGGGAAATGCGAACCCAGTCCGGCCGGAACCTGTAACACGAATACCCGTTAGCCCGTACGAGTGAGGTCAATGCGTCAAGCCCGCCTGGGACGTGCCCGACTGCTGACCGTTAAATCGGAATTCGTCTCTTGTCGATCTGATAGTTACTCAACAATGAAATCACTTTTCGATTTCGAGGCGGGGGAATGCTACCCATGTTTAGATAACAGAAGGTGAACGAAGGGTTAGATGGCATCAACTTCCAATCGCGCGGAACGATGGGTGGACCATGTCATCGACCGCACCACTTCCGTCCAGAATGACCATTTAATTGCACGTCATGTGCTCTTCGCTTTATCCTTCATCCTAGTTTATCTGCTACTCAATCAGCCTTGGATCATTTTGGTTTCTCCCAGCCTTGGGTTTACAGCCTGGTACCCTGCGACAGGACTCATCTTTGCAGTCATGTTGTGCCTTGGTCCGCGCTATTTCCCCCTGATGGTATTGACCGACGTCCTCGCAGGATTCGTGATCTACCATCAACCTCTGGTTTCCTGGAGTTCGACCATCGCGCCCATCATCGGCGCAGGCTCGTACGCAGGCGCCGCGTATCTTTTGGGTGGCCCCCTGAGGATCGATCCGGCGTTGCGATATCGGCGAGATGTGGTGCGATACATTTTGATAACCACGGCTGCAGCCGTGCCGGCAACCTTGGCGGGTGTTCTCGCCTTAGTGAAAGACCACACGATTTTGTGGAACCAGTTTTGGAGCTCGGCGTTGCAATGGTACATGGGTGACGCGATTGGTCTCGTAGGATTTGCGCCATTCCTCCTTATCCATGTGTTTCCGTGGGTAGTGAGGGAGCTCTCGAGGTTTCGCCGGGAAGCGGTACAACGCGCCGACGGGCGGGCGGCAAGATTGGGGAGGAGTCATTCAGGAACGATTCTGGAGGCGATTGGACAGGTAAGCGCCATTCTCGTGGTTTTGTGGGTCATGTTCGGCCGAACGTTCGGACCCAAGGAATTCTATTACCTAGGCTTTGTGCCCATCCTCTGGATTGCGATGCGTCAGGGTATCCGGCGCGTGGTCACTGCACTGGTGATTTTCAACTTTGGAATCGTGGTGGCGCTGCGCATCTTTCCTCTGCCCCCCGATTTTCAGCTCAAGGTTGGTGTCCTCATGCTAGCGGTGTCGGGGACAGCACTGATCGTTGGGTCGGAGGTTACGGAGAGACACCGGACGGCCCGGCAATTGAGGGACCGGACTGGCTTTCTGAACTCGCTGATTGAGCACAATCCTCTCGCTATTGCCATAGAGGACGGCAAGGGGTACGTGCGCTTCTGCAATGACGCATTCGCAAAGCTCTTCCTATATTCGCATGAAGAGATAGTGGGGAACCGGCTCGACCAGGTAATTTGCCCTTCCGGAAGCGTGGCGGATGATTCTGGGTTATCAGTCCCTTCCAGACCTGGAGAATCTGTCCACAAGGCGGTCCGTAGAGTCCGCAAGGATGGAAAGATACTCGACGTGGAACTCCATGAAGTTGCGATCCATTTGGAGAGCCGCCAGTCAGGTGGGTATGCGATCTTCCGTGATATTTCAGAAGAGGTCAAATCGGCTGCGGAAGCCGAGGAGCATGCGAACTCATTGAACAACCTGGTGACGGAGCTGCAGCTCAGAACCATGCAAATGTCGCTTCTCAACGACATGGGAGGCTTGCTGCAGTGTTGTGGAAACATGCAGGAAGCGTTTGCGGTGGTAGCCCAATCCGCAAGAAAGCTTTTCTCAGCGTCGACCGGAGGGGCGGTATTCGTCTTTGGGCCGTCCCGGGAGGCGCTTGAGGCTACAGCGATGTGGGGGGATGGCTTTGCGTCCGAGCCGGTGATCTCTCCGGCTGACTGTTGGGCCCTGCGGCGTGGACAACCGTATTGGAGTGAACAACCGGGAGACGGACTGATCTGTCCGCATCTGAAAAATCCTGTTGCGGCCAGTTATCTGTGTGTACCCATGGCAGCACAAGGCGAGACACTGGGCATTTTGTTTGTGCAGTACAATCGCAGCCAGAGCGCGAAGGGAACGGAGGCCTTTGAGTCCTTGCAGCAATCCCAGCAGCGGCTCGCCATTGCCGTGGCAGGACAGGTGGGGTTGTCTTTGGCCAGCTTGCGGATGCGTGAGACGCTACGAGAGCAGTCGATTCGCGATCCTCTTACCGGACTGTTCAACCGTCGATTTATGCAGGAATCATTGGACCGCGAATTGTTGCGCGCGAAGCGGAAAGGGTGCCCGCTCGCCGTTGTCTTGCTGGATATCGATCACTTCAAGCGCTTCAACGACACGTTCGGCCATGACGCCGGCGACGCGGTGCTGTGCCTAATGGCGGAGACCCTGCAGCTGCACTACCGAGGTGAGGATGTAATCTGCCGCTATGGCGGAGAGGAATTTGCAATCGTTCTGCCAGAGGCCGAGGCAGAAGATGCCGTCAGGCGGTCCGAGGGTTTACGCGAGGCAGCCAAAACACTCAGAGCCCGTCACCTAGGGAATTTGCTCGATGCGATTACCGTGTCAATCGGGATTGCCGCGTACCCGGAACACGCCTCCGGCGGCGAGGAATTGCTTCGGGCCGCGGACGCTAGCCTCTATCAATCAAAGGCTATGGGCCGGGACCGCATAACCGTGGCTCACAAGTTCAAAAGGTAGCACTCAAACCTTTCTCTCGAATCGCGCCGTCGTTTGATTTCTTCCCTGCTCAGGGCCGAGTCGCCTTGTCATGCATGGGCGGGATCGGAGATCTCCGACATCCGGAGTTACACGGGGTTCATCACCCATTCGTGGGTGCTCTCAAGAAACTGTAGCGCGTACCGCTGCCACGGCGTGTGAGGGGAGTCCATTCGCACAACGCGCGTGCGTCCGACAAAACTGTCAATTCCGGTGCCAAGATGAATGCCAACAATGGAGCCCATAGGCAGCATCAACGGGCAGGTGCAAAGAAAGCCGCCCGCACTTACATTTTCGGTTATTGTCAGTTCCTCGATCGCTGCACCTCCTACGTCGGCTCCCTTGAGAGTTACGATGACTCGAAGCGCCACGCGGACATGAGCGCGACGCTCGGGGCGTTCCTGTTGTAATTCGGTAGCCAGGATTGCCCTGAGCTGATCAAAGTCCACCGGCTTTTCAATGAATTCCTTGGCTCCAAGATTTAGGCAGTGGGCTTTATATCGTTCTGCCGACTCCCCGGTAACCACAAAGAGGGGGGTTCGCGAGGTGTAACTCAGAGTGTGAAGGCACTGACAGAGTTCAAAGCCGGAGTATTTCGGCATCATTAGATCCAAGAGAATTGCGGCAGGTTTGTGTTTTATTGCGAGAGACAGTACTTGTTCAGGGTCAGAGGCGGAGATCACATTGTAGTTGTCGGATAAGTTGAGACTGAGCAGCTTGAGCATGGAAGGATCATCATCGACAATCAAGATTGTGTGCATGAAACGTAGCTCCTAACTAGGGCCTGTTGGCCCAGAAATCGATCGTCCTAGCAAAACGGAAACGCGGATTCGAAGCCCTTGGAAGTTGATCGCCGCGCAGAGGACCTGTCCAGGGACCTTCCTTCAATTGAGAGAGTCCCGGGCTTTCAGCTGCGCCGAACGGCACGGCAGAACGCTCCGGAAGGCCGATTAGAGCTATGAATTGCATAAGGGGAAAAACTTGATTCTTGGAGGTAAGCATTCCTTATTGGTTCGAACGTTGCTCACGGTTGTTTGTTCTAACTCTGTGGGACTCTGACCGGATGTCTACATAGCTGATGGGTGCAGAGATAAATCTGGCCGGCCATGCGCATTGCTTACATGGGCGAGGCACTTCGTCGGCTGCCTCAACTCGCCGTGAACGCCACAAGCGAGGTCATTATACGCATATTTCCGAAGAGCGGGCATTCGATGTAAGAACGGGATGAACGGAAAAAATCGGTAAACTTAGGTCTGCTTCGGATTGGAAGCAAATTACCGTCGGGGGCGTACTGGCCCCAGTCTTCTGCAAGACTGCCTACTATGGTTGCCGTCAGAGCGCCCCATGAATAAGCGGCGGACTCTTATTTATTGTACGCAGGGTCATCCATCGTCCAAGAAAGTCGCGAATCCGGGACAGGTGTCGCTTGGAATTCCCCCTCCCTTAACGGAATTGCTCCAGTCGGCGGTAATGACCAAGGTAAATATGTCTGGGTACGGAGCGAGGTCGGTAGGCCAAAATCTGCAAAATCCGATAATTCAACATTCCGTTACTGGCGCTCGCTATCCTCCCAGGAGCCTCGGGTTCTCGCTCCGGGTGATTTCCCCTTTCAGTGACTTGTTCGGGTCAAACGGGAAGGAAAACCACACCTAAGCAGACAATATCCAACTGGAGACCAAATGAAAGAGATTCGGATTCTGATCGCGGACGAGAGTGAGTTCGTCCGACGCCGTGTTCGATCAATCCTCGGCGATCAACAAAGCTGCAGAATCGTGGGAGAAGCAGCCGCTGAAGCCGACCTTCTGACCAAGGCAAACGAAGAAGCGCCGGACGTTGTAATTATGGATACCGCCACGCCGGTGCTCGGAGGCTTAGATACCGCAAAGAAGATCCTGGAGAGTCGGCCGGACGTGAAGATAATTGTGCTGAGTATAGAGGATGATGGTGCTCTAGTTTGGTGTGTGCTCCACTCTGGCGGACGCGGTTATGTTTTGAAACCAGAATTTTCACGGGATCTCATAACCACCGTCCGCTCTGCCTGCTCGGGCCAGCTTGTCTAGATGCTCGCCCGTACGAACTGCCGGGACGAATCGTGTGAATATCATGCGCAAACTGAATCTCTCCATATTGGCGAACCTTGTCCAGTTCACAATTTCAAGACAGAGCCTCTATATCCGTTCGATTCCCATTATTCCGATGGTGCGCGGTGAGCATCCTGGCGAATTGACTTCGAGGAGGATTGGAAAAGGTAAAGCATAAAACAATAAGGACACGCCATAGGTTGCAGTCAACACGAGTTCGTTGGGGAAGTACCTTGGGAGCATCATGAAAGAGGTAAATCAAGCCGAGTACGCTGGAACGATAGACGGAAGCCAGGATGAAATCGGACTGCGCCTTCGCCGCGTCGAGCGTCAAGAGTGGATCCTCTGGGGTACGGCGGTAACGATCACCCTTTTGTTGACGGCTGGGATTGTGTCCTTTCTCTTGCCTTTGCTGAGGACGACGGAGATTGGAGATTCGTTTTTTAATTTGCAAAGGGAGTTGATAGGGCTCTTAGCTATCGTTTTGCTTTTTGATGTCTACACCATTTATCAGCAACTACAGATTCATCGCATCCGGCGCCAACTTTCGGAAAGTCAGCAGGTGTTCCGCCTCATTAGCGAGAATGCCGCGGACATGATTGCCGTAGTGGACGTCGAGGGTCGGCGGATCTACAACAGCCAATCCTATGAAAGAGTTTTGGGATACTCCCCCGAAGACCTCCAGAAATCATCTGCCTTCGAACAGATCCACCCGGAAGACCGCGAGCGGGTGAGGGAGGCTTCACTCGAAGCTCGGCGCACTGGAGCGGGGAGGACTCTGGAATACAGAATGCGGCACAAAGACGGGTCATGGAGGGTTCTCGAATCCACCGCGAGAATTATCCCGTCAGCGAGTGGCATCCCCGAAAAACTGGTCATTGTAAATCGCGACATCACCGAAAGGAAAAGGGCCGTGGAGGCCCTGCGGGTATCGGAAGCGAGCTTTCGTTCCGTCGTCGAAGATGCTCCTTACGGGATCTACCAGGCCGATGATGAGGGGCATTTCTTACGTGTCAACCCTGCCCTTCAACGCATGCTCGGTTATTCGACTACCGATGAATTGCAAAACGTCAATCTGGAGAAGGAGATCTTTAGGCGACTCCAGGATTTTCGAGGAATGCGGGAGACATTGCATTCTCACGACGAATTCAAGGAATTAGAGATCGAATGGAGGAAAAAGGATGGCACACCGATCACGGTCCGATGCAGCGGCCGACGCGTGAGGGAAGAAAATAAAGGATCGGCATTCCACGAAGTGTTCGCGGAAGACGTGACGGACAAACGCGTTCTCGAGGCCCAGCTTCGAATGGCGGGGAAAATGGAAGCCATCGGGCGCCTATCAGGGGGAATCGCGCATGACTTCAACAATATTTTGGGGGTAATGATCGGCTACAGCCAACTGCTGAAACGCAAAATGCAGTCCGAGCCGAACCTCCTAGAATATGCCGATGAGATCGAAAAGGCCGGCCAGCGGGCCGCGTCCCTCACCCGGCAATTGTTGGCGTTCAGCCGCCAGCAAATATTGACTCCGACGGTTTTGGACCTCAACACCCTAGTCGCAGACATGGAGAAGATGCTGCCGCGGTTGATTGGCGAGGATATTGCGGTCCGGATTGAACTCGGCGCTCGGCTGGGGACAGTTCGGGCAGACCGGGGACAAGTCGAACAGGTGATCATGAACCTGGCGGTTAATGCCCGTGATGCGATGCCTTCTGGCGGAACTCTTCTCATCGAAACCGCAAATCGGGACTTGGACGAGCTGTATGCGCGCGATCACCCAGGGGCGAGGCTTGGACGCTACGTCATGCTCTCCGTGCATGATTCCGGTGTTGGCATGGATCGGGAGACCATCAGCCATATCTTCGAGCCGTTTTTTACGACAAAGGAACTGGGTAAGGGCACAGGTTTAGGGCTTGCGACCGTGTACGGAATCGTGAAGCAGAGCGGCGGATACATCGGTGTGGACAGTCACCCCGGTAAGGGTGCCTGCTTTCAAGTGTTCCTGCCTCGCGTAAACGAACCCATAACTCGAAGTTCGGAAATTCTCGCCCCTGCGCCTGAGACCAAAAGTTCAGAAACGATTCTCCTGGCGGAGGACTCAGACCCATTGAGGAAGCTTGCGAAGTCCCTGCTTGAGGGGCATGGCTTTGAAGTATTGGCCGCACAAAATGGAGAGGAGGCACTTGATCTGGCCAGAGACCACACCGGCCATATCCATTTGCTGCTCACGGACGTGGTCATGCCTGGCATCAATGGGAGGGTGCTCGCCGAGAGGTTACTCGTGGCGCGGCCAGGGACGAAAATTCTCTACATGTCGGGATACACGGATTCCTTTATTGCCGGTCACGGAGTCCTCGATCGAAGTACAAATCTTCTATACAAACCGTTTACGGAAGAAAAGCTAATCGAAAGAGTTAGAGGCGTTTTAGATGCAGGTGTGGAGCGGGTCTCGGTGGAACACAACTCCAAGCAAAGGTAGAAGAAAGGCAAAAATGGGCAGGCTACTACTTGTCGACGACGACGATGCATTGCGGCGCCTGGTGCGGCTCAGTCTCGGAGATTCCCACGAGATCGTGGACACTGGCGATCCAGGAGAGGGATTGGCGCTTGCCCTCGAACACAAGCCGGACGCCATACTTCTGGACCTCAGAATGCCCAGGTATTCTGGCTTCGAGCTGTGCCAAACATTTACCTCGCTGAGTTCCACGCAGCTGATCCCCGTAATTATCCTGAGCGGCGAAGCCGGGGCGAAGACGAAGGAGTTTTGCAAGGACCTGGGTGCTGTGGCCTACTTCGAAAAGCCGGTAGATTTTGACGCGCTTAACGAATTTATTGCGACGACTTTAAGGAATCGAAGGGTGGAGCGCCGCAGAGAGGTGCGGGTTCGGTTGAGAGTCCCCTTGAAGATCCAAGGAAAGGATTCCAGGGGAGAGTCGATCGAATTTATAACGGCTACGGAAAATATCACCAGGAGCGCTTTCCTATGTGCCTGCAATTTCTCGTTGGACGTCGGGTCGAGCTTGAAAGTGTCGATGGCTAGTTCGAAGGAGGAGATCGTCGGCGACGCGAGTGTTGTGCGCTCCGAGTGGACTGACACACAGTATCCCCGCTATGTTTTTCGTTTTCTCAAAAAAGCGGGGGCATGGGTGTTGGAGTAATCTGCATCATAAGCGTCGTCAATGTTGATTCTTATGTTGAGTAAATTGAAAGCCGAGATTGCCTACGATGGCCCCTGCCTGATTCGAATTCCGATCGCAATCTATGCCCGATACCTTCGCGCGGAGAAGGAGAGTAGTGTGCTTAAATTTAGCTGCATATATTATATTGTGAGTAATATACTATGAACAATAACATAGACAACGACCAAGAGAAAGTGCCGTTCAAGTGCCAAAACCCCAAGTGCCGCACGGTGTTCAGGAAGCCCTTGAGTTGGTTCAAGGACACGCACCATGTGCATTGCTTCAAGTGCGGTCAAGAGTTCACTGTTGAGGCTGAAAAGATGCCTGAGTTGAAGGCGAGGCTGGAAGAAATCAGTAAGTCGTAGCATCGCTCCGTGGGTTCTATTCTCCTGTAGGCGTTTAACCATTCTCGAATACATATTGTTGAGTTATATAACATGTCGCATACCCCAGCTCAAAATACGTGTGTTCACACGTCGATGGACCCCCGTGGTGCCTTCCCGTTTTTGTCTCGGGGCCAGGGAATTCCCAGTTTGTATCCAGGAGTTCAATGGTAAAAGCGGGTTGTAAAGACGATTACCTACTCTCCTGACATGCTCCTATTTTTCCCTTTGTGAAATTTGACAGACCTTCTTGCGTAAGGCGGCCGGACTTATAGAGGGCGACCAATTCATCCGCGGTTAGAAGGTAGTGGGATACCCGGAATGCGGCGACACCCGATTTGATAACAAACGGGCCTACGTAAGTGATGAAGTTATCGCGCAGATATTGAACGGCTGCGCAGAGGTCCTCCCTCGATGCCGAGCACCAGGGGGACTTGACTGCTTGATCTTTTTTCACTTCTAGCATGTTCTGACCTTTCGCCTATGAATTGTGAAATCTCCAATAGCATTCCATGACTACCGGTTCATAGCGATTGGAGCACCCTCGCCTTTGCTTTCTCGATCAATTGGAAACCATAGTTCAGACAGGATGCGCCAGAAACATGGCTTGCTGCTTCCGCGTATATCGCCGACCGAGAACAGGACGCGAAGGTCTCCAGCTAACGCATTCATGTAAACGGCAGAATGATTAGCTAAGGCAAAGTTGGGTGGGGGGGCAGCAGAAAAGGGGCCTTTGCAATGGGAGCCGTCTCTCGTGAAGAACAGCAGGTTTACGCCAGTGAGAGTCTCGAAGGTGTCCATGAGCATGTACATGCCAGTGGCAATTGCACAGGTCATTCCAAACCGGCCACAAGAAAGAGTCCGCCGGGTCTGCCAGACGCTGGCCCCTGTGTTTCAATAACTTAGGGGATGAAAAGGGTGAGATGTAGACCTGCTCGAAAGATTTGATTGGTCATGCGTTAGTGCAAGTTCCTGACGGGCGTCCAGAATTTGGTCGCGGAAAGTAGCGAATTAAGCTTTGGCCCGGGATAAGAGGTTGTAAAGGGTGGAGCGGCTAACGCCCAAAATTTCTGCAGCGCGGGTCTTGTCACCCTCTACATGTTCCATGACCCGCTGCAAATGTACCCGTTGCAATTCCTCGAAGGTCAACAATTTATGACCCTGAACGCTGGCCTCTGAATCGGGAGTCAGGAGAGGCCTTGGCAAGTCGTTGAGATCGATCAGATTGTCTTCGGCCATCATGACGGCCAGGCTGAGCACGTTTTCCAGCTCTCGAACGTTGCCGGGCCAGGAATACGCGGACAGGGAATTCTGAGCGCGACGTGTGATGCCATTCATTTTCTTCCCGTACTGCTTGGCGTATTTTTCCACTATGAAACGTTCGAGAATTGGTAGATCTTCCTTTCGGTCGGCTAGGCAGGGCAAGCCGATTTCAAGCATCCCCAACCTGTAATAAAGGTCTTCACGGAACTTCCCTTCTTTTATGAGGGCTGTGAGGTCGCGATTTGTGGCCGCGACCACGCGAACGTCTACCTTGCGAGGGACCGGCGATCCAACACGATGAACTTCTTTTTCTTGAAGCACTCGGAGGAGCTTTGCCTGCGCCGGAAGCGGCATTTCGCCAATTTCGTCGAGAAAAACGGTCCCTCGATTGGCATATTCGAACAAGCCGACCTTGTCCTCTGAGGCTCCTGTAAATGCGCCTTTTGCATACCCGAACAATTCGCTCTCGAAAAGTGTGTCTACGACGGCGGCGCAATTGCACACGGCGAACGGGCCGGAACCCGCATTGCGGAGATTATGAAGCGCTCTGGCTACCAACTCTTTGCCCGTGCCGGTGGGCCCGGTAATCAAGACGGTTTGGAAGTGGGGCGCAACACGCCGAATTTTGGCAAAAACATCCAGCATTAATGGGCTGCGGCCGATCATGCCTTCAAACTGGAAGACGTCCATCATCCGCCGCTCCAACTGGAATGCCGCTTCCTTTTCTCTTACTTCGGCCAACAGACCTGAGATACGCGCCCGTAATTTATGCGGATTCAAAGGTTTATCGAGATAGTCCCGAGCGCCTCTCTGGATGGCTTCGACTGCAGAATCGGTGGAGTAGTGGCCAGACATGAGGATAACTTCGACGCCCGGATCTTTGCTGAGCACGCGCTCGAGAATATCCATGCCCGTCATGATAGGCATCATGAGGTCAACCAGAACGATACGCGGTCGAATGCTCTTGAAGGCTTCCAGACCGGCTTGCGGATCGGACGCTGTGTGAATCTCCAACTCAGCGTCCGTCAGCGTGTCCTGGATCAATTGCAAGGTCGCAGCATCATCGTCGATCGCAAGGAGCCGGACGCGCGCGGGGCTTTGGGACATGGGCTCTCCTCCAGAGCAACGGTCTCATTTCGGGCCGGGGAAATGAGTAAGCAACACCAGAATCGCGACACTCCGGTGGCTGGTAACCAGTTGTATATATTATGAGCTTCGAGCGTGCAGCAGGGGACAGTTTGTAGAGAAAGGTTCCTAACCGAAGCGGCTACTTGAGAGCAAATCTTACACTACATTAAAGTTGCGGAGAGCTCTTGACGGGGTGGGGCGGCGTTCAAATTTTAGACGCCAATCCAGGAACCGAACTAGCCAAAACGACGAAGCCTGTACGATTATTGGCAAGTCGTTGAATCGATAAGACCTCCCCAGTCGAAGAACGTTCGAAAGAATGGCCACAGCGTTGCATTTCTGCAGGTTCGTACGATCTCACCCTTCAGGAGCAATGTTGTGATCAAATTTAACGGTCTTGCAAAGTTCTCCTCGATTTTTCGACAGGCTGGGCTGGCTTTGGCGTGTCTTGCGTATGCCGGAACTGCATCGGCGGTGGTCCCGGTGGTTCAGGGACGCTGGGAATTCGTAGTCACCTCGGGTGACAATTCCACGCAACTCAGTACTATGGGCCAATCCATCTTTAGCACCTATTTGCTTCAGACCCCCGGCAGCCCGGTACTGACAAACATTTCCGCGTTCAGTTATGACACTGTGGCGTGCGACACGGAAAGTTCCAACAATATAACCGTAGCGAACAGCTCGGTCGACCCGCTGGGAAATGTCGTCGTCGATTTCACCGTTACCCTCTCCGGGCAGACGCCGTTTCATTATGTGTTCACCGGCTTACTTACGCAGGGTCCTCCGACAGTCATTACCGGGACCTATCAGAGGTCGGCGGGCGGTTGCACACAGGGGAGTCTCGGCACCCTCACACCCGATGGCACCTTTACGGCAACCTGGTTTCCCGATCTGTCCGGCACCTGGATGGGCGCCTTCGACGCCCCGGATATGGGGACCGGGCCGACAGCCGTTTCGGCTTCTTTTACACTGACCCCAAATTCCGACCAGACTCTAAGCGGGACGATCAGCATCCTAGGCAGCGGACTGATAAATTCCTCGGGCGCCGCCTGCATCGCAAACCCCGTCACACTGCAACCAAACATGGCAGAAGGTGTCTCGCAACCAGCGGGAGCTGGATTCGAACTTTTCGGCATCGATGCCAATGGTACTCACGTGTGGGTAAACGCCTATGCGACAAACCCTGACGGTTCGGTCGCAGCCGTTGGCGAGGACAATCCGGCGGACGGAACGGCAGGCGTCGCCAACGACGGCACCAACAATGCCTACACCGCTTTTTACGGGATCACCGGCGGCCCATGCGATGGACTGGGCGGTGGCGACGCTCCATTCTTACTTGTCACCAAAATCAAGAAACCCAAGAAGGGCCACGATGGTCCCCATGGCCGCGACGGGCAACGTGGATCGCGCGGCGGTCACACACCGTCGGTACGGTCAACGGAGGACTAAACCTTCCCCAGCAGTCGCGCTAGAACCGAGTGTGCGATCTATTGCGGAATAGTTTGATCTGCACATTCGGCGGGAATTGATTCAATGACTTTGTGCCAGACGGACCCGGTGAACGCGCAAGACTCTCTCAGGCCTTACTTGCGCGTTCCCAAGTCCGGAAATTTGATGACAAATGTGCTCTCTCTTCAAAATTGCCGTTAGCCCAAAGAACACCACGCACAGCTGCCAGCATCACGCTCGGCCCGCTAGACTGATTTTTGTTCTAATTATGGGCACGCTACTGGCGACCATCCCCTCTTTTGGATCTTCGCAAACCCCCAACTGGCAAAAGGACATTCGCAAATACGTTGAGGCGCAGGACTGGGCTTCGGCTTTGCGCGTGGCGGATCAGGAGATCGCTCGCGCCCCGAACGATATGAATGTGTTGGCCTGGCGCGCGCGCATTCTCAATTGGTCAGGACATCTTGAAGATGCCGAGCAGGAATACAAGAAAATCTTGAATATTTCCCGGGATGATCCGGACAACTGGATGGGACTCGCAAACGTATATTTGCGTGAGGGCAAGACAGCTGAAGCGCTTGTGGCGATAGACACGGCGGTGAAGCTGGACGCGGCGCGGGCTGATCTGCATGCCGTCCGGGCGCGGGTGTTGCGCACCGCAGGAATTCAAACCGAAGCACGAACGGAATTCCAGAATGCCCTCAATCTGGATCCCTCCAACGAGGAGGCCCGTGTTGGGTTGATTTCCCTCCGCGTTGAACCGAAGCACGAACTTCGTTTTGGCCAGGAAAACGATCTTTTCAATTATGCGGAGGCGAATCACAACGAGTGGACGTCTCTGAACTCGCAATGGACGCCTCGCTGGTCAACCGGGATAGCGGGGAGCTTTTTCCAGCGCGGCGGAGTCAATGCCGGGAAATTTGTGGGTAGCGTCACCCGACGGCAGCCCAAATGGGGCGCTTTGACCGTCGGCGGGGCGACCGGTAACGATAACGGAGTAATTCCCAAGAGCGAAGCTTTCTTTGATCTGGACCGCGCCTGGAAGGCCGGCGAAACGACCTTCGTGCGCTCAGTGGAAACAATCTATGGGCAGCACTGGTATTGGTATCAGTCTTCCAGGATTCTTACTCTCACTACGACCGCAATTGTGTATTTGCCTCGCGACTGGACTTTTTCGCTGGCGGCGACGGGCGCGCGAAGCGCCTTTTCCGGCTCGGGCATCGAGTGGCGCCCTTCGGGAGTTGCCCGGCTGGGATTTCCCATTACAGAGTGGGGTCCGCACAAGCTTTCCGGAAACGCATTTTTCGCGGCTGGCACAGAAGATTTTGGACAGGTGGATCAGATCGGCAGTTTTGCGTCGCAGACTTACGGCGGTGGATTGCGATACCAAATAACCTCGCGTCAGGACGTGACAGGTTACGGGTCTTATCAGAAGCGCACGCAAGACAGAACGGACACAGCCTTCGGGCTTAGCTATGGAATCCATTTTTAAAGACTTGTGGAGGCTTGGCCCGGCGGCCCTCGTGCTGAAGGCCATTTTCGCAGCCCTCATTGCGAATGGGCTGCTGCTAGCCTTCATTCTTCTCCGGCGGACATACCGCAAATGGTATTTTGCGCGGCGCGATGCGCGTGTCTATAAGGTCCGCCAGAACTGGGATGCCCTTATTACCGGAAGAATTCCATTCGACACCTGGCGAAAAGATTCGTTTGAACGGAGGATTGTTGAAACTGTCGCGATAGATGCCTTCGAGGCGGCGGGGCCGGAAGAATCGGCGCGACTGCTGAAATTTCTGCGGAACAGCGGGCTGATCGAAAAACGAATTTTTGAAGCGCGGCACCACACGGGATGGCGAAGAATGCGCTCGTTGGTGGCATTGGGACGCACCCGCGCGCCTGAGGGCATTCCTGCTCTGGCCGAAGGATTGCGCGACCGCAGTCTGGAGACGCGGTTGGCTGCCCTGCGCGGACTTGGGCGGATGGCGTGCCCGAAAGCCGCGGAGGAGATACTCGACTGGTTGAGTGAGAAAGGGCTGAAAGTCCCGGAACTGCCTTTGCAAGGCGCGCTTGTGCAGTGTTGTGCGGAGCGCCCGCAGCTTTTGCTTCCACATATTCAAAGAGCCAAAGGACGCGTACGCGAAGTTCTTGGGCGAGTGCTTGGTGAGGTAGCGACTCCGTCGTTGGGAGCAGACCTGCTCCAATTCGCAGGAGATGACTTGGATGAACTGAGGGCCGCGGCCGCACGTGCAATGTCTAATTCACAATCCGCCCTGGCGCCTTATGTTCTCGACGATCTAGCGCGTGACGAGGTTTGGTTCGTGCGTTTGCGCGCCATCGTCAGCCTTGGCAAGCTGGCGGATAGCCGGGCAATCCCTTCCCTGCTGCGCGGGCTGACGGATTCAAACCGATTGGTGCGATTGAGGGCGGCGGAAGCGCTTGTGGGGCTTGGGACGGATATTGCGCCCATCTTCGAAAAGGTCGTAGAGACGCGAGACCGATACGGCCTGCATGCGTACTTGACCGCACTGGAAAATGCGAATCTGAAGAGAAAACTTGTGGCTGAACTTGAGGACGCAACGGGAATGGACGAAGAAGCGAAGGAAATGTTGCAGGGTGTTTTGCAGGCCGGGGCTCTACCCGAACAACAAACGCGCACGCGGGAGGAAAGTGTTACACAGATGGTGACGCTGTGATCATTCGCCTGCTGGATTTCTCAAACCACGCGCTGTTTTTGTATTACCTAGCAAGCAATCTGGCTTACCTGGTGATGCTTCTCGTCGCTTTGAAGACCAGCTTCGCACATCAGCGGCGATTGGAGAGTCACCGTCTCAACTGGATGAAGGAGACACCTCTGTCTCCGCCCATTAGCATCATTGCCCCAGCCCACAACGAGGAAGGTTCTATCCGCGTTGCGGTGAGAAACCTGTTGCAGCTGGATTATCCGCAACTTGAGGTAATCGTTGTGAACGATGGATCGGCCGACCGAACGCTCGAAGAGATGCGTGAGGAGTTCAATCTCAGGCTCGTCCGGGCGGTGTACGTTCCGCAAGTGAAGAGTGCGCCAGTCAGGGGACTCTATAGGAGCGACGCAGATTCGAGGCTGCTGGTAATTGACAAGGAAGCTGGAGGGAGCAAGGCAGACGCGGTGAATGCGGGACTGAATGCGGCGACTTCGCCGTACGTCTGTGTTGTGGATACCGACTCCATTCTTGAAAACGACGCACTCTTGCGAATCATGGTGCCTATTTTGGATGACCCCAATCGCGTGGTGGCGGTCGGCGGAATTATCCGTGTCTTAAATGGATCGGAAATTAGCGGAGGGCGGTTGCGCCGCATAAGATTGCCCCGCAAAAGTATTGAGGTGATCCAGGTAATCGAGTATCTGCGCGCCTTCCTGATTGGTAGGGAGGCCTGGGGGCAGGGAAATATGCTGATGATCATCTCCGGTGCTTTCGGTGTGTTTCGGACGGATCTGGTTCGCAAAGTGGGCGGCTACCGAGCCAGTGCGATTGGTGAGGATTTTGATCTGGTGGCCCGAATGCATAGGCATTTGCGGCAAATTGGGGCCGACTATCAGATGAAGTTTGTACCAGACCCGATGTGCTGGACGGAGGCTCCTTCGGATTTGAAGTCACTTGGTCGGCAACGAGCACGGTGGCAGAAGGGGTTGCTGGATGTACTATGGCCCAACCGGGATATGCTCTTCGCTCCACGTTACGGGCGAATTGGATTTCTGGCCCTTCCGTATCTGTGGGTGTTTGAATTACTGGCCCCCATCATCGAGATCGCTGGGATTGCGACAATTGTTCTGGCCGCGTCTCTGGGCGTGCTTAGCAAGGCATTCTTCCTGCAATTTCTGCTTTTCGGCTATGCGTTTGCGACCATGATTTCCATTGGGTCGGTCCTGCAAGAGGAAGTCAGCTACAAGCGATACAACGACTGGCAGGATGTAGCTCGGTTGCTCAGCTACTGCTTCCTGGAACATTTTCCGTACCGCCAACTGCACATGGTCTGGCGGCTGCAGGGTTTGTGGCAATACTTCCGTGGCGATAACGTCTGGAGACCACTCACCCGCAAAGGGCTTGCGTCGGCCAGCATCCGATAGTCTTCTAAAGCTGTTTCCCCTTAAGGTAGCGCTGACTCAGGGAGCTAATCAGTTACAATGAATCCTACTGAGTTGAATAATTCCTTCAAGCTTTCCAGGAGTCGGAAATCGTACCAGGACCTAGCGTGCGCGTGGAAAACAAAAGGCCCTTCGCCGACGGATTAGTCGGGCTAAGCCCGGGTCGGCGTGGTCACGTGCTTTGCGCCGCAGTGCGGACAACAGGCTGGCAGCACCAGGCCGTGTGGCCAACAGAAGTACCCCTTGCACGTTGAGCAGGCGACGACAACGACCGTAGACGGTACTTCGGGCACAATTTCGAGCCGAGTGGTCCGCTCTTCCATCTGTGAAATTTCACGCTCACCATCTACACTGCCAGGGGGAATATGGTCGGTGGAGTCGGCGATGATTTGTGACGGTCGTGAAACGAGTGTAAATTCCACGGCTGGTGTCAGTGGCAGGTCCGTTCCGCCATCGTCCCACCGCACTCTGATTTGGTCATGGAGGAAGTTGCCGGCAGCTAGACAAACTTCGAGCACCGTTCCAGGTTGATCCCATTGGTTTTTTACGTAGTCACCAACAATGGGAACTTCGCCGCTTGTATATGGCACAGAACTCCTCCCACTTTGGCTGTGTTGACGATACTCATACGCCGCAGATTTCGGCGGGTCAAGTGGGATTGCTCAAACTAGCATTGTTCGGCACTGAGAATGAGGCGCTCGTTCCCATTCTCTTCCTGTGCAGGTACTAAGAGCAACACGTCCGGTTAGCTTCAGCTTGCGCCTCGGGGCCCGAAAGTCTGGAACGACTTGAACAAACTCGTGAATGATTTGGTTAATGGGGAACTTTTGTGGCACTTGGGTGCTCGGCACAGAAATGAGACGCGAACTCCTTGTCCCGTTCCTCTCCGAACTTCGTCTTCATCTCTTCAATGGAATTGCCAGCGAATGGTGATGAAGGGTTGAAAACCCAAGCGCATTCTGAGCAAGCCCAGCCCTGAAAATTAGGTCTTTCGACCCATACCAGTTTGCGACGCATCTGCCCTCTGCCACCTAGCGATTTGGTGTGATTTTGTCCTTGTAAATGGCCGTGTAGCATCGGTCTTCGGCGGCACTGCGACGACAGAGACCGCGCTCTTCATTGCGCGGAACGAGGTTCTGCGCGAATCACCGCTTGTTGAACACACCTCAATATCGAGCTGAATGTACGAGGCCTAAACTTACCGATAGGAGGGGGTTGCTGTCTGTGGGGTATCCAACACTGGCAAGAACTGCTATCTCAGCCCGAGGTCATCCTCGAGGTTCCAGCCTGCCAACTCCTGATTAGTCGGGTAGCCTAGAATTGAGTCCTACGTTCTCACTGAGAGCAAACGGCTGAGTGTTCTGCACAGATGCTTTGAAAAACGCGCGCGTCATCCTCGCCGTGAAAGCTGCTCAACGCATACGCGCAAAGAAGATCAAACTCGTAGATTGTAGCTAGCTGGTTCAAGAGTTGTTCAAGCCGGATTGCTGCGTCCACTTTACCTTCCGCCCACAACAAAGGCCCACATTCTCCCCACATCGAAACCCGGGAATGCTCTCCTTTCCCTGCCTTGGCGGCTCCACTGACAAGACCGCCCACAACCTCGAAAAAGCGTTCCTGGTCGGGCATGTCATTGACCATAAAGGCGGAGAGAGTTTTGGCAACATCCAACGAAATGTATCTTCCGTGTTTAATTTCTGCATCAACATCCAGGCCCTCTGCATTCAGTCTCTCAAAAAGACTATCCCGGTGTGATTCGGTGGCAACAACGGCTGCCACATCACCAGCACCTAGAGCGGCGGTAATAAAACGAGTGCAGCTGTTTAGAAAAACGGCATCATCAGGATAGAATAGGACCTCATGGCGGTGAGGGGCTTTCGTTGCTAGGACGTGTGCAGGCTTGTAGCCTTTTATACTGCTGCTTACAAATTGCCTACCCTGCAGAACGGCTTCGATAGCGGGCAAGAGACCGCTTCGGACGTCTCTCTTATGAACGTACCCCAGTGCGCCCGTGCTCAAAGCTGCCCGCACGACATCGAGATCATGGTTCTGACTTAGGAAGACTATTTTGGAGCTAGGGGAGAGTTGCCGTATGTGTCGAGCGGCTTCGACGCCATTCAGTTTTGGTAGACCAATGTCCAATACAATCAAGTCCGGCTTCAGTTCTGCAACCTTCTGAACGGCTTCTGATCCGTCCGACACCTCCGCGATGATTTGCCATTGTGGTCGTGCCAGAAATAGCAAACAGACTTGGCGTCGCCAACCTTCGAAATCATCCACTACCAGGATGCGAATTGAAGACAAGGTCCTCCGCCGTCTTGCTTAACGTGCAACATGCTCTCTTTCTATTGCCGAACTATGTAGGAGCACTACGCAGGCAAATTAGTTGCACCGCCCTTCGAGTACCTGCCATCTAGAAGTGCGATTCAGGAAAGGTCATCGTGTCGCGAAGTGCTGCGGGGATGGACCAACTACTATCTCATCTCACGTCTTAAAGCAATGTGGTTACTCTCTAGCGCATAGCAAGGTTGGTCAAGGCACACAAGTTATCCGTAAGCGGCCTGACCAGGAGTTAGTGCTGAAGAAAGCATTCAAGCTGTTCGAGTGGTAAGCCCTTTCGATTGCGCGCGCCGCAGGGACTCAGGCAGGAAGAACTGGTGCTAATCCGTCAGATTTGTGTTGACACTCCTCTTTGATTTGAGTGAGAGTACGAGGAGTTCGGCTTTACGCCTCCTCCCGACCGGGTCTTGAGGAAAACTTTTCTTGCCGATGCGGTTTGTTAAGACACTTCGATTTCTCTTTCTCCTTTCGCTCACGCTGGGCTTATTTGGCGGCGAAATTAGTGAATCGGTTCGCCTGGCCGATGACACGTCAAATGACTTCGTCCAGGTGTCAGCGAAGCCCATTCACAATTGTGGGGAAATTGCACGCGGGGATTTGATTTCACAGGGAAGCATCGTAGTAGCAGAAGGACTGGTTCCAAACTTCGCAGTCATTCGCTTTGCCAAACTTGCGCCCTTCTCCGCTTCAGACCTCCTTCGGTTGATCTCAATTCAGCGGAAATAGATTCCCTCCAACAACCGTAGTGTGTCCCGGCGAGTGAACGGATCTGCCTAAAAATGGCCCCGAACACTCCTTCTATTTCTCTATTTATCGTCAATTTTGGAGGGCAATCATGATGTGCCGATCATGTGGGTCAGAAAAACTGATCGAGTTCACAGGAGAACTTGCCGTCCATTTTCCAGGACTCAAAAACCTTAACT